>Ga0073928_10008541_pt1 | contig 12825 bp, 5 predicted proteins | sample PaiPotPPA55metaG_FD_76969 | JGI IMG/M metagenome (GOLD analysis project Ga0073928, IMG submission 76969) | Iron sulfur acid spring bacterial and archeal communities from Banff, Canada, to study Microbial Dark Matter (Phase II) - Paint Pots PPA... ...
AATACGGGCTGGCAATTACTTCTTGCAGCTCACGCAGGACAGCATCTCGTTCCTGCGGCGTTTGCGGCTGCCACGCTTCCCGAGTTGAAGTCGCTCTGCTCATTGCGGCTGGTATCATACTCGTCCTATTCCACGACTTTCAAGCACGTTTGACACGGGAAAAGCATGAACGTTAACACAAAGATTTTGAAGGACATGGCGTTCCTGCCCAGACCAAACCGTTAGACACTTGCCAATCAGCGACTGAGGGCGGAAGATAGGCCCGCTTCGGCAGGGGAAGCAAAGCCAGAACGCAGAATTTGACGGACAGGCCACAGTTCCCAGTTCAAACCCTCCGAGCCCAGCCAAGTCAGAGCAGTAGCCGCGAAGCTGCTGCCTTCGGAAAGAGGGCATTTTGTTCCACTCGACGCGACGGCGATTCATGCTGACTGCGTCCATTTCAACTGCCGGAGCTCTGCTCTCCGCTCCATTGCGCGCCTCCGCCATGATACCCCGCCCTGCAGAAGACGGGGCGGCCGAACGAGTTAAGAGGTTAGATACCGGGTGGGAATTCCGTCGCGGCCCGATCGGCGGCATCGGCGAAGTTTGGCGCCGTGAAGAGACGGGCTTGTGGCAGTCCACTGTTCTTCCCCACTGCTTCAACGCGGATGATGCCTGTGACCCTGACCGACCTTATTTTCGCGGCCAAGGATGGTACCGCACGCGGTTGACTTTGCGTCATCCCTTTGTCGGTGGACGAACCATCCTGAACTTCCAGGGCGCGGGTCAAACAACGACGCTCTGGATCGGGTCCTTGCTCATCGGAACGCATGAGGGCGGCTATGATGAGTTCGACTTCGACATCACCGAGGCCGTGCAACGATTGCCACTTGCAGAGGCAAAAGGCGGAGTTCCAGTCACAGTCTGCTGCGACAACTCTCCCGATCCCGATCGAGTTCCATCAGACCTTAGCGATTTTTGCCTTTATGGGGGTATGTACCGGCACGTGAATCTCGTGTACGTCCCCGCAATCGCCCTCGAAACAGTCCATATCCTGCCCAACGTCGCGGCGGACGGGTCCGCGCAAATATTGGTGAAGAGCAGACTGTACAATCCCTCCAACCAGAGCTCTCCCTGCAGGGTGAGAGTTCAGGTCTCGAATGCAAGCGGTCACCCGCTTCATCAGTCGTCACGGACGCTTGCCGCCTGGACCGGTTTAACTGAGCTGGCTGAATTCCGCGTGACCACGCCGGAGCTCTGGTCGCCCGATTCACCCCACCTCTATCGCTGCCGCGTTACGCTTTATAGCTCCGCGGGAGACATGCATCTCGACGAACGCTTTGGCATACGCCAACTAGAGTTCGTCGAGCAAGGTCCCTTCAAGTTAAACGGCAACCGGGTACTCTTGCGCGGTACTCAGCGTCACGCGGATCACGCCGGCGTGGCGGCCGCGATGAGCGACGATCTAGTGCGCCAAGAGTTGCAGCTTATTCGCGAGATGGGCGCAAACTTCATTCGTCTGGCGCATTACCAACAGGACCGACTGGTGCTTGATTTGTGCGATGAGCTTGGTCTCATGGTTTGGGAAGAAGTTCCATGGTGTCGCGCCGGGGTCGGGAGCCAATCATTTCAGAAGAACACGCGGGACATGCTCACTCACATGATCGACCAGCATTACAACCATCCCTCCGTCATTCTCTGGGGGCTCGGCAATGAGGACGACTGGCCGAATGAGTACCCTGGCGTCGACCAGCAGGCGATCCGGAGCTTCATGACCGAGATGCGAGATCTGGCGCATCGGCTCGACGGCTCCAGGCTGACTTCTTTTCGACGGTGTGACTTTGCGCGCGATATCCCGGATGTCTATTCGCCTTCGATCTGGGCCGGCTGGTATCGCGGCAATTACCGCGAATACGAGCAGAGCCTGCTGGCAGAGAGCAAACGCGTCAGGCGATTCATCCATATCGAATGGGGTGCGGACAGTCACACAGGGCGTCACTCCGAAGATCCCGAAGCCGTGCTACGCAAGGTCTCTAGCGGCAATGGAACTGATGAACGCGGACTTGATTATCTGAAAAGCGGTGGTGACGTGCGAGTTTCGAAGGATGGCGACTGGTCGGAGACTTATGCCTGCAACCTTTTTGACTGGCACCTCAAGACGCAGGAGAATCTTGAATCGTTGACGGGATCCGCCCAATGGGTCTTCAAGGACTTTGCATCTCCTCTTCGCGATAACAACGGCATTCCACGCGTCAATCAGAAGGGCGTTGTCGAGCGCGACCTGACAAAGAAAGAGTCCTATTTCGTTTTTCAGTCGTACTGGGCCGAAAAGCCGATGGTCCATATCTATGGACACAGCTGGCCGGTTCGCTGGGGCAAGCAAGGCGAAAAGCGCAGGGTGCGCGTGTACTCAAATTGTGATCGCGCGGAACTTTTTCTAAACGGCGAGTCTATGGGCACCATGCGTCGCGACAGCCAGAATTTTCCCGCTGCCGGCCTGCGCTGGGAGGTTGCATTCGTCAGCGGGCCCAACTATCTCCGCGCATTTGCCACGAAAGGCGAAGTGACGGTTCAAGACGAAATTTACTTGACATACCAGAGTGACCCGTGGGACAAACCCGTTCAATTGCGGCTGTCTCAGAAACAGCGCAAGAGCAATATCGTCACGGTAGAAGCAAGACTGTTTGACGCCAATGGAGTTCTTTGCCTCGACTCCGCCCGCAATGTGCGATTTTCGCTGGCCGGCGCGGGAACTCTGATCGACAATCTTGGAACCACACGGGGTTCCCGCGAGGTGCAGTTAGCGAACGGGCGCGCCGAAATCTCCCTGGTTCGCAAAGGAGGATGCACAGTCTCAGCAGTGCCTGAAGGCCTGCCCCCTGCATCTCTCGAGCTTTAAGTTTCGGAAATAAGTGCCTGAAGTAAGTTTCGCAAGTGACAACGATACTGGCGCCACCAAACAATTTCGGAGGCCATATGAAAGCACGCAGATTGGCAAGTTATTTCTTGACAGGAGCCGGCATGCAATTTGGCGCACTCCTGGTTCTCATCCTCTGCGGAGGTCTCAGTGCATACGGACAGCAGATCACCGGAACCCTGGCTGGAACGGTGAAAGACGAGCAAGGCGCCGTGGTGGCTTCAGCCACCATCAGAGCCACCAATATCGATACCGGACTCTCCCGGTCGACGACAACAACCGCCGCCGATGGGACGTATCTCATCCAATACCTTCCCGTGGGAACCTACACCGTTGAAGTGGATGCCTCCGGCTTCAAGAGGTTTGTGGAGAAGAACGTCGTCCTTACCGTCGACCAGACTCAGGCGCTCAACGTGACCTTGGACGTCGGTGTACAGAGCCAGACCGTGACGGTTACCGAAGCTCCGCCTCTGGTGGAAACCAACTCCGCGGAGCTCGGAAGAACGGTTCAGCCTGCCGAGATCATCGGTCTTCCCCTGGTGAACCGAAATGCGTATGCCGAACTTTCCCTAACACCGGGCGTGCAGTCCAACAGCGCCAGCCCCAGTAGCAATCCCAGTGGTACGCCCAATTTCGTCATCGGCGTGCCGTCCACCCAGGTCGTGGTCAACGGTGGCATTGACGGCGGCACTCCCATGGTCAGCTTTTACCTAGACGGCGGCATCAACATGACCGGTTTGCGCAACTATGGCAACCCCTTGCCTAACCCGGACGCGCTGCAGGAGTTTCGTGTGGAAACCAGCGACTTCTCAGCGCAGTATGGCCGGATGTCGGGCGCCGTAGTCACGGCGATCACGAAGTCGGGAACCAATCAGATCCACGGCTCGTTGTTTGAGTTCAACCGAAACACAGACCTTAACGACACTCCCTGGAATTCAACGTTCAATCCGCCTTACCACCGCAACCAGTTTGGCGGTGTAGTGGGCGGCCCGGTGAAGCGCGACAAGGCGTTTTTTCTGTTCAGCTACGGCGGCCTGCGGCAAGTCGTCGGGCAACAGCTCACCGGCGCTGTGGTTCCTACGGCAGCCGAACGCGAGGGCGATTTTACGGCGGACTCCTTTAAGGTTTACATGCCCGGAACCGCCAAGACCACCAAGGTGCAGGTGAACGGAACCAACAGTTCCCCGAACTGCGCAACTCCTAAACCGAATTGTGTCCCCTCGAACTTACTGGATGCCACTGCGGCTAACATCATGAGCAAGTACGTTCCGTTCCCCACCAACCTCGCAAACAACAGCTATTCGGGTTTCTTTGTCGGCCCCACCAACCAGAACGAATACCTCGGCAAATACGACCAGGTGCTTTCAGATCAGGACCGCGCTTCGGTGAGCTATTTCTATCTGAAGACGACGCAAAACGCCTTTGGCGGCGGCAACATACCTCTTACGATCAACCAGTCCCTTGCGACGCAGCAGATCGTGAACATCAGCGACGTTCACACCTTAAGCGCGACGACGGCCAACCAGGGCTGGTTTACGTTCACCCGCGTAGCGGGCGGCCGTGTCAATCTTCCCTCCGGTATAGGCATGGACAATCTGGGATCCACCTTCACAACCCAGGGGCCAAAAACCCTGCCGCAGCTGGTAGTGTCCGGCTACTTCAGCGCCGGCGGGGCTTTGGCGGGACCTACCAGCACCACCGATCTCTACTCGCTGCGCGACATGGTAAGCATGATCAAGGGCAAACACTCACTGGCTTTCGGCGGCGAGGCCTCGCTGGAAAAAGACATGATCGTCGGCAACCTGTACAACTTCGGCGTCTTCAATTTCGCCTCGTCAGCTCCAACAACCACCGGCAATGCCCTGGCCGACTTTGTCACCGGCCAGGTGAGCACGATGGAGCAGGACACTCCCTACCACACGCTCTTGAGCGACTGGTATTTTGCGGGCTTTGTGCAGGACAACTATCGCATTGTCCCCAGGTTAACGCTTAACCTGGGATTGCGCTATGATGTGCAATTCTCCCCGGTCGAGTCTTCAAATCTGACCGCGACGTTTGTCCCCGGAGTCCAGTCCACCAAGGTTCCCTCTGCGCCTCTGGGAATGTTGTTTCCTGGCGACGCCGGCGTGCCTCGTGGCATCGCCGCAAACCGCTTGCATCACGTCTCGCCTCGTGTCGGCATTGCCTGGGATCCATTGGGAGACGGAAAGACGGCGATCCGCGCAGGTGCGGGCATCTTCTATGGCAGCGTGAGCGCCAATGAATGGAACCAGCCGGCCAATGCGCAGCCTTTCGCCATCCGGCAAACCTTCAACTCCATCGCCTCATTCTCCAACGTCTACGCGAATCCGGCCTCCTTTCCCAACGGAGATCCGTTCCCCTATACCTATACTCCGGCGAACCCGCGCTTCCTGCCCGCCGCCAGCATCGAAACCATCGCGGAAAACTATCAATGGCCCGTGGTCTACCAGATGAACGGGGCGGTTCAGCGACAATTGCCCAAGAATTTCAGCCTGACTGTCGCCTATGTGGGCACGCTGTCGCACCATCTGCCGTTCATGTTGGACAAGAACTATGCTCGCTACGCGCCCGGTGCCAGCACGTCGCAGGCCAGCATCAACTCCCGCCGTCCTTACGATCCCGGCGTTCTAGGTCAGGTTACTTACGACGAATCCAACGAGACCGCGTCGTACCACTCGCTTCAGGTTTCGGCCAGCAGGCCTCTTACCCGCAACCTGATGATCAACGGCTTCTACGTTTTCAGCCATTCCTTCCAGAGCGTCAACGAATCGGCGATCGGGCAGGCAACCGCCCAGGATTTCGCTAATCTGTGGGAGGAGAGAGGTCCGACTGATAATGACCGCCGGCATGTGGCCAGCATCTCCGGCTTGTGGAATATTAACTACTACACCGGTTCCCACTCTGTGATGAGGCAGATCCTCAATGGCTGGACGATCTCGCCGATCATCTCCCTGCAAAGCGGCCAGCCTTTCAGTATCGTCAGCGGCACGAACAACAACTTCGACAGCGCCAATGCGAACCGCCCCGACCTGGTTCCGGGAGTCAGTGCATTCCTCGATCCTCACCGAAGCCGTGCTGCGGTTGCGAAGGAGTGGTTCAATAAGGCGGCATTCATTCAAAACGGCCCCGGCGTGCCGGGTGGCATCGGCCCTGGCGGCGCCGACGGCAACGTTCCGCGCGACTATCTGCGCGCACCGGGTTACCGCGATATCGACCTGGGAGTCTTCCGTGACTTCCGCTTCGGCGAGCGATTCACGTTCCAGCTCCGCGGCGAGGCCACCAATGCCTTTAACCTGGTCAGCCTGAACGCGCCGACTGCAAACCTGAAGTCCGCACTGAACGGCCAAATCACATCGGCCGCGAGCCCCCGCTTAATCCAGATCGGTGCGCGGTTAACCTTCTAAGCTGGTGGTCGCGTTTGCGCCTGTTCCATGCGAGCAGGCGCACCTTTCTTGGAAAGTAAAACATGAAAGAAAATGGCGTATTCTACACGCCCACGAATGGCACAACTGCGTCGTCGCCAGAACCGGGAATGCAACGCCAGGTTTTAGCCTATAACCAAAACCTGATGTTGGTTCGTCATCATTTCTTGAAGGGATGGAAAGGTACAAGTCACCGCCATCTTCATGAACAACTTGTCTATATTGTAAGGGGGCGCATCCAGTTCGACAGCAATGGCGAGATGATCGAACTCCGCGCCGGCGACAGTCTTATTGTGAAGGGCAATGTCGAGCATCAGGCCGCGGCTCTGGAAGACTCTGAAGTACTGGACGTGTTTGCTCCCTGTCGCGAAGACTATGCGCAATGACCTGAGCGAATCGCACGGGCAGCCAGGTGCCTCTACGCAATCGCTTAGGTCCCTGCACGGTGTTCCGTCATTCGAAATCTCAGGTTCGGACTTCGCTACTGCGCACGCTTAAGTTCGAACCGGTCCATCGTGCGCAGCGCAGTAAGTTGCTCCGGCCATACGCCTACGGCCCGTCACGGTCCCCCTCATTGGACCCTCCACCTACGCGGTCAACGCTTTCAATCCGACTTGCCTGTCTGAGAGTACAATCTCTTTCTCACAGGCCAAACTTTGTGCTACTCATATGGTGGTATGCCAAACCGCCTCACCTCCCATCGTGGGTATTGGATCATGGCTCTGGTTGCAGCCGTCTTGATTGGGGGCGGGTTACTGACATGGCGAGGCGTGGGTGCCTTCCGTTATAGGCGGTTCGGTGAGCAGGTGAGCTTTAGCCGCGATATCCGGCCCATCCTGAATCAGAACTGCGTCGTCTGTCACGGGGGAGTGCGGCAAAAGAATGGGGTTTCGTTCATTTTCCGAGAGGAAGCACTGGGCGTCGGGAAATCCGGGCATCGCACGATCGTACCGGGCAAGCCGGACGAGTCGGAACTGATCGCCCGGGTAACTTCGAAAGATCCCGACGCGCGCATGCCGTATCACGCTTCTCCTCTTTCTCCTCAGCAGATTGCGTTGCTTCGCCAGTGGATTAAAGAAGGAGCCCAGTGGGAGGATCATTGGGCCTTCGTTGCGCCGAAGCCACAATCCTTGCCCACAGTGAAGCGGTCGGAGTGGGCACGTCAACCGCTGGACCGCTTCATTCTCGCCCGGCTGGAGAAAGAAAACCTCGCACCTTCGTCTGAGGCGGACAAATCTGCTCTGCTGCGTAGGATTTCTTTCGACATCACGGGACTTCCGCCTACGCCGGAGGAACAAGCGACGTACCTGGCGGATCCGTCGCCTAACGCATATGAAAAACAAGTCGATCGTCTGCTCGCCTCGCCGCGCTACGGAGAGAGATGGGCAGCGATGTGGCTTGACTTGGCGCGGTATGCGGACAGCAAAGGATATGAAGCCGATCGGGATCGTCCTGGCATGTGGCCGTATCGCGATTGGGTCGTTGACGCATTCAACCGCAATCTTCCCTACGATCAGTTTGTGATCAAACAACTGGGAGGCGATTTACTCCCTAACGCCACCTTTGAGGATCGAATTGCTACTTCATTTCACCGCCAGACACCCGACAACGACGAGGGCGGTACCGACGATGAGGAGTTCCGGATGGTGGCCGCGATGGATCGCTCGGCGACTACGTGGTCGGTGCTGAATGGCGTCACCATGAATTGCGTGCAGTGCCACTCACATCCTTACGATCCGATTCGCCACGCCGAGTACTACAAGTCGCTGGCCTTCTTTAATACCTCGCGGGATGCCGATCTTCCCGAGGACACGCCTGTCTTGAATGTTCCAAAAGACAGGGCTCAATATTCCGAAGCCGCGAAGCTTCAGCAGGAGATTGCGGCGCTGACACATTCGGTAGTGGATCAGGGACGAGAGTTGGAGGGGCGGTCACAATGGACAGCTTTACCGATCACCGCGGCGTCCGCTAGCGAGGCACCCGCCTTGCGTTGGGAGGCGGATCAGTTGGAGCGCGAGCTTGCGCGTTTGGCGGACGAAAAATTATCGGCAAAGAAGAAAGCGGACAAACGGAAGTATCTTGTAAAGGCGATTGCTGAAACCAGAAAACTGGCAGCTTCCAAAGCTGGAGAGAAGCCTGTAGCCTTCCAGATTCATGATGGAGAGATGCGGGCAGCCGCCAACACTCCGGGAAAATCGGTTTACCAGTTGACGGCAACAATTGATGCGCCGGTGATGACGGCATTGCGAATCGAGGTGCTGCCAGCGAATCCCGATACCGCCCGCCATACACCAGAAGACGGTTTTTTTGTCGACCAGATCGACGCCTGGGTCGTACAGCCGAACGGCCACCAAGATAGGATTCCTTTCCGTTATTTCATTTCGGATTCTGAAGAGAATCTTGAAGCGGCAGTGGAACGGGCCACCAAATCTGGGCCAAAGTCAAAGCCAAACCCGGAAACGGGCGGCTTCGCGGCAAATCCAAATCTTTTCCACGCCCGGTGGACGATTGGAGTTCCCGCTTCGCCTCTGCGGCTATCCCCAGGCAGCCGCCTGAGAGTCCACTTGACACAAACGGAGAACGTCAGCGATAAACCCGCCCTCGTGAAGCGTGCCCGACTCGCGGCCAGTGCGGATTCGAGTTGGTCAGCACTGACGCAGGATCCCAACTGCGCAGCAGGCCTTGCGCAGCTTACGGACCTGACTCGGCAATTGCAGAAGATTCGCAGTGTCGGGACTCCCGTGATGGTGGAGCAGGCGGAGTATGAAAGACGCGAAACCCGTGAATTCGAGCGCGGAAACTTTCTGACCAAGACCGGTCCCGCCCTCACTCCGGATGTACCCGGATTATTTCCAAGACTTCCTGCGGGCGCGCCGCGCAATCGTTTGACGCTGGCAAAATGGTTCTTCGACCCCGAGCAGCCTTTGACTGCGCGCACGGCGGTGAACCGCTATTGGGAGCAACTGTTCGGCACCGGGATTGTCGAGACGCTGGAGAATTTTGGGAGTGTGGGCGAAGAACCGAGTCATCCCGAATTGCTCGATTGGCTGGCGATTCATTTTCAGAACGATCTCCGCTGGGACATGAAGGCGTTATTGCGTGAACTAATTACCAGCGCTACTTATCGCCAGAGCGCTAAAGCTTCGCCGGCATTGATTGAGAGAGATCCGCGCAATCGCTTGCTGGCGCGTGGTCCGCAGCAACGGCTGACTGCGGAGATGGTCCGGGACCAGGCTCTGATGGCCGGCGGAGTGTTAAGCGATACGATGGGTGGGCCTCCGGTCATGCCGCCTCAGCCCCAGGGTGTTTGGAACTCCGTTTACAACGACAGCAAGTGGGTAGACGCGACCGGCCCCAATCGCTATCGGCGGGCGATTTATACGTACCTCAAACGCACCAGCGGCTACCCCAGCTTTCTTACCTTCGACGCCTCGGAACACGATGTGAGTCTGGCGAGGCGGATACCGACAAACACTCCGTTACAGGCTCTGGTAACGCTGAACGATCCGGTGTATCAGGAAGCATCTGAAGCGCTTGCCAGGCGGATGATGAAAGAGACAGATGCTCTTGACGGACGTCTTGAATACGGCGCACGCTTAGTATTATCTCGCGATCCGACAGACAGTGAACTGGCAACGCTGCGCAGGTTATATGAAGAAGCTATCAGCGCACCGAGTTGGCCTCGCATAGTGAAGGTCGGTGCGAGTGCGAGCGCGAAGAGCAGATCGGGGAAAGAACTGGGGGCATTGACGGCCGTGGCCGGCGTTCTGTTCAATCTCGATGCCGCTTTGACTAGGTAATCCTCATGTCGAACCCCAAAATTCGGCTCAATGATTTGCAGACGGCCTTGCTGCAGGCGCAAACGCGCCGTCATTTCTTGCGCACCCTGGGCAGCGGACTGGGAACTGTGTTCGTAGGAACATCGATGGCGAAGTATGCTAGGGCCGCATATGAGACGGGCCGTTCCGAAACCGCCAGTCTCGACTTTACGCGCGACGCATCCAGCCCCCTTGCCGCGTTGCCGCCTCAGTTTCCGGCCAAAGTGCGGCGCGTCATTTATTTGCACATGGCCGGGGCTCCGAGCCAATTGGAACTTTTCGAGCACAAGCCTGAATTGAAGCGGCTCGATGGCCAGGATTGTCCTGCATCGTTTTTGGCGGGCAAACGTTTCGCATTCATCAGCGGCGTTCCCAAACTTTTGGGGTCGCAGTATCCATTCCATCAGATGGGGCAAAGCGGTCATTGGATTTCCGACCGCCTGCCTCACTTGGAAGAGCACATTGACGATCTTTGCTTCATTAAGTCCATGCATACCGACCAGTTCAATCATGCGCCCGCGCAACTATTGGTGCACACCGGCAACGCGCGGCTCGGTTACGCTTCCATCGGTTCCTGGGTGCTCTACGGACTTGGCACAGAGAATCAGAATTTACCGGGATTCATCGTATTGCTTTCGGGAGGCAAGTCGCCTGATGGGGGCAAGCAATTGTGGAGTTCCGGCTTCCTGCCGAGTGTTTACCAGGGTGTGCAATGCCGCTCACATGGCGAACCGGTACTGTATCTGGACAACCCGCCGGGGGTAAGCCGCCCGTTGCGCCGGAGTATGTTAGACGCGATTGACGACATCAATCAGCAAACCTATGCGGCGTTCGGGAACCCCGAGACGATCACGCGCATTGCCCAATACGAACTGGCGTTTCGTATGCAAATGGATGCCACCGACGCCATGGACATCCACAAAGAGCCCGCTACGGTGCTCGCGAAGTACGGATCGAAGCCGGGCGAAGCCAGTTTTGCCAACAATTGTTTGGTGGCGCGGCGCCTGGCGGAGCGCGGTGTGCGATTCATTCAGCTTTATCACTGGGGATGGGATTCCCACGGGGCAGACGCGAAGGAGGCGTTGAACCTCGGCTTCATGGACCGTTGCCGTGAAGTGGATCAACCGACTGCGGCGCTGTTAGCGGATCTCAAAGAGCGTGGAATGCTCGAGGACACTCTCGTCGTCTGGGGCGGAGAATTTGGCCGGACGCCCATGCGCGAAAATCGCAATGGTCAGGAAATGAAATACATTGGCCGGGACCATAATCCGGGGGCGTTCACGATTTGGCTGGCGGGCGGCGGCGTCAAGCCCGGAATCACCCACGGCCAAACCGACGAGATGGGATACGAGATCGTAAAAGACCCAGTCGAGGTCCGCGACCTGCATGCGACCATGCTTTACTTGTTGGGCTTCGACCATCACAAGCTTCATTATTCTTTTCAGGGTCTGGAACAGAAATTGACCAGCGTGAAACCGGCGCGCGTCGTGGCTGAGATTTTGGCATGAGCCACCGCTCAAGCCTCTGTCCGGAGAGCTTCCAAGGATATTCGCGCTCATGACATTGTGGGGGCACCGCGTCTCCGGGCAAGTTCGTCTAAGCCTGCTCACGCTGGCGCCCATTTTGATCGCGGCATTCCTGTTGGCGCTTCTTCCTCCCGATGGAAATGAACGCGCGGAGTGGGCGCAATTCATCGGGCGCTTTCACCCTTTGGCGGTGCACTTCCCCATCGCCCTCATTCTGCTGGTACCGATTTTAGAATTGGCCGGACGAAGCTTCCGGTTGTCCTATCTGCGAAGTTCTGCAGGCTTTGTGCTTGGCCTCGCAACACTCAGCGCAAGCGTGGCTGCAATCCTTGGATGGTGCCTCGGACGAACCGGCGGCTATTCCGGACCATTGGTGACACAGCACATGTGGGGCGGGATATCGCTGGCGGCAGTCTGCTGGCTGTGCTGGATATTGCGCGCCCGCACCAGTGAACGGGGATTCGGAATTCTCTACGGAGTTGCGCTGGCGGCTGGGATTGGTCTTGTGGCTTGGACGGGCTACCGCGGTGGGCAATTGTCCCTGGGTGAAGATCACCTCACCGAACACATGCCCGGCGGATTGCGCCATGCGCTGAGAGTGTCGAATGGCGTCCCGTCTTCATCGGCCGGCGGCGGGGCAAACACTTTTTATGGCGCGCGAGTTGAGCCGATCTTTGAGGTGCGCTGCGTTACCTGCCACGGCCCAAGCAGACATAAAGCGAACTTGCGGCTTGACAGTTACCGGGCTGCGATGCGAGGAGGCAAGACTGGGCCAGTCATCCGGCCAGGGAACCTGCAAGGCAGCGATCTCTTTCGCCGAATTACATTGCCTCCCGGCCACGACGACTTCATGCCCAAGGAGGGTAAGCGTCCCTTATCCGCGGACCAGGTGAAACTGATCGAACTATGGATTGGCGCCGGCGCCTCGGGTACGCTGCCGGTCGATGCCATCAAAGACGCGCCCTCTGGTTCCACGTCCCTGGCGGTTGCCGAAGTCACCTTCGAGGAAATTGACGTTGCCGCGACCACGACAATGAGGGCCGGAATCGCATCCTCGGTTACCCAAATGCAAAAGCGTTATCCGAATATTTTGGAATACGAGTCACGCGGCTCTGCCAACCTGATTTTGAATGCTTCGATCA
>Ga0073928_10008542_pt1 | contig 12825 bp, 8 predicted proteins | sample PaiPotPPA55metaG_FD_76969 | JGI IMG/M metagenome (GOLD analysis project Ga0073928, IMG submission 76969) | Iron sulfur acid spring bacterial and archeal communities from Banff, Canada, to study Microbial Dark Matter (Phase II) - Paint Pots PPA... ...
GCCAGTCAGATCGCGGATTTCGATTCCATCCGCATCAGTTTGGCAAGTCCGGAAAAAATCCGGTCGTGGTCGCATGGTGAAGTCACCAAGCCGGAGACCATCAACTACCGCACCTTCAAGCCGGAGCGCGACGGCCTGTTCTGCGCCAAGATTTTCGGCCCCGTCACCGACTGGGAGTGCTTGTGCGGAAAATACAAGCGCATGAAGCATCGCGGAGTGATCTGCGACAAGTGCGGCGTCGAAGTCACGCTCAGTAAAGTGCGCCGCGAACGCCTCGGACATATCGAGCTGGCTTCGCCCTGTTCGCACGTGTGGTTCTTCAAGGGCCTGCCGAGCCGCATTGGCTACCTTCTCGACATCACGATGCGTGACCTCGAACACATCCTCTACTTCGAGACGTTCGTCTGCATCGATCCAGGCGAAGCCACGGGCCTGAAAGAAAAAGAAATCGTGCCGGAAGAGAAATTCCGCGAACTGCAGAAGGAATTTCCCGGCAAATTCCACGCGGCGATGGGCGCGGAAGCCATTAAGGAACTGCTGCGCCGCGTCGACGTGGAAAAGCTTTCCGAAGAGCTCCGCGAGAAGATGAAGATCGACCCGAGCTTGCAGAAGCGAATCAAGTTTGCCAAGCGGCTCAAGGTCCTCGAAGCGTTTCGTAAGAGCGGCAACAAGCCCGAGTGGATGATTCTCGACGTCATTCCGGTTCTGCCTCCCGAACTGCGCCCGCTGGTTCCGCTCGACGGCGGCCGGTTCGCTACGTCAGATCTGAACGATCTCTATCGCCGCGTCATTAACCGCAACAACCGCTTGAAGAAGCTCATGGAGCTGCATGCTCCCGACGTGATCATCCGCAACGAAAAGCGCATGCTTCAAGAAGCGGTGGATGCGCTCTTCGACAACGGACGTCGCGGCCGCGTCCTGCGCGGAACAAACAATCGCCCGCTGAAATCGCTCTCCGACACACTGAAGGGCAAACAGGGCCGCTTCCGCCAGAACCTTCTCGGCAAGCGCGTCGACTATTCCGGCCGCTCCGTTATAGTCGTTGGCCCCGAACTGAAGCTCCACCAGTGCGGTTTGCCGAAAAAAATGGCGCTCGAGCTTTTCAAACCATTCATCTACCACAAGCTCGAAGCCGCAGGCCATTGCACTACAATTAAGCAGGCTAAGGAACTAGTCGAGGCGCAAGAATCGATCGTCTGGGACATTCTCGAGGACGTCATCCGCGAGCACCCCGTACTGCTGAACCGCGCTCCCACGCTTCACCGCCTCGGCATTCAAGCCTTCGAGCCGGTACTTGTGGAAGGCAAGGCCATCCGCATCCACCCGCTCGTTTGCACAGCATTCAACGCGGACTTCGACGGCGACCAGATGGCGGTTCACATTCCGCTCTCACCCGAAGCGCAGGTGGAAGCATCGGTGCTGATGCTCAGCTCCCACAACATTCTCTCGCCCGCGAATGGATACCCTCTCGCCGTTCCGACGCAGGATATGGTCCTGGGCATCTACTACATGACCAAGGCCAAGCCGAAAGGCAAGGGCGAAGGCCGAGCTTTCGGCTCGAGCGAAGAAGTTGTAATGGCGCTCGAGGCGGGCGAAGTGGAACTGCTCACTCCCATCCGCATGCGCTACAGCGGGGAAGTGATCGACCTTACGAACGCGTACGACGACCAGGACGTCTCGCACACCGAACCTGTCAATCTTTCCAGGCAATTCCTGCACACCACCGTCGGCCGCGTGATCTTCAACGATCATCTGCCGACGGACATGCCCTTCATCAACGGCCTGCTCAAGAAGAAGGGCGTCCAGGCGCTCGTGCAGTATTGCTACCTGCGCTTTGGCCTCGAGAAGACCGTCGTCGCTCTGGACAAGCTTAAGGAACTCGGCTTTTTGTACGCAACGAAGTCGGGCGTTTCGATCGGCATCAATGACATGGTTATCCCCAGCGTTAAATTCAAGCTGGTGGACACAGCCGAGCACGAGGTCGTCAAAGTTCAGCAGCAATATCTCGATGGCGCGATCACCAACGGCGAGCGTTACAACAAAGTCATCGCCATCTGGTCGGATGTCACCGAAAAAGTTGCGGACGAAATGTTCAAGGCCCTCGAGGAACAGGACAAGCAGGGCGTGATCAATCCGATTTACGTAATGGCCGATTCTGGCGCGCGCGGATCGAAGCAGCAGATCCGCCAGCTTTCCGGAATGCGCGGTTTGATGGCCAAGCCCTCGGGCGAAGTCATCGAAACCCCGATCACTTCCAACTTCCGTGAAGGCCTCACAGTGTTGCAGTACTTCATCTCGACGCACGGCGCCCGTAAGGGTCTAGCCGACACGGCGCTCAAGACCGCCGATTCGGGCTACCTCACGCGCCGCCTCGTCGACGTCGCCCAGGATGTAATCATCAATGAATTCGATTGCGGTACAGCCGACGGAATCTACGTCGAACCGATTCTTGAGGCCGGCGTCGAAGTCGAGCCGTTGCGCGATCGCGTTGTGGGCCGCGTCTCGCTCGAAAAAATCAAAGACTACGAAAGCAACGTAATCGTCGAGATCAACCAGGAAATCACCGAAGAGCTGGCGAATTCAATTCAAGCCGCCGGCATCGAGCGCGTAAAAATCCGCTCGGTGTTGACGTGCGAATCCCGCCGTGGAGTTTGCGCCCGTTGCTACGGCCGCAACCTCGCCACCGGCCGGTTCGTCGAGATGGGCGAAGCGGTGGGTGTAATCGCCGCGCAGTCCATCGGCGAACCAGGCACGCAGCTCACCATGCGGACGTTCCACATCGGCGGCACTGCCACCCGCGTCACCGAACAGTCGAAGGTCGAAGCCCGCAACAACGGCTTCGTCAAGTTCATCGACCTCAAAGTCGTCGAGGGTCGCGGCAAGACAATCGTCTCTATGAACCGCTCCGGCCTCATCGCCGTCGTCGACGAAAAGGGCCGCGAAAAAGAGCGTCACCACGTCGTATACGGCGCGCGGCTCAAGGTCGAAGACGGGCAACCGGTCACGCTCGGTCAGACCATGTGCGAATGGGATCCGTACACCTTCTCGATCCTCACGGAAACTGCCGGCACCGTTCAATTCAAAGACCTTCAGGCCGGCATCACCATTGAAGAGCAAGTGGACGAAGTCACCGGTCTTTCGCAGCTCGTCGTTACGCTGCCGCCCGGCGATGAAAAGCATCAGCCCACGATTAACATCCGCGGTTCCGGCGGGCGCACCAAGAAATACCTCATGCCCTCGCGCGCGCACTTGATGGTCGTCGATGGCGACGAAGTGCAGCCGGGCGACGTGCTCGCGAAGATCCCGCGGTCATCAGCGAAATCGACGGCCTCGTGAAGTACGGCGAAATCGTCAAGGGCCAGCGAAAGATTTACGTCGAAGGCGAGGGCGGCGCGGCGGCAAACACCACGAAGGAATATTCCATTCCGCGCGGTGTTCACATCAACGTCCAGGAAGGCGAACGCGTTCGGGCTGGCGAGCCGCTGATCGACGGGCCGCTGAACCCGCACGACATTCTCGCTGTCCTCGGCGAAAAATACACGCAGGCCTACCTCGTGAACTCGATTCAAGAGGTTTACCGGCTCCAGGGCGTGAACATCAACGACAAACACATCGAAACGATCGTCCGCCAGATGATGCGCTGGGTGAAAGTGGAAGATGTCGGAGACACAACGTTTCTCCTCGAAGAGCAGGTAGACAAGTTCCGCTTCCGCGAAGAGAACGACCGCATCATCCACGATGGCGGCAGGCCGGCAACCGGGCGCCCGCTGCTCTTGGGCATCACCAAGGCTTCGCTCTCGACGGATTCTTTCATCTCCGCCGCGAGCTTCCAGGAGACTACCCGCGTCCTCACCGAGGCGGCAATTTCCGGAAAGGTCGATTACCTGCGCGGCCTGAAGGAAAATGTCATCATGGGCCGGCTGATTCCCGCGGGCACCGGCCTCGAACGCTATCGCAATATCCAGCTCCTCACCGAAATCCCCAAGGAGGAGCCGCAACAAATGGAGCCCGAGCTCACGCCGGAAGAAGCGGCAGCACTCGATTTCCTGCGCAAGGACACGGACGCGGTCGCCGAGAGCTAGAAGCTGAAGGCGTAGCCGCGAGCTGTGCATTTACACCAAATAAAACGGGGCGATCGCCGCGGCGACCGCCCTTATTTTTTGAGTTTGTGCTTCGCCTTTGTTGGGGCGGGCTGCAGCCCGCATCTTCGTTTTGTGGACTTAATCTGCTTACTTTACCCGCATCGACGAAGTCATAGGACTCTCGCCATTGAGTGCAGCCGCATCCAGGATCAGTTGACGCAGATCAGCATCCCGCAACTGTTCGGCTGTCTTCACCTTCACATGCCGCAGATTTTTCCCCGTTCCCTCAAGCAGCCCAGCCGGATCGTCAAGAGAAGTTCCGCGCGTGAAGCCGAACGTAACGTGGTTCTTTCCTGCCATCAGAATGCAGAAGGGTCCATAAAAATCAAATGTCGGAACGCCCCAGGCGTTGACCGCCTCGCGCGATTCCGGCACCGCTTTTCTTACCACCCGCCGCAACTTGCTCGCCAATTTCTTCAGCTCTGAGCTTTTCGGTTGCAAGTAAGCATCGATGATCTTCACAGCGTCTTCACCGGACGCCGCCCGTAAAGTGCCTTTCTTCTTCGCCGCCTTCTTTCCGGCGTTGATTTTCCTCTCCGCTGCCATTTGTTCTCCTCGCATGCGTTTCTTCGCGGGCGAAATTGTATAACGAGTTGGGCCTGGCAAGATTCTTAGACGCCGCTCGTTCCGCGCAGCTCGGGCTGGCGGCTTTGCCAATCGCTGTTATGTAACTTGGAATCAGTCAGGGGATTCTTTCACTCCTCCTGCTCGTACCCCGGTAAAATTTTAGAAGTAGGACCTTGCGCAGGAACTAACGCCCGCGCGAAAAGGCAGTAAACCGTTTCGATGTTGCCCCTATCGGCCGAAAAATCAGGGGAGCGCTCTTCGCATGAATGGGAGCGCCTCGAACGAACGGAGCACGCGCTCTGGCGCAACAGCATTCTTCTGCTCGTAGTTCTGGCTTTGGGTTTGGCAGCTGCGTCTTGGGGTACTCTGCGCACGGTACCGGCGCATTCGGAAATTCTCTCGGTCGGACTCGTAATTCTTGTCGCGCTCTTCACCGTTTATGTCTGGAGCAAGAAGAGCGAATTGTCCGAAATTCGCGGCTTACTTCGCGGCCTGCACGAAGCCGCTTCGGGCCCGCCCACTGAGGGGCAAGTCGACAGACTTCTAGAGGTTATTTCCCGTTCGCAGCGCGGTTACCGTGACTTGATTGATAGCCTCGACCACGCTGTTTTCGCCCTTTCCGCCGACGGCGTGGTTCGTGTTGCCAATCATTTCACGGCAGACCTGTGCGGCGTTCCCTTTCAGGAGCTGATCGGCCAGCCGCTCGACAGCTTTTTTGCCGAGCCGGCACATGCGGAAATGCAGCAGGCGTTGACGCGACTTCTGGAGCGCGGCAATTGGTCTGGCCGTGTTGCAGTGCGTCCAAAGAAGACAGGCGAGCTCCGCCACTTCGACTGTCGTTTCCAGGTTGTCCGGCCTGACCACGAGGCAGCCTCCGTGAGCGGCTGGGCTCGCGACGTAACTGCGCAGCATGCATCCGAAATCCGCTTCGCTGAGCTTTTCGAGTCGCTGCGCGAAGGAATCTTCTTCACGTCTCCCGACGGCCAGATCCTTGACGCCAATCCAGCGCTCATTCGAATGCTCGGGTACGACAGCAAGGAAGACCTACTGGCGCATAATTTCCGCGAAATGTATGTCGATCCGTCGCGGCGCGATGCGATTGTGCAAGAAATGCGCGAAACGGGCTCGGCGCAGGACCGCGAACTCCTGCTGCTCCGCAAGGATGCGACACAAATTCATTGCCTTGCTTCCGGATTTGCCATCCGCGATATGTTCGGACGCTTAGTCCGTTTGCAGGGCACGCTCGTCGATGTAACGGAGCGCTTGGAAATCAAAAAGCGTCTGCACGACGAAGAGGAATTTGTTCGCCGCCTTGTCGCGAGCTTTCCCGACATCATCGCCGTGCTCGATCGCGAGGGTGAATTCACCTTTGTGAGTCCGCGGATCGAAGAAGTCTTGGGCGAACCGGCGCACAAATACATCGGCGAGTCTCTCGGAGCGCGGGCGCACGTAGACGATCGTCCGAAACTCCTCGAGATGTTCCGAAACGTTATGGAGGGGCGCGGCACCCACTTCCAGTGCGAGTTCCGTAGCATGCATGCTGATGGTAACTGGCGCACGCTTCGCGCCAGTGCCGGTCCGCTTTTCGACGAGGCGGGCAACATTGCAGGAGTCGTGGCCTCGGCACGCGATGTCACGGAATCGAAGCTCTCCGAGCAGCAGCTCATGCAGAAAGAAAAGCTAACGGCCATGGGCCAGATGATGGCAGGCGTGGCTCATGAGCTCAACAATCCGCTTACCGCCATTCTCGGCATCAGCGATTTGTTGCGCGAACGTGCCTCCGAAGATTCCACTCGCCGCCAGGTGGAGATCATTCTTAATCAAGCTCGCCGCGCCGCGGCGATCGTCCAGAACCTGCTCGCCTTTTCTCGTCCCGCAACGCAAGGGCGCGCGAAACTGAAAATCGAGGAGATTGTGCAGAAAGCTCTGCAACTTCAGCAGGTTGCCCTGCAACAGAAGAATATTTCCGTCGAATTCTCGGCCCCAGGCGATTTGCCGCCGATTGAAGGAGACGTCCGTCTATTGACTCAGGTGTTCTCGAATCTTATCGTCAACGCCGAGCAGGCCATATCGAGCGTCCGCGATCGCGGCACTCTGCGAATCTCACTCGCGCGCAGCGAAATGAAAGTCTCGGTTTCTTTCGCCGACGACGGGTCGGGAATCCAGGCGGAAAATATCGCCAAGATTTTCGATCCGTTTTTTACAACGAAGCGCCCGGGCGGAGGGACCGGTCTTGGTCTGACGATTTGTCTTGCTCTTGCAAAGGAACACGGCGGGAGCATCGAAGTGCAATCATCGCCCGGCAAAGGCGCCACATTTCGGGTCTTGTTACCCATCGCAGCCGAAGAAGTTCCGCCGACATCTCGTTTGGCGCCCCCTGCCCCGTCCGTCGCGGCGTCCTTGCCCGCCCCTGCCTTGCCCGCGGCGCTGAAAGGCCATTCCGCGCTTGTAGTAGACGATGAAGACAGCATTCGCGAAATCGTTCAAGAAGGACTGACGGCTCGTGGAATGCAAGTCGAAGGAGCCGCAAGTTCTGAGGAGGCGCTCTCGCACCTGGGTGGCAATTCCTACGACGTGATTCTCTGCGATTTCAATCTTCCGGGACTGTCAGGCGAGGAGCTCTTCGAACGGTTGCGTTCGGAAGCAGGAAGTTCGGCGCCGAGGTTTGTGTTTATGACCGGCGACATGCTGGATCCCGAAACTATCGCCGCGTTTGGAGAAAAAGGCGCATACGTGATGCAGAAACCGTTCCACGTTTCCGCTCTCGCTTCTTTGCTCGCTGATCTGCTCGCACCGCAACCCGTAAAAGTTCGTTAGACACCGCCGCTTACTTTTCGTTTCGCGCCGCCGCTTTCTGCGATGCGTCCCCGTCCACGCCGAAATCCCAAACATACAGGCTCATGCCTTCGCCTTGCACGATTTCCACGAACGCATACTCGCCCGGGTCGAGAGGCCTTCCCAGCGTGAATCGATAGACCCCCTTTGCCACTTCCCATCGCTGCAGCGGCAATGAATCGCGCACTTCCGTCTTTTGCTTGAATATCTCGTCCAAATTTTCGATGGTCCGCGTGGCGCCATGCACCTTTGCACGAATCAAATCCATGTCAGGCTCGCGCGCATCGGCCGTTCGCATGTAAAACTCCGGCTGCCCCGTGGGGGCGCGAAATTTCGCGTGCGCCTGTTCCACGGAAATAGTATGGCGCGACGGGACTACTTTGATGGGAACCAGTACCTGTTCAATGAGCCGCTTCTTGTCCATCTTGCTTTGCGTTTGGGCCTGGGAAAGCCGCACCACCGACTTGCCGTCAAACGCGAATAGTCCCTCGCCCGGTGGAATGAACACTCCGGGAGCGGCTTCAAGGCTCGCGTCGGTATCGAGAGGCTCAATCCGGCGCGCTCGTTCCTGAGCGGCTAATTTGGCCACGATCGCGGCATCGCGTTTCGACTGGTTCGCCTCCGCGTTTTTCGTCGCTTCCCAGTCCACTAAGGCGGCGGGGATTTCCTCCCACTGCGAACGGTCGGTGCTGTAGTAGCGCACGCGGTCGCCTTGAACCTGATACTCCCGCACAAGGTGGAAGCTTCCATCTTTTAGCATCAGTTTCTTGCCGCGAGGGAGAGCCGGGCCGCCATCGTTCGCCTCGGCCTGCTTTTGTTGCGGCCCCGCAGTCTGTGACGGCGATTCTGGGAGAGGCGTCTGTTGAGAGGGGGATTGTTGTTGTGAGCGTGATTGTTGCGGAAGTGAGGAGAGCGGAAATGCAGCAGGCCGGCGTGCTTGCGAGCCCGGAGTAAGCGAAACTGCAGCGAACTGAACGAGCAGCGCGCCCGCGATCGTTCGCCAAGGCCCCTTCGATCTAGAACGCCGAATCAACATCGGTTGCATCTTCTTCGGTAAGTCCTTGCGAATATGATGCACGCCGAGGCCTTTGCGTCGAGCCGTTTCGACGATAGCTCAAAGGCGGGCGCGCGACAATCTCAGTCTCCGCTCCCGCGGAACCTCAAGTTCACAAATAAAAGAGGCCTTCCGGTTAGCCGGAAGGCCGTTTCAGTATAGCCCTGAAGAAATGAAATATTAGTGTTGGCAGCGCGGATAAAGAACGGTAAGGATCATCAGGTCGGAATTCGTGAATAGCCACTTCTCGGCTTCCGCGCCGGCGGCTTCGGCCACGCGCGCGAGCTTCCCAAGATGTCTGTTGTGCGCGAGACCTCGAAGGTGTTCCAGGCAGATGCCCGTCAGGCCCACAATTTCGTCCTCGGTGAAGAACTTCTGGCTCGACTTGACTCGGACCATTTCTGCCTCTCGCGAGTTAGATGCTGCACGCAGAGTAAAAGTGCCGGTTGTCACCTGCAATAGTCCTTCCGTTCCATACGAGCCAAACTAAGCGGCCAGGAGAAAAACAAAAAGCCTCGTTTCCTCTATCACTTGCATCGATTTTCGTGAACTCTTTGCGTCGCGACTTGCATCGCCGAACTACGCGAAAGGGAAAAAAAGAAGCGCGCGGAGGGAATGTTTGTACGATTTTGCGGATTTGTTTTGCGCTCTTCCGTTCGCGATCAACCCGTGAACGCAACAGAAAGCGCACGAAAACTAGCGATGCAGCGAGGCGTTTCGAAATCCCGGTGTCGGTTAAGTCGAAAATCCACCCGCTTTTTCGAAAGCGTGCGCGAGCTGCAGCACTCGGCCTTCGCTGAAGTGAGGCCCGAAAATCTGCATGCCGATGGGCAAACCACTGGATGACTTGCCGCAGGGAACCGAAATGCCCGGTATGCCCGCGAGCGATCCCGTAACCGTAAAAATATCAGCGAGATACATTTGAAGCGGGTCGGACGTTTTCTCGCCCAACTTAAACGCCGGCGTCGGCGTGGTCGGCGTAATGATCACGTCGACTTTCTGAAAAGCATCCGCAAAGTCCTGCGCGATCAGCGTCCGCACTTTTTGGGCGCGCAAATAGTAGGCATCGTAGTACCCGGCCGAGAGGACGTAGGTGCCAAGCATAATTCTCCGCTTCACTTCGGCTCCGAACCCCTGCTGCCGCGTCTTACGGTACATCTGGCCAAGCGTCGCTCCAGGAACTCGGAGGCCGTAGCGTACGCCGTCGAACCGAGCAAGATTCGAACTGGCTTCAGCTGTGGCCACAATATAGTAGGTGGCAATGGCGAAGTCAGTGTGCGGCATGTGCAGCGGGATGCGCTGGCACCCCAGCTTCTCAAGTAGGGTAATTCCTGCTTCAACTTTGGCCCTCACCTCGGGGTCGATCCCCGGTCCAAAGTACTCCTCGGGCACGCCGATCCGAAGCCCTTGGAAAGGCTTTTCAATGTCTGCCGCGTAACCCGGAACCGAAACGGGAGCAGAAGTGGAATCGTTAGGATCGTGTCCGGCGATGACAGCCATGACGGCAGCCGAATCGGCTACCGTCGTCGAAAATGTGCCAATCCGGTCGAGGGACGACGCGAACGCGATAAGGCCATAACGGGATACGCGTCCGTATGTTGGCATCAGCGCGGGAATCCCGCAGCAGGCTCCCGGCTGGCGCACCGAGCCGCCGGTATCGGTACCCAGCGCCGCCACCGCCAAACCAGCTGCAACCGCAGCAGCTGAACCTCCGCTAGAGCCTCCAGGCACGCGATCGAGCGCCACAGGGTTCCGTACGGCACCGTATGCTGAGTTCTCGTTCGAGCTGCCCATGGCAAACTCGTCGCAGTTCGTCTTGCCTAGGATGATGGCGCCAGCCGACTCCAGGCGCTCGACGGCCGTTGCATCATACGCTGGCGTATACTTCTCGAGGATCTTCGAACCGCAGGTCGTTCGCGTTCCGCGCGTGCTGATTACGTCCTTGATGGCCACCTGGACGCCCGAAAGCGGCAGCAGCGCCTCGCCACGACCAATGGCAGCGTCTGTGCGGTCGGCCTGGGCATACGCGCGCTCGGACGAGAGGGTGAGGTAGGCATTCAGCTTCGGATTACGCTGCTCGATCCGCGCGTAGAACTCCTCGGTGAGCTCCCGGGCGGAGATTTTCTTCGTCCGAAGCGCGTGGTGAACTCCCGCGATGGTCCAGGCGGGGGCGCTCATCCGCGGTCTGGCTCCCGAATCATCTGTCGAGCACCTTAGGGACGCGGAAGAACGGCTTAGCGGCGTCCGGTGCGCCGGATAGAACGGCGTCGCCAATCGCACAAGGGCGCAGTGTGTCCTCTCGCAACTCGGGAGGAACGCCGCCCTCAGCGCGGAAAAGCACTTGGGCCATAGGCTCGACTTTCGAGACGTCGAGCTCTTCGAGTTTGGCGATGTAAGTCAGGATCGCGTCGAGCTGCTCGCGGTAGGTGTCGACCTCAGCAGGCGCGAGCTCCAAGTGGGCCAGTTCGGCTACCCTCAACACCTCTTCGCGGCTAATCTTCATAGGAGCCTCGAATAACGGATTTCCAGTGAAGCGTCCAATTTGTGGCGATTAGAGCCTGTCTGCGTGTTGATTGTGCAGGGGGTTACGGCGTTTCTAATTGGTCGGATGTTGCGATTAGGGGTAGAGCCAGTTCGGTATTCCACAAGGACGCCTAGTTTCTCCAAGCCCTTGCAATTACAAGCGTTTACGCGCAGGAGTGGCCCAGTTGAGCTCTTGTCCCCTCGCACAGCGACCGCGCAGACATCGATGACATCCCTTTCGAGATTCGAAAGCCGTTCGCCGATCTTGCGCGAAAAAATCATGAGTAAACATTTTAGGGAGATGAGGGTCCCAGTGCAAGCATCGTCGGCGTTAAGAAGAACTCGGATCCGGAGGGCGCATAACGACGGGGCGAGAGGCTCCAAACGAGAATACTGCGCGATCCTAGCCGCGACGGCGGCGAACGAACGGTGTGTGGTTGTTATCGAGTTCGTGCGAAATGTGCGCCCCAGGTTTCGTCACGAATTTCACTTCGCGGACGAGATCGCCGCCCCAGGAGCAATTCACCTGCGCGCAAAACTCATGCTGCATGGCTTCGATTTGTTTCTGCCAGGCGACGCCGTCGGCGGCTATTTCAAGGCATCCGGCTCCGCAGCGGACCGGGCGCGTGTGAGCCGCAAGCGTCGAGCCGACCACCGTCGGCCACGCGCTTGTAAGCCACGCCAGCACCGCTTCCGGCCGCCTCATCCTGCGCAGCGCGCCGCCAAGAAATGTTCCAGCTCGTTCCATGGGAGCGGAATTCTAACACAGGAAGCGAGCGCTGGATGCTCTCCTAAATTATTTTATCCGGACGTTTTCGCATGATTTTAACGTTGCAGTCGCATGTGGGCGCTATGGTAAGTTTCGCGTACGTCAGTGGCCCGGATTGGCGCCGCGGCTTCTTCCGATTCTCGAACGGGGGTAGTAAAGTGAAAAAAATTATCGCCTTAACTGCGTTGTTGATGGTGAGTTTTTCAGCAGCCCAGGCCCAGAATGCGATCTCGACCGGCTCGATTTCCGGTCAGGTGACAGACACGTCTGGGGCAGCAGTCGTTGGCGCGACCGTTATTGCAATGAACGTGGCGACGGGTTTGAAGCCGACCACGAATACCAATGGCACGGGATTCTACAGCTTCGCATCGCTCGCCGTCGGGACCTATACGGTCACCGTCAGCCATGCTGGGTTCAAGGGCGCCGTGATCAATGACTTGCTAGTGCAGGTGGGCCAGAACTCATCCGGAAACGTCGCGCTGCAAGTGGGAGATCTCTCGCAGTCGGTGACCATCACGGCTGAGGCTCCGCTGCTTCGCACTACAGAATCCACTGCCAGCACTGTGGTGAACGAAAACCTTATTGAGAACCTTCCCTTGAGTGGCCGCCGTTACACTGATTTCGTCCTACTAACTCCAAACGCGACCGCGGACGGCGATTTTGGCCTTGTCAGCATGGCCGGGCAACAGGGTGGTGCCGACTCAGGCTATGCGAACGGCAATGGCTCCAATTCCTTTACCGTCGACGGAGCAAACGCCACAAGCAATTACTTCGGCGAGGCGCGCGGCCGCACACGCGTCCCCTACGTTTTCGGCGAGCAGTCCATTCAGGAATTTCAGGTCACGGACAATCCCTATAATGCTGCCTACGGAGGCGCAGGCGCAGGGTTCGTCAATACTGTCACGAAATCAGGCACCGACAACTATCACGGCGAC
>Ga0073928_10008544_pt1 | contig 12823 bp, 11 predicted proteins | sample PaiPotPPA55metaG_FD_76969 | JGI IMG/M metagenome (GOLD analysis project Ga0073928, IMG submission 76969) | Iron sulfur acid spring bacterial and archeal communities from Banff, Canada, to study Microbial Dark Matter (Phase II) - Paint Pots PPA... ...
AACAGAGAGCATTTGGCAAGTTCTTCAGAATGGCGCGCTCTAATCGCATCTCGTGCTGTGCCTCAAAGACAGTCGCAAGGGGTCGCGCGCGAATTCAGCTAGTTCGGGTGTACGAGGAAGATCGCGGAACGGCGGCGCCGGATACGATGGCGGCGGGGATCGTCACGCAGAGAGCATTCGCAAGTTCCTCGGAATACCGCGTTCGAATCGCGCCTCGCGCTGTGCTCAGAATTGGAGGACGGCTTTTGAGATTGTGCGCGTCAGTAGCAATCACGTGAACCAGCGATTCATCGATCAGTCTGAAGCAGCTGTTTCTTGCGGCCTCACCCCAATAGCCCGTAATTGAGTTCGCTGTTATCTGGACCAAACAACCAAGCTCCACTAACGAGCGGACCATAACCAGATTCTGTACAAGTCGCGGGTTACGCTCCGGGTGCGTGATGATAGGCACAATGCCCTTATCCAGGAACCGTAAAAGCGTTGCCTTCACATTGGGGGGAATACCAAAACTAGAAAACTCGACGAGGAGGTAGGGAGTCGAACCTATGCAAAACTGAGAGGCGTCACGTAATGCCGACTCAATGTTTTCGAAGGAAAAATGGAAGTCGCAGCCCAAAGAAAGTTCAATGGGTACGGTCGACCGCTGTTTCAATCGCTTGAGGGACTCTGCATGTGAGCTGCGACTGTATGAGAAGTCTCCATTGCTGTGAGGAGTAGCTACAATATGCCGGATACCATCACGTGCCGCCATTTCGAGCATCTGGACTGCCACTTTCCAGGTCTTGGGACCATCGTCAACCTCCGGAAGAATATGACAGTGAATATCGACCATCGTGATAACTCTATTCTACCGTCACGCGTTCAATTTTCTCGACTTTGGAGCAGCTGTGTTCGACTAGAACCTCGAGATAAAGCGAACGCGTGCGGCTCGCCATGCAAGAAGACAGGAAGTACCTTTCAAACCTCAACCTAGCAGCATGCCCCATTCGAACACGCAAGTCAGTGTCCTCAGTGAGGCGAACCAGGGCCTCTGTCAGCGCCGATACCGATTTACTGGGGACGAGAAATCCAGTCTCAGCATGGATCACCGCTTCAGAGACGCCACCCACATCGGAGGCGATGACCGGCAGCCCGGCCCTCATAGCTTCCAGTATGCTGATGGGAAACAACTCAGATTTCGAGGCCAGCACAAACACTTCTGAACTCGCAAGCAGGGTCGAAATGTCACTGCGATCACCCATGAACGCGATTCGGTCCGTGATGCCAAGTTCTCTTGCCAGTCGCTCAGCCTGCCCTCGCATCGGCCCGTCTCCGACGAGCCGGAGCCGGGGGCCGGGAGGAACATTCGCGAACGCACGCAGCAACACTTCATGATCCTTCGGCTCTCTAAAACGCGCCACCATCGTAACGATTGGCCATTCAGCGCCAAAACTGGCGCGCTCATGACAATCGTCGATGCCATTGTGTATCGACATAATCTTCGACGGGGGTGCGATACGATACAGCTCAGCTGTCTCCGCTCCAGCGCGAGCGACAGTAATAACGCGGTCGCACCACCCCGCAGATAACCGTTCAACGTGTGGCCCACACGCTCGCCAGATCGGAGGCACCTCCGACGTTCCAAAGGGCCACATGTGAACCGTGTAGATAGACGAAATTCCAAGCCGCCTCGCAGCGAAACGGGCAATGATCCCCGCCTTGAACGTATGAGCGTGAATCAGATCCGGTTGAATCCGGCGAAATAGTCTCAGGATCTCGATCAGTGCTCGGATATCAGAAATTAAGCTGATCTCGCGCTGAAGATGCGGGACTATGTGGACTGGAATGCCCTTGGCACGGCACTCGTCGGTTAGGAAACCTTCTTCACCCGTGGCGATTTCTATTTCAAAGTCAGAGAGTAACGCTAGAGCTAAGTTAAGAACGTGGGCCTGGGCTCCCCCACGCTCTGCGCGCGTGATCACATAAAGGATCCGCGGTCGACCCAAAGAGTTGGATACATGCGCATCGAGCCCAGCGCGGTTATTGTTTTTATGTGAACTCATTGCGTTTGCTCAGTAAGAGACGCATCGACAACTCGTCCGAATTGGTATTCACGGATCTCCGCCATCGAAAGTGAAACCATCCCGTGTTCCCTTCTGCAAGAATCGAAGGTTGCCAATACGGAGCGGAGGAAGCAGAGATTTTCGTCACAATGTATTGCGAAGTCTTCCGGGTGCCACCAGAGATGGAAAACTTCGCCCTGCCTCGCTGCTTGCTCCATCGCCTGGGTGATCCGTCGAAGCTGGAAACACCGTAACGGTCTCAGCACAGCGCTGTGCGGCCGAAGGTATCGGCTTGCGGCGATCGACGTTATCGTCGAAGTTTCTGGCCATCCGAAGGTTTGGCTCCCATAGATGTCAGCATAGCTGTCCAACAACCTCGCGAACCGCCTATGGAGACGGCATTGTTCAGCGAACGGTCCCGGAAGTTTTGTGCTTGGCGATTCTGTTCCTCTGTAAGTGCGAATTCCCGCCCGCTCCAAAAGCGGAAGATATGCGGGATTAACTTCGTTCCGGGGGAAGACGTACGACCGCGTCGTGTAACCGGCATCAGCAGCAATAGCCACGGCACTAGCCAGATCTGCCTCGAATTCATCAGCCGTTTGCCCTTCCTCAATACAGTAGTAATGCGAAAAAGAGTGACATCCAATTTCCTGCCCAGGTCGTTTTGCTATCTCGGCGATCAACGTTGGAGCAAAGTGAAAAGGGTCTTCGAGCTCATCGCGACCAAGTTCTTCCTGGTAAGGATCGAGCTTGCCTTCAAAGTACTGCGGTTTCCGTACTGGCATGAAGGCGTGAGCCTCGTCTCGCGAATGAGCAAAAAGAAACCCCACGGTTGCCCATGTAGCATGGACTGAAAACTCTTCGAAGAGATCAAGCAAGCGAGGAATAATCGACCGAGCCGACAGTAATCTCGCGCGCTCTCGCCGATCAAGCGGAACATGATCACGAACACCCCAATGAAGCTCGAAGTCTAGCGAAATCACAAGTGCGCCCGGTCGCAACGATTCGGGATCTACTCCCCGCGTCTGTCGCGAGAAATCAGGTTTTTGAAGTCTTCCAACGAAATGCGCATGCACGTTCGGCGCCGATGTCGCCGTGGTCTCTTCGCGACCCCTGTCGGCCTGAGCTTTCTTGAAGGAAGATGGAAAAGTGGTGGGATTCACTGGACACTTACCTCGCTGGCAACCGTCAGCGCAAGCTGACATCCGCCGACTTCTCGATATATTGCTAACGTCTTTTCCACCATCGTCTCTAGTCGAAAATCTTGTTCGTACCGGCGACGCCCCGCCTTGCCCAAACGACGCATGAGCTCCACATTCCCTATGACTGTTTGAATTCGCTCCCGCATATCGGATACGTCATCACGGGCTGTGAGATATCCTGTAACCGCATCCGTAACGGTCTCGGCAACTCCTCCAACATCCGTTGCAATCACAGGCAGACCAGCCCGCATAGCCTCGAGGATGCTGAGCGGAAGCCCCTCCCACCTCGACGGCAAAACAAAAATGTCAGCTTCGGACAGGATTTGAGGAATGTCGCTTCGGTCGCCCACAAAGTCTATCCGCTCCGCGAGCCCTAATCTCCTAGCCAAAACTTCCACTTTCTTGCGGCTCGGTCCGTCGCCTGCGAGTACGAGCCGCCAGTTACCCGCAACGGTTGAAAGCGCCTGAAGCAAAAGGCCATGATCCTTTTGCGGAGCAAAGCGTGCGACAGTGACAAGTGTGATGTACTCTCTACTCCCCGGTTTAGCGCGATAATGAACATCAGGAATGCCATTCCATATGCGCACAAGCGATCGACTGGTGGCCACCGACCTTCGTAGTGCGATCTCCTTGTTGGCTTCTGAAACGGTTATGATTTTTCCTCCCATTCCCGCGGCAAGGCGCTCTAGCGGAATGGCGAAGCACCGCTGCACGGCAGAAATCCCGTCGGCAAAACTCCAGGTGTGCGCAGTAAACACTGCCGGCGTACCTGTGATTCGCGCTGCGAATCGTGCTACGAGTCCTGCTTTCGATGTATGCGCGTGCACAACATCCGGCTTCTCTCGACGGATTAAGCCGATGAGGGCCACTAAGGCGCGCAAATCTTTGAGGGGATGCACGGGCTGGGTCAGCCCAGGCACGTAGCGGACCGGTACCCCCAGTTTCGCACATTCCTCACAGAGATACCCCGTCTCCCCAGTTGCAACGATGGGCTTAAATTCCGGCGGGAGATTCGCGAGCATGTCCACCAAATGGACTTGTGCGCCACCTCGCTCAGCGCGCGTTATGACATACAGAATCTTCATAAAAGCACGAAATCAGGCCACCACTCCGGCATCCGGCACTTGATGTAAGCAGGTTGCTGGCAGGTAGTGCCTGTAGAAGTCAATCCACCTGTCAGCGATCGATTCGAAGCCGTAATTCTCGCAGCAGAATTGCCTGGCAGCGCTACTCAGGATTTGCCGCCGTTCTGGCGAAGCGTCCATGAGGGTCTTCATCGCGACAGCAAGTTGGCCCGAGTTCCCAGGCTGAACCAGGTATCCCGTAACGTCGTCAGCTACGATTTCCGAGTTTCCCCCAACGTTCGTCACAACAGAGGGCAACCCCATGGCCGAGGCCTCCAACAGAGCTGCGGAAAGACCCTCAAATTCCGACGACATTACAAAGGCATCTGCGGCGTTATACAAATCGACAATGTCTTCACGGGCACCGGCAAAACGTACGCGTGCATTTAAGCCCTGTTGTGTGCATTCTGCTTTCAGTTTCCCTTCCAGCGGACCGTTGCCTGCTATAAGAAGGATGTAATCGTCGCGGTGGAGTTGTTGCAGCGCGCGAAAGAGATTCGGATAATCCTTTTGTTTTACAAGCCGCCCCACTGCCAGCCAAACAAAGGTGGAGTCTAGACCGAGTGACATCCGAGCGGCGCGTCGCCGTTCTTCCGAAGGAGAAAAGATCTCGGTGTCGATTCCGTTCGGAATCATTTGCAGCTTTCTTGCCGGTACGGCGCCCACCCTGACGTAGCGGTCAAACGCGGCCTTGCAGATGATCGTTGTCTTGTCTGCGAGGCAATCCGTCATTCGGTAAAGTAGTTCCTTGTGCCAGGTCGGCCCTCCTTTTTCCGAGGTTTCTCTCAAATTATGAGCAGTGCAAAGGACTGTCGGAATTTGGCAGAACAAACGAACTATGCGGCCAAGTATATTTGCGTGGAACATGTGGCAATGCAGGATGTCCGGCTGCAAACGTCGAATCAGTGAACGAAGACGAAACACGGCTCGAATATCCGGCACACCCCTCGGCATATCGAGCGAATGAACCTCAATGCCACTTTTGTTCAACTGCTGGACGTAGGCCACAGGGGCTACCAGGCAAATTACCGCAACCGCCCAGCCTCGGGCCTTCAACTCTGTTGCCAGCCGAACAACCTGAGTTTCGGCGCCGCCGAATGTCAGTGTTGTCACAAGTATCAAAACCCGCCCCGAAATTCGGTCGAATGGATTCCGTTCCCGAGTTGTCTCGTAAATCTGGCTTTGGGTCCCGGCCTTCATCACGCACTCTCCTGGATTGAAGCAACGGCGATCTTCGTAACGCCCGTGTTAAACTTCATTTTCTTGAGACTGGCCGGATGTGGTAACACTTTTAACTGACCGTGTATGGACCCAAAACGTAGATCGCTGTACAAGCGTCTGATCTTCCTTTTCTTATTGCTTGCATTTCTGGTCAGCATCTGGCTCTTCTTTCATTTGGAACCCGTGGCTCCTACCGATTTTTGAAACTCGTGACTAAACCTTCTGTCCCTCGTCGGTCATTCGCGATTCCACAGCGACCGGCAGATTAATCTCTTCAATGGGTTTGAGATAGTGCTCGTACAAGCGCCGCGTTTCCCTGGCCACTTTGGGCCATCCACATTCCTCCAACACCCACGCCCTGCCCGCGATCCCCATCTGATCAAGGTATTCAGGACCAAGGCTCGCAGCCGTGCGGAGCGCAGCGGCAACCGCTTCGACTGTTGGTTCTTCAATCGTCATCCCGCCGCCTGAGGCTTCCAGCAGCCATTCCAATCCTCCTGATCGCGTGGAAATGATTGCGCGGCCGTTAGCTAGCGCCATGAAAGCTACGCCGCTGTCGGAAGAAAACTGGGTGTAGGGCAGAAGAAAGCAGTGGCATCTGCCAAACAGTTCCGGGAGCTGTACATCGGGAATAAATTTCTCAATCAGGCGTATCGGCTCGGGATAATTCCCAATCAGCTCGCGGCAGCGCGTCCAGTAATCTTGTTCCTTGCGGTTCAGCACACTGCCCGCAATCGTCAAGCGAACCCGAAACCCTTCGCGGTGCAGTTGCTGGACGGCCCCTATGGCGAGGTGCGGGCCCTTGTTCTCCCGGAGGGCACCAAACAGGAGCACTTCCAGATATTCCGATCTCGGCATCGAGATGTGGCCGGCGCCCAACTCGTAGGGCCCGTGCACAATCACCTTGATTTTGGCGGCATCCTGCTGAAAATGTTGCTCCAGGGCGCGCCTGCCAGCTTCGCTATGCACAATTAGGGTGTTACTGGTTTTGTAGGACCACGCCAGGGCACCGCGCTCGGCCCAGCGCAGCCACTTGGGCATCATCCACTTATGTGGGACAGGATCGTGAACCGTGAATACAATCATCGCGCGCTGTAGCCGGGCACAGACAAAGAACAGTGACCCAAAGGGAAAGTGAAGGTTGTACTGGAAGTGGATAATGTCCCCGCGCCTAGTCTCACGAAGAATAACTGCACAGCAGGAGAGCAAGAACCATGAGTTAGTCAGCGTTTTTCGGATCAGTCCGTATCTTGGATCCAAAGAACGAGCGGCTGTCGGATGAACCGTGATCAGCGGGTTAGCTTTCAGAGCATCAAGTGCCTGATGATTTTTCGGGCACACAACGTGGACGGGGATTCCCTCTTGCGTCAGCGCACGGGTCAACTCGTGCACGTACAATGCTGGCGAGGATACAGGCTCCGGAGTATGAACGATGATTCGTTGTCTCATGTCGGCGCGCCGTGTTTTATCAGCCCAGAGGTTCAAGGATTTCATTTACGCTGCCTTGAGCCTGGGGGCACGGGAAGTCGATTCTTGAAAGAGCTTTCTCTTCTGGCACTTTGCGACCCGCATGAATGGTTGTTCCAACCCTCTGTAACACACATATCCTGCAAGGAGAGCGGCGCTTAGCATGGCCGGCGCACTAAGTCCACTTAGGCCTCTGGGGAGTCGATGCGACAGCTGGGCAATCAAACCGATTGGAAGCATATGGACGAGATAGAGCGAATAGGAGATATCCCCAATTTTAGACAAGAGTGATGGCACCAGCAGGCGGTCCCTGATCTCCAGGGCTACCAGCCCATACGTCAAGAAACCGAAAGGCACTCCAAATAGTAAAAGTCTCAACCAAGATGAAACATGATCGTCTAGGTGCGCGCCAATCGCGAGAGAGATGGCAACAATGAGGCCCGCTGAAACGATGGTTATTGAACCGGCGTATCGCGTAACACCGGAATAGATGAGTTTGGCGACAAAGCATCCAATTATGAATTCAACGCTCAAGGGATTCCCTACCAAACTAGCTAACGCGGAATGGGACTGCCCGTGTAATGACAAATTGACCGCGATAATCAATATGAGCCATGAAATCAAACCATATGAGAGAAATGATTCAGCTAGAGGAATCAGAGCCGCAAAAATGTAATAGAAATACATTTCGAAAATGAGGGTCCAGCCCTGTCCAAGCAGAGGGGCCTGATTAAACTGCGGAACGAGTAAAAAGGACCGCAATAAGCTTGGATGTCCAATGCTGTGGAACAAGGTGGGTTTGACCAGGAACATCCCCAGAATCACCAGGGATATACACCAGTAAAGCGGGAAAATTCGGAACATTCTATCGTAAAGAAACTTTCTTGAATTTCCGGAGGAGCCAAATTTTCCGCGCGTCACCGTGACCATCACAAACCCACTGAGCACAAAGAATAGGTCGACACCCGCCCATCCGTTTCCGAATAAGTGCGCAAGGGTCGTTGGAGTGCCCGGGAGTCTGCTCTCGACGGTCGCAATGTGGAACAAAACCACGCCGAGCGCCGCAAGTCCTCGGAGGGCCTGTACGTTCGACAGTTTCTTGGTTGCAGGCACATCGTCTTTGGGGCGGACCGTTGATGACTTCGACGTACGGGCCGCTTCTCTTGGCGGACCCTCCAGAGTTACCTTCGTACCGCCTTCATCCCATTCAGAAGAACCCGGAAAAGGAAAAGGAGCGATTTGATTAGGTCCCGTCACTTTAATAACCCCGTAAGTTCACAATCCGTCTCGCCGAGCGAACGCCTTGATTCAGTGATCGCAGGATCGCAATCGCTGGCGGATGCATGAATTCCACTAATCCGTGAGTACAAGGCCGACGTTTTCCGGGCGACTGAGTCCCACGACCGCGTCCGGGTTAAGAACTCCCAGCCCTCAATTCCCATCTGACTCAGGCGCTCAGGACCGGCTTCGACCGCGCTAGTGATCGCTTGCGCCACAGATTCTGCGGTGGGCGATTCGATAGGGATCCCGCAACTGCTCTGCTCCAGGAGCTCGCCCAGTCCTCCAGCCCGCGTCGCGAGAATCGGTCGCCGGTTCGACAACGCCAGTGCGGCTACGCCGCTTTCCGAATAAAAATCGGAATACGGGAGAACCACCGCATGGTGGCGAGCCAGGAGAGGTCTAACGTCATCGTCGGCAATGAAATGGTCGATCACGTCGATGCATTCCGGCATCTGGGCGATCAATTGTTTGCAATCACGCCAATACCGTACTTCGTTAGCGGTACCTGCGCATCCTGCGATAGTCAGACGAATAGGGAGCCGAGAATTGTGCTGCAATCTCTGAACCGCACGGATCGCATGCGCCACGCCTTTGTTTCCCCGTATGGAACCGAAGATTAAGACGCGCAAGCTGTCAAAGGGCGGATACGGAGTTTTGGCCGCATTTTCCGAAAGAGGTCCGTGGGGGATAACCGCGATGCGCTCCGGGCATTGGCGAAACTTGTCTACTAAAACATCCCGGCCCGCCTGGTTGTGGACAACGATGAAGTGGCACTGACCATAGAAGCACTCCAGCATTTTGCACTCGATCCAGCGCAGCCTCGGATGAAGACGCCACTTGTGCGGCTGCGGGTCATGGGCGGTGAGCACAACCGAGCCGCCTTGCGCCCGAACAAGAAGAAGAAATACAAAACCGAGAGGAAGATGCACGGGGAACTGAAAATGGACAATGTCACCCCGCCGAGTAAGCCGGTACTGCGCGAATGCGCTCTGAGCGACAAACTTTAAGTTTCTCAGAATACGCGCGCTCAGACTGGCACGCTTTATGATACGTGGCCGCGCGAGCACTAGTTCCACTCCGGCCTTTCGCACTTCATTCTGATACTCGAAGTTTGCAGGGCAAAACAGCACCACTCGCGCTTTCGCTGCCGCGAGCGCCTTCACGAGTTCAGTTACATACGACGCGGCGCCATGCCTCGGCTCGGGCGTGTGGATGATCACTCTCGGCTTTCTTGTGCGGTCGGCAGGCTCGTCCATTATTCTTTACCTCTAGGCCACGCAAGAGCTGGAGGCCCTAAGTTTGACGCTGTCTGCGCCTTGTGTCGCGGCTGGCGTTCCTGCCGTGCTAGGACCATTTTGCTAAACCGCCTGCCCAAGGAAATTCCCCGCTCCTCAATTAGCGCAAGTGGTCTCGCGATTCCATATGAAATTGTTGCAGTAGTTGCAAGGGCGATAGAGAATCGCGCTCCCACATTCAATTGAAAACGAGTAGTCAGTAAGTAGGCGATGGGTGTAAGTATCAACAGGTGCAAGAGGTAAACGCTGTAGCTGGCATCGGCGAGAAACTTCCCGACTCTGCCGGACAATGCCATCCGCACTATGGAAGCTGATTTGCCCATTGAGAGCCACCCCTTCGAGAACAGAACCCACGCAAAACTCCCGACCAGCACAACATCATGCGGATCTCTCGATAGGAGCGATAGGCTGCAGGCGAATAGAATCATGCCTCTCGATCGTTTCTTGTTAGCGTCGAGATAGGAAGCAGCCCACAGCATCCCGATTACGAACCACAGGAGACTGAGTGGTAGGGGCGAAGGTTGTACAAATCGGTCGGTTAGACCGAGGAAATGTGAGGTGCACAAAAGCCAAATAGCGGAAGCCGCGATTGAAAATGTAACCCAGCCGACGCGCGCTGCTAAAAGCATCAGCAATGGGAACATCAAATAGAACTGCATCTCGAGACTCAGGCTCCAATCCGGGAGAATGAGGGAAGCGTGGTACTTTGGCCAAAGGCCGAACAGAAAACTCAGATGGTAAATAAGATTGTGCAAGCTGAAGGGGGGCGCCTCAGGCATATGGAGCGACGGGTCCAGCAGAGCTGTTCGCCACCGAATGAACGTCTGATTAAATACGAATGCGGGAATCAGCAGTAAGTAGTACAAAGGAGCAATTCGGAAATATCGGCGTATGTAGAATGCTATCCAAGTCGTATTCCGGGCCCACGGTTCCTTTTCTGAGCGAAGCGCATAGTGATAGGTCATCAGGAAACCGGAAAGCATCATGAATCCGTCTACCGCGTAGTGGGGGGACCTTAGGATAGGGATGGACGTCATAGACGTGAGGCCACAGGCATGACCCACTAACACCCACAAACACATCACCCCCCTGAGGCCATCGAGGACACCCAGGTGGTTCTGCTGGATCGTCTCGGCACCGCTCGAGGATGAATTGGTTATCACAGAGGGGCCTCACGGCATACATATCGGGGCTGCAGAGGGATATTGCGGATTCCTGACTGCACTGGTAGACGAGTGGCGCCTTGGATAATAGAGCGGACATAGTCTTCCTCGACTGAGAAGCGGCTCACTACGATGGCAAGGAAGATATAGGCCAGGTAGTCCGCTGGCTCCTGCGCGTATCCGAATAGTCCTGGGACCTCTACGTTGGCGCGAATGAGAAGAAAGAGGCACGCGAAAAGAGCCCATCGCCCGCCATCCCAGGTGTGCCAGTTGCGGAAGCCTAACCGCCAGGTGGCGTGAAGCAGAAACCACGCCAGCGCAAGTGTAGGGATGAGGCCAACAAGTCCTTCCTCCGCGACAATAGTTAGATATTCGTTGTGATAACCACCGGCTATCATCATCGCCATCCTGCCGGTTAACTTGTATTCGCCCGGCAACCGAGATACCAGATCGTCGCGCCACGACTCGTATCCATGCCCAAGAATCGGGCGTTCAGTAAATTTTGTGACAGCTACGGACCACAGATCCCACCGTCCCTCTGTGACTTCGGACAACTGTTTGGATGTCAGATGCATCAATAGAAAGCCAATTGATAGCGCTATGACGACAGTTACAAGGTAGGCAGTAACCCGTGTCAGCAGGCGAGAGCTTCGAACTGCCTGGAGAAGGAAAAGAGCAAATCCGCTGGCGAGTAAAGCAGCTACGGGTGCGCGAGAGCCGGTCAAACCGGAACAGACCACAAAGAGCGCGACTCCGAGCATCCACAGCGCCCAGTTACGACGTAAAATGCACATCCCCGCTAAGTAGCTAAAGAGGGATGCAAACGGCACGGTGTTAAGCGGAACGTTAGCCTTCTCTGCTATGCCCTTGAACGCACGAACCGAGTTATAGGTTGGTATGACCAACCCCATGTATCGGAAATAGGTGACGACTATTAACGCTGCGATTATGGTGCTCGCGACAATCAGGGACAACCCTAAGGCCTTGGCGGTCGAAGAGTCGCGTAAAGCACGGCACAGGAGGAGCGACATTACGCAGAGAATCATCAACTTTGCCCAATCCGTGAAAGCGCGGCCGGGATCGGTTGCAGCAATCGAGGGCAGGAGGAACGCGATAGCGAGCATTGCGATGAGGCCAGCTACCTTGGCTTCGGCTAAGGTCAGGGGGGATCTATACCAGAGCAGGGCCAGCAACATCGTGGCGCCTATGACCGCGGGGCGGAAGATGGCGACTGCAAAACCTGGAGACACCGCATAGATAGGCCAATATGCGGCGATGATCACTGGTATCGCAAAGGCAAGTCCTTGCGAAACCAGGCTTAACGTGGGATTGCCTCTGCCGGTCATCCAACCACCTCGCCTGCCGGAGCGAAATCGGGAACCATCGATGGTTCGCTTGTTGCTGTCTCGCCGAAGCAGGTTCGCAGATTGAATACAAGTGCGCATGACTCCGCCAACACCGAGCACCAGACAATTGACGCAGCTCCAAATCTGCCTGCGACAGCAAAGCGAAGCAGGTTCGCGGCTCCATAGGCCATTAGTTGGCGGCGCACATAGGTAGTCCCTTTCGATCCCGTAAATAGATAGCGCGCGACCATGGCATTCAGCGACATAACGACGAAGTAACCGATCCATGCGGGCAAGATAGTAGCCACTTGGTTGAGTTCGGCTCCCTGGAACTTGCCGTGCATGTACACCATTCGGATGACGAAGAAGCGAAATGAATAGAGCACTGCCGCCGCGAGTAAGACCCCGCTGGCGACAATGAGCATCCAGCGGCGAAACAGAGCGACTCTTGCGTCACTTTCCACGGAACATAGACGTGCCTGTACGAGTATGGCCAGAGGTTGGGCCAGCAGACTGTATCCGAGCAATCCGATGCGCATGGCGCACATGTTCGCGGACACCATCCCTATTCCAGTTCGTGCCAGAAAATAGACCAACTGAAGCTGATTGCCGGCAAAACCGCCGTTCTCGACAGAAGAGGCTCCTAGCTGCTGCAGGAAACGGCGGAATTCAGGAAGACGCC
>Ga0073928_10008545_pt1 | contig 12823 bp, 7 predicted proteins | sample PaiPotPPA55metaG_FD_76969 | JGI IMG/M metagenome (GOLD analysis project Ga0073928, IMG submission 76969) | Iron sulfur acid spring bacterial and archeal communities from Banff, Canada, to study Microbial Dark Matter (Phase II) - Paint Pots PPA... ...
TCGCTCGACCGCCATTCGACGGAACTCAATCGGATACCGTTTCCTTCGTCTCTTTTCCACTTGCAGTTCCTTCCCTGCAAAGTGTCCCTTATTCGAATGTCTCAAGTGAAGGGTTCAGTCCACAAATACGTTCAAACAGTGACACCAGCGAAAAGGCGAGCCCAGCGCGGTCGGCAATCGGGGAGATCTCCCCGATGCCCGTTTCTGGATATCTGGCCCTCAACCGAACCGGAGAAAGTGTCCAGCTGAATCTAGCCTAGCCGCGCTTTTCTGAAGGGCACATTTGCAGTCCAATCACATCAGGAGCTAGCGAGCGCCCGGCGGAGGGCGGTTCGTCAAGTATTCGGTAAAGTGGGCTGTAACGGCCGCCTTCGGTACTAGTTCAGCGGGAACACCTACAGCGATCAGCGCCGGGCGTACTCGATGTCTTCGTCAACAAACAGATCAATCGCGCCCACGACGATAAAGGCTGGAGGGAGGCCAGACAGATTTTCGACACGCGCTGGAACAGCGCCAGCGGGAACCTTGTGTGAGCCGGCAGGCACCCCAAGCAGGGAACTCCAGCCAAAGACATTGGACTGGGCGGTCCAGAGGAATTCACCGATATGTGGCGGGACGGGACGGCTGCCGCCCGTCCGGTCATCGAGTATTGGATAAATGAGCAACTGGAAAACTAAGGGAATCTCTTTCCGGTCTCGCGCAGCTATCGCCAAGGCAGCCGAGCCGCACGGAGATAGCACGGAATTTACCTAGCTGTTTAAGAGGAATGCGGATATCTCGGTGTTCGAAAAGCGAATCGCAAGCCGTACCTAAATTGTGAGCGATGCCGTCAAGTCGCCGATATCCGGGAGGTCCTCGAGCCATTTCACCTTTTCAATTACGGATTCCGTTTTTCGCTGGGGCCAGTTAGCGAAATCAGCATTGCGTCGGAACTTATCGGCGACTTCATCGTAGCTCATTGGGTTTTCGGGACTTCCTTTCGCCAAACCACTGCGGCCAACTATGACTCTGCCATCCTTCATATGTATCTTGATGATATTGCTTTCGACGAGTATGGACTGCAGGTTGCCGCCCTCGCTCGCCTGCTTGTTCAGTCCGGGGTCTACGTGGAATCTCGAACGCCGAATCATATCCTGCACATCCACGCGTTGCACAACTGAATCGGTGAACTCGCTCAGCCCCGCTTTGCCTTCGACCAGCAAGATGCTTACGCTGAATTCCATGCTGAATTTCGCTTCCAAACCGGTGGTTGGTCGATGGTGAAAGAGCGTGTTGACGTTGTGCTGATTCCCGCCGATTTCCACTATGTTCACATCGCCAGCCTTGATATTGTTCTCGCGAATTAGGCGAAGTATTTCATCCATCACGCCCTGTTGAATCGTCCCGCACGGAAATCGCTTGATCAAGTCTCCGGGTGAAGCAAACACCCATGGCTTTCCCAAACGATCGACGATCGCGCTGGGCTCAAACGTTCCACCTTCTGCCTGGTAAAACCCCAGGGGCGCTTCCAGAATATCCTCGGCCGCCGTCCAACCCATCGACACTAAATCCGCGGAGGCGACACCGCATTCCGCGGCGTGGCCGGCATGAAACGGTTTCGTCATTGTGCCGAAATTGTCCCGAAGTCCGCTTGCCTGGGAGGCGGCTAATCCCAGTGCGCGAGCTGTCTGCGCTCGATTCAAATCATGCAGCTTCGCACAAGCTGCGACACTGCCAAATGATCCGCAGGTACCCGTGGTGTGAAAGCCGTTTCCATTGTGTCGAGGCGAAAGAGCGTCGCCGATCTTACTTTCTACCTCGACGCCCACGTGATACGACAGCATGAAGTCTTTGCCGGATTTGCGACCCAGTTCGCAAAGCGAAAATGCCGCCGGAAGGACCGGGGCAGTTAAATGCAGTGCAGAACCGGTATCGTCGTAGTCGTCGGCATGGATACTAATACCATTCGCGAGGGCTGCAAAGCGCGGAGGCACTTTCATCTTCGTGCCAATGATACTGGCTATGCCTCCGCACAGCCCTAGCGTCTCTAGGTATTTCCGTATGATTGGCCCGCTTACCGATACCGAGCCTGCCAGCGCCAAGCCAAATCCATCGAGGATCGTCTTCTTGCCGAGCGTAATGACGTCTCCGGGGATGTCTTCGTATTTTGTCCGCAAAATAAATTCAGAAACGTATTCGGTCAACCCCGCCGCATCTGGGAACTTCGGCAAAGCACACGCGGCAGTCGAGGTCTGCGGGGCGAAAAGGTGCGGTTTGGACAAGCCTATGGTGGCCGCAAGAAGCGAGTTCGTGCAAAAGTCTCGTCTAATCATTGTCCGTTACCTCCTGCACTTGCTTGGAGTGTGAAAGATGTAGTGAGCGTATCCGGGAGCAACGACCGTGAGTATGAAACGGCAAATTTCGAATTGCTTGCGATATTACGTTTTCACTGGGCTCCTGGCAGCCTGTGCTCGCAACAACACCAGCGCAACAAAACGGTAGAGTGCATGAATGAATTTGCCGTACGGAATCGTAAGGAATAGGGCAGCAACTAACCCTAGATGGATAGCCAAGGCGGTTGCCATGGCTAGGGTATCTCGGACTACCAGTAGGACTAAACCACTCAGCGAAGTTAATCCTAGAATGACAAGAAATGCATAGTCGAGACTGCGCATCCGCGGTGCCGCGGGTTCACCGTCACTCTTCAATTTCAGAGAGATAAGACCTCCCACTCCGATGACTATCCCAATTCCTCCTAGAGTTCCGAAGATGACCGGAGCGCTGGTGACAGGATACGGGGGAATTCTATGCAAGATGTCTTGGTATATGGCAGCGAGCGTTGTTGAAAGGAGATCGAGTAGAAAACCATAAGAAACAAAGGAATGGTAAATGCGTCTGCTCAAGGAAGGCATTGCTTTGGGGTAATAGCATCCTGGTCCGCCGCCCTTCAGCCACTTCAAGCTGAGACTATCGGTCAATGCCTTTGCAAAGTCGAGTGCGTGTACTGATGCTACCTTTCGATGTTCAGCTTCAAGCCAAAATCGAAATCCTCCGCTGATCCAAATGGCGACCGAATAGAAGGAAAGTGATAAAGCGGGAATCAGCATCGCCGCAAAGGGTATTACCTGGTAGAAGGCGCCAGAGCCCACATGTCTAGAAAAAAATCGAACGGGTCCTAGGACTGTAATGGACAAAATAAACACGGCAACAACCGCGAAAACTGTTAGCGAAGTGCTAACTCGAGCATCTGTAAAAGAGCGGCCCAACAACGCAGGCCAACTCCAGTCTTCGTAGCTTTCTACGCGAACCTCTGCCATAATCTTTGGCAAGTTGATTGAGAACTCGTGGGGAGGGCTGTACATGCACGCGTGATAACAGGCTCGACAGTCGTGACAGAGATGACTCAAAAAAACTACGTCACCCTTGCCGAATTCGCGACGTAACTCAATCGCCGGAAATACTGGACAGTATCCTTCGCAGTAGCGGCATGCGTTGCAAATGGTAAGTTGCCGTCCCGCCTCAACTATTAGCTCTTGCGTTAGCATTAATAGCTGCTTCCCTTCCGGCCAAGTTGCCAAACACAGAGCCAATTGTCAGGCCAAATCCTGCAAGGTAACCTTTGGTCAGGATATTTCCTGCCATAATTTCACCAGCAGCGTACACATTTTTAAACGGGCGACTGCTTCGATCGAGCACCGCAGCGTTTTCGTTAACGGCGACGCCCATGTAGGTGAATGTGACACCTGTTTTTAGGGGAAACGCAAAGAACGGCGGGTGGTCGATTGGGAGCGCCCAGTTACTCTTCGGTGGCGAGAGGTTTTGGGTGGTCATGCCGTCAAGAAACTCCCGCTGAAAGTTAGAATCAATAGAGTTCCTGGAACTGGCCCGATTGTATTCCTCGATTGTCCTAACGAAGGCTACCCGGTTGAGATCCAGACATTTTGCAAGATCTTCAATAGAGTCTGCCTTATAGGGCTTGTAGATCGGTGGTAGAAAGCATTCGATCATTTTTGCGTCTACGATACAGTAAGCAATTTGCCCGGGTTGCTCCGCGATTAATCCGCCCCAGATCGCATAGCGTTTCGGCCAAATATCCTCGCCCTCGTCATAGAAGCGTCGACCTGACCTATTAACCACGACGCCAAAGGGAATAGCATCAAGCCGCGTTACGATTCCGCCGTCAAACTTGGGAGACCTCGCGTCTATAGCGATCGCGTGAAATCCTTTCGGATCGCCTATCGGTTGAGCATCCTTATTGAGCAGAATTGAGAGCACTTTGCCGTTGTTATAAGGCGTGCCACGCACACAAAAGTTGTCCGCTGCGTCGCCCCAATACTGTTTTAACCAATCAATGTTGGCTTCAAATCCCCCTGCTGCCATCACAACGGTGTGGCCGTAGACGTACTCTCGATGGTCTCCAGATCGGACTGCTACTGCGCGAAAGCCTTGCTCGTCAATCAAAATATCCTCGACAGGGGCGTCGTATCGGACTTCGACCCCCATGTTGGAGGCAGTAGCATAGTAGGTATTCACAAGCGCCTTGCCACCTCCAAGAAACCATCGATTGGTCCGCCCCAGATTGATTGTTCCCGCAAGGGCAGGTTGCCACGAAATCCCATGCTCGACCATCCATCGAGGGAGTTTGCGGGATTCACGAATTGTAAACTTAGCCAGCTCCAAATTGGCAGGTCCACCGGTCACTCCGATGAGGTCTTCGAGAAACTCTTCCTCGCAATACGCTTGATCGGAATCGGAATTCCCCGACCGAACACAGCGGATGTTCCGGGTATGTCTGGTATTTCCGCCGCGCATGTGAATCGGGGCACTCTCCAATAGGAGTACTCGGGAAACGATTTTGCGGGCCGCAAGGGCCGCACAGAGGGCAGCATTCCCGCCACCAACCACGATCACGTCGTAAAGAGACATTGGGTGGTCGCCGCATTCCGCAGGTTGCTCGACATCGCATTCTACATGCCCAATAGCCGAATGCACGAGATTTGGAGTCTCGGGCTTGGCGCGGGGCAGCAATATCGTTCGACCTTGTCGCGATGCCACAGCAGTAGTGTCCTCAATCCGCCGAAGTACCAAATTACGTGACTTTTTGCGCTCATGTCCTTTAACGCTTCTAAAAAAAATCTTAAGAGCGCCAGCTTTTACCAAGGCAAAAACCGATCGGTTCTGGAGTTTGGGCCATTCCGGGTGCACCCTGACGAACGCCTACTTTTGCGTTGCGGCCACCTTCTAAACCAACTCACAAGTCGTTCCAACCGAGAGTATGTTCCGGCCTATAGTTTGGCTCTGATCTACTTGGAGGCTTGGTGAACGCGATCCAGCTTTAGAACTACTGACCAAGTCCTTCTCTGAACGTTCCGCGTAGATGGTCTTTGCTAAATCTGATCCACTACTTGACCCTCTACGCTCCGATCTTCGATTCAGAGCCTTTGGTCGATCGTATGGGCCTCTCTTAACTTTCAGACGGGGGCTAAGCAATTAAGGACTTCCTGCCTCTTCTATATCTTGCCTTTGTGACCTGCATCGCTTGCGGCTCTTACACGAAGTTCCTGCTGTGTCTTTCAGGACCCAAAACAAAGATTAGGACAAGGGAAAGTATGACAACCGACTGAAACGTGGTTAATGCCCACTGGTATCCCAGCCTGTCTCGCAGGGCGTATTCAATAGCTACAGCAGGCGACCCAACCAACACACCAAGCTGGTAGACAAAGCCGGGGAATAAGCCGCGTATAGCATCAGGCGAAAGCTCGTTGAGATGTGCAGGCATCACGCCAAATGCTCCCTGAACGCCTGTTTGCATAAGGAAAGAGCCACAGACAAGCGCGGGGAGCGAAGCGCCGAAGGCCCATAGGGGTATCGAGACGAAGGACAGCGCTAATGCGATAATTATGCCTCGACGCCTACCTATCTTTTGAGAAATACTCCCGAAGAACATCGCACCTAGAATAGCGCCGACATTATAGAAGACCGCTACGTATGACACGATCTCACGTGACAAATGATGCGTTGTTTTTAGAAAATCCGGATAAAGGTCCTGAGTTCCATGAGCTAGGAAGGTCATGACCGACATGACAAGTAGCAAATAAGCGAAACCTTTGAGGTTTTGGAACAGTACAGTAAAGAGCGACCTTATGCTGGGCAAGCGGTGCTGTTTCCAGGCTTCAGATTCCGGAGCCCTTGAAGTCAAAAAAACGGTGATAAGCGCGGGTATAGTCCCCACAAAAAACATTGCCCGCCACCCCATCGTGGGAATTACCACCAGAGCAGCTAGGGCCGCGAGTAAATATCCGAATGGGTATCCTCCCTGTATAAGCCCCGAAAAGAAACCGCGGTTGTCCACTGGGGCACTCTCTATTGCAAGAGATGCGCCTATTCCCCAATACCCGCCCATACCTATGCCGTAAAGTGCTCGCAGGATTAGAAAAGCTAAATAATTTGGGGCAAAGCCGCTGAGCACGGTGATGGTGGAGAAGTAGATCACGACCAGCATCAACGGTTTGCGTCTGCCGATGCGATCTGCGATTGTACCGAAGATTAATGCGCCGACCGGTCGCATAGCCAAAGAGGCTGTAATCGTCCAAACAATGGCGCTTTTGGGTTCCCGGAAATGCTCGGCCAACGTGTCGATCAGGAAAATTACGACGAAAAAATCGAAGGCATCGAGTACCCAGCCAAGAACCCCAGATGCGACCGCATAACCCCAGTTGGGACTTGGTGTTCCGAATGGTTCACTCTTTGGTACAGGGCTGCTAAAAACGCTCTTAGGCATTGTGGACTCACTGGGAATCGCTGGCGTTCGTACGCCTAACGGAAAGGGGCTTTAAAATGGAGAAAACTAAGGTTATAGAGAGCGTTAGCTGGTCGGACCAGCGTGATTACGCCCTGCAAAGCAACGGCCTCAGCTCGCGCAAGTTCTTGACGGTTTCAATTGCCAGCACCTTATTTATGAGTTTTGTACCATTCGCCTCCCCAAGAACTGGAGCGATAAGTTCACGACATTTGGCGACGACCTCGTTCTGAGTCATGGGGTTTTGTGCAGTGCCTCGAACAGCATCCACTCGCTCGACAAAATGAGAACCGTCAGTGAGCAGAATCTCAACAACCGCAACTCGTTGTGGCAACAGACGATCCAGTGTCTCGTCAGGCATTAAATCTACTTTGCGCCGCAAGCTCAGGATTGCTGGATCTTGCATCCTGAACTTGTCATGGGCTGCACGAAACGAGACAGTGTGATCCTGCATCATTATGGCCACGATGTGTTGCAAGCAAATATCCGGAATATCGCGATTATTGACAATTGCAGCTTGTTCCGTGGCAAGCCGTACGGTAACTTTTTGCACTTGCTCCGATTGAAAATGATGTTTTTCAAACAGGGTTTCCATAGCGTCTAAGGGAGCTTGGATCGGGGATCCAACCGTCCATTTTTTGATGTTCGTTCGTACCACTTCGTATCTGTGCCCAAGTTCCTCGACGACACTGCTCGGTTCGGCATGCGGCGCAAAGGTCACGAACAGGTTATCTGGTCCGGCGACAATGTCATCGACACCTGTCCAGCCCGATTGGACGAGCAAAGCTGCGGTAACCCCACTTCGTGCCGGCATGCCGCCAAAAACAAATGCCTTTTCGATGTGGTCGGTGCCGCTTTGCCATGCGGCGATGCCGGATGCCTGCTGTGCGGCATAATCAAGTGTCCACCGCATTTGCTGAGCATTCAGATTCGCAACGGAAGCAGCTGCGGCCGACGCGCCGAATACTCCTGCCACAGCGTGAGTGCTTCTGTGGGTCTCGGTTTGAAAGTTCGCCCCTCCGAAGGCCATCATTATCCGTGTTCCTACGTCGTAGCCAAGCGCCACAGCTCGAAGCAATTGCATACCTTCAGCCTCGAACTGCTCAGCGAGTGCAAGCGCCGCAGGAACAACCGCGCAGCCTGGATGGGACTGCGAGGGAGCATGTGAATCGTCGGTTTCGTCGGAGTGGGCCAGTGTTCCATTCGTGAGTGCCGCTTCGATCGAGCCGCAAACGATGTCCGACGCAACAACTGTGGCAACCGGCTTACCACCGTAATATCGAGCGAAGTCGGTCGCCGCCTTTCCTGCTGGCAAATCCGCGCCGGAGATCATTGCAGCTAGAGTGTCGAGTACGTGATATTTCACCTTCTCGGCTACTTCGGCAGGCAAAGCACGGATGCGCGCATCTGCCATGTAGTTGCTGAGGGTGGTCATCAGTGGGCTAACGGGCTGTGATAACGCCCAAGCACCACGTGGCATTACTCCAGTTGCCATGCCTCCAATTACTGTCCGGAGTAAACTACGTCTCGTCAGGTTGCTGGAATGCTCAGCTTCAATCCGCAATATTGTGACATCCTTGGTGTTTTAATTTCGTAGCAAGAAATCTAAGAGCCTGGGGTCTGCTTACCAGACTAGCTTAGCCCCCAGTTGGATTTCGCGAGCGCTGGTCGTGGTTCTAGTTAGCAGGCCCGCACCGGGGACCGGGTTGCCGCTTTGATCAAACAGCGTGTTGTTAGAAGTCGGGGGAGCGAAGTTGGGATGGTTGAAAATATTGAATGTTTCAATACGGATTTGCAGGGCGTAACGTTCGGAGAGCTGGTTGTTCTTGAACAGCGAAAAATCAAAGTTGGACTGTCTCGGTCCGATGAGGATATTACGTCCAGCATTTCCCAGTCTATTAACCGGGTTAGGAAAGGCGAAGCAGGACAACTTAATATAATTGCTCTTGTTTCCCGGATTCACAAGCGAGTTGCAGCCTGAACCCGTCAGGCGATCGGGAAAGTCAAAGGGGACGGCGCTGTTTTGACCCAGGGGATCCCCTGCTATCGCGACACTGAAAGGCTGGCCACTGCTTATTCGGTAGATTCCTCCGAGTTGCCATCCGTTGACTATCGCCTTTGCCAGCCTGACGTCGGACTTCAGGCCAGGAACATTCCAAATAGCGTTGGCCACAAATTGATGGGTCATGTTCGTATCCGCGAGACCTCGGTGGCTCCGTGGATCGAGAAAAAGAGTTGCCGCGAGAGAGTTTATGTATTGGTCAGAGGCCGACGTACCTGAGCTCGTATCAATGTTCTTAGACCAAGTGTAGGAGCCCTCGACTTGAAAGCTGTGACTCATTCGCTTTGTCAGTTGCATTTCGAGTGCATCGTAATACGAATCGGAACTCCAGTTTGCGTATAAAAGTCGACCGAAATAGGGGTTTGCGACCTTGCCGCTACCAATCGGGGTGGGCCAGAAGTATCCTTGCGGAGTCTTGGTTGGGAGAACCATATTGGCATCATCGGTCTGGTACCACAGGTGAATGCCTCTGGAACCTACATACCCAATCATCACAGTGGTGTCCGCGCCGAGGTCCCGCTGGATATTGAAATTCCATTGCATGACATAATTTCGCGGCGGGTTGAATTGAAGCACATAAGCCCGTCTATCGCTGGGCACTCCCAGCACCGTTTGAAATGCGCCCGAGGGGAAAGATCCAACAGGGAGGTTGCTGCTAGTGACGTTTTGGGCAAAGGGGACAGCAGAATCGACGCCCGCACCCATTTCGACTGGTAGGGGTAGAATGTCAAATAGTCCAAAGCCTGCTCGCACGGATGTCTTTCCATCATGAAATGGATCCCAGGCAACGCCTACACGTGGCTCAACATTATGGAATGTCGGGTTCAGCATATACGGACTTCCGGTATAAGCGATTGGAGATGTCAAGGTACGGAGGTTAGACAGTTTTCCGTGAACCTCATTCGGAACGCTGGCTACCTCATAACGCATTCCCAGATTGACTGTGAGATAGGGTTTCAAACGAATGTCGTCTTGGAAATAAGTGCCGAAAATTGTCTGGCGAATATTGCGGCCGGTTAACGTGCTCGGAAGAGTGACCAGGAACACTCCGGGGGTGTTGGTCAGGAAGTCGGACAAGGAATTGAAGTTAAAAATGCCGCCAAAGGTGGTAGCACTAAAACTATTGTCTTCGATCCTCTCCACGTTCGCGCCAAACTTCAAAGAATGGACACCCGTGGTCAGGAAAAGGTTGTTATTCGCCTGCCACGAGTTCCATCGAAAGAGAACGGGGTTTGCGGCGGCCAAACCGCCGGAAAAATAAGTTAAGCCCGGTACACTTACCTGTCCGGCCGAGATGCCTGGCACAAACCCATATGAGTCGTCCTTGGTAAGCGGATTAATTGCCGTTGCACCCTGCGGGGAACCAGTAAACACACGGTTAAAGCCAACACGCAAGGAATTGACGAAGTGAGGATTAATGATGCGGGTTTCTTCGAGCGCGACTAACTGGTGCCGAGTGCGGCTTGAGACTACTTTGTTCTTAAACTCATCGTCCTGTGCGTTTGGCGCATTATCGAATAGGTACGTGCCGGACAAGCTGTCCTTGGTAGAGAAATGATGATCGAGCCGAATCGTAAAGTAGTTTTCTGATGTGCTTTCCGAACCTGAGTAGCTGTACAGCCCTGTATCCCCCGCTCCGGCAAGACAGGATGCAAACGGGCACAAGATTGCGCCATTCGGCAGCGGGTAAAATGCGTGGATGAAGCGCAAGACGGAAGGATCTGGATTTACGTGGGTGGTAGTCTGACAGGACGGCGGGGCGCACAGGTTTCCAGCCAGGGCGGATGATGAAGGTACTGTATCAACGACACTGAGGCCTAGAGACTGCCGGATTCCTTCGTAATTGCCAAAAAAGAAAGTCTTGTCCTTTTGAATCGCCCCCCCAATGGATGCACCGAATTGATTCCGCCGAAAGGGCGCAATGACTCCAGTGTCAAAGAAATTACGGGCGTCGAGGGCGCTATCTCTAAAAAACTCATAGGCGCTTCCGTGAAGTGCATTTGTGCCAGAACGGGTGATGGCACTTACCACCCCACCCGAGGTTCTTCCGTATTCGGCTGAATAGTTTGTGGTCAGGACGGAGAATTCAGCGATCGAGTCCACGCCCAGAGTGCCACCCAGTACGCTACCGGGGCCATTGTTCGCGTAGTCATTAATATTTATGCCGTCCACGAGATAATTGTTTCCAATGGGGCGGCTGCCTGAGATACTAAGTTGCTGTCCAAGGCCACGCTTAGGTCGATCACCGCTATTTATATCTGCTTGGGTCTGTATTAAGTTCACGCCTGGCTGGAGGCTGGCTAGGTCAGTCCAGCTGCGTCCATTTATCGGTAACTCCACGATTGTGTGACTGTCGACGACGTTGCTGATAGTCGAAGAGTTTAATTGGATAGCTGAAGAAACATCGCTGACCTTCACTTCCTGCGCAACGGTACCAACCTTCATACTCAGGTTCAATACTTGCTCGGAGCCAACAGAGAGGACAATCCCTGTGCGGACTTCTGTCTGGAACCCGGCAGCGGCAGCAGTGATTTTATACTGTCCTGGCAATAGATTAGGAGCGTTGTAAAATCCCGCCTCGTTTGTATTCGTGGTCCGGGTAACAGCGGTTTCGACGTTTGTGATTGATACGCTTACGCCTTGGAGGACCGCCCCCGACGCATCCGTAATCATTCCAGAGAGCGAACCTCCGACGCTTTGGGCGAATACCGATTGGGTAAAAGAGATGAACAACACGGCAATAAGCGGGAGTACGAAAACGTGCAGATGACTTTTGCGACGCGGCATAGTCGGCTCCTCCACAGTCAGGAATGTACCTTCGTCTATTGACGTTCAATTCTCTTTTGGGAACACCTGACGACACACTCAGTGCAACCCTGTCGATGAAGACTGCTATCCGGCGGGCACAGTCAGTCGAGGGATACACCGAGCAACAACCGGGCTAGTAATGTTGGCTGAACTCGCTTTCCCATTCGCGAGCTCCACGACTCCCCGTTTTCTCGCAAGCCTACCCCTCGAACCCTATTCGTACAAAATCCGCGGCGATAGCCGGGGATTTCTCATGAGGGGATCTGGAGGGAGCATGTTATTTGGTAACCGAATCCGATCTTGACACAGGCTGATTGGCAGCGGTATCCTCTCCCCGCCGTGAAATGTACTGAAATTTCGCCGTCATGTCCTTTAACACAGCTGAAAAAAATCTTAAAATCGGCGGCCTGGAAGAACGCAAAAGTCGGTCAGTTTTAGAATTTGGCCCGTTTCGGGTGCACCCTGAGGAACGACTTGTCCTCCGCGGCGGGCGATCCGTCCGTCTTACCGCTAAGGCCTTTGACACTCTCCTGTTCCTGCTCCATCGAAGCGGCCATCTCTGCGATAAATCGACCATCATGCAAGCGATTTGGCCCGGCTCTTTCGTCGAAGACGGCAATCTTTCCGTGACCATTCACATGCTCAGGAAGGCATTGGAGGACGACGGAAGTGAGCATAAATACATCGAGACGGTGGCGAAGCAGGGATACCGATTCTTAGCGGCCGTAAAGAATGCAGACGAGATTCCAAGCCGCAGCCAGAGTGCAACTGCATATCACCTGTACTTGAAAGGGCGATATTTCTGGAATAAGAGGACGGAAGCGGGCCTGCGGCGGAGCATCGAGTATTTCCAGCAAGCGACCCTGGAAGATTCCAGCTATGCTATGGCCTATTCTGGACTTGCGGATTCTTATGCCCTTCTGGCTTCCTACGGGATCGAGCCGGCGGAGCAAGCTTATCCAAGTGCCAGGGGAGCAGCTCAAAAAGCCTTGCAGCTCAACGGTTCACTTCCTGAGGCACACACGTCCGTTGGCATTATTTCCTTTTTTTACGAATGGAATTGGACCGAGGCAGAGCGTGAGTTCCGGCGTGCGATCGAGTTGGATCCCAACTATCCAATGGCTCATACATGGTATGGCGTGACTTTGGCCGCGCTAGGACGCGGACCAGAGGCA
>Ga0073928_10008546_pt1 | contig 12823 bp, 10 predicted proteins | sample PaiPotPPA55metaG_FD_76969 | JGI IMG/M metagenome (GOLD analysis project Ga0073928, IMG submission 76969) | Iron sulfur acid spring bacterial and archeal communities from Banff, Canada, to study Microbial Dark Matter (Phase II) - Paint Pots PPA... ...
AAAAAACTGATGATGGCAAGTTGCCTGATCGCCGTCTGCACTTACATTCCGATTTATCACGCCATGCAGCGCGCCGCCGGTAACAATGTTGTCACCGTAAAATCTACTCGCAACAAAGTGACCGGCGCGATCTCGCTGACCGCTATGACTCAGGACGCCACCGGCGCGTTAGTTCCCGCCAAGGAAGCCCCTGACCCCAACACCAAGATGCTTGTGCTCCTGATTTTCATTCAGGTTTTGTACGTATGTCTGATTTACGGCCCTATCGCGGCCTATCTGATCGAGGCCTTTCCGGCAAAGATTCGTTACACTTCGCTCTCTCTGCCTTACCACATAGGAAATGGCGTATTTGGCGGCTTACTGCCACTGATAGGATTGTCGTCCGTGGCCGCCACCGGCAATATTTATGCCGGGCTTTATTATCCAATGATCGTCGCGGGTATAACATTTATTGTGGGCAGTCTCCTTCTCAAGGAGACGCACAATATCCGCATTTGGTCTGAAGCTGGTGGTGGCGGCCCCACTCCGATTGGAGAATGAGGCGCAAAATTCCGGCGCAAGGACTCTCTTTGCGTCGAGGCGATTGGCAGCCCCGATTGCATGCGATTCCATATGATAATTTGCCGAACGCGCTCGCATCGTCCCGCGGCTCATCAAACCTATGCGCCTCGCCGGGAACACGCACTTGAAAAAACTTCTGAAAGCTGTTAGTTGGACGGCAATTGCGATTCTTGGGGCCGCAGCACTCGGTAAGATAGCCCTCCAACGCGGCGAATCCCTCAACGCCATCTGGTTCGTAATCGCCGCGGTGTGCTCCTATCTGGTCGCCTTCCGCATCTATTCCGCTTTTATTGCAGCTCGGGTCCTTACTCTCGACGATACACGCGCTACTCCCGCCGAACGTCACGACGATGGCCGAGACTTTGTTCCCACCAACAAGTGGGTTCTCTTCGGCCATCATTTTGCTGCCATCGCCGGTCCCGGCCCGCTCGTAGGACCAACCCTGGCCGCGCAATTCGGCTACTTGCCCGGAACTCTGTGGCTCATCGTCGGCGCGGTCCTTTGCGGCTGCGTCCAGGACTTTATTATTCTCTTCGCTTCGATTCGTCGTGACGGAAAATCCTTGGGTGAAATGGCGCGGGAAGAAGTCGGTCCTCGCGGGGGCTTGATTGCTCAGCTCGCCGTGCTGACCATCATGGTCATCTTGTTAGCAGTTGTCGCTCTTGTTGTTGTGAATGCGCTCAGCAGTTCGCCGTGGGCCACCTTCACCTTGGCCATGACGATTCCTATCGCACTCCTCCTCGGCCTTTACCTCCGTTTCCTACGGCCCGGGCGCGTTCTCGAAGCCTCCCTCATCGGCGTGGCACTCGTTCTGTTTGTCGTCGTAGCAGGCCAGTGGGTCTCTGATTCTCCTTCGTGGTCTCACATGTTTACTTTGACCGGCGTTTCGCTCGTCTTTGCCATCATCATCTATGGTTTTGCGGCTTCCGCTCTGCCTGTCTGGCTTCTGCTCGCGCCACGCGACTATCTCAGCGCTTTCATCAAAGCTGGCGCGATATTTTCGCTCGCGGCAGGGATCCTTCTTGTCCGCCCGCACGTGCTAATGCCGCCGCTCACACGATTCGTTGATGGCAATGGTCCGGTTTTCGCCGGGAAAATATTTCCCTTTTGCTTCATCACCATTGCTTGCGGCGCAATCAGCGGGTTTCATTCTCTGATTTCCTCAGGGACCACGCCCAAGATGATTCTTCGCGAAAGTCACGCGCGCTTCATCGGCTATGGCGCCATGTTGCTGGAATCGTTTGTCGGCGTAATGGCTATGGTTGCTGCATGCGCCATGTCTCCGAGCGTTTATTTCGCCATTAACAGTCCGGCCGCCATGGTCGGCGGAACTCCCAGCGAAGCTGCGGCGACGATTAGCTCCTGGGGCTACCCTCTCACGGCGCAAACCATGACGAACTTGGCGCACGCCGTTGGTGAGCACACTTTACTGAATCGCGCGGGCGGCGCTCCCTCGCTCGCCGTGGGCATCGCGCAAATCTTTTCCAGCACAATAGGTGGCGATCGGCTCCTGAGTATCTGGTATCACTTCGCCATCATGTTTGAGGCGCTCTTTATCCTCACCGTGCTGGACGCCGGCACGCGTGTGGGCCGCTTTATGGTGCAGGAACTTGGCGGGCGCATTTGGAAACCCTTTGCCCGTACCGGCTGGATGCCCGGCATTTTACTTTCCAGCGCCATCATCGTCGGAATGTGGGGCTACTTTCTTTATCAGGGCGTGATCGACCCGCTTGGCGGCATAAATTCGCTCTGGCCTTTATTCGGCATTTCCAATCAGCTGCTGGCCGCCGTTGCACTCGTCCTGGCTGCCACAATTTTACTGAAAATGGGCCGCAAACGTTGGATCTGGATCACGCTTGCGCCGATGGCTTGGATTGTCACCATCACCATGACCGCGAGCTTTCAGAAAATCTTTGATCTTAATCCTCGAATCGGTTTTCTCGCCAACGCTAATTTGCTTACCGCACAGATCCTGGCTGGAAAAATCCCCGATGCGAGACTAGCCGACACGCGTCGTCTGATATTCAATCAGAAGCTCGATGCAGCCGTTACCGCCGTCCTTGCATTGATGGTCATCGCTCTGATTGTTGAGGCCGTCGTACAGTGGTATTCGATTCTCCGCAGTCGGCGCGATCCAATTCTGCATGAATCGCCCTACGTTGCCACACAGTGGCCGCCGGATTTCTCAGGCGTGGTTCATGGAGACGACTGATGCCTCGCCCTCTGAAGTTGACACTGCGAGCATTTCGCCTTTTCTGGCAAGGTATCCGCGAATGGTGCGGCGACACGGCCTATGAACGCTATTTGTATTCCTCTGCAACTCGATTTGGCTCCCATCGCGTATTGACCGCCAAGGAATTCTATGTCGAGCAGTTGAATCGCCGCTACTCTCGCCCCAATCGCTGCTGCTAACATCACGAACTTCCCGAATATAGCTCGCGCTCTATAGCGACCAAGCCTCGTTAGCGCATTACGCAACATATCCGCCGATTCCGTGCGAGATCCCGTCCATGCTGTATCATTTCAATTTGCGGTCATCACAATTTTGAAGCCCTCTTTTATCATTCACGGCGGCGCTTGGAATATTCCGGACGAAGCGGTCCCCGACTGCCGCGCCGGAATTCGCCGCGCGCTCGAAGCCGGTTGGAAAGTTTTGTCCGGCTCCGGCACCGCGATCGATGCCGTTGAAGCCGCTATCGTAATCCTCGAGGACGATTCCACATTTGACGCCGGTTTTGGCTCGCACCTGAATCGCGACGGCCACGCCCAACTCGACGCAATCGTCATGGACGGCAAGACCTTAAAAGCCGGCGCCGTGGCCGCCGTCGAACACATTCGTAATCCGATCCGTCTCGCGCGCCTGGTGCTCGAAAAAAGTGAACACATGATGCTTGTGGCAGTCGGCGCCGAAAAATTTGCCACCGAACATGGCCTCACTCTCTCCGGGCCCGAACAACTCATCCACCCTCGCGAGCGCATCGCTTGGCAACGTTGCCTGGAAGATTCACACGCAGCAGAACATCATATGGGGCACGAGCAAGGCACCGTTGGCGCGGTCGCCATCGACCGTGAGGGAAATCTTGTCGCAGGCACCTCTACTGGCGGCACTTGTTGCAAATTTCCCGGACGCGTCGGCGATTCCCCACTGATCGGTTGCGGCTGTTACGCTGACGCCGAAGCAGGCGGTGTCTCCTGCACCGGTCACGGCGAAGGAATCATGAAAATCGTGATGGCCAAGATGGCCACCGATCTGTTGCATGACCAGCGAGTTCTCGCGCCTCACCGCGAAAAAGGCGCTACGCTTTCCATCGCGCAAGCCGTAGCAGATGCGTGCGTCCGTAAACTCGCTCATCGTGCACACACCACCGGCGGTCTAATTCTGCTCGACCGCAACGGCCTCCCGGGCGCAGCCTTCAATACCTCGCGCATGGCATACGGATACGTCGAGCCCAACGGCAGTTTCCACATCGCTCCATAAGAGACCACCTTATTGCAGCGGCCAAGCAGTTGGTTCATCATGCCTTAATGATTAAGAATCTCCGGACCGTCTGGCTCATTGGCATGCTGGCAAGCGTCGCCCTGCTCTATCCTCGCGTAGCTCTGTATGCTCAGGCGCCTGTGAAGTACAAGGAAGGCACACTTCATGGATTCCTGATGCTACGGGCGCCGAATGGCGACACCATCGCCGACGGTGACTTGACGCAGGTTGTTAGGGGTGACCGCGTGACTGCACATCTTGTATTTCACTTCAAAGATGGTTCGGCTCAAGAGGAAGCTTCTGTTTTTTCTCAGCGCGGTACCTTCCGGCTTTTGAGCCACCACCTCGTACAAAAAGGTCCCGCATTTAAAATTCCGATGGATGTTGCGATAGATTGTTCCACCGGCCAAGTAACAGTTCACTATGCGGACGACAGCGGCAACCAAAAAGTCATCACCGAGCGCCTCAAGTTGCCGCCTGATCTCGCCAACGGCATCGTCCCGACAATTCTGAAAGACGTTCCGGCCGCTACGCCGAAAACGACATTATCGATGCTGGTGGCCACTCCCAAACCGCGGGTCGTAAAGCTAGTGATTTCACCCGAAGGCGAAGACCCCTTTACGATTGCCGGTTCTGCCCGCAAAGCCGTGCGCTTCGACGTGAAAGTCGATATAGGCGGCGCTGCCGGATTGGTCGCTCCGATCGTCGGCAAACAGCCTCCCGATACCCACATTTGGATTCTCGAAGGCGAGGTGCCCGCTTTCGTCAAGTCGGAAGGGCCAATGTTTGAGGGCGGTCCACTTTGGCGGATCGAACTTACCAGTCCGGTCTGGCCGCCAAAGCGCGGCTCGGATTCCCCTTAGAATTGAAATTTTGGCACCCAAATGGATTAAAATAGGCGAATCAGAAACTAAGGAAAAAACCATGCCAATGCGAGACGCAATCCTCTCCGAATTCGATCACGAAATGATCAGCACTCGTAAGACGCTCGAACGCGTGCCCGAAGGCAAACCCGACTGGGCTCCCCACGAGAAATCCATGAAGATGGGACGCCTCGCCGGCCACGTCGCTGAACTTTCCGGCTGGGCCGCGACGATCATTGGACAGGACTCACTCGATTTCCGCCCCGTCGGCGCTCCTCCGGTGAATCCCACCGTAATGACATCGCAAAAACAGCTTCTCGAAGTTTTTGACAAAAAAGTGGCGGAAGCGCGCGCCGCAATCGCCGGCGCCAGCGACGAAACTCTGATGAAGAACTGGACGCTGCTTTCCGGCGGCCAAACCATCTTCGCCATGCCGCGCGTTACAGTCCTGCGCAGCTTTGTAATGAACCACATCGTCCACCACCGTGCCCAACTCGGCGTCTACCTTCGCTTGAACAACGTGCCGGTCCCGTCGGTTTACGGCCCGTCCGCCGACGAAGTCAAATTCTAAACGACTGCGGCCTTCGGTCCCTATTTGTAGCGGCGACACTGAGGCCGGCGATAGTCTTGGCGCGTGCTATTAAAGGTTGCGATACAGACACGCCGCCGTCCGTATCGTCAGCACGGCGTACGCTAAGATCTAGGCTTCTAGCCGCGGATCCGGCACCGGATAACCCACGGCAAAATGGTAAACAACTTGCCCTTGCTCGGGCGCGAGGTTCAGGTATCTGTGCACTTCATCATCGAAGAAGGCGCCGATTCCTGTGGCTCGAAGTCCCAAAGCCTCCGCGGCAAGATACATTCGTTGACCGATGGCGCCCGCCTCAAAGTGGACATATCGATAGCCGCGCTCACCATATATCTGCGTAGCCCGTTCAAAATTCCCGATCATGGAAAACGTCACGCAAGAATTCCCTGCTAAGTCTTGCCCCAGGCTTAACGCTGCGGCGACCAGGAGCTGATCCCCGACCTTGATCTGCTCTAGCCGCGCGTGTTCAGGCCAATAGCGGTAGGCGCCAGCCGCCAAACCGTGCACTCGGTGAACGTAAAGATAGAGTTGCACGAATCTCTGTGTGGCGAAATCAGCAAAGAGAGGTCTCGCGGTGCTGGAAAGTATAGTCGAGAGTTGCGGTAAAGACATGAATTCTTCGCCGCCACGAAAGTCCAGCGCCGAACGCCGCGTGCGGACAACGTCACCAAAGCCGTTGCTAGTCGAGAGCTGAGGTGGCAACCCGATCCCACCACTAGCATTTGTTTTCAACCGACCAGCGCAGCTCGCGCTATCGCTAGGCACTCTCGTCGCTGTGAGGAGTTTCGTGGCAGCATGGATTTTCTCGATCCGCGGGTAAGCTATTCTCTCGTCAGAGAGTTGGTTGGCCTCGCCGCGATACAAAACTGTCTTGGACGGTTCACGCGACACCACGGGAATCGATGGACCTTGAAGGGTAATAATCAGTATTGGCCACTCATCTTCATTCAGCAGGCATCGAGCCGAAATTTCGTCATCCACAAAATTCCCAATCGCGAAGGTTTCGCATCCCATGGCCCGGCCGGCGAGCGCCAGCGCCTGCCACGCGTGCCCAATATCGTGCAGGCAATAGCGATACGCTCGGTCGCAGTATTTCCAGGCCTCGCGCCACACGATGCTGGTCAAAACAAACACCAGTGGCGCGGCTGTATCAGTTAACTTCAAGACTAAGTCCCCAATCGCGCGTTGTTCCGCCATGTGCGACGACGGCCTGTAGTGATACAGCCCATCGGGCCAGTCGACCAGTCCTCGCGTACAGAAATGAAATTCGGTCGGGTGCAAATTCCCAGAAGATGGATTCACGCGCAGCGCATACGTGCTCGCCGCAGTTCTTTTGGTTGCGCTAATTGACGCGGAATAAAACATCAGTTGCGAGAGGAATGCCGCGCCGTTCTTCTCACCGGCATTCTCCCCACCATCTTTTGCAGCGTCTCTTGCACCAGCATTCTGCGTGGCGTCTTTTGCAAAAGTATTTCCGAGCTTGCCTTCGAGGACTTCAAGCGCTGAAATCTGCGGAGCTGGCGGGTCCGCCGGTAAATCCAACAGCGGGACGCCTTCATAGTGCCGGTACGGGTTGGGCATGTTGGCCCAATCCAGATAATGTGGCGCGCGGCGCAGTTTTTCGACGGTGTGCTTGGTGAATTCGTGATACTCGCGCCACTCCACTTAGATTGAATCCTTGCGGCCTGGCGACGCGAGGCGGGGACAAATGAAGATGATTTGCGACATAGCAGGCAGGACCGCGAGGTCAGCGCGAAGAGCGCGGGGCGCTGCTTGCACAGTGTCGCGCGCTAAGCGAGGCACCTGCTCCGGATCAAGTGCAAGCGCGTAGATGTCGCCGCGCAGCGAGTAGGAATATTCGCGGTAAGACGGAGCAGCCTCGCGCGCGAGGTTCATCAAAATGTCCCAGACTGTGCGCGAGCGCAACAGCTTGTGCTTGTTTGCTTCGTCGCGGCGGATGCGCAGCGAGTGGCGCGGTGGTGAGCCCGCCACGGCGAGCGAGCCGCCCGACTGCAGGATTACCTCGTTGCAATCCTCGGCGCGGAACGGGCGCTGCGGGTCTGCGTCCGGATATTTTTTTAGAATTTCGCTGAGTGCAGCGGGGTCTGCGTCGAATCCAGCCCACCAGTAACGGAACGAGTGAAAGACGATCGTTCCGGCGCTCAGAATTTTTTGCACCCGGTCCGGGTCTTTTCCGGCTACCGACACGACCATGTCCACGAGTTCCGTGTTGCGAAACTCCTGGCGCACTAGCGGCCGGACGCTGAGGTATTCGGCCTCCTCTTCGGTGTATTTTACGGGGATAGTTTCCGGCAGCGGCACGGATGGCCTAGTGTTTTCGAAATAGCGAACAGAAGAATAAAGTTTTCCTCATTTTCTCCAGAGGTTACAAGCGCTTTTATTTTCATGAGCGTTTGCCGAAGCTAAAGCTCCGATCCCCTTGGAAGTAATGGTCCCGAAGTTTCCCTCGATATGGGAACAAGGCTGTAGGTTTTTCTCTCGGCAATGGCTGGACGGGGTCGTTTTTGAGAAGATTGCACTCCGGTCTTTCTCACGCCGAGTTGGTTGCAACATAAGACGAAATAGCACTACGGTTTCCCTGCGGCTTTTTCCGTCAAGCGTTCGCGGACGCGGTCGCTGAGGGCTTTGCCGTCCACGGCTTTTCCTTCCAGGCGCGCCCGGGCCGCTTTCACCACGGCGCCCATTTGTTTTAGCGAATCAGCGCCGGCTTCGCCAATAGCGGCTTCGATGGCGCGACGGAGTTCTTCGTCCGAGGGAGCGGCGGGCAAATATGTTTCGATAATTTTTATTTCTTTGGCTTCTTTTTCTGCGAGATCGTTGCGGCCGCCTTTGGTGAACTGCTCCACGGATTCGCGGCGCTGCTTGACCAGGGTTTGCAACACCTGCATCGATTCCAGATCATCCAGCGGACGCACTTTTTCGATTTCTTTATGTTTGAGCGCGCTCTTCATCATGCGCAACACGCTGAGCCGCAGCTCGTCTTTCTGCTTCATCGCTGCGGTTAAATCACTCTGGATGCGTTCGATGTAACCCATTCGTGGCTGTCTCCCCGCGCAAGAGTAACACACGCCGCCTTAAAGATTGGCAGACGCGAAGACTGCGCTCCGTTGAATCGTCGCCTTTCTCAGTTGCAATAAAATGGTGCAGAAATCGCATGTTGCTGGATGCGGCCCCGGTGGAAAGGGCTTACTCATTTGTTTTCTATAACTCCTACTTTTAGGCCAGAACCGGGTAGAAGTACACAAGCACTTTGGTAGGCCGTTGCAGCCGTTGCAGCCGTCGCGGCCCGACTTGTTCATCTCCGATCCTAATCCAAATTTTCATCGCAACAATGATAGGAAGTCAGGAACCCGAATACAAGGGTATGAGGCGGTGGACTTTTATTTTATAGACGAAGAAAAGAGCGAAACTCCCATTTCGGCATCGGGGCTAATCCGGAAGAGACAATCGTTTTCGCCCTTGCAGGTTATTCCCTCCTCGAAAGTGGACATTTCACTTGCTATCAACCGGACACATCATGTGCTACCGACACCACCTCGAAAGCGGCTTGCTTGACTCTGCGACTGATGCTACCTTGCCGGGTTCGCGGCGGCCAAATTGGCTGTCGCGAATTGAACGGCGGCACTACGCCAAGCGGTTCGGGAGGTGGTGAGCATGGCGATGGCGAAGAAACAGTGGAGTTCTACTGCGCCGCTTGGGGAATTCCATCCTTATATCCCGGCTGAGGAGAGTATTGCGGAGTTTACACTGCGCGCCGTGGTGCTGGGATCGCTGTTTGGGCTGCTGTTTGGCGCGGTTACCGTTTACGTGGGACTTCGCGCGGGGCTTACGGTTTCTGCTTCGATTCCAATCGCCGTGCTATCGATCAGCATTTTGCGGGCTTTTGGGCGCTCCACCATTCTGGAAAACAACATCGTGCAAACGACTGGTTCGGCGGGGGAGTCACTGGCGGCTGGTGTGATGTTCACGATCCCGGCGCTGATCTTTTTGGGGTTTGGCACGGAATTTACTTTCTGGCGAATTTTTCCGCTGGCGCTGCTAGGCGGGTGGCTGGGCGTGCTGTTCATGATTCCGCTGCGGCGCCAGCTCATCGTGAAAGAGCATGGCAATCTGACGTTCCCGGAGGGTACGGCTTGCGCTGACGTTCTGGTGGCGGGAGAGCGCGGCGGGTCGTTTGCGGGACGCGTGTTCTGGGGACTGGGGCTGGGCGGCGTTTACACCTTTTTCATGAACACGATTCAGGCCTGGAACTCGCAGCCTGAAGGGCGCCCGCATTGGTTTCCCGGCTCGTCATTTCGCGCCACGATTACTTCGGAATATCTCGGAGTGGGGTACATCATCGGCCCTAAAGTTTCCGGGATACTTTTTGCAGGCGGCGTAATTTCCTGGCTGCTGGTGATGCCCGCGATCCAATTTTTCGGACAGCTTGCGGGGAACACGCCGATTTACCCCTCCACGATTCCGATTCCGCAAATGACGCCGGATGATATGTGGCGGCAATACATTCGTCCGATGGGAGCGGGCGCGGTGGCTGCGGCGGGATTGATTACGCTGCTGCGCACGCTGCCTACGATTATTTCGGCGCTACGCGCGGGACTGAAGGATGTTCGGTCGGAACGAGCGGGAGGGGGGCAGGCGAAAAACCGGCTGGACGATGATGTGTCGATTCGCAGCGTAGTTGTCGGCTCGTTTGTGATCATCGTGATGATGTGGCTGATGCTGACGTTTGATCCGATCAAGGGTGCGAGCACGACTTGGTATCAGAATCTGCTGGCGGGACTTTTTGTGGTGGTTTTTGGATTTCTGTTTGTGACCGTGGCTTCGCGCATCAGCGGCCTGCTGGGAAATTCTTCCAATCCAGTCAGTGGTATGAGCATCGCGACGCTGATGGCTACGTGCGCGATATTTTTTGTGGCCGGTTGGACTGCGCCGAATTACGCAGTGCTGGCGCTGGTGATTGGAGGCGTTGTTTGTACCGCGGCGGCGATTGCGGGAGCTACTTCGCAGGATTTGAAAACCGGCTACCTGGTGGGTTCGACTCCATTCAAGCAGCAGATGGCTTTGCTGATTGGCGTGACGGTGTCGACTATCGCTATTGGCGCGACGCTAAATCTGATGAACACGGGACTGGAAAAATATTTGCCGGTAAAAATTCCGGTGAATGTGGAAGCGTTGGCGACAGGGGTGAAAGTGGAACGGAGTTCGATCACCTATCAGGGGAAAAATTACGTTTTGATCAACGCACTGGGTTCGGCGCAGGTTCCCGACGGCGAGTATCTTTACGATCCGGCAACCAAGGAAATTGAGATTCAGTGGGTCCAGGGGATCGGCAGCGACAAGGCTCCGGCGCCACAGGCGCGTCTGATGGCCACTGTAATCAACGGAATTCTCAACCAGCGTTTGCCTTGGCGGCTTGTGTTGATGGGTGTGGCACTGGTGCTTGCGGTGGAAATTTTGGGCGTGCGGTCTTTGGCGTTTGCCGTGGGGGCTTATCTTTCCATTGGGACGACGGCCACAATGTTTGCCGGGGGCCTGGTGCGTTGGCTGGTGGAAACTACGTCCCAAAAAACCGAAGAGGGAGAGGCCAGCCCTGGTGCTCTGTATTCGAGCGGCTTGATCGCCGCCGGGGGAGTATTCGGCTTGCTCGGCATTGTGATTAATCTGTTGCAAGATCCGGAAATTTCCACGCACGTGCCGCCATGGGTAACGTCAACGTTTCATCTGCCGTGGCGCGCGGATTTATTTGCGTTCGGGCCGAAGATTCTCGGGTCGCTAGCTACCAACAACCTCTTTGGACTGTTCATGTTCATCCTGCTTGCAGCTTCGCTTTTCTATTTTGCGCGGAAGAAATTAGACAAAACCTAACGAAAGACTCGCGAGACAAACACACCCGTGGGCGAGGCTGCTGCGGTAGTTCCCGGATCGTAGCTACTGTGACAAAGTGAGCGTGAGCGGGCGGTCGAGAATGATTGTCATCTCGGTGAATTTTGGCACGACAACGTCGCGGCCGTGGCGAGTCAACATGAATGCGACCGAGGTGGTGCGATTGATGACCCATCCTGGCGTGGGACCCATCACTGGGCTGGCCTAAGCGCTGTCATCGGGACTCTCGATCGGATTCCTTCTGGCAAGAAGATCGGAGCTACACAGCGCTCATTCCCAGTGAAGACTCCGGTGCCGGTCATCAACGGCTGGGACGCATCAGCAGGCAAGGCAACTCGTTGTTGCGCGACTTGCTGGGAGAAGCAGCGCAAGCAGCCGCACGGTGCAATCCAGACTGGCGACGTCGGTATGTGTATCTGACGATGCGCCGGGAAAAAAGCATTGCAAGGTGGCTATGGCAGGAAACTCGCGGTACGGTCGTATTGGACGTGGCGCAACCGTTGGCAATATTCGCAGTTAGTTGAATTCGGTCGAACGCGGGAAAGCTCGGAACCGGACATGGCGTGAAGTAGAGCGTCGTCCACATAGACCAAGGAAAATATCACCGCCTCGTCGGTTTTCGGCAGATGAGTTGCGAGACCAAAATATGGAGTTTCCGAGCATGGAGACTCCAGGAACTGGAGTGAAGTATGACAAACAACAAGACAGTCAGTGACCGGCGCCTCGCAAGGTATTGGCGCAGCCATTGTACATTCACTTCTGAAACGCGGCTATAAACGTCGTTGCAACCACGCGCAGCGTCTCGAAGGCCGGTTTCGAACCGTCACCAAACCTCGCCGTCGTTGATGGAGACATCGGCCAGGCATCCACAGCCGAGAAGGTCACCCAGACGGCAATTAGCAAGTTCGGCTCAATCGATCACGTGGTGAACAATGCCGGCATCTTCTCAGCCAAGCTCTTCACGGACTACACGGCGGAGGAGTTTCGCAGTCTGGTCTCCACTAACCTGGAAGGCTTTATTTTTATCACTCAACTCGCCGTTAAGCGGATGCTGTCACAAGGCACAGGCGGCAGCGTGACGAACATCACAACCTCACTAGCCGACAACCCAATCGCCGGTCTTCCAGCATCGATTCCGATGATCACCGAGGGTGGCCTGAACGCGATCACGGTGAGCCTCGCGAACGAGTATGCAAAGAGCAACATTCGCCTTAATGCGGTTGCTCCGGGCGTGGTCGATACGCCACTGCACAAAGACAATCCCAAGGACTTCCTCAAGACCCTGTCGCCGATGGGCACAATCTCTACTGCGGAGGAGATCGCAAGCGCGGTGGTCTATCTCACCGAATCGCGCCAGATTACCGGGGAGGTGCTGCACGTGGACGGCGGTGCGCACAACGGCAAATGGTAAGCCCGAAGGGCTCGCAG
>Ga0073928_10008548_pt1 | contig 12818 bp, 9 predicted proteins | sample PaiPotPPA55metaG_FD_76969 | JGI IMG/M metagenome (GOLD analysis project Ga0073928, IMG submission 76969) | Iron sulfur acid spring bacterial and archeal communities from Banff, Canada, to study Microbial Dark Matter (Phase II) - Paint Pots PPA... ...
CGCTGGATATAACGAGCCTTGCTGGATCTCCAGTTGTTCGCCAGAGATCTGCTGAATGCGCAGCAAAACCCCGTAGCCGTGCAGCGGGCCAAGCGAGACAGCTTTGAGGATCAGCATGTCCAGCGTGCCTTGCAGCAAATCAATCGCTTTGCCCACGATCTCTCCTTGTGCGTCTAGGAGAGAACTTAACAGGACTCTCCTAGTCGGTCAAGGAGAGAGTGTTTTGGCGGGAGGGATAGCCTGGTGGTCGTATCGATGCCTTGCGGGGGGCGAGCCGCCTTCGCCAAGGCTTCGGCGCGCCAAGGGGGTGTCGCGGTCGTGTGTTTGGAGCGATGCCAGGCTGCGGCGGAGGGCGGCCGAGTTAGGCCCGTTGTCGTCGTGTGGGGACTTGCGTGAAGTCCTGAATGGGTGCGTGGGCGACATTTTGCGTCCTTTGTTTGGTTTATGGTCGCTGCTTCTTCTCCTTGTAGTCTCTGGTACGAATCATAAAAACGGCCAAGGGTAGCATACTTCTAAAGTTTAGTCAAGGGTAACTATTACATGGTTCTGGGAGTACTGAGCCAGAGGGGGTGGGTGGTCGGCTGCGCGATGATTCCAAGGCTGCTCGCCTCCCCACGGTGGCGTGGAGCGCAGATTCAAAAAGAACCGACCCTTCGAAAACCGCGCGGATTCGACTGCGCTCACCGCAAAAAAGGATCGGCGGCCCTGAAATTCAGAGGCGGAAATCAGGACGTGAGAGGGTGTCGCGCCCGGCAGGCCTCAAAGAGTTACTGATTTGGTAAAAATCCTGAGACGTAGCGACATTTAGCGACTTCTGCCTTTCGGAGCTGTTCGATTTGATTTTATAAACGTATAATCCCGCGCGGAGTATCTAAATGGATAAGCGCGAGGTATTGGCTGCGACGACATTTGGTAAGCGCATCGCTGAGGACGAGGCAGACGCGCTAGCTTCGTATTTCGTTGAGACAGACCAGTGGCGGAAGGTCATCTCTGGCCAAGTCGATGTGGTCTATGGTCCCAAAGGCTCAGGAAAGAGCGCGCTCTATTCACTTCTGCGGCAAAAGAAAGATGAACTTACAGCTTCGGGAATTATTCCGGCTTCTGCCGAGAACGTCAGAGGAACCCCTGTGTTCGCGGACTTGGTCATCGATCCGCCCGCCTCGGAAGAACAGTTTCGGTCACTATGGAAGGTCTACTTCCTTTCACTCATTGGCAACGCGTTCCGCGTTTTAAAGGTGAATAATCAGCCAGCCGGACATGTGCTGGCCGCTCTTGAAAAGGAGGGTCTGATCACTTCGGAATGGTCGTTGAGGAGCATGCTACGCGCAGCTTACGACTATGTGCGACGCGCGGAGGTTTCTGGCGAAGTCAAGTTGAACCCTGTGACGGGGCAGCCGGAAGGGTTCGGTGGCAAAATCACTCTCCGGGAGCCCGGAAGCGAGCAGAGAAAAGAGGGGTACGTTTCAACCGACACTCTTTTTGAAATTGCAGATAAGGCACTCGCCGACGCCGCATTGAAATTCTGGATTGTCCTAGACAGATTGGATGTGTCTTTCGCCGATTCTGCTGAACTAGAAAGCAATGCCCTTCGAGCGTTGTTCCGCGTCTACCGTGATCTACACTCCTTGAACCGCATAACGCTGAAAATCTTCCTTCGTGATGACATTTGGGCGCGTATTACAGATTCTGGATTCCGTGAGGCAAGCCATATAACCGACTCGATTACGATTACTTGGGATTCGCGTTCGCTGCTCAATCTGATGATTCGTCGTGTTTTATATAACAAAGAAATTTGTTGTTACTATAGCGTTGACCCACAGAATGTGCTTTCGAGTTTTGCAGAGCAGGAGAAACTGTTCTATCGGATGTTTCCGCCACAGGTTGATACAGGGGCGAGGAAATCGACGACGCTGGATTGGATGTTAACCCGAACAGCCGATGGGACTGGCCACACTGCTCCAAGGGAGCTGATTCACCTGCTGTCGGCTGCGCGTGACCAAGAATTGAAGGCGCTCGAAATGGGTGGCGCTGACCCTCCCGGAGAAACTCTGATTGACCGAGCCGCTCTAAAATCTGCCCTCCCGGAGGTTTCCAAGGTTCGCTTTGAGCAGACGCTTTGCGCCGAACATCCGCAACTGGCGCAGCTACTGCGGCGTTTGGATGGAGAAAAGACCCAACAAACGCCGGCCACGCTGGCGACAATTTGGGGCACGTCGCCCGAAAAAGCGCTCGTAAACGCGGAGCGGCTCACGGAAGTCGGATTCTTTGAGAGACGTGGTTCAAAAGAACAGCCGCTCTTTTGGGTTCCTTTTCTGTACCGCGACGCCCTGAATATGGTTCAGGGCCCCGCCGAATAGCTGCCATTCGGCGAGATGACAGTGCGCTACTTGAGGTGATTTGACAAATGTCGCTTCAGCCCACATTTGGAGAACACACTATAAACGAGCTTTCGCTGATGTTCCGTCATCGCCAGATAAACCTCGATCCGGGTTTTCAAAGGCATTCTGTCTGGACATGGAATGACAGGCGTCGGTTAATTCAGTCGATCGTATCGGGATATCCGCTCCCCAGCATTTTCCTTTATCGCCGCCAAACAAACGGTGGATTGGTTTACGACGTTATTGACGGAAAGCAACGACTAGAAACCATTCTCATGTTCACGAAGCAGGGACGGTTCAAACGAGAGTGGTTCGATGCCAAGCTTGATTTAGGAGATGGGCTTGACTGGTATGAATGGAACGAAATCAGAAAATCATTCGTTGATGTCAGGACGGCAATCGAGGCTTATCCGATTCAGACGGTTCAGGTCACTGGCGATTTGAACCAGATTATTGATCTTTTTGTTCGCATTAACTCCACTGGAAAACGCCTCACGTCCGGCGAGAAGCGTCATGCGAGATTCTACAGCAGCCCGTTCCTTAAGGAAGCGGAGCGGTTGGTGGTCAAGTTTCATAAGCTACTTCGCAGGGAAAAGATACTCTCACCGGCCCAGATCGACCGGATGAAAGGGACAGAATTGTTCGCCGAGTTGCTTATGTCGATCCACAAAGGTGGACCGATCAACAAAAAGACATCGCTTGACCGCGCGATCGGAAATGAAGATATCAACGGAAATACGCTGGCCCGTTTGGGCCGCGAGTTTACAAGAACGATGGGGTTAATGCGTCGAATGTTCAGCGATCCTAGACGCGGTCTCAGTTTGAAGCAGACTCGATTCCACAACAGTGCCGAGTTTTACAGTCTCTTCCTGCTAGTTTGGGAGATGGACAAGGACAACCTGGTTCTTGCCGACAGGCGGCGCAACAAGATCGCGTTCGGCATGCTGCGGAATCTCTCCACGGGGGTTGACGAGCTTCGTGACCAACTCCGAAGAGCGAAACCGGCGAGGCCTGCTCAAAAGCTATACTCCGATTATCTGCTGACGGTCCAGGGTGACACAGACAGTAGTGCGAACCGTGAGCGACGGAGAGAAATGCTCCGTAGCCTCTTCGTCTCTTTGTTTCAGAGGAAAGATGACAAACGCGGCTTCACGCCTGAACAGCGACGCATTCTGTGGAACAAAGACGAAAAGCGTGGTTGTTCGAGATGCGGGAAAGCTTTGTCTTGGGACAAGCTTACAGTCGATCACGTTCTCGCTTACACAAAGGGTGGCAGGACGAAACTCGGAAATGCCCAACTAATGTGCCAATCCTGCAACAGCAAAAAGGGCGCTGCCTGAGGCCGCAGGTTTCAGGTGTCGGGTTTCAGGTTTCAGGGGGAATCGACAGATCCCGCGGCTAAAGCCGGCCGTTGCCGTTATAGTTGCGGCTCTTTTCCGCAGCGCCCTTCCGATGTCAGGGTGACTGAAGCGCTGCTTCCCCCGACTGAAGTCGGGGGCTGCCACCCTAAGAAATTCTTGTGGGGGCTTCTTTCGGGCGGCCGGGTGTCGCACCTACGGCGCTCTGGATTTCCTGCTAGCTTTCCCAGCCCTTACGGGCTGGGCTAACTTGTGTCGCGCCTCCGGCGCTGGAAAAAGCACGGCGTGGAGCTAGCTTTCCCAGCCCTTGCGGGCTGGGCTAACTTGTTGCGCGCCTACGGCGCTGGAAAGAGCACGGGCTGGTGGCACGGACTTGAGGCCCTGATTTTCAGGGTGGCGCAGCCCTTCGACGTTTGAAGGGTGCGCGAGGAAAAACAGGTTTCAGGTGTCGGGTTTCAGGTTTCAGGGGGAATCGACAGATCCCGCAGCTAAAGCCGGCCGTTATAGTTGCGGCTCTTTTCCGCAGCGCTGAACGACGGGCGGGTCTGAGACCCGCCCCTACGAAGTTCAACAGCAAAGGAGCCGGCAAGATGCCGGCGCTACGACGCTCCACCGGGCGTACAATGCTCGCCGCTGGCAGAGTCTATCGCCCCGGAGGAAGCATGAAGGCGAGAACTCGGTTCGTCGCGATTGCAATTGGCGTCGCAGTCTTCGCGGCGTGGTGCTCAGCTTCCACGCCGGCGCAGGCGCCGCAGCGGCACGCCATCACGTTCAAGGATCTGATCTCGATGCACCGCGTCAGCGACCCCCAGATCTCGCCCGACGGCCTGTGGATTGCCTACTCCGTGGCCACTCCCGATCTCGAAGCGAATCACATGACGCACAACATCTGGATCGTTCCCGCGGCAGGCGGCGAATCGCGGCAGATCACGCGAGGCGGAAGCGACGAGCGGCCTCGCTGGTCTCCGGACGGAAAGAAATTTGCATTCCTCTCATCGCGGGGCGGCACTGCTCAGGTTTACTCAATCGCGTTGGAGGGCGGCGAAGCAAGCCGCCTGACTTCCCTTTCCACGGGCGCGGACAACGAATTGTGGTCTCCCGACGGAAAATGGATAGCCTTCGTCTCGAATGTCTATCCCGACTGTAAAGACGATGACTGCAATTCGAAGCGCGACGCCGAGGTGGAAAAAAGCAAAGTGAAGGCGCACGTCTACGAAAAGCTGCTCTACCGCCATTGGACGAGTTGGTGGGACGGCAAGCGGAGTCACCTGTTCGTTGTGGCTGCAAGCGGAGGAACGCCGCGCGATCTGACGCCCGGCGCGAACTACGACGTGCCGCCGTTCAATCTGGGCGAGCCGGAAGCGATTGCCTTTTCGCCAGACAGCCAGGAACTCTGCTTCACGGCGAATACCGACAAGGACGAAGCGCTGAGCACGAACGGCGACCTTTTCACGGTTCCCGTTTCAGGGGCGAGCGAACCTAAGCGCATCACCACAAACCCGGCGAACGATTGGGGGCCGGCGTATTCGCCCGACGGAAAATGGATCGCCTATCGCGCGCAGTTGCAGCCCGGCTACGAAAGCGACCGCTGGCGCCTGATGCTTTACGACCGCAAGAGCGACAAACAAATCAACTTGACCGAAAGGTTCGACGGCAACGTCGACGACATCGCCTGGTCGCCGGACAGCAAGACGATCTACTTCGTGACCCCGGAAAAAGCGCTGAACCCCGTCTATGCGATTGGGACGAGTCCGGGGAGTTCGCTGAAACCCATTATCGCGACGGGTGCCAACGGCGACATTGAGGTCAGCCACGACGGCCGTGGCCTCGTCTTCACGCGAAGCAGCCTCACCATGCCCGCGGAAATTTTCGCCGCCGATTCCGATGGCGCGAACGTGCGCCAGATTACGCATCAGAATGCCGCCTTGCTCGCGCAGCTCGAACTTCCTGCGGCCGAAGCTTTCTGGTTCGCGGGCGCCGAGGGAACGCAGGTGGAGGGGTTGCTGGTTCGTCCGCCGGAATTTGATGCGTCGAAGAAATATCCGTTGCTGCTGCTGATTCACGGCGGGCCGCAGGGAGAATGGGGCGACGTCTGGGGTTATCGCTGGAATCCGCAGGTGATGGCCGCGCCGGGATACGTGGTGCTGATGATCAATCCTCGCGGTTCGTACGGGTACGGCGCGAAATTCACGGAAGAGATCAGCCGGGATTGGGGCGGGAAGGTCTATACGGACTTGATGAACGGCGTCGACGCTGCGATCGCGAAGTATCGGTTCATCGATGGTTCGCGAACCGCCGCCGCGGGCGGCTCTTACGGCGGCTACATGATCGATTGGATTGCCACGCACACGGGCCGGTTCAAGTGCCTCATCAGCCACGCGGGCCCGTACGATGCGGTGTCGATGTACGCCACCGAAGAGCTTTGGTTTAACGAGTGGGAGTTTGGCGGGCCGCCGTGGTCGAGCCCAGAGGTGTACCGTAAATGGTCACCGAGCGAATTCGGAGCGGCGCTCGGCAAGTTCAAGACGCCGACGCTCGTGATCGGCGGCGAACTCGATTTTCGAGTGCCTTACACGCAAGACCTCGAGTTCTTCAATTCGCTGCAGCGCCAGGGAGTGCCTTCGAAGCTGGTGATCTTTCCCGACGAAGGCCACTGGGTGCTCAAACCTCAAAACAGCGAACTCTGGTACAAAACGTTCCTCGATTGGCTCGCAACGTATATCAAGTGAGGCGCGTTTCGCGCAGGCGCAAAAAAAAGGGCGGGACTGAGCCCGCCCTCTCTGTTGTTTTTTTCGTAGTTAGCTCGTGGGAATCTTAACCGCTGCAGTCTTTCCGCCAAAATCAACTTCAACGATTTTGTCGTTGTCCATCACCACTGCCGTGACCGCGGGTTTATCGGAGAGCTGGACCCATTGCACCGGAACTTGCGCCACCACTTTCCCGTTCTGGGTGACTTGCAGCTCCGTCGCGTTGTCCTTGACCTTCAATTGATAATCGCCGGTCTTCAGTTGAGTCCCGCCGATCGTGGTTGCGCCATCCGAGTGGACCGCGATTGAGTCTGTGTGGGCCCAAACTGGCACCGCCAGAATAGAAAGAACCACCGCACCTAGGAATTGCTTTGCGCGTAGACGCATCAATGGTATTGCCTCCTGTGAAGCAAGTGAAGTTCCCCGAGGACAACTGAGCAGGCCTGCCGAGTCCCTGTGGGTGAGCGCCGCGCAGCTAGTTCAATGCCTGTGCAACCGCTCGTATATTTTGATGCGACGCTTTCCAGCGAGGTTTCAGAAACCTTGGTGAAATTATTCGCGGGGAATTGTGCCATTTTGTTGAGCCATTCATCGAAGGCGACCTGTACCACCTGATTTATCCGGCGCGCTGTCCGCGAATCCTCGGCGAGCCATCGCAGTTGACAACGGGGCAATCCAGTGACAATCTTCCGCCATTACTAATTCCCTCGGAGGGCTCCGATGCAGCCATCGAGGCGACACTGTCTCTGTGCATCGCTCGCGCTGCTGGCGTTTTCCTCGCTGGCGCAGCGGGCGCTTGCTGAAACCCTGACGATCACCAGCTCCCCTCCCGGCGCCGCCGTAGAGATTGATGGAATTGCTGCTGGCACAACTCCCTTTCACGTCGACTATCCGGGAAGTTACTTTCACAAACCTCACACCGTTTTCACCGCCAGGCTCGAACACACGATGGTTCTGCGCTTGTCGATGGACGGATACGTGTCGCAGCAAATCACCATCTCGAGCGGACCTTTTGAATGGGTGGGACTCACCGGCAAACACCACGGCAACTATTTTCTTCTTCGGTCCGATCACTTCGAGATCAAGCTGGAGCGGATTCACGAGTCAGCGGCGGGCGCGGGCACGATGGAAACCGGCGCGCCGGCCGGGCCCCTGCCGCCGCCTCGACACGGTGCATCCGCTCCATTCGTCAGTGAGACACACCCTCTGGAGACCGGCAGGGTGGTGATCGTTTCCGATCCTGCCGGTGCGGAAATCTATATCGACGGAAAGTTCGTGGGGCAGACTCCGTCGACCATCCGGTTGCCGAGCGGACAACATCGAGTCGAGCTGAAGTCGCAAGGGAAACAAACCTGGCAGCGCGACCTCGAAGTCTTGAAAGACAGCGAGCTTTCGTTGCACCCGGTGCTGACTGAAGCTCAACGTTGACCGCCGGGTTCGCCCTACGCCTCGTACCAGCGGAAGCCGAGGCGCTGTTCGGTTTCGGCCTGCTTGAGGAGAGAGAGCGTGCGGCCGCGCCGGTAATTGGCGCACGCCACGAGCAATACGTTCAACAAGGCAATCGGCGCAGCGTAGGACGCGCCGAAAGAAGACGTCTCCACGGATGCGAGAAAGCATTCGTCGGCGAATCGCGCCACGGGCGAGACGAACGTATCCGTAATCCCCACGCAGTAAGCGCCGCGCCCGGAAGCCGCTTGAATTCCTTCCACGGTTTGCCGCAAGCCGCGGCGAAAGCTGATCGCGAAAACCAGGTCGCCGCGCCCCATGTTGCGCGAGGTGTGCGCGACGCGGCCCGCCGTCGTGGCAGTAAGGACGGTGAAGCCGAGCATTGTCAAGTGGTACTCGAAGTAGGCGACGAGTGTGGAGGCAAGATCGCCGCCGATGAGAAGAATTCGATTCGCGCCATGCACTCTGCGAGCGAGCGCCTCGACGCGTTTATATTCGAGGCTGTTCCGCAGCGCTTGCAGATTGCGGTTCTCCTGTTCGAGCGACTCGCGGACATGCGCGGGAATGTTCGAATCGGGCGCTGAGCTGGCGCGCATCAAGTCGAGTGAAGTGGCGTGCGCAATCGACAAATCGTGAAGAAACCGTTGAAACTCGCGATAGCCGGCAAATCCCATCGCGCGAACAACACGCACGATCGTCGCCGGATCGGAGTTCAGCCGCTTTGCGAGACTTCGCACGCTCAGCAGCACGAATTCGCGAGGGCTTTCGATGACCGACCGGATCACTTCCTGGCGCTTGTGGCTGAGTTTTCCAATCAGTTCGGCAAGACTGGCTCGCGACGCCGCGCGGACGCGCGTGCTTGTTCTCGGCATGGCGCCAGAGCATTCCCCAGAAGGAACCGCGATGTCAAGCGTGTCTAGATTACGATGATGATGAATAACTCGGTTCTAAACTCCGGCGCCATCGGCGGGAACTCGGCCCATCCTCCGCCCCACTGCGGCCGACGCTTGCTTCAGATAGCTTTCGAACTCCGAGACACGCAGCAGCTTCATCAGAAGACCCAGCAGAAGAATGCCGGTCGCAGTCACAATCACGAGCACGGCTAGAGCGCCGAGAGGGCGCTGCCATGGGAGAAAACCCTCGATCCAGCCCGCGAGCGCGTAGCACGCCAGGCCAGCGGCCGCCGATGCCGCGCTCACCTTTGCAAAGAAAATCACCAAACTACCCGCTTCGCGATTCGCCGTGCGGCGATTCAGCAGCACGAAGAGCACGAGCGTGTACGCGATGATTCCAAAGGAACTCGCGAGCGCCAGGCCGCGATACTGCAGACGCTGCACCAGGAACCAATAGAGCGGCAGACTTAGCCCCGTCATCAGCGTGCCGGCCACCGCGGGAGTGATCGTGTTACCCGTGGCGTAGAATCCTCGTGCGAGGATGTTCTGCGCGCCCCAAGCGAACATGCCGACCGAGAAGTAGGACAGGGCAACAGCCGTAGCATGCAAGTCTGCTTCGTTCAGGCGCGTGTGCGTGAAAACCAGATGTACGAGGGGCAGCCTTTCCGCGATGGTCAGCGCAGAAATCGGGACCAGAAGGACAACCAGGGCTTTGAAGGTAGAGTTTAGAATCCGGTTGAGGTCTTCGTGTTTCTTTTCCGAATAGAGCTGGGCAAGAATAGGAAACGAAGCCACGCCGATAGCCTGCCCGACGAGGCCCAGGGGCACTCTCATCAAGTTCTTGCCGTAGGTCAGCCAGGTGATCGACCCGTGCTGAAGAAACGACGCATAGTGCCGTATGATCCAATCATCGGCAAAAGTAAGTCCCAGTGCCAGCATGATTGGAATTGACAGCTTGAGGAAGAAGCGAAAACCCGGATGGGCTACATCGAAGTTCGGAAAGAAAACCGCGCCAGCGCGTCCGGCGCCATAAACCTGCAAGAGAAAATTTCCCAAGAAAGCTCCCGCTAGAACGCCCACCGCGAACCCTGTGATTCCGATCCGGGAAGAAAGCAAAAGACCGCCCAGGACGATGCACGAGTTGTACACAATGGGCGCGAGCGACGGGATGATGAACTGTCCCTTCGCATACTGCACCGCGCTGAGAATGCTCCCTTCGTAGAAGCATATCTGCGCCGGTAGCATCAGCCTGGTAAGGAAGACGGCCAGCGCGTGCTCGGACGCATTGAATCCGGGCGCAACCAGCTTTACGAGTGGGTTGGCAAAGATCTCCCCGACGATCACCAGCCCCACAAGCAAGAAACCCATCACAGACACAACCGTCGAGAAAACGTGCCATCCCTGATCCTCTCGGTCCTCGGCGACGTACCTCGCGAAGACAGGGATAAAAGTAATGCTGAGCGAACCTCCGGCGATCAGATAATTCAGAAAATCGGGAAGAGTAAAGGCCGCGTTGTAGGCGTCCGTTACGGCGTTCGCGCCAATCTGGTGGGCCACCGCCCATTCGCGAAAGAATCCGAGAATGCGGCTGAGCAACACGCTCGTCGTCACGATCACTGTGGCGACTGCGATACGGCGATGCATGGATTCCGTCGTCACGACGGACATGGTAGATGGTTTGGCTACGGCGGACTAGTGGCTTCGAAACCCGCGTTTCTAGCGCTGCGGCGTGTCCTGGGGCGCAGCCCGCAGGTATTGCACGGGCCACGGAATTCGGAATCCGAAATCGCGCGCCACTTGAAGCGGCCAATAGGGATGACGCAAGAACTCGCGCGCCATTTCAATCAGGTCGGCCTCACCGCGGCCGAGAACTTCATCCGCCAGATTCGGTGTATCGATCATTCCGACGGCGGCCGTCAAAATGCCGGTAGCATCCCGAATCTGCTTCGAAAAAGGTGTCTGATAACCGGGCTTGAGCGGAATATGCACGCCCGGAACAATTCCGCCCGAGGAGCAATCGATGACGTCCACGCCGAGCGGCCCGAGTTCCTGCGCCAGGACAATGGATTGTTCGCCGTCCCAACCGTCTTTCACCCAGTCCGTGGCCGAGATGCGAACGAAGAGAGGATTGCTCTCCGGCCAAACTCGGCGCACCGCCTGCACGATCTCCCGCAGCAATCGTGTGCGGTTCTCGAACGAGCCGCCGTAGGAATCCGTACGCAGGTTCGACACTGGCGAAAGAAACTCATGAATCAAGTATCCGTGTGCGGCGTGAATCTCCAAAACCTGAAAACCGGCGCTCCAAGCCCGGCGTGCCGCGGCGGCGAAGGCGTCAATCACGCTGAGGATTCCAGCGTCATCGAGAGCCTCGGGCGTGGCATGGCGGGCGTCAAACGAAATGTCGCTCGGCGCAACCGGCGTCCAGCCACCTTCCGATTTGGGAATCGTGCCGGTGCCTTCCCACGGACGCGGCGTGCTCGCCTTTCGTCCCGCGTGCGCGATCTGAATTCCCGGAAGAACCTTTTGTTCGCGGATGAACTTCGTGATTCGGGCGAGAAACTCGATGTGTTCGTCCTTCCAGATTCCGAGATCGTATGGGCTGATGCGGCCTTCGGGAGTCACAGCCGAGGCTTCGAAAAAAACAAGGGCCGGTCCGCCCACGGCCCGGCTGCCAAGATGAACCAGGTGCCAGTCGTTCGCGAATCCGTCGGTGCTCGAGTACTGGTACATGGGGGAAACAACGATGCGATTGCTGAGAGTTACGCCGCGGATGGTCAGCTCATCGAAGATTTGCACGGCAGGATTGTCCTCGCTCTCGAAAATGAACGCGATTTCGGCGACCCAGTGTAACGCAAACCAAACCTAGTCGTCGCGGCGATGAGTCTTGGATGGTGACGATCCCCAAAGCGACTAGCTATGCAGGCTTCTTTGCGACGAAAACGGAAAACTCGAAGCCATCTGAGATTTTCAGTGTGGTGGAGGCAAATCCGTTTTCGCCCGATTGCATGTAGTCGACGAACGGCCGAAGGACTTTCTTGAACGTGAAGATGTTGTCGGCGAGGACGATCGCTCGGCTTCGCAGCTTGGGCTTGAGGATTTCGATAATCGGGATGTACATGGCCTTCCATCCGTCAAGCAGGACCATGTCCACCGGCGCCGCGATCGCGGGAAACGTCTCGCGCGCGTCACCCGGAAGAATCCTCGCGTACGCGGAGAGTCCCGCATCCTCGATGTTCTTCGTGGCTTGCTCGTGCTTCGATGGTTCCAGCTCGGATCCGATCACCTCGCCGCCATTGTCTCGCGCCGCCGCGGCAAGATAGATCGTCGATATCCCAAACGAAGAGCCGAACTCCACGATTCTGCGTGCGTCAATCGCTCGGGCAATCAAGTACAGCATGGCTCCCTGTTCACGCGAGACCGGAATATAAAGATCATGAAAAAAGTTGTACTCGAAAGCCTTGTCATGAAGCTTCTTGCGCGCCGCCGCCCACGCGAGAAGCGGAATGCGGCGCGCAATCTTCCACTTGTCTGCCGCGGCCTGACGATGCAATCGATTCAGAACCTCTTCGACTCGCGGATCGCGGAACGGCAAATTGCCTACGCTCATTCGCTGGCCTCTGCAATGCAAACGCGTTTAACGTAGCACCATGCGGCCGCGGGCTCAATCGGCGTCTCAAGCCAATCAACCTTAATCAGTCGGCAATGAACTGGTACTGAAGCTAGCGCTGCCTTCTTGCGTTGCTCGATTCTCCGGCGTACCATCTCGCTTCGTTTCCTTCAGGGAGATTCCAGAAACATGAGACTCATCGTCCGTATCGTGTGTTTCGTTGCGCTCGCGTGCACGGCACTCGTCGCAGCCGCCCAAGCTTCGCCGTCCCACGAAGATCAATCACGGGCATTCACGCTCGAGCAGGTTCTGAACGCGCCGTTCCCGTCGGACTTGATCGCGGCTCCTGCGAAAGGCCGCCTAGCGTGGGTGTTCAACACCGAGGGGAA
>Ga0073928_10008551_pt1 | contig 12814 bp, 10 predicted proteins | sample PaiPotPPA55metaG_FD_76969 | JGI IMG/M metagenome (GOLD analysis project Ga0073928, IMG submission 76969) | Iron sulfur acid spring bacterial and archeal communities from Banff, Canada, to study Microbial Dark Matter (Phase II) - Paint Pots PPA... ...
AGCGCGTGACGATCTCGCCGACGTCGCCGGTGGCGAAATCCTTGCCTTCGGCGTCAACCACGCGGATGTCGATTCCGGTCATCGCCTTGCCGCACGATTTCAACCGCGCGGCGTTGTTCTCGTCGTGGTCTTCCGGCGGCAGATAGGTGATGGCGCCCGTCGTTTCCGTCAGTCCATAGACTTGCGCCAGCCCGCAGCCGAAAACCTTGAGCGCATTGCGCACAAGATCGATCGGCGCCGGCGAGGCGCCATAACAGATAAGCTCAAGTGACGAGAAATCCGTCGTCCGGCATTGCGGCGCCTGCATCAGGAACAGCATGAGCGCAGGAACCATGAACGCTTTGGTGATGTGATATTCGGGAATCAACCGCAGGATGGCGGCCGGATCCGGGTCGCGCATCAGCACGGTCGGTATGCCGCGATAAAAGCCGATCAAGGCCCAGCCGCTGCCGCCGATGTGAAACAGCGGCATGCAGACGAGATTGACGTCGTTGTCGTGCCAGTCGCCGAATTGGTTCAGCGCGCCGGGCAACAACGTCAGGAGATTGGCGTGGCTGAGCTGGGCGCCCTTTGGATGCCCGGTGGTGCCGCTGGTATACATCTGAATGGCGCAATGGTCCCGCGCAACCGGCACGGCGGGATCGTCCGTCCGCTGCGCCGCAAGCCATTCGGCATAGCTGATCCAGCCGGCATGCGGGCCGTCGAGCGCGACGATCCGGCGCACCGATTGCAGATCGTGCGCGACCTTCTCGACCAGCGGATAGAAATCGGCGCCCACGAACAGCACCTCGGCGCCAGCGTCGTCGACCACATAGGCGACTTCCGGTGCCGCCAGCCGGAAATTGACCGGCACCAGTACGATATCGGCCTTGGCGGCGCCGAACCAAAGATCGAAGAAGGCCGGCGCGTTTTTCGACAGATAGGCGATGCGCGCCTGCGGACGCACGCCTTCGGCGATCAGGCCGTTGGCGACCTGATTGGCGCGGCGATCGAGCTCGCCAAAGGTGGTGTGTTGCCCTTCAAAGTGGATAGCCACGCGATCGGGACGAATCCTGGCATGATGGCGCGTGACATCGCCGACGGTCACGATGTCGGCAAGGCTCTCGACCTCGAGCATGGCAACCCTCCCCAATGGGCGTTCTTGTTGTCGCCGCGCTTTTTGCGCGCGCAAAGTCTTTCTGGGCAGTCTTTCTAACATGATTTGTAGGCAGTTTCCGCATTGACCGGAAGCGCAAAATTTGCCGCTTACCGCAATGCAAAAAGTCTTGAATGCAAAAAGTCCTGCGGCCGGCGTTTTGTTCGCGACCTTATTTATTTCTTGTCGATGCGGGTGGCGGTGAGCTGCTGCTCGGTCAGTCCGTCTTTTACGATCCGTAGGTCGAGATCGGGTCGCAGCTGCGCAAATTCCGCGACCGCGGCATGCGGCATGAGCAGCCACGCCGGCGGCGTCAGCGCCGCCATGCTGTGCAGGTCCAGGCATCGCAACGGGACATGCACATAAAAGAAAATATTGGTGTCGAGACGCAGGCAATAGGCCGGCGCCGGCGCCGCAAGGATCGCCTGCTCGATCGACTTGCCGGCGATGCGCGCCTCGCCAAATCGATCGGCGAGCAGCGGCACGGCCACGGTAGCGAGAACGAACTGATAGAGCGCGAGCAGACAAAGAACCGTTGTCGCCGCGCGCCGCATGATCATATAGCGGGATTTCTCCAGCCGATCCCAGGCAATCGCTGCGAGGACGGCGAGCGCGGGCGCGATCGGCATGGCGTAACGCGTATTGAAGCCGGGCCACCATACCAGGATCGCGGTGCATACACCGGAATAGAGGATCAGCGGCGCGACGACCGGCGGAATGTCGATTGCTTTCTGATCCCGCCGCCACGGCCACGGGATAAAAGGAATCAACAGACTCGCCGGCAGCAATTCCAGATACAAGCTGCCGATATCGTGGGTACTTCTCATGATGTAATTGAGGAATGGGGGCCAGCTATTCAACCGCGCATAGGCGATCCAGGCGGCTTCGTCGCCGGGCCGATAAACAGCTGCTCCCCACGCGACAACGGCCGCGGCTGGCATGAGCATGCATAGAAACCAGCCCGACAGATCCCGCCATCGCCGCTCGATGAGAAGATAGGCCGCGACCGACAAACCGAAAAAGGCCACCGGCTGCGGGCCTTTGGCCATGGCGAGCGCGGCGAGGAGAAAGCCGGATCCGATCCAATGCCAGATCGTCAGCCGGCCTGATGCGACGCCGCTCCACCACAGCAACAGCGCCGCGAACGACAGCGCCGTGATCAACGTGTCGGGTTCGGCGACGGTCAACTTTTGCAGCAACAGCGGACAGAAAATGAACGCCAGAGCCGCGAACAGCGACGCGTTCAAGCTGGCATAATGGCGCGTCACTCTTTGCGCCATCAGCGCGGTGAGCAATACCGAAAGGATGGTCGGCAGCCGCGCCGACCATTCGTTCACGCCGCCGGTGAGGGTGGCGACGCCGGCGATCAGCCACGACAGCAATGACGGTTTTTCGTGCCAGCGGACGCCGTAGACGATGGGCTGGAGAAAATCCCCGCGTGTGAGAATGTCGCGCGCGATCTCCGCGTTGGTGCCCTCTTCATAGATGAAGGAGCGAAGCGGAAGATTCGGCAACACTGCGCAAGCCCAAAGAAGCACGATGAGGACGGGGACTGCTCCCGGCCGTCGAAGATAGGACTCAAACCCGGAAGCTGCCTCGGCGATCGATCGATTGAAGCCAGCAAAGATCGACCCCGCCGTCATTTTCACCCCTGATGCCGGACCGACGCGGCCCCGTCGCCCTGCGGCGTACCATAGCGACGGCTTGCCGCAAAGCGCATGGGATCTGCCCGAGCCGGACCGGACAATGGGCGGTCGGGACCATCTGAAAGCTTTACTGCTCACGACACTTTCTTCTTCGGTACCTTCTTGCCCTTCTTTCGCGCCTCGGACAGGGCGATGGCGATCGCTTGCTTGCGGCTCTTCACCTTGCCGCCTTTGCCGCCCGGACCGCTCTTGGCGGTGCCGCGCTTATAGCGGCGCATCTCGCTCTCAACGTCGCTGCTTACGCTGCGCGAATATGTTCGTCGCCTCTTTGCCATGCGGCTTTCTCCTAACCGATTGTTGCTGCGGCACACCTACGTTCATGAAAACGTCAAAATCGCACGATCGTTCCGCGCGCAACCCTCTGTGCTGCAAACGGAAAGCGCCAAAACTGCGCTCTGCCGATGGATGGAATACGTCGTGCGAAAAAATATAAAACGCGCGCATCCGATGAAATCATTTTGTCAATTCGCGCGTACAAAGTGGTCGTGATCGAACGGTGATTGCGGAACCGGTGGCCGGGATATACGTTATGCGGCTGGCGGGGTGAGCGGGATTTTAAGCAGTGCACCACCTCAGTCGGCGGCAACTCCTCGGGTCAAGCGCCTTAGCGCTGCTGTTGGTATCGCCTGGCGCGCGGGCCACCATGATCAAAGGCGGCCTGCCATGGACGCCTGGTTCTGCCGATCCGCCGCCAATAGTGACACTGGACGGTTGGCACTTTTTCACGCCGCAAGAGGCGGCCACGGTCGAAGCATTCGTCGATCGCCTCATTCCGCCCGATCCGGAAACGCCTGGCGGAAAGGATTGCGGCTGTGCGGTGTTCATCGACCGTCAGCTCGCCGGTCCGTACGGCAGGAACGAAGCCTTCTACATGATGGGACCCTTCCAAGAAGGAACCAAGCAACAGGGCCCGCAATCGCCGCTCACAACGGCCCAGCAGTATCGCAAGGCGCTCGCCGCTTTCGATATCGCCTGCCGCAACAAATTCGACGGCAAATCCTTTGCCGCTTTGTCCGGCGAGCAGAAGGACGACGTGATCAGGGGGCTGGAGGACGGCTCGTTCAAGCTTGACGGCTTCGACGCCAAGACTTTTTTCGCCCAAATCCTCAAGGACACGCAAAACGGCTTCCTCGCCGACCCGATCTACGGCGGCAACAAAGACCTGGCAGCGTGGAAGATGATTGGATTCCCGGGTGCGCATTACGACTACCGCGACTGGATCGATCGTCACAACCAGCGCGTCACCTTGCCGGTCGTCGGCATCAACAACCATCCGAATTGGTCACAGTGATTTCCGTCTCCTGGCGGCCGTGGCGGCCGGTCTGAGGCGATTTTGCAGAGAGACAACGTCATGGCGCACAAGCTCCCACGCAAGGATGCAGTCATCGTTGGCTTGGGATGGACCGGCTCCATTCTCGCGCAGGAACTGACGGATGCCGGACTGGATGTCGTCGCCATCGAGCGCGGTCCGTGGCGCGACACGGCGACCGATTTCCCCATCTCCTACGCCCAGGACGAATGGCGTTATCGGCTGCAACATGAGCTTTTCCTGCGGCCGGCGCAGGCGACGGTGACGTTTCGCAACAATGCCGGCCAGACCGCGCTCCCGGTGCGCAACTGGGGCGCGTTCATGCTCGGCAACGGCGTCGGCGGTGGCGGCCTGCATTGGAACGCCGAGACTTTTCGGTTCCTGCCGAGCGACTTTAAGCTGCGCACGCACTTAACCGAGCGTTATGGCGCAAGTTTTTTGCCGGCGGACATGACCATCCAGGACTGGGGCGTCACCTTTGACGACCTCGAGCCGCATTACGATCAGTTCGAGTATCTGTGCGGCACATCGGGCACCGCCGGAAACGTCAAGGGCGCGATCCAGGAAGGCGGCAATCCGTTCGAGGGCGCCCGTTCACGGCCTTACCCGACGCCGCCGCAGAAGCAAGGCTATGGGCATGTGTTGTTCGCGGAAGCCGCGAAGCAACTCGGCTACAAACCATTCCCGCAGCCTTCGGGAAATCTGTCGCAAGCCTATACCAATCCGCTCGGCGTCAAGCTCGGTCAGTGCACCTTTTGCGGCTTCTGTGAATGGTTCGGCTGCGCCAATTATTCCAAGGCCTCGCCGCAGACGACCATCCTGCCGGTGCTGCTACGCAAGTCGAATTTCGAGGCGCGCACCGAGTGCGAAGTCATGCGCATCAATCTCGATCGCGCGGGCAAATGGGCGACCGGCGTGACCTACGTGGATTCATCGGGCAGCGAGTGGGAGCAGCCTGCCGATCTGGTGCTGCTGTGCGCGTTTCAGCTTTTCAACGTCCAGCTGCTTTTGCTCTCGGGTATCGGCAAGCCCTACGATCCGCAGAGCGGGGAAGGCCAGATCGGCCGCAACTTCACCCATCAGACCGTCTCGACAGCGGTCGGCTTTTTCGACAAGGACAAATACAATTTCAATCCGTTCATTGCCTCCGGCTCGATCGGCATGTGCATCGACGAGTTCAACGGCGACAATTTCGATCACAGCCAGCTCGGCTTTGTCGGCGGCGGCTATATCGGCCAGGTGCGCACCAACGGCCGCCCGCTCGAGAGCACGGCGGTGCCGCCCGGCACGCCGGCTTGGGGCGCCAAGTGGAAACAGGCGCTGCGCGATAATTACCTGAGCTCGGTCATCGTCGGCGCCGCCTGCCACGCCTCTTTCCAGAGCTATCGCGACGTCTATCTCGATCTCGATCCCACCTACAAAGACCGCTTCGGCCGGCCGTTGATGCGCATGACCATCGATTTCCACGACAACGAAATCAAGATGAGCGCGTTCCTCACCGACAAATACGCCGAAATCTTGCAAAAAATGGGCGCCAAACAGATCGACAAGAAGCCGCGCAAGGGGCCGTACGACGTCACCGACTATCAGACGTCGCATCTGTGCGGCGGCGCCATCATGGGCGACAAACCGGACATCAGCGCAGTGAACAGATATTTGCAGAGCTGGGACGTCCCCAATCTTTTCGTCCAGGGCGCTTCCGCCTTCCCGCAGAATGCCGGCTATAACCCGACCGGCACCGTGGGAGCGCTCGCCTTCTGGTCGGCGAAAGCCATTCGTTCGCAATATCTGAAAAATCCGGGACCGCTCGTCCATGCGTAACGTCGGACCATCGCTGGGCATATTGTGCGTCTTGCTGCTGACCTTGGCCGCGTCGGCCGGCGGCGCGTTTGCGGAAGGGATAGACAAGCAGGAGTTTAAGCAGATCGAGCGGGGCCGTTATCTGACGATCGTCGGCGATTGCGCCGCATGTCACACGCTTCCGGGCAGCGGTCACGACCTCGCCGGGGGGCGCGCCATTGAAACGCCGTTCGGCGAACTGCTCGCGCCGAACATCACGCCCGATACGTCGACCGGCATCGGCGCCTGGACGGACGAGGAGTTCATCAACGCCATGACCAAGGGCACCGGCCGCAATGGCGCGCATCTCTATCCGGCCATGCCGTACACCTACTACACCAAAGTGACGCGCGACGATGCGCTCGCGATCCGCGCCTATCTCAACACCGTTGCGGCCGTGCAGAATGCGGTCGACGTCAATCAGTTGCCGTTTCCGCTGGACATTCGCGCGGCGATGATGGTTTGGAACCAGCTCTACTTCACGCCGGGGACCTTTACGCCGAATCCCAACAAGAGCGCGGAATGGAATCGCGGCGCCTATCTGGCCGAGGGCCTCGGCCATTGCGGGCTGTGTCACACGCCGAAGACTATTCTCGGCGGCGACAAAACCAGCGAGCGATTGCAAGGCTATGCGCTGCAGGGATGGTTCGCTGCCGACATCACCAACGATCCGCGCCGCGGACTTGGCAGCTGGTCTGTCGACGACATCGCCGATTATCTCAAGATCGGCCACAGCCAAACCAGTATGGGCACCGGCCTGATGGCGGAAACGATCGGTCAATCGACGTCGCACATGAACGATGCCGATCTCAAGGCGATTGCGACTTATCTGAAGGATCAACCTGGCTCGAGCGATAGTCAGGCCGATCCGCCTGCGCTCGACCAATCGGCGATGAGCACCGGAGCCAAAATCTACGCCGACGAGTGTGCCGGATGCCACGTGGCAAACGGCAAAGGAAGCGCCGGCCTGTTCCCGCCGCTTGCCGGTTCGGCGCTTGTTCAACAGAGCGATCCTACCTCGCTGCTGCATGTGGTGTTGCGCGGCGCGCGCAGCGTCGCCACCGACGGCGCGCCGACGGCGCCGGCGATGCCTCAATTCGCCTGGCTGTTGAAGGACGACGAGATCGCCGCGGTCCTGACCTACATTCGCAATAGTTGGGGCAACGCCGCGCCCGCGGTCAGCGCCGGCGAAGTCGGCAGGGCTCGGCGCGCATTCATTGAGCGAACCGACTAGCAGACAATCGGCGGTCAGACGTAGACCAGATACACAATCACAAACGCGACGACGACCGCGGCGATGCTCAGCGTGTTCCGAAAAAATCCGGAGCTTTTCGGAGGTTGACCAACGGAAACGGCGTGATGGGTCTCCACCACGCCGTTATCCACTTTGGCCGAAAGTCTCGACGCTCAGTGAGGACGTTTCATCGGCGCACGATCTTTTTCGAAAACCGGCGTCCACTTTTCGGGATCATGCCCTCATTAGTGCATCGTCTTCAGCCAGTCGTCGATGTCCTTGCGCGCCTTGTCCTTGGCAAGGCCATAACGTTCTTGGATCTTGCCCTCTAATTGATCGCGCTTACCGTCGATTTGCGTGAGATCGTCTTCGGTGAGCTGACCCCACTTTTCCTTGATCTTTCCCTTGGTTTGCTTCCAATTTCCTTCCACACGATTCCAATCCATCGTCGTTCCTCCGAAGCTGTGTTGGTCGTATTGCAAACCTTCGGACGCGACCGAAGTTCCAGCCGAGAGGAGCCGATTGAACGACAGCGTCTGCCAGCTCCGCAAACGGCAAATGGCGCGGCCCGGCCGCCGTTATGAGGCTGAAGTGCCCGCGAAATTTGCCTCGCCGAACAACGCGCGATGCTTATGGTGAATACGGCTAATGGGTGTTAATGCTTGGCCGCAAACCCATATATGGCACGTAAATTACGCGGCACTCGGACGGAGAAACATATGCGCATCGTTTGCATCGGCGGCGGCCCGGCGGGGCTTTATTTTGGCCTGCTGATGAAAAAGGAAAATCCGGCGCACCACGTGACGGTGGTCGAACGGAACAAGCCCTACGACACGTTCGGCTGGGGCGTGGTGTTTTCCGACGCCACCATGGACAACATGCGCGCCTGGGATATCGAGACCGCGCAGGAGATCGAGAGCGCGTTCAATCATTGGGACGACATCGAGGTCCTGATCAAGGGCCGGCGCATGCGCACCACCGGCCACGGCTTCGTCGGCATTGGCCGCAAGAAGCTCCTCAACATCCTGCAAGCGCGCTGCGAAGAACTTGGTGTCGAGCTCGTCTTCGAGCGTGAGGTCGATTCCGACCTCGAATTTCCCGATGCCGATCTCATCATCGCCTCGGATGGAATCAATTCCAAGATTCGCAATCGCTACAACGACGCCTTCAAGCCTGACCTGGTCATGCGGCCGAACCGCTTCATTTGGCTCGGCTCCAGCAAATCCTTCGACGCGTTCACGTTCGATTTCCGCCGCACCGAGCACGGCTGGTTCCAGGCCCATATCTACAAGTTCGACGACAAGACCTCGACCTTCATCATCGAAACGACGGAAGACGTGTTCGCCGCGCACGGCCTCGACAAGGCCGACGAAGCGCGCTCGATCGCATTCTGCGAGGAGCTTTTCAGCGAAGTCCTCGAAGGCGCGAGCCTGATGAGCAATGCCCGGCACATGCGCGGCTCGGCGTGGCTGAATTTCGGCCGGCTGATCTGCGGCAAGTGGAGCCATTTCAACGGCAAGAACCACGTCGTGCTGATGGGCGACGCCGCGCACACCGCGCATTTCGCCATCGGCTCCGGCACCAAGCTCGCGCTCGAAGACGCCATCGAGCTGACGCGGCAATTCAGAAAGGCCGGCGCTACGCCCGACAAAATCCCCGAGGTCCTTGCCGCCTACGAGGAGGTGCGCGCCGTCGACGTCGCCCGCATCCAGAATGCGGCGCGCAATGCGATGGAATGGTTCGAGGTGGTCGGCAGCCGCTATGCCGACACGCTCGAGCCGGAGCAGTTCATGTACTCGCTGCTGACACGCTCGCAGCGCATCAGTCACGAGAATCTGCGCGTTCGCGACAAGACCTGGCTGGAAGGCTACGAGCGTTGGTTTGCCGCCCGCGACGGCATCAATATCGATCCCGACGGGCCGCCGGTGCCGCCGATGTTCACGCCTTACCGCGTGCGCGGGCTGACGCTTTCGAACCGTATCGTCATGTCGCCCATGGCCATGTATTCGGCCAAGGACGGCGTGCCCAACGACTTTCATCTCGTGCATTTCGGCAGCCGCGCTCTTGGCGGCGCCGGCCTATTGTTCGGCGAGATGACCTGTGTTTCGCCGGACGCGCGCATCACGCCCGGCTGCCTCGGTTTGTGGAACGACGAGCAGACCGCGGCCTGGAAGCGCATTGTCGATTTCGTCCACACAACGACGTCGGCGAAATTCGGCCTGCAGCTTGGTCATGCCGGGCGCAAGGGTTCGACGCGCGTCGCCTGGGAGGGCATGGACCAGCCGCTGGAGGAGGGCAATTGGCCGCTGATTTCCGCTTCGGCCCTTCCGTATATGCCGAACAGCCAAGTGCCGCACGCCATGATGCGGGCCGACATGGATCGGGTGAAGGCGGACTTCGTCGCGGCTACGAAACGCGGCATCGAGGTCGGTTTCGACATCATCGAATTGCACTTCGCCCACGGCTATTTGCTGTCGTGCTTCCTATCGCCGCTGACCAACGAACGCACCGACGAATACGGCGGCTCGCACGAGAACAATGCCCGCTATCCGCTGGAAGTTTTTCGCGCCATCCGCGAGGTCTGGCCGCAAGACAAGCCTATTTCCGTCCGTCTCTCCTGTCATGACTGGACCGAGGGCGGCAACACGTCCGCCGACGCGGCGATCTATGCCAAAATGTTCAAGGACGCCGGCGCCGATCTGGTCGACTGCTCGTCGGGGCAGGTGTCGAAGGCGGAAAAGCCGGTCTATGGGCGGCTGTTCCAGACGCCATTCTCGGACAAGCTCCGCAACGAGGTCGGCATCGCGACGGTGGCGGTCGGCGCGATCTCCGAAGCGGATCACGCAAATTCGATCATCGCTGCCGGCCGTGCCGATCTCTGCGCCCTGGCGCGCCCGCATCTTGCCGACATGGCCTGGACGTTGCACGAGGCGGCGAAGATCGGCGTGAAGTCGATCGCCTGGCCGAAGCAATATCTCTCGGCCAAGGTGCAATACGAGACCAACCTCGCTCGCGCCGCCGCCGGTCCGTCGCCGAGCTGAGGGGGCTTCGACATCGTGACGGACCAGACGCTCAAAGATCGGCACGCGCTCGTTACCGGCGCCGGCACCGGCATCGGCGCCGCGATCGCGGCTGCATGCGCAAAGGCCGGCGCGCGCGTGAGCCTTGCCGGCCGCCGCCGCGAACCGCTCACCGCCGTGCAAACGTCGCTCGGCGATGCACAAACTCTCGCACTCGCTGATTTCGACGTGACCGATGAGGAAAAGGTCCGCGCCGGTGTCGCTGCCGCGCGCGGCCAATTCGGTCCGATCGATATCCTGGTCAACAATGCCGGCGAGGCGCCAAGCGCGCCGTTTGCGAAAACCGACCTGGCAACCTGGAACAAGGCGTTGGCGGTGAATCTCACCGGCACCTTCCTGGTGACGAGAGAGGTCGTGTCCGACATGATCGCCAAGCGCGCCGGGCGGGTGATCAATATCGCCTCGACCGCCGGCCTGGTCGGCTACGCCTACGTGTCGGCCTATGTGGCGGCGAAGCATGGCGTAGTCGGGCTGACGCGCAGCCTGGCGCTCGAATTCGCCCGCGCCGGGATCACGGTCAACGCCATCTGTCCGGGATACACCGAGACGCCGTTGCTGGAGCGCGCTGTCGACAACATCACCGCCAAGACCAAGCGCAGCCGCGACGAGGCGCGCATGGCGCTGGCAACGTCCAATCCGCAAGGCCGTCTGGTCACCCCCGACGAAGTCGCCGACACTGTCCTCTGGCTCGCTTCGGCCGGGGCGCGTTCGATCACCGGGCAGGCCATCGTGATTGCCGGCGGGGAAGTGATGGCCGGCTAGGCCTTTCGGCTACTTGAAGCCTATAAATTTGAACCTTAAAATGATTCCCAAGGTGAATTGCAGTGTGCGGCGCTTGGCGACGCAGCTGACCCAAGAGGCATCGCGTGCAGGAAACGACAGGCGTCCCGCTGGACGCGGAAACCAAGGTTACCGAGCGGCCTGCCGACCATGAGAGCGAGTTGCGGCTCTGGCTGCGGCTTTTGACCTGCACCACGCTGATCGAGGGCGAGGTTCGCCGGCGGCTGCGGCAGGAATTCGACGTCACCTTGCCGCGCTTCGACCTCATGGCGCAGCTCGACAAAGCGCCCGCCGGGATGACGCTCGGTGAGCTGTCGCAGCGCATGATGGTGTCGAACGGCAATGTCACCGGGCTTTCCGAACGGCTGGTGGCGCTCGGGCTCCTGGACCGGCGTCAGTCGCGCAGCGATCGCCGCGCGCAGCTTGTGAGCCTGACGCCCGAAGGGCGCCGCGCGTTCCGCGCCATGGCGCGGGCGCACGAGGGCTGGATCGCCGAGATCTTCTCGCAGCTGGCGCCGGCCGATATCGAAGCGCTGATGCGCCTTCTGGCCAAGACCAAGACATCCGCGCGCCCTTCGATCGCGGGAGAGCCGCCGCGATGACCCACGCCAATCCGGTGACGCCGCCGCTCTCGGGCTACGAGGCGCAGCATGTCAGCCTTTCGGTTGCCGCCGCGGTCGCGACCATCACGCTCAACCGGCCGGAGCGCAAGAATCCACTGACCTTCGAAAGCTACGCCGAGCTCGGCAATATCTTTCGCGCCGCCGCCCGCGACAAAAGCGTCAAGGCGATCGTGGTCACCGGCGCCGGCGGCAATTTCTGCTCCGGCGGCGACGTGTTCGAGATCATCAAGCCGCTCACCGAGATGGGCACGGCCGGCCTGCTCGATTTCACGCGCATGACCGGCGAGCTCGTCAAGGCGATGCGGGCGGCGCCGCAGCCGATCGTCGCCGCCATCGACGGCGTCTGCGCCGGCGCCGGGGCCATCATCGCCATGGCGTCCGATATCCGGATCGGCACGGCCAACGCTAAAGTGGCTTTCCTGTTCAACCGGGTCGGCCTCGGCGGCTGCGACATGGGCGCATGCGCGATGCTGCCGCGCATCATCGGCCAGGGCCGCGCGGCGGAGCTGTTGTTCACCGGCCGCGCGCTTAACGGCGAAGACGCCGAACGGTGGGGTTTCTTCAATCGGCTCTCGACGCCGGCCAATGTGCTGGCCGACGCGCGGGCGCTGGCTGCAGAGCTCGCCGCCGGACCGACCTTCGGCAATGCCATGACCAAGCGCATGCTGGAAATGGAATGGGCGATGTCGGTCGAGACCGCGATCGAGGCGGAGGCCGTGGCGCAGGCGCTCTGCATGGAGACCGAGGATTTTGTCCGCGCTTACCGGGCGTTCGCGGACAAACGTAAGCCGGTGTTCGAGGGCAACTGATCTGCTGAGGGGTGATGTCCCGATTGGCAGCGCAAGGATGAACGCACCATGATCCGCTCGGCACACATCGATACGTTCGCGCGCGACCGTCTGCCTGCACCGGAGCAATGGCCGGAGCTTTTGTTCAAGCTGCCGGAGCTGCATTACCCGGATCGTCTCAACTGCGTCTGCGCGTTCGTCGACGATTGGGTGGCCGCCGGCCACGGCGCGCGCGATTGTCTCATCTCGCCGGCGGAACGCTGGTCCTATGCCGAACTTGCCGAGTGCGTGAACCGCATCGCCAATGTGCTCACCCGCGA
>Ga0073928_10008552_pt1 | contig 12814 bp, 10 predicted proteins | sample PaiPotPPA55metaG_FD_76969 | JGI IMG/M metagenome (GOLD analysis project Ga0073928, IMG submission 76969) | Iron sulfur acid spring bacterial and archeal communities from Banff, Canada, to study Microbial Dark Matter (Phase II) - Paint Pots PPA... ...
CTGATGAGCAAAAGAGCGCATACCAGATTGGCATACTGACCTGCCAGTTGGGCAGCGCACGATTCGTTTGCGTTCTAAAGCGTAGGCGTGCCTTTTTCCAGCGAATGAACCCGGCCAACGCGCAGCGTGAGGATGTAGTCGGCAATCGGCGCCGCCAGGTCGCGCTGGTGCGTGGTCAGCAGGATGGTGCGGTTGCCGGTGCGAAACTTGGCCAGCAGCTTGACCATCTGGTCCACGCTCTCCACGTCCATGTTGGAAAAGGGCTCGTCGAGGAGAAGCAGTTCAGGCCGCGAAAGCAGCACCCGTGCCAGCGATGCTCGCTGCCGCATGCCTTGTGAGTACTGGCCCAGCGTACGCGTCAACGCAGGATCAAGCCCAACCTGGCGCAAGGCGTCTTCGGGGTCAAGGCACTCCTCTTTTGGATACAGGCTGTGGAAATAACGCATGTTCTCGATGCCCGTGAGCTCGTCGTACAGCATGGGCGCGTGGCTCATGTAGCCAATGCGCTGGCGGGCCTTGTGCGGCTCGTGTCCTTCGAAGACGGTGATGTTGCCGCCCGAGGGATACAGCAGCCCGGCAAGGATGCGCAGCAGCGTCGATTTGCCGGCGCCATTCTCACCCAGCAGGACATAGCATTTGCCCGGCTCGAAGCTGACCGAGACCTGGCGCAGCGCGGCGAATGTGCCAAACAGGCGAGACACGGAATCCAGGCGTGCCAGGGCCGGCTTCCGTGTCGGGTCGGTCGTGGCGGTGGTATCCATCATGAGAGGTCGTATACGTTTGAGAAGCAGGTAAAGAATACCGCAAGCCAGCGGCGAGGGCAGGGAAGTAGATCACCCCGAAGCCGGCAGGCGGTTGCGCCGTCTCTGGAAAACCCAGCTGTCTTCATGCGCATCTAGCGATCTGTTCAGGCTGCAAAGGAGCGTTTCACCATGACTGAGCCATCGCTGCGCCATTTTGCGCCCGGCAGTCGTGACCACACCACCAAGGCATGGCCGGAACGCGGCGTGCTAGGCAAACAACTTGGCCCGAACCAGAACGGGAGAAAGCGGTAGATGCTGGCTCACATTCTGCTTCCCCTGATTGTTGGGCTAAGCATCCTGTTGATGCTGATTCGCCCCAGGGGCATTTCAGAGGTCTATTGGATTGGCGGCGGGGCGCTATTGCTCATTGTGCTGCGCCTGGTGTCGTTCCGGCTTGCCGGCAAGGCGGTGCTCGAGGGGCTCGATGTCTATCTCTTCCTTATCGGCATGATGCTGCTTTCCGAGCTGGCGCGCGAGCAGGGCGTCTTCGACTGGCTTTCCTCAGTGGCTGTGCGCGGGCCAATGGTTCCTGCACCCGGCTGTTCGCACTGGTCTACGGCATCGGCACGCTGGTCACTATCTTCATGTCCAATGACGCCACGGCCGTGGTGCTCACCCCGGCCATCCTCACCGCGGTGCGCAAGGCCAAGGTGCCGCCGCTGCCCTACCTGTTCGCATGCGCGTTGATTGCCAACGCCGCTTCGTTCGTGCTGCCGATTTCAAACCCCGCGAACCTGGTGGTCTTCCATCATGGAATGCCCCCGCTAGGTCCATGGCTGCTGTCTTTTGGAGTGCCCTCGATCCTGTCCATCGCCACCACCTATCTGGTCATGCGAGCCGTCTTTCGTAAAGAGCTCTCCGCGTGCATTGAACACCAGGTCGACCTGAAGCCGCTGCCGGCGAACGGCAAGCTTGTCCTCGCAGGTCTCGCTTTGATGGTCGTGGTGCTGCTGGCTGCCTCTGCATGGAACAAGGACCTCGGCCTGCCCACCTGCCTGGTGGCCCTCCTGATCACTGCTGTAGTTTCGATCAAGGCGCGCAGCAACCCGCTGCAGCTGGCAAAGGAGATCAGCTGGGGAACGCTGCTTCTCGTCGCCGGCCTGTTCATCATGGTCGATGCGATGGAAAGCATCGGAGCGCTGCATTTCACCGAAGACGCACTGAACTGGACACAGGGTCTGACCCCGCCGGTCGGCGCTCTCCTGACCAGCTTCGTGGTAGGCATCGGCAACAACCTGGTGAATAACCTGCCCCTGGGTCTGATGGCCGGCGCGACGGTCAATGCCGTGCATGTCCAAGGGCTGCTGGCCAACTCAGTGTTGATCGGCGTGGACCTCGGCCCCAATCTCTCCGTCACAGGCTCCCTGGCAACCATCCTGTGGCTCATCGCGCTGCGCAAGGAGAAGCTCGATGTCAGGTTCTGGGACTTTCTCAAGGTCGGCGCACTGGCCATGCCGGTCGCGCTGCTGGCTTCGATGGGCGGAGCCATCCTGATGCAACTACTCTTCAGGACAACCTGAGTTCATCCCTACGCGAAGAGAATCATGAACGTCGCCTGGATCTTGCCCCTCAGCTGGCCGGCTTCTGCTTGCTGTCGGGCGCAGTCGAGGCGCGCTTGTCGCCCATCGGCGCTGCGGGCTTGGCATCCATCGGAGCCTGTCCCGGCTGGGCAGGAGCGTACTTCGAAGCGCACTTGGCTTGCAGCTGAGTGGCATGAAAGACGCCATCGCGTCCCCAGGTTCCAATTGCCAACGCCTGCGCATCTCCCTTGAAGGTATCCGGCGGCGGCTCGGATCCCTGATAGCTGACACGAATCGCCCGCGCAGTCGGCGTGGCCTTGGGATTGTGGCTCTCAAACTCGGTCAGGATGAAACTCACGTTCGTTCCGCTTGCCTGGATGGTTTGCGGCTTGACGAAGCCTTCGACACGAAGGTGTGACTGGTAGGCCTTGTCACCCATGTTCTGCATTTCGGCCACGGTGACGTAATAGCTCTTGTTGGCGGCGGCGCCCGTGAAGGCGAGGTAACCAATCGTACTGAGGACGACAAGAGTGGCGATCCCAATGCGGAGCTGCTGGCGGGTAAGTTTGAACGCAGGCTTCATGAGTTTCCTCGGGTGCGTCCCCCAATCGCGAAACAGATGGTTGGAGGCTTACTTCTACTCTACGAGCACGACAGGGGGTGGTCAATGACCAGTATCACAAGGTTTTGAGGGAGTGGCGGGGAAAAGTCGAATCCGGGAGTGATAGCAGGGAGGGAAAAGGGCTGGCCGCAATTGAGGTTTCACTCAGATGCATGCGGCCAGGGGGAGGGAAATTGAAAAAGTATAGCGATGGAGTCAGCTGGAAAGACCGGGGGAGGGAGTTTCCAGCTGTGCCATTTACAACATCGGGTCCCGTGAACAACGACGGGAGAAAATTGGGTGAATCTGGAAGTTGGCTGGCTTCGGTAGGAACACGAAGATCGCGGGGGAGACGACCAGCGCTACCAAAACCGAAGTAACCAACAAGTCAAACATGAAGACCAAATTCCTGCTCGATCAGCTTGAGTTTATCGCAAATCGAAAACTCAAGTAACCAACTAAAGTTCATGTGGAGTCCTTTAGTAACGTTACTATGCGCTCTATTTTTCCAGGAATCCAGCAAAAAATGAGCTTCCCAGCGGACGAAAGTTGTAGCCGGAATTACCCAAAATCGGAATGGACTTTTCGCTCGGTTCGCTCTTTTGAAGGGATGTGAATTGAGTCGAAGTTAATCTTGATAAGTCATTGAAAATAAATACTTTTTTAATTTGTGACCACAGCGGCCGTCGTGAAGCTCTGTGAGCCTTCGACGCCGGCTGGATGATTCGCTTAGGACGATCCTCGGATACCCCGCCTTTGCTCTATTCACCGGCTTCCATGGTCTGGGCGGCGTGGTTCAAAACCTGGGTCAAAATCCCGAGCTGCTGTGTCGCTAGGGTGGCATTCTTGGCATCCAGCGCTTCGTTGACGCCGGGAATCACCACCGCCGCATACCCGGTGTATTCCCCGGGAGCATAGATCGTGTGCTTGTACCAGGATCGGTTGGGCAGTCCCGCCTCGGTGACAAAGGCGGTTTCCGTGTCGCGCAGCAGGTGGTTGAGACGTTCCACATCCGCGCCCGGCTTCGCTTGCCGGACCCGGATGGCTTCCGCGGCCTTGCTGAAGCGGGCTGCCGCCGCTTCGGCCGGGCCAAAATCCAGACTCTTGGCAGAGGCTTTGTGCCGCGCTCCGTCCAGGTAGGCGCTGATTTCTTTGCCGTACGTCACGTAGTCGTACGGCAGCACATCCGTATCCGCCATGCGAATCGTTTCCAGCCCAAGAACACGCGCCATTTCCTGCAAATAAGAAAACGTCGGGTCGGCGTTCTGGACGTACCACGCGTAGTTGTCGAACACCGAGTGATACACCCCGTAATCGCCGTGAGAGCCGATATCCGTCGAGGGCACGCCCACGTGCTGCAGGAATGGCGTGAAATCCGACCCCGAGCCCAGATCCCCCACCGGAACATCGTCCGAGGGCGCGTTGGTTCGCGGCGTGTGCCCAGTGCTGGCGTCCTTGGCCTCGCCGATAGCGGCCAGCTTCCACTGAAAGTAGACCGTGTTGCCCTTGGGACTGGGAACTTCCTGGGTGACTTCGCGCAGAAACTGCTTCAGCGACGGAACCGCCTCCGCGCCAAATTCCGTGCCCGCGACCGCGACATCCACATTGAAATAAGCGACGGCGTGCTGCAGCGCCTGCGCATGCTGCTCCACCCACTCCGTCGAACCAATCAAGCCTTCTTCCTCGGCATCCCAACTCGCCACCACGATGCTTCGCTTGGGCTTCCAACCACTCTTGAGCAAGGCGCCAAATCCATGCACCGCTTCCAACATCGCCGCCGTGCCGCTATTCGGATCGACGGCGCCATACACCCACGCATCGCGGTGATTGCCCACCACCACCCAGTCATCCCCTTTGTCCGTGCCCTTGATCTTGCCGATCACGTCCCAGATGGTGCGAACCTGGTAGTCCTGGTCTGACACCAGGTGCACGCGCACGCCGGTCTTCTCTCCGGGCCCACCCAGGTGATAGCTGAAGGGCAACGCGCCCTGCCATCCCTTGGGCACGCTCGGCCCTTTCAAGGCCTGGAGCATGGGAGCGGCATCGTGATAGCTGATGGGCACAGAAATGATGTTGGGCTGGTTGCCCGTCTTCAGCGGATCGAGCCGCGCGGAATCCGGTAAATCAACCGTCGAGGCAACCCCCGGAGTCTGCGGATCGCCCGGATACTTGAACAGGTATTGCACCGAACCACGCTGCACCCCGGTATCCGGCCGCCACGCGCCGTCCGGGTAGGCGTCTCCCTTGAAGTAGCCATCGTCATAGGGGTCCGAGTAGATCAGCACGCCTTGGGCGCCGCGCTGCTCCGCGATGTACACCTTGACGCCGCGGAAATTCGACCCATAGCGCACCAGCACGATCTTGCCATGCAGGTCGATATGCTGCGCCGCCAGCGCATCGAAGTCTTCCAGCCGGCCGTAGTTGGCATAGACCACGTCGCCAGTTACATCGCCCGAACCCGACGATCCGTTGAAGGGCATCACCACCCGCGGATCATCCTGGAACGGATCGCGGCTGACATGCTCGCGCGTCGGGCCAGAAGAAAGCGGAACGCCGTCATCTGTGGTGGCTTCAAAGCTCACCTTGCGCGGCTGGTTGAGCAGCACGCGATAGGGGACGATCTCCGTATCCAGCCCCGCGGCCTTGAACTTGGCCGCCACATATTCCGCAGTTTCGTGGTCTTCCTTGGTGCTGGCCATGTGCGGCTTGGCGGTCAGAATCTTGAGATGCTGCCCGGCCAGCTTGGCGTCGGGAACAGCCAGGAACGCGGCATCAATTTTCCCCTGCTCCGTGAAATCGGTATAGCCAAAGACGGATGCCGGCGTCTGGGCCAAGGCAAGCGAAGCGCTAAAGGAAAGAATGACAGCAAAAGAAGCCTCAAAAGCGGCTCGACGCAGGGGCATGGGCAGGGACCTCGAGGGATTCGGGTAGCTCTAAAAGCATCAGCTTACACTAGAGCAGAAGACCTGAGATCGCGTTCCGAGACTACTCGAACACCGGCACGAGTCCGAATTTTCGCGGGAAGCCGGCGGTTCGCCTTGGTGCGAAACAACCAGCATTGGGGGATTTCTGAAAGAGTTGGATCAGGACGCTGCGACGGGGAAGTCGATGAGCGCGGTCGAATCGGCGCCGCCGCTCGAGGCGCTGGACGCCCCTGGAATGCAGCAATCTGCCGGCGGCGAAGCGGGAACCTTCGCCGCTGCCGATGACCGCTGGCCGGCGGTGGCGCGGGCACTGCGCCATCCCAACTTTCGCCTTTTCTGGGGCGGCAACTTCCTTTCCAACGTGGGCACCTGGATGCAGAACGTCGCCCAGGGCTGGCTGGTGCTCGACCTGACCAATTCGGCCTTCTGGCTGGGTGTTGTCGGCTTCGCCGGCGCCATTCCGTTCCTCTTCTTCACCTTGTTCGGCGGCGTGATTGCCGATCGCGTGGACAAGCGCCGCCTGCTGTTGATCACCCAGACGGTCATGATGGTCCTGGCGTTCATCCTCGCCGGGCTCACCTGGCTCAAGCTGATCAATATCTGGGGAGTGGTGGTGCTGGCCTTCCTGACCGGAACCGCCCAGGCTATGAACGCTCCCAGCTACCAGGCCATGGTTCCGCGCCTGGTGCCGCGCGAAGATCTGACCAACGCCATCGCCCTCAATTCGGCTCAGTTCAACCTTTCCCGCATTCTCGGGCCGACGCTGGGAGGCTATGCCATGGCGGCTTTTGGTGTCGCCGGCAATTTTTTCCTCAACGCGCTCAGCTTCGTCGCTGTGTTGTGGGCGCTAACCCGTATCCGCTATCCCGATGAGACGTTGGTCCGTCACGAAAGCATGCTGGACAGCCTGGTGTCCGGCTTCCGCTACGTCCGCAGCCGCCCGGAAATGGAAGTGCTGATGTGGATGATGGCCGCCGCCAGCTTCCTCTATATCCCCTTCTTGACCTTCATCCCATTCTTCGCCCGAAATCAGCTCCGCGTCGGCGAAGCGGGTCTCGGCTGGCTGCTCGCTGCCTCGGGAGCTGGCGCGGTGCTGGGCGCCGGCACCGTGGCGTGGCACGGCAGCATCCGTCATCGCGGCCGCATTATCTCCTTTTGCGGATCCTCCGTCATGGCCATTGTCGTCGTCTTCTGCTACTCACAAAGCTTCTGGCTCTCTGAAGTCTGCATGTTCCTGGAAGGCTTCGGCATGATCCTGACCATCTCCGCCGTTAATGTGGCCATGCAGCACCTCTCTTCCGACGCCATGCGCGGCCGCGTGATGAGCATCTATGCCACCTGCTTTCTAGGACTTCCACCCGTCGGCGCCCTCCTGGCCGGCGAGTTATCCCGGCATATCCCCACCAGCCATGGACTGGCCATCATGTGTGGAATCTCCGCTCTCGTCTTTTTGGGATTCTTCGGCTTTTCTCCGGCATTGCGGGCGCTGGATTAGGAAATTCCCAAAGTGGGAATTTCCGTGTCCCACTTTGGTGGGGCGCTTGACAGTCCCATTGTGGGATTGTTAAATTTCGGCGGTTGTCCTATTCCTGTGTTGTTACAGGTGTGAGGAGTTTGTTGCCATGCAAGTCGTTGAAGAAACGGTCGCCGAAATTCACAAAGACCGTCACTCATCTCTTAAGCGGTATACGGAAGCTTCCAAAAAGGCGATTTATTACGCGCGGTTCGAAGCACTTCGTCGCGGCGAACAGGTCGTCACCGTCGCCGATCTCCTTGCCGGCTTGAGCGTTCAAGAAAACACCCGCGCCAACCGGGTCGGTGCTCTCAAAGACAACGCCTTCTATCTCCGCTGGTTGTCGGGCCTCCCGCCGCTTCCCATGGCCAGCGAGGGTCTGGACTGGGAAAATCCTCAAACTCAAGTCGAATTGGAACCGGATGCCAAGAAAGCGCTGGCCTTTGCCGTGCTCGAGGCCGATCGCGACCGCGAGTACTGGATTGATTCCGACCACCTGCTGCGCGGAATCCTCCGCTTTCCCAACCAGGCGGACTTTGCCCTGCTGAAGACCGAGTTGAGCCTGAAAACCTCGCGAACCGGTTCCTGGCGCGATCGGGAAGAGTTTCTGCCCCAGGAAAACCCCAGCCTGAAAGTGATTAGCTACCTGCTCCGCAAGCACCTTGCTCTGTGGGTGCCGCCAGCAGTGAGCTTGGCTTGCTACCTCTACATCCTCATCGAGGGCATGGGCATGAGGCTCTACCCCCTCGGCCGCTAACGCATTACTTCCGCTACCCTATTTGGCCGGCGCGCCGGCGGCTTCCTTGCGATACGCCGCGCTCACCGTGCCATTCTTGGTCGCGATGGGCAGCAGCGTCGGGTAAAACTGCACAAACGTCGTGTCTACCGCGGCATGCTCGGCGTGACAGGAATAACACGGGGCTTTGGAAGGGATCAGCGTCGCTTTGGTTTCGCTGGCGACATCAAAAAACGCCCATTTGCCCGGGAACCGCGCTTCATCCTTGACGTGAAGTTCCAGGCCCATCACTCCGCCACTCTGATAATTTCCTGACTTGTTGATGGACCCCTTGCTCTCCGCGCCTCGCGATTCCAGCACCAGGACCGTCTTGTCAGGCCAGGTTCCGCTTGCGACAAAGCTGCGGTACGCCTCCGGATTGACGAAGACATTGTCAAACATCGACATGTCATTGCTGGCCTTTGGGTTGTAGCTCATGTTGAAGCCGGAAGTCAGGTAGGTCCATTCCCGGTACTGCAGCGGGGGAGTCAGATCTCCCTCCGCGTTGTACGAGAGGGTGAACGGAGCAGGAGTCGCTCCCTTGGCTGGGACCGTCGCGGAGGAAGCCTGGGCCGAGACCTTTGACGATGCATGCTCGGCAACCAAGACCACCACGAGGAATGCTCCGACAGTCAGGATTCCAAAGAGCAGCGTGCGAAAGCGCGAAGAAATGAGCAAGCGAAGCCTCCAAAGAAAGATATCAACGGTGGGACAGACTTCACTACGCTCGGTCAAGAGAAGATGTTCCCTGAGCACGAAGGGACAGCCGAATCGGGCAGACCTTCGGTTTTGCCGTCCCTCGCGTGGATCAGGCGACCAGTTGAGTGCAGAAAGAGCAGCGCTTGGCCGCCAGAGGAATTTCGCTCACGCACTCGGGGCAAACCTTGGTGGAAGGCGCCGCCGGCGGTGGAGCGTTGCGAGCCTTCAACCGCTCGGAAAGCTTGTTCATGGGAAGCACGATAAAGAAATACACAACACTGGCAACCATCAGAAACGCAATCAGCGCATTGAGGAAATTGCCATAGGCGATGCGCCCGCCACCAATATTCAGAACCAGTGCACTGAAGTCGGGTTTCCCCACCGCCGCGGTAATCAGCGGGCCCAGAATGTCTTTAACCAGCGAACCAACGATGGCATTGAAAGCCGCGCCGATGATCACCGCCACGGCCAAATCGAGTACGTTGCCACGCAGAATGAAATCTCGAAATCCTTTCAGCATTTACGGCGATCTCCCATAGGGTCAGAGGCCTGACTCGCCCATGGTACAGGCTGACTTGCAGGAATGGAAGCGAAGAAAGCTGATCTTATAGCAGACTCCTCGAGAAGGGAGCAAGCAGGAAAAACGAAATCATGAGAAGAATCATCAGGTCTACATAGAGCAGGAGCAGCACCCCGCCGTGATAGAAGCTCCAACGCTTCTGCAGGCAGCGCGCCGTGTCCCATGTCGCCGCGCATGCCAGCAGAAAGACAAGGACCAGTCCCAGCGAGAAGTGTGTATTGGGAAAACCGGAGACGCGAAAGCTGATCCAAAGCGAAGCCAGGGCAAGCCCGGTGCCGCGGACCAGCGACTTCTTCTTGAGCCGGAAAATATCGGAGAACTGCGGCACAGATTCCTACTCTACGGCAGCCGGGCAAACACCATGAAATGGTCACGCATGCTTGCGCGATCGAATCGAAGGGAGTGGACGGTCGCTTGGCTGTGCCAAAGGGAATTGCAGAAGAACCACTTTTTGAGCCATCCAAGTACCGGCAGCGTGGACGCCTCCGAAGACTGTCCCATCCTGTGACATGAGATGACCAAAGTCAATGGGCATTTCACATGAGCGCCTTATTCAACTGTGCGCGATCTGGTTCAATTTGAAGCTTCTCACGCTTGGATCGCGCTTGATGGTGGCGGGCTTTCTAAATGTCCTCAAATGTGACCGCCCTCCGCCGATGAAAAGAGAGTATCGAGTTCTCGTTTCACCGGAGTGATGATGGGCCCTTCCAGGTTCTGTCCCCAATTCAGCCTCAGCTCCACACTGTTTTCGCGGTGGAGGGCCTCCCTTGTCGTTCTTCTTGCCGCCAGTTGCGCGGCGCCTGACGCCTTCGGACAAGTCAGCTTTGCTGGAACCCAAATCGTGGTGGCTAGTCAAACCCTTGCGTCTCCCGTGGGAGTCGCAACCGACGGCCAGAACAACCTCTACATTGCCGACCGGGATAACGGCCGTGTGCTGCGTATCGCTCTCACCGCAGGTGGTTATGGCGCGCCAGTGGCCATCGCCAGCGGCCTTGCCAGTCCCCGGGGCATAGCCGCCGATTGGTATGGCAATATCTTTGTGGCCGATGCGGGGAACAATCGCGTCTTGCTCTTCTCCGCAAATCAGAGTGGGTATGCGATGCCGATCGTTGTTTCTGCGGGACTGAATAACCCGGCCGGAGTCGCCGTCGATCAAGCTGGCAATGTCTATGTCGCCGATACCGGCAATAACCGCGTGCTGGCCGTTCCCTATCTGGGCGGCGCCTATGGAGCAGGCACTCCCATTGGATCTGGCTTCAATAACCCCCTGGCGCTGGCTGTCGATGCTCTCAAAAACGTGTACGTGGCTGACACCGGCAGCAACCGGATCCTCAAACTCGTCTTCAAAGCAGGAGCCTACGGATCGCAGCAGGTTCTCAGCCGGGGAATTCTCACGCCAACCGCGATCGCCGTGGATAAGAGTTACAACCTCTACGTAGCGGACAGTCAGAATCACCGTGTCCAGGAGTATCCGTGGTTCGCACTTGCGGGGTATTACTACCCCCCCTTTACCATCGGCGGAGACTTCGCCACACCCAGCGGCATAGCCGTTGACTCCTACGGACGTACGTATGTCGCCGACCTGCCCAGGAACCAGGTTGACCTCTTGCAGACCGCTTCGGTCGGCTTTAGCTCCCTGCCGGTAGGATCTGTTTCCAATCCTCAGCGTTACGATTTCAACGTCAGCGCAGGCACAACATTGGGCAGTATTGCTATCTACTCTCGTGGAGTTACAAACCAGGATTTTGTGGATGCCGGCGACAGCACCTGTACACCGCAAACCTACGCGACCGCCACTCTCTGCGTTGTTAGCATACTGTTTCAACCGAAAGCATCCGGGCTGCGCAGCGGCGCAATCGTCCTCTATGACGTGAACGGTAAATCCTTGGCCACCACGTATCTGTCGGGGACAGGCGTCCAGCCAAAGGTGGCAATTTTCCCCGGTCAGACCACCCAACTGGGTGCTCAGCTAAGCGGTCCGTCCGGGGTGGCTGTGGATGGAAGCGGTAACTTGTATATCGCGGATACCGGCAATGATCGCGTTGTGGAGTTACCTTGGACCGGAGGTAGCTACGCTCCTCAGGTTACCCTCCCCATCACCGGCGTCAGTAGCCCAATGGGCCTGGCACTCGACGGCGCAGGGAATCTGTATGTTGCGTCCAACGACAATGACAAAGTGATCAAGCTTCCATGGACGGGAAGCGGCTTTGGAAAGCAGCAAACCGTCGGTACGGGACTCTACGGGCCGACCGGTGTATCCGTCGATCCAAGTGGAAATGTCGTGATTGCCGATACCTTCAACAATTCCGTGTGGAAAGTGCCGTGGACAGGCAATGCATACGGCCGGGAACAGTACATCCCCAATTACTGCCATCTTCCTGTGGGCGTTGCCGCCGACCAGCATGGCGATATCTTCATTTCCATGCCGTACTTGAATGCGTTGATAGAGAAACCTATGGTGAACGGGCAATTCCAGCCCCAGTTCTCTCTGCATTTGTATGGTGTGAGTTTCCCAGGTGGAATTGCTCTTGATGGAAATTCAAACCTGTATGTTGTCGACACTGCAAACAACCGAGTCGTGATGTTGCCTTGGACGGAAACTGGTTTTGGTTCTCAGGTTACCGTGGCGAAAGGCTTGAATGCTCCTACGGCCATTACCCTTGATGAAAGCGGTAACTTGTATATTGCCAACACCGGGAATGACGCGATCGTCAAGGTTGATCTGTCCGCCAATTCCAGCGTTTCGTTCATGACGACCAATGTAGGCTCCACCAGCGTCGACAGTCCAGCAAGTTACACTCTTCAAAGTGTTGGCTCCGCGCCATTGCTGCTAAGTGACATAACCTATCCGCCGGATTTTTCTTCGGCTACGAATGTAACCAATCCTTGTGCTCCTGGCATCAGCCTGAACCCTGGGGCAAATTGCGCCTTGACTGTGAATTTCTCACCTCAGAGTCCAGGATCGCCTCTGAGCGAACTGCTGACTGTCTCCGACAATGAAGGCAATGTTCCCGGTAATCAGCGAATCCTCTCACTGACCGGCACCGCCATCGGTAAAGCCGAGCAGACAATCACTTTTCCGTCGATTTCCGATAAAGTCTTTGGAACGCCCATCCTTCCCTTGACCGCCGTCGCCTCCTCGGGGCTTGCCGTAACCTATCAAGTCATAGCAGGGCCGGCAGTCGTGATTTCTAGCCGCACCAGCTTGCAGTTTACGGGAGCTGGGATAGTCACAATTCAGGCAACTCAGGCTGGTAACTCGGGGTTTAACCCTGCCACTGCGGTCACCATCAGTTTCAACGTATCGCCTGCCACCCTCACCGTGACGCCCTTCGATGTGGTGGCGGTATACGGATCGGTGCCATCTGTACTCGGTTACAACATTACCGGCTTTGTCAA
>Ga0073928_10008554_pt1 | contig 12812 bp, 12 predicted proteins | sample PaiPotPPA55metaG_FD_76969 | JGI IMG/M metagenome (GOLD analysis project Ga0073928, IMG submission 76969) | Iron sulfur acid spring bacterial and archeal communities from Banff, Canada, to study Microbial Dark Matter (Phase II) - Paint Pots PPA... ...
AAGACGTGCGCGTTTCTTGCGCTGAAGTCGTGGTGGCCAAACCATCGATCCTCGACGGAGCGACGCCGGCCGTGCGCGTCGAGCGGCCGAACCCGCGGTATCTCTCGGCGTGCCCATAGCGGCGATCGGCCTCGGTTCGAATCAGGGTGACGCCGTTGCCAACGTTCAAAGGGCGATCGAGCGCCTGAGAGAGGTCGGCAAAGTCACGGCTGTTTCTCGACTCTATCGCAGCGCCCCATACGGTGTCCGGGAGCAGCCTGATTTCATCAATGCGGCAGTGCTATTGGATACATCGTTGCCGCCTCGCGCGCTCTTGCAAAAGCTGCAAGCAATCGAAAAAGACCTCGGACGACGTCCGACGTATCGTTGGGGACCTCGCGTGATCGATGCGGACATCCTCTATTACGATGAAGCGCGGATTGACGAGCCGGATTTGGTCGTGCCGCATCCCGGAATCCAGCAGCGGCAGTTTGTGCTTGCGCCGCTGGCCGATATCGATTCGCGTTACGCGGACCAGTTGCGCTCAGGATACACTGCTGAATCCGGCGAATGCACCCCGCTCATGCTTGAAGAACGCGACGATCTCGCGGTTCGCCTCCGTCGCCTTGCCAAGACGTTCGACGAAACCGATTTGATAAGCTTGCGCGTCAGCGACGAAGCGGGAAACGCGATCGAGCTGCACCGGGCTGCTCGCGGAGGAGTCGAAGGCGCGCAGCGGGAGTCGCCGGAGCTCTCAGATGGAAAGCGCGAGTCCGCTTCGGTTGACGTCATCAAGGCGAATCTCGTCGGCATCGCGCATCTCGTCAAGCCGGTGCCCGCGGTCGGCGCGCAGCTGGAAGGCGATCGCGAGCTGGGCTACGTGGAAGCCCTTGGGATTCGCAACCCGGTCGTCGCTCGCGGCGCGGGCCGGCTGGTTTCAGTGCTTGTGGACGATGGTCAAGCGGTTGAATATGGCCAGCCGCTTTTTGAAATAGCCCGTGTTCCGTAAGGTCTTGATCGCCAATCGAGGCGAGATCGCACTGCGCATCAACCGCGCGTGTCATGAGCTCGGTGTGTCGACGGTTGCGATTCACTCTGAAGCCGATCGCAACTCGCTACACGTGCGTCAAGCGAACGAAGCATTCTGCGTCGGGCCGGGTTCAGCCGCGCATTCGTATCTCAACATCCCAAACATCATCTCGACGGCACTGATTACCGGCGCCGATGCCGTTCATCCCGGCTACGGTTTTCTCGCGGAGAACGCACGGTTTGCCGAGATCTGTGCCGACCATGGCCTGGTATTCATCGGCCCGCGCCCGGATGTGATCGCGTTGATGGGCGACAAAGCGAATGCAAAGCGCGTGATGGCCGATGCGGGTGTTCCAACGACGCCGGGCACGGGTGTCATGGAGAGCGCTGCGGACGCATCACGCGCGGCGGAGAAAATCGGCTATCCCATCCTCTTGAAAGCAACGGCCGGCGGCGGTGGAAAGGGCATGCGCGAAGTTGCTTCGGCCGATCAAATGGAGCGAGCATTTGCGACCGCCCAAGCCGAGGCGGAGGCGAACTTCAACGACGGGCGGCTCTATCTCGAGAAGCTGATCAAACGTCCTCGTCACATCGAAGTACAAGTTCTTGCCGACGGTTCCGGCAATGTCGTCCACTTAGGCGAACGCGACTGTTCGGTGCAGAAGCCTTCGCATCAGAAGTTGATCGAAGAAGCGCCGGCCGTCAACCTTCCGGAACGAACGCGGCGCTTGCTGCAGGAGACGGCCGTGCGTGCGGCGCGAGCGGTCGGGTATACGAACGCAGGCACGCTCGAATTTCTTGTCGGCGACAAGCAGGCATACTTCATGGAGATGAACACGCGCATTCAAGTTGAGCATCCCGTCACTGAGATGGTGTACGGTATCGATCTCGTCAAGGAACAGATTCGCGTGGCGGCAGGCGAGGCGCTTGGATATGCGCAGAACGATCTGCGGTCCGGAGGGCACGCAATCGAATGCCGGCTGAACGCCGAAGATCCCGAACGCAACTTCGCGCCGGTCGCCGGCACCCTAACGGACGTTGTCTTTCCGGGTGGCCCTGGAATCCGGGTCGATACCCACGTGTACTCGGGCTTGGAGGTGCCTCCGTATTATGATTCTATGCTCGCGAAGGTCATCGCGTTCGCAGATACGCGAGATGCCGCTATCGCGCGAATGGAGCGAGCGCTCCGGGAAACGGTGATCGAAGGCGTCGCAACAACGATTTCGCAATGTCTGGCGGTGCTCGGAACGCGCGCGTTTCGATCGGGTGCGTACAACATCGACTTTCTGCCGGCATTGCTGCACCAGTCGTCGGCGGCGTAGTCCTTGCAATGCCGACCCGGCGAATGGCTCGCGAACTCGCTCTGCAAACGCTCTTTAGCGTCGAAGTCGGCCATCAACCGCCGTCGGAAGCGCTGGCGCAGACGTTCACTCACAGTGGAAGCAAAGGCCCGCAGCGTACATTCATCCAGGATCTCGTCTATGGAACGCTCGAGCATTCAGACGAGAGCGACCGCGCGTTCTCACCGCTACTGCAAGGCTGGACGATCGATCGCTTGCCGACGGTCGACCGCCTTCTGCTGCGCATGAGCCTCTTCGAACTCCGCCACCGCTCCCAAGTGCCGCAGGCGGTCGTCATTAACGAGGCGGTCGAACTTGCGAAGAAGTTTTCAACGGAAGACTCGGGCCGCTTCATCAATGGCGTGCTCTCCGCAACATGCAATGGCAGCCCGGCGAAGGCCGATGAGCGTCAGTAGACGCCGCTCGCCGCGGATTCGCCGTCCAAAGCGGCCGGCGCCCATGTGGTGGCGCGTTTTGCGGGTCATCCTGCTCGTCGTTTTCTTTGTCGGCCTCTTCGCGGTCGGTACGATTGCGGGCGTCATCGCATCATATTCTAAGAACCTGCCCGACATCAACCGCATGGCCGATTACCAGCCGGAACGCTCGACACATCTCTATGCGCGTGACGGCAAGCTGCTGGCGAACCTCTACCGGCAGAACCGCGAGTGGGTGCCGATCGAACGCATTCCGCCGATCGTGCGCGATGCGTTCATCGCAGTCGAAGACCAGCATTTCTACCAGCACCATGGCGTCGATTTCCAGGGGATTGCGCGCGCCGCACTCGCCGACTGGCGCCACGAGCGTTTTCAGGGTGCCTCAACGATCACGCAGCAGCTCGCGCGCGCGCTTTTCCTCTCCGGTGAAGTGTCCGTGTCGCGCAAGATTCAGGAAGCGCTCTTGGCGATGGAGATCGAGCGTTTCTATACGAAGGACGAGATCCTCGAACGGTATTTGAACCTGATCTACTTCGGTTCACAGGCCTACGGCGTCGAAGCGGCTTCGCACACGTATTTCGGGAAATCCGTCACCAAATTGACGGCTGCACAAGCCGCTATGCTCGCCGGGCTGCCGGCAGCGCCATCCGACTACTCGCCCTATGTGAACCTTGCGCATGCGAAGCTGCGTCAACAGCACGTGCTCGGACGCATGGTTGCGGGCGGATACTTGACTTCCGCACAGGCCGAAGCGGCGTATGCCGCCCCGCTGCATCTCGCCGGCGAGCGCAGTCCCGGCTTGCAGGGATACGCATATCCGTACTTCACGACGTATGCGATCGACCAGCTTGAAAAAACATTCGGTCGTCAGGCCACGTATGAAGGCGGCCTGCAAGTCTACACGACACTCGATCCGCATCTACAAAAAATCGCCCAGGAGAGCGTCGATTGGGGCGTCGATCACGCCATAGCCGAAGGCATCGGCGCGCACCAAGAAGCGCTCGTCGCGCTGCGCCCTTCGACCGGCGAGATTCTCGCGATGGTTGGCGGCGCCGGCGGCTTCTCGCTGCATAATCAGTTCAACCGCGCTTGGCAGACGCGTCGGCAGCCCGGATCTTCCTTTAAGGTGTACGTGTATACAGCTGCCATCGACAGCGGCATGCCGCCTTCCGCCGTGATGGAAGACACGCCGGTGTCATACCCGATGGGCGATGGGACGCTGTGGGAACCGAAGGACGACGACTTCAGTTACATGGGCGCGATTCCGCTGCGGACGGCACTCGCACAGTCGCGCAATATCGTGGCGGTCAAACTCGCGCAGCTGATCGGCGTCGATCGAGTCATTGCGTATGCACAACGCATGGGCGTGCGCTCGCCGCTTGAAGCAAATCTTTCGCTGGCGCTTGGTACTTCAGGCGTGAGCCCGCTTGATATGGCCTCAGGATACTCGACGCTCGCGAACCAGGGCGTACACGTTGAGCCCTCGCCGTTTCGGATCGTGAAAGATTCGCTCGGCACGACTATTTTGAACAATCTCTATCCGCAGCAAACCGAAGTCGTGGGTGCTGGAACCGCGTATATCATGGACTCGATGATGGAGAGCGTCATTCAATCCGGAACCGGCACCAACGCGCAGATCGGGCGCCCGGCCGCCGGCAAGACCGGCACGACATCCAACTACCGCGATGCGTGGTTCGTTGGATTCACGCCCGATCTGGTCGCGGCAGTTTGGATCGGAAACGATAACTATGCGCCCATGAACGAGTCGTACGGAGGCAACATCCCGGCACGCACGTGGGCGCGGTTCATGCAAGCCGCTCTTGAAAAGGTCCCCAAGCACGACTTCCCATTTCCGAACGGTGAGGTGATCAAAGTCGCCGGCTGCGGTGGCGGTTCGGAATACTATCTTCCCGGCACCGAACCACTCTCGCGATGCTCGAGCCCGGGCGCCGCGCGGCCGGTAGATATCAACGCGTATCAAGCACCCGAAGGCCCAGCGACGCTTCAACCATTGCCGACCGCTTCGCCATGAACCGTGAGGCGACGACGCCGGCAATCCATGGCGTTAGCAGCGTCATCACGTACATCACTCGCCTACTGCAAGCGAATGTGCGTTTGCGGTCGCTGCGCGTTAAGGGGGAAGTCTCCAATCTCCGAACGCTCTCCGGCGGCCATCTCTCGTTCGATCTGAAAGAAGGCAACGATCTGCTCGCCTGCATACTCTGGGCGAGCAACGCGCGCGATCTTCCGTCCTTCGCGAACGGCAAAGAGATCGTCGCGGCCGGCTACATCGCGACGTACCGCATCGCCAGCAAATACCAGCTCTATGTGGCTTCCGTTGAGCCGCTTGGAGCCGGCGCACTGCACGCACAACTCGAGGCGCTCAAACGCAAGTTCCGCAGCGAAGGGCTCTTCGAGTCCACCCGCAAGCGGATGATTCCGACCTATGCTCGACGCGTCGCACTGATTTCCGCGAAGGCAAAAGGCGCTGAAGATTTCGTGAACACGCTCGCGGCGCGAGCGCCGCAGATTGACGTCGAGTTCATCGAGACGCGCGTTCAAGGGATGGGCGCGGAGATCGATATTGCTGAAGCGCTCGACCGCGCATCGCGGCGCGACGTCGACTTGATCGTCTTAGCGCGCGGGGGTGGCACCTTTGAAGATCTCTTCCCTTTCAACTTAGAACCGGTCGTGCGCGCGATCGTGCGAGCCCGCCATCCGGTCATCACGGCAATCGGTCATACCGGCGACCGGCACCTTGCAGATGAAGTCTCCGACTTGAGCGTTGAGACGCCGTCAAACGCCGCGCAATATCTTGGCGGTCTGCGGGATTCGGCTTTGCGCCATGTTGCTCAGTTGCGAACGAAGCTGGAGATGGCCGCTCGGCGCAACGTCCTGGACCAGTCTCGCCCGCTCGATGCCCTTCTGCGCAAGCTGCAGGCGCAAGGCCAGCTCTACGTGCACAAATACCGCGAGCGGCTGTGGCAGTTGGCTGCGCGGCTCGACCGCGAAAAGCCGGACGTGCAGATGCGCGAGCGCGCGCGGCGATTCGATCAACTCGCGTCTTCGTTGCAGGCATGCTCGCGGGCGATCTTGCAACGCGCCAATCACAGGAGCGAGTTGCTGCGGGGACGGCTCGAAGCGCTCGACCCGAAAGGACCGCTCGCACGCGGTTACGCCATCGTGCTCTTGAATGGCCAAGTGCTTCGCAGCGCTTCATCAGCGCGCGTGGGCGATGCAATCGAGGCGCGCCTCGAACATGGAGCCCTGCACGCTCGCGTCGAACAGGCTCTCGCGGATGCCTGAAAAAGCAGCGGCCACGTTCGAGTCAAAAATTGCGCGCCTGCAAGTGATCGTGGGCGAGTTGGAGAGTGGAAACGTTGAACTCGACAAGACGATCGCGCTCTTCAAGGAAGGGAAGGCGCTCGCAGACGAATGCGATGGGCTGCTAAAAGCCGCCCAAGAGCAAATCGATCGTGCGATGAAAGGTTCGCAGACGAAGGGGCAGGCAGAGTCCGCGAGCGACGACATTCCGTTTTGAAGACACTGCTTTCGCCGCTGATGAAATAATGCGCAAAGTCAACAGCAGAGACATTGAAGAGCTGGAGTGGAGCTCTCCAAAAGGCAAGTTTCGCGGTTTCGGCAAGCAGATCTCGCACGCGCTCGGTCGCAAGCCGCGGTCGCTGGACGTAAACGAACGCCATCCGTTCGACGTGGAGATAGCACGGATTCCACCTGGTGCGACGCCTTTTCCGTATCATTCGCACAGCGCGCAGTGGGAGTTCTATCACATCATGTCGGGTCGCGGTATCGCGCGGCACGAGGGCGGCACGACGCCGGTTGAACCAGGCGATGCGCTTCTTTTCAGGCCCGGCGAAGCGCATGTCATTTCAAATGACGGCACCGAAGATATCGTTCTCTTCGTTGTGGCAGATAATCCGATCGGCGAATCGTGCTACTATCCGGACAGCAAAAAGTGGGCGGTGGAATCGCCGGAGGAGCGCTTGATCCGTTCGGAGCCGCTCGATTACTATGATGGCGAAGAGTAATACGTACGTATCATAATGCGCAAAGTAAACGTGAGAGACGTTGAAGAACTGACGTGGACTTCGCCGCAGGGAAAGTTCAGGTCCTCGGGCCGGCAGATCTCCGAAGCGCTGGGCCGTAAACCTCGGTCGACGGACCTCAACGAACGACATCCTTTTGATGTCGAATTAGCGCGCATTCCCGCGGGCGCGGCGGCGTGTCCGTATCACTCGCATAGCGCGCAATGGGAGTTCTACCACATCATTTCCGGTCGTGGAATCGTGCGGCACGCCCACGGCACAGCCGAGGTAGAACCGGGCGACGCGTTTCTCTTCAAGCCCGGCGAGGCGCACGCAATTTCCAACGGCGGCGTTGATGACCTCGTTCTTTTCGTCGTTGCAGACAACCCGATCGGCGAATCGTACCACTATCCGGATAGCAAGAAGTGGTCCGTGCCGTTGCCCGAGCGGCGTTTGATCCGCTCGGAACCGCTCGATTACTTCGATGGCGAAGAGTGAGAGATGCGCCTGGATGATCTCGTTGCCGAACGTGCCGGTGTCACTCGTTCCCGCGCGCGCGGACTCATCCTCGCCGGCCGCGTTCGCGTCGACGGAGCCCCTGCAACAAAGGCCGGTGCGAAGGTTCGTGAAGATGTCGACCTCGAGGTTGAGCGTCCCAAGTCGTATGTGAGCCGCGGCGGCGAGAAGCTAGAATATGCTCTGAAGAGCTTTGACATCGATGCCTGCGGCAAGCGGGCGCTCGACATCGGCGCCAGTACCGGCGGTTTTACCGACTGTCTGCTCAAAGCAGGCGCCTCACATGTGACGGCAGTTGACGTCGGGTACGGGCAACTGGCATGGGAACTTCGAAACGATTCCCGCGTCAACGTTCTCGAGCGCACGAACTTTCGATTCGTTGAGGTCGACGCGCTGGGCCCACCGTTCGATTTGGTCGTTATCGACGCGTCTTTCATCTCACTTCGAACGATCGTGGAGCGCGCTCGATTGTTCTTGGCGGCGGACGGCGTGATCGTAGCTCTCGTGAAGCCGCAGTTCGAGGCGGGACCCGAACGCCTGAGTCGCGGCGGCGTGGTGCGCGATCCCGAAGTACATGGGAGCGTATTACGCGAAGTGCGCGACTCGATGAGCGACTTAGGACTTTCCGCCATCTCCCTCGTCGCCTCACCGCTGATTGGCCCGGCTGGAAATCGGGAGTTCTTTCTCGCGCTCGAGCGGTCGGGCTCCATGGTCGATGATGAACTGATCGCACGCGTCTGTAAGCCGGCACCGTGAGCATCGGCGCGAAGTCGCAGACGATTGCCCTTTACGTTGATCCGAATCGCGGCAATGCGCAATCCCTTGCCGAACGAGTCGCTCGCGCATTTTCAAATTGCGGCCACCCTGTTCTTTCAGTGGAAGGCCAGACGCAGCTCGGCGATGCATCGCTCCTCATCACGATCGGCGGAGACGGCACGCTGCTTCGGGCGGCGCGCTTGGCAATTGAAACCGACACCCCGCTCTTGGGCATCAACACTGGTCGTCTGGGTTTCCTCACTGAATTTGATGAAGACGATCCGCGCATCGAAAGCCTGCCGGAGCTCTTCGCACGCGGTCTGGAGATCGAAGAACGCGTTGCCTTGCAGGCGGAGTATCAGGGCCGCCGATATTTTGCGCTGAACGATGTGATCGTGCGAAAGGGCGGTATCTCTCGGATCGTCCCGTTTGGCCTGTGCCTTGATGACGAACAAGCCGCGCATATTCCGGCTGACGGCATTTGTATCTCGACACCAACCGGATCGACGGCGTATTTCTTGACCGCGGGCGGCGCGATCATCTCTCCGCGCGTCGAAGCGTTCGGGATCGCGCCGCTCTTGGCGCACACACTGTTTTCGCGTCCCTTGATCGTGCCGATCAGTTCGCGTGTCACGATCAACTGCGATTCAGATATCGAAAGCGCGAATCTGGAAACCGATGGTGATCTCGTCAGTGAGCTTTCGCCCGGCACGAGCGTCGTGATCACAAAGCACCCAAAGATGATTCGTTTTGCACGCACGTCGCGCTTGCATTTCTTTGAGCGTCTCGGAGAGAAGATGCTCTGGGGCGTCTCGATCAAACGAATCTAAGGCCGGAACGCAACTTTTGCTTCGCACGCTGCTGATTGAAAACTACGGACTGATCGATCGAGCGGAGATCGAGATCTCACCTGGAGCGACGATGTTTACCGGAGAGACGGGATCAGGAAAGACAATGGTCGTCGGCGCTCTTGCCTTTGCCTTGGGGGAGCGTGCGACCGCCGACGCCGTGCGCACGGGCGCTTCCAAAGCGATCGTTTCTTTGACGCTCGATCCAGATGACGCGTTACGCGAACGGATGCGCGCGTCGGGTTATGAGATCGATGCGAACGAAGATGCGGTGCTCTCGCGCGAGCTGTCCGATGTCGGGAAGTCCGTCGTGCGCCTGAACGGGCGTCAAACGACGACCGCGGTCGTACGCGAGCTGGCGCCGCACATTGCCGACATGATCGGGCAGCACGAAGCGCAACGATTGCTCTCACCGGCCTACCATCAGGAGCTGCTCGACCACTACGGCGGTCAGGCACTGCTGACCGCGCGCTCGGCCGTCCACGAAAACTATTTGACCCTCGTCTCGATCGCGCAGCAGTTGGCCGAGCTGAAGGAACGTGAGGGGCGTGCGCAAGCAGAAGCGGACTTCGCAGAGTTCGCGGCTGGTGAGATTTCTAGAGCGGCGATCGAGATCGGCGAAGACGAGCGTCTGGGCGACCGGCGCCGGTATCTCGAGAACGTCGAGCGGATCGCATCCGCCTTGAGGGCGGCACACGAGGCGATCGCTGGTGATCGCGGAGCAATCGATGTGCTCGGTACTGCTGCAAGCGCGCTCTGCGGCGTGGCTTCGATCGATCGCCAGCTTTCGGAAGTGCAGCAGGGCGCGGATGCGCTCCAAGAAGAGGCGCTGTTGCTGGCGACTCGTATCTCGCGCCAACTGGAAGAAACTGATTTCAATCCGCCGGAACTCGAAGAAATCGGTGCCCGCCTCGACTTGCTGGCGCAACTGAAGAAGAAGTACGGCGGCACGCTGGACGCGGTGCTCGCAGCGGGCAATAAATTCCAAGCGCAGCTCGAGGCGTTCTCCACACGCGACGAGCGACGTTCCCAGCTCGAAACACAACGCTCGGCCGCGGCGGTCGAACTGGAGAAAAGCGCGGCCCGTTTGAGCCGGTTGCGTGCCGGCGCCGCGCAGCGCCTAAGCGCTCGCGTGCAAGATGAATTCGCGGATCTGGCGATGGGAGGTGGGCGTTTTTCGGCCGACCTGACGCGGCTGGAGAAAATCGGTGAGCACGGCGCGGAAGCGGTGCAATTCCTTTTTTCTGCCAATGCCGGTGAACCGTTGCGCTCTTTGAGCAAAACGGCCTCGGGCGGCGAGCTTTCGCGCGTGCTATTGGCGCTGATCGTCACAGTCATGCAAGCGCGCGATCGAACGGCGTTGATCTTCGACGAACTCGATACCGGAATCGGCGGCGTGACTGCCGCCGCTGTGGCGTCGCGGCTTGGCCGCCTCGCAAAGACAGCGCAGGTCGTGTGCGTGACGCATCTGGCGCAAATTGCTAGCTGGGCCGATCGCCACTACCTTCTCGAAAAGATCGAGCGCAACGGCAAGACAACGATCGAGGTGCGCGAAGCCGGCAAACGCTCCGAGCGCGCCGGCGAGCTCGCGCGTATGCTTTCCGGCAACAAACGCGGCGTCGCGCTCAAACACGCGGAGGCGCTACTCGAGTCGACGCAGCGCGAGAACTGAGTGTTCTCGTGCTAGCGAATTAAGATAAACGGTGGATCTTCAGAACGTTTGTGCCGCCGGCGCCGACCGGCATGCCGGTTGTGAATGCCACGCAGTCTCCCGACTGCGCCAATCCGGTTTCTTTGAGCCGGCGTTCCGTAACGTCTAAGAGGGCATCGAACGAGCAGTAGTCCTCAATCAACAGTGAGTCAACGCCCCAGACCAGCGCCAGGCGCCGCGCGACTTCTCTGCGCGGCGTCAGCGCGATGATGCGTGCGCGCGGTCGAAAGGCCGAGATGTGGTGCGCGGTGTTCCCGGTCGTCGTGCCGGTGACGATATAAGGAAGTTCCAGCTCGTCCGCACTGCGCACCGCTGCTTCGGCGATTGAGCTCGCGATATCGGGGCGTACGTTCTCCAGGCGGCGGGCGTGGAGGATCTCATGAGGATACGAGCGCTCGACCTCACGCGCGATCTGCGCCATAACGCGGACCGCTTCGGTCGGGAATGCGCCGCGCGCAGTCTCGCCGGAAAGCATGACCGCATCCGTACCGTCCAAGATCGCATTTGCCACGTCGGCAGCTTCGGCGCGCGTCGGACGGGGAGAAGCGATCATCGATTCGAGCATCTGCGTTGCGGTGATGACCGGCTTCGAAACCCGGTTGCAGCGCGCGACCAGATCCTTCTGCACCATTGGAACGATCTCGAGGGGCATCTCGATTCCCAGATCGCCGCGCGCGATCATGATCCCATCGCAAACGCGAACGATGTTATCGATATCCTTGAGAGCTTCGTGTCGCTCGATTTTAGCAAGGACACGCGCGGTGCTCTTGCGCTCGGCGATGACGTCTTTGACGAGCGTTATGTCTTCGGCCGATCGCACGAAGGAAACGGCGACCCAATCGATGCCTTTACTCAAGCCGTATTCGAGAAAACCGAGGTCGCGATCGGTGACGGCGGAGATGTTCAACGAACCGTCGGGGTAATTGATGCCTTGAGTTGACCGGAGTTCCCCGCCGACTTCAATGACGGTGTCGATGGCCTTGGCGCTCTTGCCGGTGATACGCAGCGCGATCGCACCGTCGGCGAGATACAGACGCTTGCCGATCGCCACGTCCGATGGCAAGCCGGCGTAAGAAACGGAAATGTTCCGCGCGTCCCCTTTCACCGGATCGATCTTCAGGGTGAACGGTTGACCCGGTTCGAGTCGCACCGATTCGCTATCACCGAGTGGCCCTGTGCGCACTTTTGGTCCGGGTAAGTCTTGCAGCACCGCTGTCTGAAGCCCTAACTCGTCACTGATGCGGCGCAGATCATCAATGACGGCGCCGTGTTCGGGCGGCGTAGCGTGCGAAAAATTCAGCCGTACAACATTAGCGCCCGCAACGAGCAGGGAGCGCAGAACGTCGGGTGCTCTCGATGCAGGGCCAATCGTGGCAACGATCTTGGTGCGCTTGTGCGGGATCGTCTTGTCATGCTGAGCTTGGCGAAGCACGCGTGGCCGCTTGCGTTCGTTGGCGGCAGGCTCCTGCGGCGCCCAAATCGCAGATAGGCGCAATGCCACGCCGCGATCCCACCGACGAGCGTTTGCATCGCCGGTTGGCGATCGGCTATGCGATCTCAGTCGTTCTGCACGTGCTGCTCGCGTTTTTGTTCGTGACCTATGCGACGCAATCTTCAGAGCAGTCGTCTCCGGAAGCGACTGAAGGCGCACCCGCCGTCACCGTATCGCACGTGCAATTGAGCACCCGCTCGAAGAGCAGCCCAGTTCAAAAGCGCGCACCGGCGCCGAACGCGCCGCGCATTGCAGCCCCGCGCGCCGTTCCGCAGGTTGCCGGTCATCCGCCGGTCCCGACGCATCGCGAACTGGCGAAGATCGTGCCGAACGCGACACCGAATCCAACGCCCGCGCCCGCCGCCCCGCTGCAGCGCAATCCGCAGCGCGTGCAAGTCGCGCTCGGAACGCCGACGCCGGCGCCGATTCCTGCGGTTCCGATTTCAGCGCCAACACCGATTCCGATCATCGCGCCGCGGCCGCAATTTACGGCGCAGCCAACCGCCGTTCCATCGGCGGCACCGACCGCGCGTGCAACGCTCGCGCCGCGTGCGACGGCGACGCCGCTTCCTCTGAAGTCGCCGGTCGTCGCGGCGACGGCCGTGCCGACGCACGCTGCCAGCCCTGCAGCCCTCGCGAGCCCTGTCGCCTCCCCGTCTTC
>Ga0073928_10008555_pt1 | contig 12812 bp, 8 predicted proteins | sample PaiPotPPA55metaG_FD_76969 | JGI IMG/M metagenome (GOLD analysis project Ga0073928, IMG submission 76969) | Iron sulfur acid spring bacterial and archeal communities from Banff, Canada, to study Microbial Dark Matter (Phase II) - Paint Pots PPA... ...
GAGTACCGTCCAACTACCGTCCAAAACGAGCCGATTTTTGGTCCAATTCAGGGAGCTTAGCCGTGTAAGGGCAACTGAGTCATCAGGGTTTATGGAGCGGGCGATGGGAATCGAACCCACGTCCGAAGCTTGGGAAGCTTGTTTTAGAAGGGCAAAAACGCACAAATTGGCGGCATTTTGTCGTTTTGCGAACTTTTTAAATGGATTCCAATTGGAGCAGCCTACAAGAAGGGTTTGTTTTCTCGACGGAACGTCCCGGGATATATAAATCAGGCGAAGGCGTGTGGAAGTCGAAATTACTAGTAGCTGATTCTCCAAGCACTTATGAGGAAGGCTCTGGACGGAATTGGAAAGACTTAGCATCCATCGGGACGGCTAATGCCGCCTTTTTGCGGCCTCATTTTTCAACCTACTTTTCTCATGAGAAGAACCATTTCCACGATTCGACTGTTGGCCGCATTGCATTCGGCACCCCTTGTGTGTAGATGTTCATTGCCGTGCGAATGTCCGAATGCCGCAGGTCAGTGATTGTTACGGTTCTTCTTACTGAGGCACGCATGGCTGTTCGTAAATATTCGCTGGCATCTCCGCACATCCCGGACCGCTACCGAACCTGCGGCTAAGCAAGACCTCGTGAGCGCGGCAATTTTAGCACCGGCCCCAACACCTCACCAGCGGAAAGGCCTTGGACAAAACTATCGCAGTCGCATATGTTTCCGTATTCCGCGGTACCCGCGGATCGCCCATGACAGACGCTTCATCTGCGCGAATTTTTTACGGCTGGTGGATAGTAGTTGCGGCATTTCTGAATTTATTTTTCGCGGTGGGAATCATTTTTTATGGATTTCCAGTTTTTTATCCCGCGCTCGCGGAATCCCTGGGATTCACACGCGCGCAACTCACTCAAGGTTTTCTGCTGGGCTTCCTGATTGTTGGCCTGCCTTTCGGATTGGTGGCCGGAGCGGTTATCGATCGACTTGGCGCGAGAGTGGTCATCCTCGCCGGCCTCGGACTAGTTGGCACTTCACTGGTGCTAATGGGATTCATGACCAAGCTCTGGCATTACGAAGCCTTGTGTATTACGGAAGTGCTCGGTTATGTATTGGCTGGTCCGATTGCCAATCAAGTGCTGGTGACGCACTGGTTTGAAGCACGTCGCGGACGTGCCATGGGTTACGCATACCTTGGATTGGGGCTTGGAGGAGTTGTTGCTCCGCTGCTGGTGAATTATCTAATTCTAAATTTTGGTTGGCGCCACAGTTTTGAAATTCTCGGTATCCTGATCATGCTGGTGCTTATTCCTGTCGGTATCGGTGTCACACGCTCGAGTCCCGCTGATCTGGGACTCTTACCCGATGGAGCCGACCATTCTGCGTTGATCCACAACGGTCCCGCTACTGCCAACGCATTCGAGGTAAATACTGCAATTCGCTCCAGGAATTTTTGGTTCATTTTGGCAGGCTCTACTTTAGTGGTTGGCGCGATTGGTGCGGTCACCCAGCATTTCATACTGTTCGCGAAAGATCAGGGATATTCGATCGCGATAGCCTCTCGATTCTTTACCGGCTTGTTGGCCGCAAGCCTTGGCGGCCGAGTATTGGTGGGGTACCTGGCAGACCGCTTTCAAAAGAAAAACACCATGGCTTTGTTCTATGGCGTGCTTAGCTTGTCGATTCTGCTGTTAAGTAGTTCTCACCGGCCTGCGATGATCTGGGGATTCGTGGTGCTGTTTGGGTTCTCGATGGGCGCAGACTACATGCTGATTCCGCTGGTTACCGCGGAATGTTTTGGAACGGCTTCGCTCGGTAAAATTTTGGCCCTCATAATCATGGGATATTCGCTAGGCCAGTGGGGCGCGCCTTGGATCGCCGGAAGAATTTTTGACGAGCGACACAGCTACGAGTTGGCATGGAACATTATTGCTATGGCGGGGTTGGCAGGGGCGGCCGCGATCTTTGCGATTTCGCCCAGGTCGGACAAGAAGCTAACCTCCTGATCGCATGCTTGCGCTCGTCGGATCGCAAAATAATTTAGTTACGCTGCGGAAGTTAGAACGTAATTCTGACGCGCAGCCTAATTGTGCGACGGCTGTCGATGCCCTCTTGCGTGAAGCTGTTGATCAATCGCCCAAAAAAAGGATTGGGGATAATGTCAGAGGCGGCAACCGGGAGTAATTTGCCAGTAGTTTGATCCACGCGGATATTGAAGTCTCCGAGCAAGGCAAACGTTCCTCCACCACCTCCGACATTCGCATCCGGCGAAAGCAGCGGGTGGTTGAAAATGTTGTCGACGTCCGCACCGAGCTGGAATACCAGACGCTCGGTAGCGTGAAAGTCTTTGTGCACGCCGAGGTTCGCGCCCCATGTTCCCGGTCCCCAAAGCAAGTTGCGCTTGGCAACATTGGGATTGCTGAACACGTCAGCGGCCACGGAAGGTGGACCGAAGGCAGCGGCATTAAAAATCACACCACCAACATGTTGATTGTAGGTGTTGTTGAGCACAGTTGGGCGATAAGAAGGTTCGGAGTTGAAATCGCCGACGGCGTCCACGGAGGAAATTCCAATATTGCCAGGCTCAATCGGATTGCAATCGTCGCAAATCGAGAAAGGCGTGAATCCGGTTCCCATTTTCGCAAACATGTTAAAGGAGGTTTGCCAACCGCCTACAAAAAAATCCGCCCAGCGAGACATCGAGGAGCCATACTGCCGCCCTCTGCCAACCGGCAAATCGTACAACCCGTACGCCACTACGCGATGCTTCGAAACGTATCCGTCGGTACCGTAATCGCTGTCCGGCGTGATCACCGACAAGCGCGCGCCCGCTGAATTCACGCAAGCCCTTAGGGAAAAAGGCATCGAAGTTATCGAGGTGTAGCTCCCTCGAGAGCCAAGCGCGCAAAATGGTGGGACATGTGGGTTTCTGGTAACAGCAGCGTTTGTCTCAAAGACGATTCGCCATCTTTCTGGCGCCCGAGCGCGATCTGTAAAACTCCCTTGGTATAAAGCAACGAACCGGAGGTGTTGGCGCGTGAGTTGGAGTCAACCTGCAAAAGAGCTGTGGTGAGCCGCTCGTGCCATAAAGTTGGATCGTATCCAGCAAGCTTCTTGGCGGCGGCCCATTTCCAAACAAGCTGAGAAGCTTCGTGCTGAGAATTCTCGGGTGATTGCGCCACCAACTGATAACGCTTTTCTGCTTCGGCTTTCTGACCGCAAGCAGCGAGTAAATCCCCCAGTAAATAATTTGTTCTAGCGGACGCAACGATTTCTTTTAAGCCGTCCTCGGTAAACGTAAGGCCCGCCACTGGGGAACCAAGACTTTTAGCCACCGCAAGCGCATCTTGGCATCGTCCTGCGCGGCCAAGCCCGAGGGCCTGTGCCAGCTTCACTTCTACCCACACCTGCCTGACGTTCGTGCCTCCTTCTTCCCTGCCAAAAAATCTACTCTGAAACAATTTCGTCGCGCCATCATAATCCCCGTCTTCGGCGCGGCTGAGCGCCAGTTCATAAACCAGAGCGGTTGGCATCGTGCCCGGTTTGGGGTAGCTCTCTAAAATTTTCACTCGCTCCGCGGGAGGCTGTCCGAGAAGCGAACTGGCCACTACGGCGCCGGAATAGTTCGTAATATTCAGAAGGTCGGTCTTTATGCCTTCTTCAAATATCTGCAACGCCTCGTCGAAATTTCCTTTCACATACAAGAGCGCCAAACCGAGGCTGGCGTCAAGAACGGGCAAAGAGGGACTCAACGTTCGCGCATGCTGCCATTCCTTAAGAGCGGGTTCCGATTCTCCGCGAGAGAAATACCATTCGCCCAGAAGGAAGTGAGCGGTGGCATCGTTTTCGTTGTTGCGCAACGCGGCAGTTAACGAATTGAAATCCTCTGCGGTACCTGGAAACACATAACGCGTCGAGAGGTGGCTGGCTTCCAGATCGTCGCTCGCGGCGGAGCTTCCGAGTTTTTCGCGGCAATATCCGCGAAAATAAACTACTAGTGGGTTGTTCTGCGGCAGGGATGCGCCGGGTTCGCTCTGATCAGAAGCGACCGCTTCATACTTTCGCGACAGCACCTCTAAGGCTCGCTGATATAGGCCAAGCCTTGCGTACTCCGACGCGACGCCAAGAACGCGATAGGGATCAGCGGCAAGATGCTGCAGGCGCGGCTTGCCAACTTCCTCACTGAGAAAATTGCTGGTTGGAAAGCGCAGCATCCACTCGTTCGCCAGCTTGTTAGCGCTCTCGGCTTTTTTGTTCGCGCGCATCACGGCAATGAGTTCTTCCGCGGTTCGAAGATCAAGCGGGTCCGACGCCAGTGTAGTTCTCAAGAGGTCTTCGGCTTCTTGCGTTTTACCCTGGCGAGCACGCAATTCGGCGAGCCGCAACGCCGCCGCTGCGCGATAGGTGGGCAAGCGCATCGCTTCACCGTAAGCATCCGCTGCCTCCCGGTCTCGACTGAGGCCTTCGTAGGAAAGCCCGAGATAGTAGGAGGTTTCGCTGTCCGTGGTGTCCCGATCGTGCGCCAAAGTTAAATATCGCGTCGCGTCGTCAAAGCGCTTCAAACTTGCGAGCAATCTCCCAGTCGCTTTCTGTAATTCGAAACTTGACGGGAACCGCTCCAAAGCTTTCTGGTAGAACTTCACCGCGATTAATAGTTCACCGTTCATCTCCGCATTTTTGCCGAACTGCAGCCAATCATCCGCAGTACGATTTTTCTCTTCAGGCATAGCATACGCGGTCTGCGGGCCGAGTTTAATTTCCGAGGCTGGCGTCCAGTCGTATTCGCCTTCCGTCTGCGTCATTAGGACAACGTCGTCATGGTCTCTCAATTCAAATCGGTATTTATGGCTTGGATCCGCGAGGTGAACCTCTTTCTTCCAAGTTCGTTCCGGCGACAGATCTTCTCGCACATCAAGCAAGGACGATGCTCCGTCAAAAATTCGCAACGACGCATCATGGATTTTTCGATTGGTGTTGAGAGCTACAAACAACGCGCCGCCCTTGCGCTCCAGATGCACGACGCCTGCAAGATTGGCGCGAGTGATCCCGCCGATTTCGCGCGCGGGCATCCAGTATTCGGTGAAATTTATGGTTTGCCGCGGCACCAGAAACGCGTAAGTCTCCTGATTTCGAAACAGGCCCGCTTGCAGTTCCACATACGCGCTGTTGTTGTCGGAAAGCGCCGTTCGCCAATCGAGGCCGTCAGCGTCCACACCCCAGGACCAGATCTTTTTCGCCGGCAGTTCGGTGTAATCCGCGAAATGAACGGTGCCGCTATTGGTCTTTGGATGCCACACACCCATAACATTTTCACGGCTTCCGTGCACGAAAAGTGACACTGGCCCGTCGGTTTGATTCTTGATGACGCTCAAATCTTTTCCGTGGGAATCGATTGGCCAGGTTTGTACTTCAGCGAATCCGTGAGCAGCAGCAAAACGCATGGGGTATTCGATTCGCGAATCGTCCCACGCTTGCACACCGGCATTGCTCCACCAGTAGAATCGATGGCGCACGTCGCTTCGGTTGTTCAAGGTTACGTGCTGTTCCAAAACGGTGGATCCAGGACGCAAAGTTAGTTCGACGGTCCATTGCATCCCGTACACTCGGTCAACATTGCTGACCGTAATGGAAGCGCTGCCGTCGATGTGCGCACTGTAAGAGAAATCTACCGGAGACATCGATACCCAGTTGTGAGAAACAGGAAAGTTAAACTCAACGCCAAATGCCGCCCAGGCGCCGCGATATCCAATTTTTGCTTTCTTCAGAGAGGGGTTGGCGTAGAACATCGGAAGGCCATTGATTTTGTCCACGCAGGTGTAGATATGTCCGCCGATGTCTGGCAACACGGAACATTTTAAGTATTCGTTTTCCAGATAAATTGCTCGCAAGTTATGTTCTACGCGATTGTTGGTGATCTCAGTGCGCAGGGTGTACGGATAGTTGAAGCGATTCACCGCGAATTGATCAAAGGGCGGAGTCGGGTCGGGCGCGCCTTCCTCGTAGACGGGCAATTTCAGCGTTCCTTCCCAAACACGCACCTGAGCGGTAGCGAGGGTTCCGGAAGCGACTAAACAAAAAGCTAGAAGTATGCCTCGCATCCATAACGACTGAAATTTTGCTGGCGCACTATCTTTGCTTCGCAATAGACGTGTCATTCCTGAACGGCGAACGGCGCCTGTTTAGAATTATCTTTTCCTTTGACCGAACGCATTTGACCTTCAAGAAGGGCTGTGCAACGGGAATTTTTCCACCACGCGCTGGATAATTCCGTCCTCGGAAGGGGAATCGGGATGCAATCCTTCTTCCAGACAGCGAAAAAAACCTAACAACTGAGCTAGGACCACGTGGATCGTGGCACTGTCCTGGTCACCAAGTTCCGCGAGGCCAGGGCACTCTATGGCGACATCCCCGTTCCTTAACACCGCAACGGGAATCTTATCGCCCACAATCAGTTTGGCCAAACCAAGCTTTTTTCTATCCAGCTCCTGCAACAAGTCCGTTTCGTAAGCACGCAAAATGGAGTTCGACGACAAAAACCCGACTATCAAAGTTTCTTGTTGCGCATAACTCATCGGCCCGTGACGAAAACCCAGGTACGTTTCGCACAGGGTGGTGACGCGGCCTGCCGTCATCTCCAACATCTTCAAAGCTGCTTCTCGCGCAGCGCCAAAACCCGGCCCGGTGCCAAGGAAAACTACCCGCTGAAATTTCGATTTGGCGATCCCGGCTAGAACATCGAAATCCCCGCCGATAAGTTTTTCGCCGATGCTGCTGGTCCGTTTACATAATTGCGCGTATTCGTCCGGCCTGTTCCACATGCTCATGAAGCGCGCGGCCAGCAGCAGATTAGTGAAGCTGCTGGTCATCACCAAACTCTGATCATTTGTTTCTCTGCGGAGCGTGAAGACGCGCACCCTGGCATGCTCGCGCCATGCCTTGGTCAGGCTTCCGTGTTCATTGCAGGTCACCACCACGTGCTGAATCTCGGGCTCGGTTTTGAGCAGCAACTCAATCGCGCCCCGGCTCTCCGGACTGTCGCCCGATCTCGCCAAAGAAATAACAAGCCCGGGTCGCTCCGGTGGAAGGGCTTTCCCTCCGTAGGTCAACAATGTGCCGCCCCCTACGGATGCGACTTGAATGTTCAAATCATTTTGCAGAGCGAGACATATGCATTCGCCGGCGTACTGCGAGCTTCCGGATCCTGTCAACGCTAAGCTTCGAATTCCGACGTGAACTTGCCTCACAACCTCAGTTGCAGCCACCATTTGGTCGCAAGTCCTCAACCAAGTCTCAGGCTGCTGACAAATTTCGCGCAACGTGTGGAAGTATCCGAGCCGCTTTTGGTCCGCTTCTGGTCGAGCGAATAATTCGGCTGCTTTCAATTGATTGTGTATCAGCGCACGCTGCCAGGCGTTTTGCGATCCCAAGGTACTGTCATCCATGAGCTGTGGTTCTTTCATTTTTCTTCAGATGTCCTTGATAACTCGTCTCGCGACAGAGGCCTCAATAGTTGGAGCGTTTCTCACCACACCGTTGCTGCTGGCACATAAAACATAACTATTGACCCGGTTGAAGCTCCGGCGTTGCGATGTCCAGCGGGCGATCTTCTCCATTTACCGAACCATGCCAGACACCACCGCCAAAGGTTGTGATGTAAATTTTCTGCGTATCTGCTGGATCGGTGATAACGCGATGACCCCATTTAAAGTTGAACCCCGGTATGCGGCTCCAGTGTTCGCCACGGTCGCTTGATCTCCAGGCCGACGATTCAAATCCTGAGGCATAAAGTATTTTCGAGTCACGGGGGTCAATCGTAACATCGTAAATGTGCCGATCTTTTTCCAGTACTTGTCTCCATGTTTTGCCTCCATCCTCCGACAAGTACACACCACCTCCGTCGCCGTGCGTTCCCGACGCTCGAGCCCACGCCGCCAAATAAAGACGTTTCGAATTGCTTGGATCGATGGCCAAACCATTTGGTGCGTTGCTACCCTCTGGCATCGCGACCCGGCTCCAATTTTCCGCGTTGTCGGTCGACTTGTAGATCGCCCCGTCTTTATCGTTTCCAATACTGCCATCTTCGGAGCGGCGAGCGATCAGAACGTACAATGCCCCGTCGTTGTCCCTAATAATTCTCCAAGCGAACGGCTCATTTTGCGTGATGCCGTTGTTTTTCAATTTCCAGCTGAGCCCTCCGTCCACACTCTTGTAAACGCCGCGTCCAAAACCGGCGACATACAAGACTCGCGCGTTGGGCGGACTCATGGGATCAAGCAGAATATGCGTCGCAGCTGTTTGCTCCATACCATCGTTCGACTTTATCCAGGTTCTGCCTCCATCATCACTGCGACAGACGCCGCCGCGGTAATTGGCAATTCCGTGAGTTCTCCACATTTTTGGTCACGGCAGATCGTGCGTCCAACTGTTCACGCTCCACACACGTCCGCGAATCTTGGGATCGAACTCCACCCAATAGGTGGTGTTCATCCAATCCTTCGGCACGCCCTGAGTGGAGCTCGTCCAGGATTTTCCGCCGTCTTCGCTGCGAAAAAGTCCAATGTCGGTCGTGGAAATGAATTGGCGATTATGGTCGAAAGGATCGAAATGGTAGCCGTACGAAGTCGTAACATCGAGGCCGGTGGTCGTCCAAGCATTGTCTCCAGATTTTCGCGAATAGACAGCGTTCCAGCTTGCGCCGCCATCCGTCGTGCGCATCGTTCTGCCCAAGTCCGTCGCATAGCAGAGATTGGCATCTTGATCGGCTACGCCCAGAGCCAACGGATTCTCGCCCCAATCGGAACCAAAGCGCTCCGTGATCCACGAGTCATGAACGTTCGCGGCCGGCTTCGCCGAAGGATTGCTGTCCTCCTTCCAAACAAGCTTCCAGGTCCGCCCAGCGTCAGTGGTCTTCGCGACTCCCATCCATTTGATTCCATCTTGATCGAGTTCGCGATAGGAGGCATAAGCGATTTCAGGATGGTGCAGGCTCGTCGCTATGGCCCGACTTTTTTCCCTTCCGGAGCCCAGATCGATCTTTCGCCAAGTTGCTGCCTCCTCGTCCGAAACGAAAGCAGACTCATCACCTACAGCATAGAAAATCGGATGGCCTTCCGTCGTGAAACCCACGGAAATATCTGTCAATGCCTTCACATTTGGAACGGAAAGCTTTTTACTCTTCGTCGGCGTTTTCTCCATCAGGAAATGCGCGCCAGCGAGGAAAAGCGTACGCGCGTTTTTTGGCGAATGAGGATTCACCCACAACTTATCGGCCACCCCGGGCAAATTTTCCTGCTTCGTCCAATTCGCGGCTGCGTCGCGAGAAACAAAAAGACTGGACACGCCTTTTTTTTTGTCCCCCGCAGCGGCATAAATTGTCCGGGAATCGAAAGGATCGATAGCCATTGCGGTGATGGTGCCCAGAGGATTCGGTTCAGCAACCAACTCCTCGTCCGCATGGTCGGAGTTCATCTTGATTTCTTTTAAATGGGACGGTTTGGGATAAATCAAGCTCCAGGTGTCGCCACTGTCTCCGCTTCGCCACAAACCGTCCGCTTGAGCATAAATAACCTTGCGATCCAGCGGGTCAAACACAAAGAATTGCACGACTCCCCGTAAATTGAACATGCGCCAGGACTGGCCGCCATCATGGCTGATATAGGACCCGGTCATATCACAACTGACCAACACCGTGTTTGGATCGTGCGGACTGACGGTAGGGTGAAACATCGCGCCCCCGCCCCCCGGTCCGACAATCTGGAATTTACCGGGAAGCGGGCCGCTGGAGGCGGCCACAGGGACGACGAGAGCGATGGCAAGCTGAAGTAAAAAGAACATTTCTTACTTTTCTTTGATTTCTTTAGCGTTTCTTCGCTTTGTTTTTGGCAGAATTGTACTGCTTTGTCAATGCATTTACCCTGGAAGTTCGCCCCAATCCTTATATGGGTGGCGGCAAGCAAATATAGGGCAGGAGTCGCTAATGAATGTAAGCACCTGACGGCATCAAGTACTGGATAGGCCAAATCTCTCTTCGCTGCCGCACGATGTCGGACCATTTCAGGACCACTCCATCCGCCCGCGGCAGAACCTTGATGTTGGGCAGTGTTTCCGAGATCGCACTGGCGAGCGTGTAGGCATTTCCTTGGGCAGTCACGACTGTTACGCGGACGCGGAGCTTTTCATCGGCAAAGCGCGCCGCGATTTCCGCGTCTTCAATCAACTGGAGTAAGTAAGGCCGCCCCGTCAAGATCGAGTTGTAGACATACCCGGCCAGCACGCTGGATAACGGATAAACATACGCCTGGTCAAAATCCAACTGGGCCATTGCGGGATCATCCGGCGAAATAGCTTTGTACGGCATTTTTGTTTCGCCAAGGCCACGAAAAATCAATGGAGATGACATCGTAGTTGGCATCGAGATATTTTTTGATTTCCGCCCAGTTCTCCGATGTCGCTTTGCCATCGTCGCGAAACCATAATAAAAGATTGCGTTTCCCTTCGGCGGATTTGTGAATGTGGAGCAGCGGCATTTCCAGCTGCCCACTGTGACGTAATATGTATCGATCGATCGAAACGTCCTCTGTCGTTGTGCTGCCCAGGGATTCCCAGCTGATCAAGCCTTTTGCAGCGTGAAGGCCTGTGTGTTCGGCGACTTGCCATTTCTTAATACCGCTGTATCCATCGCTGAAATAACTTTGATCAAGTGTGCCGGCGTGTGCGTTTTTGTGTTCGTCGTAATACTTTCCAATCACCTCCATGAGCGATTTGGCGTCATCAAAGTCGAGCATCTCCTGGCCTGTGCGGGTACATTGCAACGCTTTATCATCCAGTTTTTTTACTGCCGGCAGCCCGTGACGGACCGGCATGTGATTGAAGTAATCGAGAAACTCGACCGCCGATTCTTGATTCTCAGGTGAAAATTGATGGCCGTTGTAACTCTCAGCAAGTGCAATGCGGTCGCCGTGGTTGAACCGTTCATACATCTCGCGTACTTCGCGAAAAGTCTTGTGCGTGTCTTCGATAGGAAAAAAATCGAGCATGGCCGCTGCCACCAGCGCCGGACGCGGATACATCAACAACAATAATCCCGGATGGTCCACGCCATTCGAAATCATGCCAAAGAGATCCTGTTCCGGATCGCTGTCGGGGTCGGCAAATATGCGATTGAAAATACGCATTGGCAGCGCGGTGATATAGCAGGAAGGCACCACCACTTTTATGCGTCTATCCAATGCGGCGATTTGAGCAGCTTGGAATCCTCCGCCACTGGTGCCCACGATACTGATGCGCTCGCCATCGACTTCCGAACGAGTTAGCAAGTAATCCACGGCGCGAATTCCATCCCAAATTTCCCATCTGGCCAGATTTGTTCCCGCGAGATAGGCGAGGTTGCCTAGTACCGCGTGTTCCGCGCAGATCAGGTTATAGCGGCTCTTCCCAGCTTTTGCGTCCCAGAATTGGCTGCGTTCGCCCTGCCCGACGGGATCCCACGCCAGCACCACGTAACCTCTTTTGACCAATCTCTGACTGAGTTCCTGATAATTGTTTTTGCCGTTCGCAGCGTGCCCCGCGGGTAAAAGTACCGCAGGATGTTTTCCGGAATGATCGTCCGGTAGATAGACCAGCGCGGTGACATACACGCCTGGAAGACTCTCGAAAATCAATTTCTCGATGGAGAATCCATCCATCTCAATTTTCCCGGTGATGCGCGGATGTAAATCCGTTTTTTCTTCGGGCAAACCACCGATCATTTGCAGCAGCTTCGCGCGAAGCTCGTCTTGCAGGTGCAGCAATTCCTGCTCGGTATGAATAGCGCTCCACGCGGCCCGGCGCTCATCGTCCTGCTTCCAGGCTTGTTCGGTTTGATACTGCAGATAAGGCGTTATGCGTGGTCCGGGCGTCGCTGCTGACTGCAAAACCTGAAAAGCTTCTTTAGCAGCTTGTTGAAGAAGCGATGTTCAAGCATGCCGTGGCTCTATATTTGATTTTTTGCCGCGAGAAGAAGAAGTGACTCGTGGCCGTTCTAACTGCTGAACCGGCCCGAATCAACACTCCGCGTCATGCTCTGGCCATCAGGTTTCGTAATCGGCAGAGGTTGTAAGCGGCTCCGGTGAAGGTGAACAGCCACCCGACCTTCTCGATCCCTCGCAACTTCACTTTCTTTAACATCCCAACCATCTTCATCCACCCGAACGATTGTTCCACTCGTTTTCGCTTCCGCTGACTTACCTCATACCCGGCATGCCGCGTGGTCCGCTGATCCACCGCGCTCCTGCGGTTCGTATCGTTCTGCGCCACATGCGGGGTGATGTTCATGCCACGAAGTTCTCGCACCAATTCCTGCGTGTCGTAGTTCTTGTCTCCAGACAATGTCACGCGCTTCCCACCGGGGATCGTCTCGGCCATCAGCATCGCAGCATCGCGCTCCGCTCTGCCATTGGCCTCGGTCAGAAATGTCTGCAGCAAAAGCCCGTTGCGGTTTTCCATCAATACATGTCCCAGGTAGCCGAGCTTCGCCTCGCTGCCTTTGGACTTCCTGAACAACCGGGCATCCGGATCCGTCGTGGATTCGTGGGTCTGGTTCTTTCGCTTCTCTCCGTGAAAATCGACCTGTCCTCCCGCGCCCGGTGGCTTTCCCTTGCCATCCTTGCGTCGAAAACTCTTCTGACTCGCCCAGGCCTCGATCAGTGTCCCGTCCACCGTGAAATGTTCATCCGACATATGCGGCTTTGCACGTTCCAGCACCCGTCGGAAAAATCCCTCCGCGATCTCCTCGTTCAGCAAACGCTCCCGATTCTTGCTGAACACCGCGTGATTCCATACCGC
>Ga0073928_10008557_pt1 | contig 12811 bp, 9 predicted proteins | sample PaiPotPPA55metaG_FD_76969 | JGI IMG/M metagenome (GOLD analysis project Ga0073928, IMG submission 76969) | Iron sulfur acid spring bacterial and archeal communities from Banff, Canada, to study Microbial Dark Matter (Phase II) - Paint Pots PPA... ...
CACGCATTACAAATCCTTATTCCAGCGCTATCGATGATAATCTAGTGACCCTCGCCAGCACCCGGTGCGGAACTCAATGACCGAAAAAATGCCATCTATCGTAATTGTGGGCCGCCCTAATGTAGGCAAGTCCACGCTGTTTAACCGTTTGACCGGCACACGACGTTCGATTGTTACCAACGAACCAGGCATCACGCGTGACCGCATTTACGGCACCGCAAACTGGGAAGGCCGCAACTTTCAGGTGGTGGACACCGGAGGAATTGTCCCGGAAGACAAGGCCGGCATACCGGGAGAAATTCTGCGCCAGGCTCGCGTGGCGATTGATAACGCGACCCGCGTGGTGCAGGTTGTAGACGGCCGTACGGGCCCCACTCCCCTGGACGAAGAGCTCGCGCTGCTGCTTCGCCGAGCCGGCAAACCTCCGGTGCTGGCGGTAAACAAAATTGATACTCCCAAGCAAGCGGAACTCGCCGCGCAATTTTATGAATTAGGAGACGAAATATTTCCGCTGTCCGCGGAGCACGGATTCGGCCTCGATACGTTGCTCGACGCACTCACCGAGAATTTCCCTCGTGGAGACGTGGTGGTGGAAAAGCCGTACGTTAACATCGCCATCATCGGGCGACCGAACGTCGGGAAGTCCACCCTGTTGAATCAACTGGTGGGCGCGGAGCGCTCCATCGTTTCGCCGGAGCCGGGTACTACGCGCGATGCAGTGGACACTGTGCTGGAGCGCAAAGGTAAGTTGTATCGCTTGCTGGACACTGCCGGAATCCGCCGCAAGGGAAAGACGAAGCTAATCGCGGAAAAATTGAGCGTGATCATGGCGCGGCGTCACCTGGAGCGTGCGGACGTAGCGCTGCTTGTTGCTGACGCTTCCGTGGGCATCACCTCGCACGACGCTACGATCGCGAGTTACGCCGAACAGTCCGGGCGCTCCGTGATCATTGTGCTGAATAAATGGGATCTCGCGCTTGAAGCCGCACAGGAAAAGGCGACGGGAGAAAAGAAGCGCGGAGGAAAAGGCGGAGGTGCGAATCCAAACAAGCTGGTTCAGGATTACGAGCCGCTGGTTCGGCAGAGCTTAAAATTTCTCTCGTACGCGCCGGTAGTCTTTCTCTCTGCGAAAACCGGCGAGCACATCGACAGGCTCTTCACCGTGATCGACCGGGTGGTGGAAGCGCGCAACCGCAGAATTTCTACCGGCGAGTTGAACCGCTGGCTAAAGGAAGTGGATCTGGATCGCGGCACGTCCCCAGCCAGCCGCGAAGTGAAGATTTTCTACATTACCCAGGCCACCACGGCGCCACCTACCTTCGTTCTTTTCACCAATCAGTTGAAGCCGCTGCATTTCAGCTATCAGCGCTTCCTGGAAAACCAATTGCGCGCCAAATTCGATTTCACCGGAACTCCGATTCGTTTCAACCAGCGGCTGAAAAGGCGCGGCTCGCGCCATCGCGAACGGCGCGATCCTCGCGACTCCTGAATTTCTGTTCTCAAAGACAATAAAGCGAAACTACGTACTCCGCCTTACTGAGCGATATCGGACTATGTCTAGAAATCGACATGGAACCGGCCTCCGAGCACGGTGACGGGCCCGCGAGCCATGTTGTAGCCGGGGTTGTTAATGTGCTGAATGTCAGCCGACACAAAGAAGCCGCGCCACAGGTGCGCAGTATAAAAACCCTCGACGATTTTTTCCGGACCGTAGGTTAGGCCGCCGTCGCCGAGCAGGAAGCCGACTCCGCCGAGCGCAAGATATTGCTGATGGGCGGCGACGATTCCGTTGGCCACAAAGGCGACGCCGGCGCGATCGTTGCGCCGATGCCACTGGCTGCCTCTCGCAAATGCTCCCAGCAACAACGTGCGGTCTACTTCGGTATAAGCGAAGGATTCGTTGTGGCCGTCGCTCCAGCCCAGACGGCCAAAAACGCCCACCTGCGAGGTAATGTCCTGCTCGAAATTGAGGCCGAAACCATATTTGTGGCGTCCCTGGTGCCGCGTGAAAATAATGTTGGGCAAGGAAGTTTCACCATCCTTGAAATCTCGAATAGCTTCCTCGTAATTTCCCATGTTCGCGTGATTCAGATAGCTAAGGAGGCGCACCACGCCAGTTCGATGAGGCAGAATGCTTCCGCGAAATTCGAATTCCAGATTTTCGGCACGCGCTCGCGCGAGGTTGGCGTCAAGATGAATGCCGTTGGCAACTTTCGGCATCATTGTTTCGCCGAAGCGTACCGTAAACCAATGATCGTCATACTCCAAAATTGCACCGTCGGTGTAACCGCGTGTATTCGCCGAGTAGTCATACGCTCCGTTGTTGTCCACAGTCCAGTTCAAGAATTGCAAGTGGCTGTCGGAGCCGTATGAATTCAAATCGAAGAAATCGACGATGTCGAGTTTGCCCATGCGGAACTCGAGCCGGCGCGCGGGAAGCGACGTGGCGAGATGGAGCGCGTCGCGTTCTGCTTTGACACGCTCGTCGGTGAGCGGAATGATTTGCCGCACCATGGCGCGAGCGAGATAAGGTGCCTTTGAAAGCGCAACCCCTGATACGGTCCGCACAGAATCCAAGTTCGTGTAGCCGGCGACACCGAGTGCCGTCCCGATTCCACCGCCGGTCGCATACTCTACGTTGAGAAAGACCTCCGTCGTGTGAGTAAGCTCGTAGCCGGCATAAAACGTCAAAATGTGCGTGGTGGCGCTTTGAGCCGGTGCACTTAGGCTATTCGGCCCGGTATATTTTGCACGGAACGTGGGATGCCATTGGAGAACAACGTTCGCCTGGCCGGAAAACCAGAACGGAGCTGTGTCCGAATGCGGGAATACCGTTAAAACGTCGCTGGAGTCGGATTCCTCGGTAGTAGGAGAGACTTCCTGAGTGGTAGGTTGAGTGTTCGGCTTATCGGGTGTGGGCTCTTGTGCGCGCGCGATCTGCGGCCCAAGAAGGCACACAAGCAGCGCGCAGAGGTGCAGGCGGGCGAGTTGGGCAAAAGACCACCGCATTGGCAAGTGGAACAGGCGCTTCGTGCGAGTTCATTTCCACGTCCGGCAGGGTAAATTGGCCCCCGACGTTCGTCAAGAGAATAGCGACCGCATGAAGAGAAAGTTGTAAATGATCCGTAAAGATCGTAAACGGCTTTCTTTGAAGGCCAAGCATGCACGCTTGCCCAATGTTTCGCGCTGGGATCGATTGTTTCCCCGCGGATTCGGGGTCCGAATTATTCGAGCTCTGCCAGGCATCCCGATTGCTCGATGAAGTCATCTTTAGTAGTCTCTACTATTGTGCCAACGCCGGTAGCTTCAGCCTACCGACCCAGGGGTGATTAATTTGCAGGGAATATCTCGACCATCTTTTTGGATTCTAATGTTTGTGGCAATTGTTACGATTTCATGCGGCCAGAACACTAATTTTCCTACGCCGACGCTGCGAGCGATTTCCCCGACTAACATCACGACGAACCAGCCAAATCCGTTTACGCTAACCGTAATCGGAAGTCAGTTCGTGCAGCAATCTCAGATCGAATGGAACGGCATCGCGCTGGCTACCACTTTCGTGAACACCCAACAACTGACCGCAGTTGTTCCGCCGTCCTTGTATGCGGTTCCCGGCACAGAGACGATCACCGTCGTCTCGCCCCCGCCCGGCGGCGGCACCACCACGCCAGGAATTATGTTCACTGTTAGCCCGACTATCAGTGGGACTCCGCAGATATCTTCAATATCCCCGACGGGTGTTTTGACTGGCGGTGGAGGCTTCACGCTGAGAATATTTGGGTCAGGATTTGTGGCCCTGTCAAGTGCTGCGATAGGCGGCAGTATTCGACAGACGCGTTTTGTGAATTCATCAGAGGTCGATGCCTTCGTTAACTCCGCCGATATTGCGAGCTCCGGGGTTTTGCAAGTTACCGTTATAAATCCACTGACACCTCCGGGTGGAGGCGGCTCATCCAATGCGTTTCCGCTGGACATATTAAACCCCTTGCCCAAACTTACGGGGATCGCTCCTACGAGCGCGCAAGCCGGCTCTACAGAGTCTATTTTGGCCGTAACTGGAACTGGATTCGTGAATCAGAGTTCGACCATTCTCGTGAACGGCGTTCCGCGACCCACTACTTTTGTCAGCAGCACGCAACTGTCGACGCCGTTGACCGGATCGGATCTTCTTGTCGCGGGTGTCGATCAAGTGCAGGTGGTGAACGCCACGCCTGGTGGCGGGACGTCGGCCATTCTACCGTTTGCAGTAAATCCAACCCATTTGCTGGGCTTGCCGGTCCTTCTGGATCTGGCCCCTGATGGATCGCAAGCGAGCGAAGGAATTTGCGGCGGCTCTGCGAATTGCGGAAACCTGACGCTTCCTTTGAATCAGGAGACGGTGGGCCCTTCGACCAGCACAACCGGACAGTATGTGGCCTTCGCATCGGTCTCGAACAACCTGATACCCGGCCTACCCAATAACGGCGGCATTGTGTTTGTGCGCAACACGTGCGTGGGTGTCGGCGCGTGCGTGCCCGCCACTTCGGCCGTGAGCACGGATCCCAACGGTAATGCGGCTAACGGGGCGAGTTCGGAGCCTTCACTCGATGCGGCGGCCACCGATGCTGCATTCACTTCACTGGCTACAAACCTGGTAACCAGCGTGGGGATTACCGGCAACACACGTCAGGTTTATTGGAGGCCGGTGTGCCTCCCGAGTTCAACGACGCCGTGCGTTGTGACGCCCACTACCTTTGTAACGCAGCTTATTTCCGTGTCGGCGGACGGGCTAAGCGCCGGGAACGGAGACAGCTACAATCCCTCGATCAGCCCCGACGGCCGTTATGTTGCGTTCGTCTCGCTGGCTACCAACCTGGTTTCGAATGTTTTGCCTGACGGGATTACACCCCAGGTGTACTTGCGCGATACCTGTACGGGTTTAACCGGCACGACGTGCACCGGCACTACCTATTTAATCTCGACGCCCGACGGAACGACTCCTGGCGACGGCGAGAGTTCCAACCCTTCGGTTGCTTCGAACGGATTGTTCGTTTCATTCACATCCTTGGCAGCGAATCTGGGCTCGACTGCTCCGAATTCGAATCCACCAGTACCGGAAATCTACGAGCGCAGCACCTGTCTTACAAATATTTGCACCGCTAACACAACTTTAATATCCACACCCGACGAACAGACTCCGGCCGATGGCGCCAGTTCGGAATCGTCTATTTCCAATACAGGCAGATTTATTGCGTTCGCGTCCACGGCATCGAATTTAGTTATCGGCGCGGGCCCCACGCAGCAAATCTATTTGCGTGATACTTGCATCGCCATCACTACAGGGTGCACGCCCTCCACGAATTTGGTTTCCCTTACCTCCGCTGGAATTCCCGGAAACGGCAAGAGCGAATTCCCGAGCATCAGCGCAACGGGCCAGTACATCGCGTTTGCTTCGTTCTCGTCCAATTTCGCGAGCACCACGAATGGCGTGGAAAATATTTTCGTGAGAAATACCTGCGTGACGACTACAACGATTACTGGGACGGAGTGTACTGTGAGCACGGTTCTGGTGACTCAAGGGGCGGGGACACCGACGACACCTTCCAACGGTAACAGTCTAGTGCCTTCGATTAGCCCAGACGGCACCACCGTGAGCTTCCTTTCGTTTGCCAACAACCTGGTGCCGCGGGACAATAACGGACTCGAAGACATTTTCCTCGGCTCAACCAGTTTCCAGGCTTCTACAGCAGAGTTCACTTTACGGGGTGCGGCGCAATCCGCTGAAGTTCGGCACTCCGCGCAGTAACCAGAGTGAAGGTGAGCGACTCGCGCGGAACGGTGGTGACGAATGGGCCGACCGCCCAGCCAAGCCCGGTAGGAATATCGCGCGTGAGTGAAACTGACTGGCACTCCACATAAGTGCCGCCGTCCTTTTCCTGGAATCTCCAGTAGGTGTCCATGCCCCATAAGAAACCGCGATCGTGCCCTGGGGGATCCAGGCGTTCGCCAGGCTCTCCCGGATTTTCCACTTCTTGAATCCGTGTGGCATGTGAACGGCTCCAGGCGCGCGTGGCGTCGACGACTTGGTAGTGCACCTGATGGTCCGTGTCATCGACGATCGTAATCACTTTCTTTTTGTAGAAGCGCAAGTTCACCAGGAAGTCGTCGCCTTGATGTTGCAGAATTTTTGAGCGTTGAATATCCGGGCTGAAATAATCCTTTTTGTGATCGTAGTCCTGCATGAATTCCAGGGTTTGGGCCAGGGTGACGCCGGGAATAAATACCGTGCCTATCCAGTGATGAACCAGTGCGCCGGGAAACGCGATTGTTTTGCCCTGGTCCAGGGTCTCGAGTCTCTCGATGACCAGGTTCCCTTTGCGCAAATCGGCATAATAAGCGTCACGGCGCGCGGAGGGCGCAGTGTCGATCCATAAATATACGTCTCTACGCGCAAGCTCCGCATCGATCTTGGCCTCGGTCAGTTGCAGGTAGCGGTGATATGCAGCAAGCGTCTGCGGTTCTAGATCAGCGGCGCTGGCAGGGAATGGAAGGGAAAACAAACCGGCGAGGACGATGGCAAGAGCCCTCCGGGACACGCCGCGTATTTGTCGTGTTTGTTGTATCAAAGCGAGGTTTCCTCGTTACCCAGCTCAATACCCCAAAAATAGAACGATGCCGTACGAACCACATTAGGCCGTCATTCAATAAGACGCAATCCAGAGGCGAAGCGATGTCATGGGAAAAAGAAAAAGTGAGTTCGTTGCGATTAGGCGCACCCGAGAGGGTTGGGGGGAAAGGGAATTCGCCGGAGGGAGAGATTGGACGGGTTGGCTAGCGTGCCCGGCTCCTTTTTTTGTGGAACCGTCGTCCCCGCATCGCAGCCACCAACCCGCAAAGCAATACTCCGATACGCAACATGGGCGGAGCCATGGTTCTGCTGGTTCATTCTGAAGGTACCGGGGTTTTAGTACCGCGATTTGGCTTGGCGCCCAGGGCCCTTTTGACCCGTCGCCCGGCCGCTTTTTGTCCGGAGTTTCCTCCGATGGCCTGCCTTCCCCTTGACATTCTACAAGGAGCGTGGCAGTTTTGCCCTGTAGTTTCCCTAGGGGAAGGCCGTTGCCGGCCGGAAGGAGAAAAACATGAAATTCGCCAGATTGTTTCTGAGCCTCGCCGTAGTTTTCACGGCCATTCCGGCGCGTTCGATGCAATTGAGCGCGGTGCCGGGTGACCAGCGCGCTGCTGACCGGGATGCGATTCGGAGCCATATCGATAAAATTTTCCAGGCGTACATCCAGAAGAACGCCGAAGTGATTCGAGACACGCACGCCAAAGACTGGACCGGCTTCATGGAATCTTCCCGTTCGACCATCCATGGAATCGACGAATACATGAAAGGCGTCAATGGGTTCGTAAAAGCTCCTGTGAAGATGACCGCGTACAAAATGCTTGAATTTGACGTTATTTTTTATGGTGATGTCGCTATGGTTCCCTATATCGCCGATGTGAGCTACGAATATCAGGGCGAGACCTCGATCCGAAAGCTGCGGGTGCTGGACGTGTACGCAAAAATGGCCGGGGAATGGAATCAGGTTGGGTCCGATACCACGCTACACCCCGAATCGCTCGCAGCCGAGCTACAACAAGCACAAACATTGGAGCCGGAGGAAAAGCAAGAGCTGCTTGCCGCTCGCGAAGCGGTGTGGCGCTCGTGGTTCGCGAACGACAGTTCTCGCCTCGCGGAACTGGTGCCCGCTGAGCTAATCGCCATCGATCAAGGCGAGAAGTGGGAAAACCGCGATGAAGTCCTCGGAGGTTCCAAGGATTTCGCGGCCAAAGGCGGCAAGCTTGTGCGTCTGGACTTCCCGCAGACGGAAGTGCAAGTGTATGGGTACACCGCGATCCTGTACTCGAAGTATCTGTACGAAATTGAATTTGACGGAAAGCGTTCCACTCGTTCGGGGCGCGCTACCGAAATGTTCGTCAATCGCAAGGGAAAGTGGGTCAATGTTGGCTGGCATCTCGACTCCGGCAGTTAATTGTCCCGCCTTTCTTAAGGAGCAGAAATGAGCGCTTCGGTCGAAATCCTGCAAGGCACGTTGGACCTGCTGATCCTGAAAACTCTGGCGCTTGAGCCCATGCATGGCTGGGGTGTAGCGCAGCGCATCCAGCAAGTCTCGCGCGAAATATTGCAAGTTCAACAAGGCTCGCTCTATCCCGCGCTGTATCGACTGGAACGCAAGAAATGGATCCACGCTGAGTGGGGCGCTTCCGAGAATAACCGGCGCGCAAAGTTTTACTCACTCACGAAGACGGGACGCCAGCAGCTCGAAAAGGAATTGGCGGAGTGGGAACGGCTTTCGTCAGCGGTCGCTCTGATTCTTGAACGAGCCTGAACCCGCGCGGTCTGCCGGCAGCAAAGGAGCACCAGACATGAGTTTCTGGCGGCGACAACATGCGGCCACTCAGTGGGAAGAAAACCTCAATGACGAGCTGCGCTTTCATCTGGAGAAACAGACGGCACTCTATGTGTCTGCCGGCATGTCTCCGGAAGACGCTCGCCGCAAAGCCCTGCTGGAGTTCGGCGGATTGGAATCAGTGAAAGAAGATTGCCGCGAACATCGACGCACATTTTGGCTGGCGACGTTATGGACCGATCTGCACTATGGCCTGCGGATGTTGCGGATGAACCCGGGTTTCGCTGCGATTGCGATTCTTACGCTGGCCCTCGGTATAGGCGCCAACACCGCGATCTTCAGCGTGCTCGATGCCGTTGTTCTGAAGCCGCTCCCTTATCCGCAAGCGAATCGGCTGGTCCTGATTTGGACCGATATTAAAAACGCGGGCCAGACGCGCGTGCCGTCTTCCGGCCCGGATCTGTTTGATATCCGCCATCGCAGCAAATTACTGCAGGATGTTGGCGGCATATGGGTTGGCAGCGCTGCTGTGACCGGCAACGGAGAGCCCGAACAAATAAAAGTGGGACAAACGACTGCGAATTTCCTGTCACTTCTGGGTATTCCTGCCGCAAAGGGTCGCTTGTTCACCGCAGAAGATGAGTCAGAACGCTCCGGCCCGGTGATCGTCATTACGGACGGTCTGTGGCGCCGGAAATTCGGCGGCGATGAAAATATTATTGGCCGTTCGTTAATTATCGATGGACGGGCATTGACTGTTGTCGGCGTCATGCCCGCAACGTTCCGTCTGATATTTCCCGCGGATGCCAGCGTTCCGGCGGACGTGCAAGCATGGGTACCGTTTCGCTACGACCTTTCAGGCGCGCCGCGGGATTTGAACTACCTTCGACCGATTGGCCGGCTTCGCTCCGGGGCAACACTCCCTCAAGCGCGCGAGGAATTGCACTCGATCGCGGCGCAGCTTCGTGCCGAATATCCTGTCGATTCGAAGGCGGGAATTGATTTCGAAGCATTCTCACTGCAACAGGACACCACCCGCGAAACGCAACCTGCCGTTTTGGCGTTGTTCGTGGGAGTGGGGCTGGTCTTGCTTATCGCCTGCGCAAACGTGGCGAATCTTTTGCTGTCTCGCGCTGGTCTGCGGCACAGAGAGATAGCTCTGCGGGCAACGCTCGGAGCGTCGCGAGGCCGCATCATTCGCCAACTACTTACTGAAAGTGTCTTCCTTTCTCTGCTTGGCGGCGTTGCAGGACTGTTGCTGAGCTGGAACGCAATGAAATGGTTGCTGGCGCTTCGCCCCAAGTCCATGGTTCTGCTGGAAGGAGTCAAGATCAATTTCCAAGTTCTCGGCTATGCTTTTGCAGTCTCGCTGTTGGCGGGAATTATTTTTGGACTCGCGCCATCATTGCAGGCGTCGAAAACCGATTTAAACGAAACTATGAAGGGTGGTGGAAGAGGAATTGTCTCCGGCAAGCAACGCTTTAATAGTTTGCTGGTGGCCACAGAAGTAGCATTGGGATTTCTCTTGCTCGTCGGCGCGGGCTTGATGACTCGAACGTTCGCGCGCCTCATTAACGTGGACACCGGATTCCAACCCGACCACGTGTTGACCTTTCAGATCTCTCCGCCGGAAAGCCGGTATCCGAAAGATGAAGATCACGTCCGCCTAATTTATCAGCTGAAAAAAAATCTCGAAGCGTTGCCAGGCGTGGAGTCCGTCGGGGGCGTTCATCTCTTGCCGTTCGATGATTATGCGAATTGGTACAGCTACTACTGGCGGCCTGGTGCCGCGCCGCAAGATCAAAATACTTTGCTTGCGGACCATCGGTCCATCACTCCCGGTTTCTTCAAAGCGATGGGCATCCCTCTGCTGGCTGGTCGAGACTTTGACGATGCGGACAATGCCGCGCGGCGTCGCGTTGTCATCGTGGATGAATCCTTGGCCCAGCAAATGTGGCCCAACGAGAGCGGGGTCGGAAAAGAACTGAACGTCGAAACAATTCATGAAGGAGATTTTAGTCGAGCCACCGCCGTCGTGGTCGGTGTCGCAAAACACACCAAATATCTTCAATTGGCCGGCAACGGGCGCCCACAGATTTATGAGCCGTACGCGCAATCCACGCGGGAAATCATGGCCTTCGCCATACGAACGACAGGCGACCCACTAGCGCTCATCGGAGCCGTTCGCGCGGAGGTGGCAAAGTTCGACACGAATCTTCCTCTCGCAAAAGTGCGCCCAATGGAAGATTACGTTCGAGAGGCGCGGGCTGCAGCGCGTTTCACTATGCTGCTCGCGCTGGCCTTGGCAGGGCTCGCCCTAGCCCTCGCTTCCATCGGGATCTATGGGGTCACGTCGTACTCGGTAGCTCAACGAAAAAATGAGATTGGGATTCGCATGGCGCTAGGAGCTCAGGCCAGCGACATACTTAAGATCGTGTTAACCCAGGGCATGAGCGCAGTATGTACCGGCGTCGCCATTGGCCTGGCACTATCTTTGCTGGTGACGCCCATGCTCTCGAGCTTGCTGTTTGGAGTTCGCTCTACGGACGTTCTAACGTTTGTTGCGGTCGCGTTGTTTCTTTCCGCGGTGGGATTGCTAGCTTGCTGTATTCCAGCTTGGCGCGCCATGCGCGTGGATCCAATTGTGGCCCTACGATACGAATAAAGCTTATTAAGAATTGAAGGCTTGCTGTTACTTCGCAGTGGGAGATAGTCGCAGAGTAATTTCCGTTTCCTTCTTTGGGCGAATTACCAGACGCTTCGACCAGTCTGAGAAGACCTTATTCGAATATGCGCGGACGTCGTATTGCCCGGCCTCGAAACGCGTAAATTCGAAGTGCCCATTCGAATCGGTATGAGTGGCGTGCGGACGCAGGCCGTCGGACGTTTGAATCGTCACGCTTGCGTCTGCGACCGGTTTTCCCTGCTCGTCGACCACAGTTCCAGAAAGTGTTCCTAATCCGTGTGCAAATTGGGCGTTTGCCGATAAGGCAAAGGCCATGGCCGCAATCGCGATGAAAAATGCCACAGTTCGTTTCATTGCTCACCCCGGGTCGATCTCCACACAATTGTATCCCCCGCTCAGCGTGAGCCAGAAAGCCCGCAGCAGATTGTTCTCTATAACAGACTGTTCGGAGGGTCAGGTTAGACCAGCTAGTATTTGTAGTGTCTGCTGGCCGCCGCATGCGCAGGCTGATCCTGACGTCCCGTGTCGGGATTCAGCCCGCGTTCGAGCGCGAGAAAATAAGTGAGAAGTTGCAACGGGACCAGATGCACAAAGGCGGTGAGCCACTCCGCCACTTCGGGGACGACGAGTATGTGTTCAGCTGAAATATCGTGATTTGCCGATGGACTTGCGATCGCTGTGCGAAGCATTTTCAATTCGCCGGCGGCGCGCAGGATTTGCCGCGCGCGAACGTCCGTTTCACGGCCGGTGAGCAATCCAATCAGCGTTGCGCGAGAATCGGTTTCTGAAAACGGGCCGTGGAGTATTTCTTCCGTCTCGAATCCTTCTGCCGCGATGTAACACGCCTCCTTGATTTTCAGCGCAGCTTCGCTCGCCGTGGCCCAGCCCACTCCGGTGCCGAAAATTTCGATGCGCGCTAGCGGCGCCATTTGTTTTGCTAACTCACGCACCTGAGGCTCGAGTTTAAGCGCTTCGCGCATCAACTGCGGGACTTGCGAGAGTTGTTTGTGCGAATACCGCTCAGCCAGAAGCTTCCGGCGCTCTACGACGCGCGCGATCAAAATTGCCAACGCTGCCAGCGCGGTCGAATAGCTTTTTGTGTAGGCAAACGCGACCTCCTGTTCGCAGGTTTGGATTTGGAAGTCTGCCCCGCGGACACCTTCGCCGCTCATTTCTCCCGTAATGGCTACCGTCAGCGCTCCCGCAGCGCGCGCCATGCGCAAAGCTTCCACGGATGCGGTGGTGGTGCCGGTATGCGTAATCACGACGACGGTATCTTTGGAAGTAAATGCGATGGGATGGTGCACGAGCTCAAACGATTGTTCGTAGTGAGCCCAGATCCGTCCTGCGGAGAACTTACGCGTCCAGCTTTCAGCCACTCGAGCCGCGTGCAACGAAGTTCCAATTCCTACGAAGGTGATGCGTTCCTTTTCAGCGATGGCGTCAGCGGCGCGCTCGATCTCTTCTCTTTTCTGCAAAATCTTTTCGATTAATTCAGGCTGAGCCTGAATCGCATCATAGACATGATAGGGGTGCGCCTTGCGCATCTCTGGTGGCATTGATTTTTCTCCCGCAACGATGTATTGAAATTGCCCGCGCTGTGGCGGCTATTCTAGCGAAACAGGAGTCCAATGGCTTTATACATCTCGCAACACACGCTGGCGTGCCTAACGCGCCAAGGTGCGCAAGAGCTTACGACGCGTTTGCAGAAAGCCACGGCGGTAAAGGCGCG
>Ga0073928_10008559_pt1 | contig 12810 bp, 13 predicted proteins | sample PaiPotPPA55metaG_FD_76969 | JGI IMG/M metagenome (GOLD analysis project Ga0073928, IMG submission 76969) | Iron sulfur acid spring bacterial and archeal communities from Banff, Canada, to study Microbial Dark Matter (Phase II) - Paint Pots PPA... ...
AGCGCTTCGTAAAGGCGTAGTGCGCATCCATAGCCCCGCCGATCCTAAACAGCAGACTTTCGCGGCCGATTGGGTCGTAGTGTCTGACTGGAGCGCGACTACCGAGAAGCTGCAAAGCTATGCCGATCCCGCACGACTCAAACGCGGGCCGCTGTGGACCGACGAGTACAGCAACTTGTTTCAGGTTTGGAGATAGCACCTTCGTCCGCCGTCGCGGAACGGTAGTGGCACCGAAGACGGCGTTCTCGCTACGTCCGTGAGGCGGGAGCCCGGCTTTTCGCATGCCCAGAAAGTTCCTTGAGCTCAGTTGACCTTCCGATATGACGAATTAAGGCCCGCGCAGCGCGCGCCCGCTACGACGCCCCTATTAGGGCAAATCATACAGGCAAGGCCGAATAGAGAGCTGTCTTCGGGTCCCTAACCGGCAGCGGAGAGCCGGTTCGAGTCGAGGTTTGTGGTCACTTGAAGTATTTTTGGATATCTACTCTTTCCGCTGTCTGGATGCGCGCTCGTTCCAGAGAATACAGTGGCGTCGAGCCCACTGGATCGCCAGCGGCGGCGCGCAGTGTTCCCCACACCCAGACCAGAGCCCTGGACGAGAACCGGACCTTGCCGCCAGGTGTGAGATGGACGGCAATCATTTGATCCCCGAAACGGTGGGCAGGGTGAAATATGTTTCCGGCTTCCGGTAACAGGACGAAATCTTGGACCCATTCTCCTTCGCCCACCGCATGATCGCTCTCGAACATATAGCCGAGAGCTTGAACCCGCCCTCCAGCGGAAAACGCGGGCCCGGCATCCAAAGCGTGGGGATGCTCGCGCACCAGGGCGGACCAATTGAGAACGACGTAGTTCTCTGGTGAATCTCTAATCGGGGCGAGATCAGAAAGGTCGGGGCGGCTCGTGCCGGAGATGGCCAATACCAGTGCGGTGAGAGGAATGGCGATGCCGCCAAAGATTAGGAGCAGTGTCCGGACTTCCTCTCTTCGTGAAATTGAAATTTTTCGCTTCCCCCTGCCTGGAGCGCGCATGCCGTAACGTTACACCCATGGGCGGTTGCGCCCAAGGATTTTCCGGCAGGCGGCCTGCTTACAAGCGTGACTGATCTATGCGACCGGATGGGTGGCTGCCCTTTCCAATGAGAGGACGCGTAAAGCGAATGCTCGTACTGAAAAGGTTCGTGTCCCGCGGCAAGCCGATCATAGTCGTCGAGGCTCAAAGCAAAAGTACAGGGTCTGCTCGGCGGTCAAAGGGCCCCGGAAGAGGTGAAGGTCCTCTGAGTCGTGTTCCACCTGTTTTCAGCTTGCTGTCGGCCCCCTATCCGCTTATCGACCATTCCAGATCGCACACGTATTGCCGTCGCCCGCTCATCCGAAAAGTTTATGCGTTTTAGCGTGCCCATGCTAAAAAGAAGCACAAGCAATCCTGGCCCGGGTACTCCGGTATGAGATTCAAGACTCTCATTGTGGACGATGAGCCAATAGCCCGAAAAATACTCAGGGAAGAACTGGCGTCGATCGCAGACGTGGAAATTGTCGGAGAAGCGGACGACGGCCCTACGGCTCTGGCGAAAATTGCCACGAGCCAGCCGGATGTAGTCCTTCTGGATCTCCAGATGCCAGTCATGGGTGGATTTGATGTGATACGAAGTTTGAAGGGCGGAATCCACGTGCCGGTAATTGTCATTGTCACCGCTTACGACAGATTTGCACTGCAAGCTTTCGAGGAAGGCGCCATTGACTACCTGCTGAAACCGGTGCGGTATGAGCGTCTGGTGGAAGCGCTGGAGCGGGCCAAGCGACTTAGCGGCAGGGAAATCATCGAGAGGCTGGCCACGCTTCAGGAGATCGCAGACCCAGCTACTGTATCGCGGAACCGGAGAATCGTCGGACGGGCAGGCCAAGAGTTCTTTTTACTCAATGCCCGTGAGATCTACGCCTTCCAAGCCGACGGAGACGTCGTCCGGATTCTCGCCACAAACCGCAGCTACGAGGCAACCCAGACGCTCAAAGTCCTTGAACAGCGGTTGAAAGATAGTGGCTTTCGGAGGATTCATCGGAACGCCATGGTAAATGTGGATCATGTTCGAAAAATGAGTGCCCTCAGCAGCCAGAGATGGTTGATAACCTTGACTAACGGCCAGGAGTTCGTTGCAAGCAAGAGGCAGGCAAGGAGTGTTCGCGAGCTTCTCCATTGGTGATGGGCATCACGCCATTTCCGAGTCCGCGTCCATCTATTGCCGACCATCAGCCGGTCCGCTCATCGCCGGTTCTGGCCCGCTCATCGATATTTTAGTTCTCCTGTCGATATATGCTAGGTCGGACGGCGGCGACGATGTAACGTTTAGACAGTATGTTGAAATTCGCTGGCCTGGGTCGAATATTCACTGCGTGGGATTGTTCTTGTGGGCGGAAACCGGCACTCGCGGGATTCGTCAGCCTGTATGTTATGAAGAAGTTCGCAACGGATATCCTAGTCTGCCTTGCATTATCCATTGGGTGCGCGCTCTCCAGCTTTGCGCAATCGAGTAGCGGGATGGTTCGCGGATCGGTCGTGGATCCTTCGGGTGCCGTAATCGTCGGCGCCGCCGTCACTATCCAGAACCCGGTCTCACACTACACCCGCAGCACGGCGAGCGACAGCCAAGGCAAATTCGAGTTTGACAACATTCCCCACAACAACTATCATCTGAGCGTAGTTGCCACCGGCTTTCAGGCCGGAACTCAGGACATCGACGTACGGTCGTCAGTGCCTTTGGAGTTGAAGATCAGCTTGACTCTCGGCAAGGAGACGCAGACGGTGACAGTCGAGGCCGCCGCTGATTTACTTGAGAACGATCCTACCAGCCACACAGACATTGACCGCGGCCTGTTCGACCGGCTGCCGCTCGAAAGCCAATCGTCTTCCCTGAGCTCTCTGGTCACGTTGGCTTCACCCGGCATCAGTGCCGATTCTAACGGCCTTTTCCATGGGTTCGGCGATCACGCCTCGAACTCATTCTCGGTTGACGGCCAGCCCATCACCGACCAGCAGAGCAAGATCTTTTCCAATCAGCTTCCTGTCGATGCCGTCGAGTCTCTGGAAGTCATACAAGGTGCTCCGCCGGCCGAGTACGGCGGCAAGACCAGTGTGGTGATTGTGGCTACTACCAGATCGGGCCTCGACGTCACTAAACCGCATGGAAGCGTGACAACGTCCTACGGCACCTTCGGAAGCACAAACGGTGGATTCGATCTCGCGTATGGCGGCAAGAGCTGGGGAAACTTCATCTCGGCGAACGGTCTAGACACAGGCCGTTTTCTGGATGGTCCGGAACACCAGACGCTTCACGATCACGGCAACGAGCAGAACTTCTTCGACCGCGTCGACTTCAAGCCTTCCCAGGCGGACAGCCTCAATTTCAATTTTGGCTTTACCAGATCGTGGTTCCAGACACCAAATTCCTATGACAGCCAAACCGCGGCGGCCTGGTCCGGATTGGTAGTCGATAACGGGGGGCTTGGCCCGAACGGGCTGCCTGTAGGATCGGCGGATCAGCGTTCGAAAATTAGGACATTCAATATCGCCCCGACATGGACCCGTCTACTCAGCCCCACCACGGTGTTGACCTTCGGCGGTTACGTGCGACAGGATCAGTTTAACTACTATCCTAGCGGAAACCCCTATGCTGACTTCGCGCCCGGTGTGCAGTCGACCAGCATAGGTCAGAGCCGCCGGCTGACTAATGACGGGCTTCGCGCCAGCTTGTCTTACGTGAAGGGCATTCACAACCTGAAAGCGGGCGTGGTGTTTCAGCACACCTTCCTCAGGGAAAACGACACCTTCGGGATCGTGGACCCGACGTTAAACGCGCCATGTTTGAACGCCGGCGGAAGCCCAGATACGGACCCCACGGTAACGAACCCATCCCAGTGCACCGGAAGTCTGCAGCAGAACAGGGGTTATGTTCCTATGCTAGCTGCGTATGACTTGACCCGGCCGGGATCTGGTGTCGGGCCCTACACCTACGTCGGCCGCGCCGACATCAAAGAAACGGCGCTCTACGTTCAGGATTCGATTACGCTGAAAAACCTGACTCTCAATCTCGGACTCCGCGGTGATCTGTATTACGGAATCAGCACTGCCAGCCAGGCGGAGCCGCGCGTGGGGGCCGCTTACAACTTCAAACAGACGAATACGGTATTGCGGTTCTCCTACGCCCGCACGCTGGAGACGCCTTTCAACGAGAACTTGGTGTTGGCCAGTAATGGATGTAACGATGCGGTTGTTAACGCTATCTCTACTGCCCTTCAAGGCTATCCCTGTCTAAACGTCCCCTTGAGCCCCAGTACGCGCAATGAATTTCACGCGGGGCTACAGCAGGCCTTTGGAAAATGGGTCGTAGTGGATGGTGAGTACATCTGGAAATATACGACCAGAGCCTACGACTTCAGCGTGTTCGGCAACACCCCAGTTACCTACCCGATTGAGTGGGCCAAGTCGAAGATTCCCGGTTATGCGGTGCGCGTCAGCATGCCGAACTTCCACGGGCTCACGGCCTTCACCGTCTTTTCGTCGGTTGCGGCTCGTTTCTTCGGACCACAGGTAAGCGGAATCGGCACGACGCCAACGTCGGTGGGATCAACCGCCGTGTTCCGGATCGATCACGATGAGAATTTCAATCAAACCACGCACCTGCAATACCAGCCCTGGAAGAAGGGGCCATGGTTCGGGTTCAACTGGCGCTACGATAGCGGACTGGTCGCCGGCCCCGTGCCTTGCATCGGAGGCAATTGCAACAATGGCCCGAATGGGACCGACAGCCAAGTTGATGTATCCGGGCTGACGCCCGATCAGCAGTTCCAGGCGGGCCTCTTTTGCGGAAGCATACACGCCACTCCAAGTACGCCGATCAGTCCGACCGGCTTGTGCCCAGGCAATCTGTACGGATCGAATCTGGTGAAGATTCCAGCCCCAGGGACGGAGAACGACGACCACAACCCGCCGCGAATTCAATCGCGTAACCTCTTCGACGTGGCCGTGGGCGACGACAATCTATTCAATGGCGACCGTTACGAGTAGTGCTTGCGATTCGCGGTGGTGAATTTTACCGACAAATACGCGCTCTACAATTCCCTTTCCACATTCAGCGGAACGCACTACGTCACGCCGCGAGCCATGACGGCCACTTTGGGATTCCACTTCTAGCGGCTCAGGCCGTCGAGGCTCGCGATTATCTGGCCTCCTGGTAAAGTCGCCTGCGTTTGCCGGATCCGAAGTGCTAGCGCACCAAACAAATATGGCCTCTGCTAGGAACGATGGACGATTCTGACAGCAAAGCGGTCTGGGACCAGAAGTATCAGAAGGGCCTCCCTTCGCTAATCAAACCAGACCCATTTTTTGTTTCGGCTTACGAACAGCAAGTGGATCAAGTGTTCATGAAACCGGGCACGGCGCTGGACCTTGCGGCGGGACTGGGAAGACATGCCTTGTGGCTTGCGGAGAGAGCTTGGCGGGTAAGTGCGGTGGACGTTTCCGACGTCGCGATTAGTAGGCTCAGCCAAACGGCTGCTCAGCTCGATGTCGAAATTAAACTCTTTGCAATCGATGCCGCCGAGTACGATTTTGAGACTGTACGCTTCGATCTGATCGTCCTGTTTTATCACATGGACCGGACGCTCTTTCCCAAGATCGTTTCCGCTTTGAATCCCGGTGGCCTGTTCATCTGCAAGATGGCCGTACAGTGGAGTTCAGAGATGGCGTTACAAAGGGGCCGCTTCCAACCGCTGGGTAAGAATGAACTCGTGTCACTTGTTCCCGGCTTGCAAGCCGTTCATTACCACGAACGCTCGGTCCGCGATCGAGGTGTAGTCGAATTCGTGGGAAAAAAACCGATCCCCGTTTAATCGATTGAGGCAAGGTGGGCGTGCGGACGGTAACAACCCGGCGGACGAGTACGGCCGATGTACCTACGCTTGCTGCGATACCACTGCCGACGGTGCGGCTAGGCCGCGGTTTGGTCCGCTGCTCTGGTCGAAACCCCGTCGCGATAGGCGGCGCGCTGTGTCTCCTTGGGCGAGCGCGCAAGCAGACGGGCGGAATTGAGTATGAACACCATCTCCGAAGCCACGTGGATCAACGCAGCAAGGACGGGGTTCAGAAATCCGAATGCCGCCAGCGCGACACCAGCGGCATCCACAACCATCGTCCCGGCGAAATTTGTCATGATGATGCGGCGGCATCGGCGGGCAATCTTAATGACCTCGACCAGCTTGAGGAGGTCGTTGCCGAGTAAGAGCACGTTAGCGCTCTCGCGCGCTATTTCGGTGCCGGAGCCGATCGCTATTCCGACATTCGCCTCCACCAGCGCGGGAGCATCGTTGATGCCGTCGCCAACCATCGCAACCGTCTTTCCTGCGCTACGCAGACTTCTTACGCGATCGAGCTTCTGCTGGGGAAGAAGTTGGGTCTCTACATCGTCCACGTGGAGTTGACGCCCGATTGCCTGGCCGATCGCGGCCGTGTCCCCCGTTAGAAGGACCGTCGTAATGGACATGTCGCGTAGCGCCCGCACCGCCTCGACGGCTTCCGGCCTAAGCACATCAGCAATTCTCAGGCTGCCCAAAGGAACGCCGCCCTGGGCTACCAGGATTTCGCTGGAAGAATCCAGATCGACGGGAGGTGCGGAGATTATCACGCCACGCTCAAGCAGAAAGGTCCGGGTTCCGACCAGGGTCTCTTCGCCGTCAATCCGGCACGCAATTCCTTTGCCCGGCGTATACGAAAACTCTTTCGGATTAATCAACTCCAGGGCAGCCCCGTTGGCTGCCGCGAGAATGGCGCGAGCCAAAGGGTGTTCGGAATAACGCTCGGCACTCCCGGCAACATATAACAATCGCCCGCGTCCGATTCCGGGTGAAGGTTCAACGGATACGACCTCTGGATTTCCGAGCGTTAGCGTGCCGGTCTTATCCAATACCACCGTATCGACCTTGCTCAGGATTTCCATGTACAGCCCGCCTTTCACGATCGTTCCGTGCCGTGCTGCTCGTCCGATGGCGCCCAGGATGGCCAGCGGTGTTCCCGCGGCTATTCCGCACGCGCCCGCGACGATGATCACCGATATTGTGGAGCGCGCGTTGTGCGTGAGGATCAGCGTGAACGCCGCGCAAATCAGGGCAAAGTAAACGAGATAGCCGGCAAAGCGATCAGCCGTCTTCTGCACTGGAGCGCGCGAGCGCTCCGCCTGTTCGACCGCCTCGATGATCTTCCCAAAAGCCGTGTCGCCGCCCACTGTTTCAGTCTGAATCTCGAGTATTCCGGACTGATTCACTGTCCCCGCGTAGACGCGCGCGCCGCGAAACTTCTCGACCGGCATGGACTCGCCGGTAATCGCCGCCTGATCGATGAACGAATGGCCGTCCACCACCAAACCGTCAACAGGCACTCGGCCACCCGGCCGGACCAGGACCACATCACCGGTGCGGAGTTCGGCCAAACTGGCGGGCTGTACACCGTCCGGACGCCGAAGTTCCACTTGCTGGGGCAGGAGATTCAGTAAATCCTGAATCGCGCGGCGCCCGCGGCCGACCGTCAATTCCTCAAGAACCTCAGCGATCAGCACGAAGAACACAATCACCAGTGCCGTGAACACTTCTCCGATGGCCAGCGCGGAAACGAGCGCAATCGTCATGGAGAGTTCCATCGTCATGCGCCTGGACAGAAGATCGGCGAATGCTTCGTGGAATATAGGGTATCCGCCAATCAAAACCGCCGCAAGTCCGGCTATATCAAAGTGCGGCAGGGGCTGCCAGAGCCGGAGCCACGTTACGGCAATCGCCAACCCGACAAAGCCGATTCGCCCCAATTCGACCCACTCTAGGTGTTCGCCTGCGCGAACCTCGTGGTCATGCGCGTGAGATTGCTCCATGCCCTGTCCCTCCCATCCTGATTGCTCATTTCATGTACATCTTGATGACATCGATCAACTCTTGAGCCGCCTTGGCACGTTCCGATGCCGGGTTATGGTCCGGATCGACTACATGAAACCGGATGTGGCCCTCAATGACCTCACCCATCAACCCGTCTATCGCGCCCCGGCAAGCAGCGACCGTGTGCAGAATATGCGAGCATTCGGCACCTTCCTCAAGGGATCTTTCGATGGAATCGGCTTGTCCCTTGATGCGCCGAATCCGGTTCAGCAGTTTCTTTTTATCGCGAATGACGTGTGCCAATTGGACGACTCTTTCCTTGTGATGATAATATACCCCGGTAGGTATTGATGTCAACGACGGACCGCAAGGATTGAATGACCAAGCCCCTCCGACCAACCCCGCCCCGGACAAAACGCATGGTCATCCTGTCTATAGTGAAGCGTCAGTATCGAGGCTGAAAGGATCGGGACTTGGACGTTGCCGCGTACGACGGCGAGTCGATAATGTGTCCCAAGCCATACCCAGGGCACGCACATCAGGCTAAGCGAATCGATCCGTGACCATGTTGCGAACAGGTATCTCCCGCTTGAAGCCGGCAGGCGATCGCAAGAGCATGACTTCTGACCGTGCCAAGCCTGGCCATCCATTTTCTTTCGCTTGAGGTTGCTGCCGCCCCGAGGTAAGGTCGTCATGGCTTCCGATATTACCCAATAAGAGGCTCTAAATGAACGAGTTAACTGTTGTGGAACGGGCGCCCGAGTGGCTGCGCCTCAAGGCTCTCGTTCTCGACAGCGTTTCATCGCCGATCACGCGGCGCGTGTACAACATGGCGCTCGATGAGTTCTTCGCCTGGTACGAAATGGAACCGCGGCCGGGTTTCACCAAGGCCACCGTAAGCGCCTGGCGAGTAACGTTGGAGGAACGTGGTCTGGGGTCGTCGTCTATCATCGTCAGGATGTCGGCCATTCGCAAGTTGGCGGTGGAGGCGACCGACAACGGCCTGCTGGCGCCCGAGTTGGCCGCCGGTATCCAGCGGGTGAAGAGCGGCAAGTCCATCGGCGTGCGCGCCGGCAACTGGCTGTCGCTGAAGCAGGCGCAGGCGCTCATCGACGCGCCGGACATCAGGACGACCAAGGGGCTGCGCGACCGCGCGATCATCGCAGTACTCCTCGGCTGTGCGCTCCGCCGGTCCGAGGTGGCGGCGCTTACGATCGGGCACATACAGTAGCGCGATGGCCGTTGGTGCATCGTGGACCTTTACGGCAAGCACCGGCGCGTGCGGACTATACCGATGCCGGTCTGGGTGAAGGTCGCCATCGACGCCTGGACCGGCCCCACCGGCGTCGTGGACGGCTACGTCTTCCGGGCCGTGAATCGCGGTGACAAGGTGCAGGGCGTCGCGCTGTCCGAGAAGGTCGTGTGGCAGATGCTGCGGCCGTACGCGAAGGCCACGGGCGTCGATGCGTTAGCCCCGCACGACCTGAGGCGGACCGCCGCGAAGTTGAGTCGCGCCGCCGGCGGCGAGCTTGAGCAGATTCAACTGCTTCTGGGCCACGCAAGTGTGCAGACGACCGAGCGGTACCTTGGCACTAAGCAGGATCTGGTGCACGCACCCAACGACGGGATCAAGCTGAGAGTGGCCGTGTAGTGTGCAACATGCTCTGATGAGTGCCGTCTAGCACCGCTAAGTATCAGAGCTGAACATGACCGACACCCGTCCGCGACTGCACGAAGCCCAGCGTCGCCACCACAGCCGCAGCGCCGTCTAGAATGCTCGGTACCGTTCACGTTGAACTGGTACACGGCCGCGAATTGTACCGGACCCGTTACGCCGCCGATGGTGATCTGAACGGATCTCGCCAACTTTTCGGGCATAGTGATCAGTCTGCGCGGCAGAGTTGGGCCGCGGGCATATTGCCCAGCTTTCAGCTTTTCGCCGGATTCTTCGATGGCGCCTTCAGGCTATCGGCTCTTTTCTCGAGACCCGAAAGCAGTTGCGACAGCGTAATCCCGAGCGCCCGCGCAATCAGTACCAGGTTCGTAAAGCTCATATTGCTTTCGCCCCGCTCAACAGCGCCCATCCACGTCCGGTGGACGCCCACAATATCGGCGAAGCCCTCCTGCGACCACCGCTTTTTGAGCCGGAGCTCCCGTATCCGCTGGCCGAGCGCCAATAGGAATTCTTGCACCTCCAAAGAGTGTTGGCTTTTGCACGTGTTTGGGTCTACAGTGTTTGGATAGGCATCGTTTGCATAGCAATGGAAAGGCGGTCAGACCATGCTTACACCAGAAGAAAAACAGTGCATCGAAGACGAGGAGCGTAAGCGCATCGCCGAGGACCAGTACCGCGCCGAGGTCCGGGCTAAGCTGCAAAACGGACCGCCGCCGGGGGCTCAGGCAGGCTCACCGCCGAAGCCGAAGCGATCATTGCACCAAGCCGCCATTGCGGTAGCCGTGTTAATTGTTCTGCTGGCTGCCGCATTCGTGGTTCTGAACAGCGTGGTTCTCAACAGGCGTGGCAAACTGCCATCCAATATCGCAGGGACGTCGCGGTCCTCTCGCCCGATCGCAGGCACGACGGGGCAAGTAGCCGTGCCCGATTGGCAACAGGCGGCCGCCAACAAGGCGTTGAGGGAATATCAGCAGGCTATCAAGAGTGTGAACGCCTGCCCGGCGGACGCCGTCGCGCAGGACGATGGGAGTTGTCCGCCGTCGTCGTCAGCGCCGAGTACGCCAACAGCGCCAAGCGTTCAGTATGTTCCGGTCACTCAAAAGATAGCCTCCGGTCAGGTCGTGGTGCCGGCCCGCGGGTACGTTCAGTACAGGATCCAGATTCCGCCTGAAGGGCGTGACGCGCACGTTTCAGGCAGCTTTAACGCTTCAGGCGGCAGAGGTAACGACGTGGATGTTGCGCTCACGACCGAGAGCGAATACATCAACTGGATCAACGGCCATCAAGCCCGCGTGTTCTACGGGACAGCTGGGAAAAAAACCACGGATGCCTTCGATGTGACGCTTGGACCGGGTACATACGTCTTCGCGATCAGCAACCGATTCTCAGGTATTTCACCCAAATACGTCTTTCTCGATGTGAAGCTCAACTACCAGCGAATGGAGACGTATTGAGCACACGCGACAATTCGTGCAGTCGCGGGACGTATTCTGACTGAAACGAGTCAAGTCGCAGAACGCCAGGCGCACCAAAGCCGATAAACACGCTATGTCCCAAGGAGAATTCAAGGTGCTTTCAACATCCCGCATCGCTTCGCTAATGCTCACGTCCATCCTGGTTTTCAGCTTTCCCGCCGCCAGGGGCGCGGCGGTCGCTATCTACAGTGCGAGCCTGAACACCACAAACAACCGGATCACAATCACCGGAGCCAACTTCAGCCCGTCCGGCCTTGCGCCCGCGGTGGCTTTGGGCAACACGACGCTTGCTCTGGTTTCGTTCACGAACCACAGGACCGTGGCGCAGTCGCCAACCGGATTCGCCGCGGGCTCGTACTCGCTCACCCTCACAAACAGCAACAGCCAGACGGGAACGTTCAGCGTCACGCTCGGAGCGGTCGGGCCAACCGGGCCGCAAGGTCCAGCCGGACCGCAAGGAAGCACCGGACCAGCCGGACCGCAAGGCGCAACAGGACCAACCGGAGCGCGGGGACCTCGTGGAACACCGGGAGCACCCGGAGCGCCCTCAATACTCGCCGGATACTGCGTCCTCAGCGGCGCGGTTGCCCAAGGGACCGTCGGCGTGTTTAATGGACTGGCCGCCCTGGGCAACTTGGGCGGCACCGGCTGCTTCAATGGACTAAATCCGGCCAGCCCGCCCCAACCCGGCGGAGTAAACCTGACTCTGGGGCTTCCCATGCCATCTGGTGGGGTCCTCAAGAATCTAACCCTAGTCGGTTATTCCGTCCAGTCCGGGGCCTCATTCCAGATTCAAGTTCAGGTGTGGGTCAATTTCGTGGCTACGAACATGGCCTGCACCATGACAGTGGCCACCCTTTTTCAAACAACCTCCTGCTCGGATCCGGTTGACACGGTCAATGTAAATCCGGCGGACACGGTTTCGGTGGTGATGACGGCTGTATCGCCAGGAGGAACGCAAGGGGTATCAGCACCGGCTATGTACGTGTCGCTTGAGAAGCAATGAGGCTACCGCCGTTGACTTCCGAGTAGGCTGGCCTCGGTTCGCGTGTTTTGGGTAACACGCTCAAGCCCGCACGGAAACGGCGTTCGGGCTCGCCGGAGCACATTCCGAGGGTCAGAACCCCTACAGCCATGCCCCGAAAACGGCCTCAGCCCGGTGACGACTAGGAATCGGGGATGCACCGGATGCCGCACGCGCCAGCGGCGCAGAGTTTCGCGGTTGATGGCCAGCAGCACCAGGACTCCGGGTTCGAGGCATCAATACCCGCTTCCGGCGTGTCCGCTGTCCCGCTATGTTGCATTTATGGAGCCCGTTTCCGCGACGGCGCACTCTGATCGAGCTTGAAGCGGGCAACCGAGCAAAAACCAGGAGGCATCAGGAACGAAGGTAGAGGATGATTTGTGGCGAGGGCGAGCTTCGCTCACAGCCAGCAAGCTTGAAGGGTGGCGGACGGCGGCGTTGTTCGCTGATATCGCTAGGTGTTTTTCCCCAGTTTGGCGCATAGCGCCGCAGCTTCGCGCGCCGGAAAGCACAGCCTCGCGGCGTGCAGAAAACGGCCCGGTTCGGCCCAGCGACGCGGCCATTAGCCACCAGGGCCGGCACGTTCTTGCCCCGCGGGCCAACGGTCGGGCCTTCCTGCCGCCATGGTAGTCAGGTGCCACCTGCTGCGCCTGAGCGCGTTAGGCGCGCCCTGTCGCGCAACGGCGCGCCCTTTTTCGGGCGCTGCCCCCGCCAGCGCCCTCCCCG
>Ga0073928_10008560_pt1 | contig 12808 bp, 10 predicted proteins | sample PaiPotPPA55metaG_FD_76969 | JGI IMG/M metagenome (GOLD analysis project Ga0073928, IMG submission 76969) | Iron sulfur acid spring bacterial and archeal communities from Banff, Canada, to study Microbial Dark Matter (Phase II) - Paint Pots PPA... ...
GGCTACACGGGATCGCGCGGCGTTCATCTTCCCTACTTCACAAACAATTTCGACATGGTGCTTCCAACGTTGACGCCGCAGGGTTACGTATGGCCGGTAAATGGAACCCCTCTGAACCCAAACGTAGGCCAGATTTCCGGCACAATGTGGAACTCCGATTCCATTTTCCACGCCCTTGACGTACAGGCAACTCGCCAACTCAACCACGGCCTGCAAGCCGGGGTGTCATACGCGTGGGGCAAAATTATTGACTCGGGTTCCGAATCGGCGAACAGCAACCCGGGCACTTTCGCGAACAGCGTCCCCACGCTTTGGTTCGATGAAAGAAATGGGCGTGGACTCGCCGACTTCGACATGCGACAAAACCTCTCGGTCAACTACATCTGGGAAATCCGGAGTTTCACAGCCGGGCCAAGAGCACTGCAATGGGCGTTAAACGGTTGGCAATGGGGTGGGATTCTGCACGTTGCTTCCGGCGAACCGTTCACACCTATAATCACCGGAGACCCATTAGGAATGAAGGGCGATCAGTTCGACCGGCCGGATGTGTTGACCGGACCGGGATGCAGAGGCTCTCTTGTGAATCCAGGAAATCCGCTCGACTACATCAAAACGCAGTGTTTTGCGTTTCCCAACCCGAGCACGCGGTTTGGGGACGCGGGGCGCAATATTCTTATCGGACCAGGCATTCTCAACCTGGATGAATCGCTACTTCGCAACATAGGCGGCTTAGAGAAGTTTCATGCACAATTCCGAGCAGAGTTCTTCAACATCTTGAATCACACCAATTTTGCGTCGCCGGTGGTAACGACCAACAATACCAGCCTGTTTGGAGCCAACGGAGCCCCAATTTTTTCCGCGGGCGTCCTCACCTCCACGATGACCACATCACGCCAGATACAGTTTGGACTGAAGTTGATCTGGTAGACATCGCTGGAAAAAGCGAGCCGATGCTTGGCTAATTGAATCAGTCCGCGTCGGATAGTATGAGCGTATCAGAGGCCGGCTGTTGGGTTGAGACCTGCGCCGGGCGGGACTTTGCACACATTTCACGGCAAATTGGCGGGCTCGATGCTGGCCGGCATACTGATGGCCGGAACCTGTGCGTTTGCGCTGAATCCGGCGCTGGACGTCAGCCAGTACGCGCATACGGCGTGGAAGATCCGGGATGGGTTTGCCAAAGGCTCCATTATCGCAATCGCGCAGACACCCGGCGGGTACCTGTGGGTAGGGACAGCATTCGGCTTGTATCGCTTCGATGGCGTCCGAAATATCCTGTGGCAGCCACCGCCAAATCAGCATCTCCCCTCGAACACGATCACTAGACTAATCGCGGGGCAGGACGGGACTCTGTGGATCGGCACCCGGAATGGGCTGGCAACATGGAAGGACGGCAAGCTCACTCAGTACGCGGAGTTCGGTGGATCAGCCATCTATGCTCTAGTTGAAGATCGCGAGGGCTCGATATGGGCCGGTACGAATGGGGCTCCTGGGCCTCCCGATGGAAAACTCTGCGAAATTCGAAATGGCAGCGTCCGATGCCACCCGGAAATTGGCGGTGTTACCCACGGCGTCTTTGGATTGCATGAGGACGATAAGGGGAATCTCTGGGTCGGATTGGAGACAGGAGTCTGGCGATGGAGACCTGGACCGGCAAAATTCTATGCGGTGCCAGGCATGCTAAACGGAAGGATGCAGGGCATGGCGGACGGCGAAGACGGGGCGCTCTTGATCGCCACAACGGGCGCAGTCATGCGCCTGGCTGATGGAAAAGCGGAAGTGGTATATCGGTTCCCCACTGCGAGGCGCGGGTTCCGTTTCCTAAGAATGCTCCGCGATCGCGACGGCGATCTGTGGGTGTGTCCTGCGGGTCGCGGCATTGTGCATATACACGATGGACGGACCGATGTGTTTTCACAGTTCGACGGCCTATCCGGCGACGACATTTACGATTTGTTTGAGGATCGTGAGGGCAATATTTGGGTCGCCACCGTCAACGGGCTCGACCGCTTTCGCGAGCTTCCAGTTGTTACGTATTCCAAGAGCCAAGGTTTGTCGGATATCCCTTGGGGGGGCCTATTAGCGGCGAGGGATGGAAGCATTTGGTTCAGTACCCTTGATGGGTTAAACCGCTTGAATCAGGGCCGGGTTACGGTTTACCGCCAGCACCGGGCCAAGGTTGGCGTGCGACAGATTGTCGGCAGCAGATTGCCGGATGAGGGGGTGGGGTCCCTTTTTCAGGACTCTCGCGGGCGAATCTGGGTTTCCACGCTTACCGCGATCGGCTACCTGGAGAATGACAGGTTTATTCCTGCGGCGGCTCCCGGCGGGGTGGTGGAGTCCCTGACCGAGGACACTTCCGGGAATCTTTGGATCGCCAACCGCAACCTCGGCCTCTTGCGATTGTCGTGGCACAATGAGTTGCAGCAGATTCCATGGGCCGCATTCGGACGCAAGGATTTCGCAGTCATTGTGGCTCCGGATCCTTTGCACGGCGGCGTATGGCTCGGATTTTCTCAGGGCGGCGTCGCCTGGTTTCGTGACGGTCACGTCCAGTCATCCTACTCAGCCGCCGATGGCCTGGGCGAGGGCCGTGTCAATCAGCTTCGGTTCGACGGGCAAGGCGCGCTTTGGATCGCCTCCGAGGGCGGACTCGGTCGATTGAGAAACGGCCGCATTGCCAAGTTAACGAGCAAGAGCGGCTTGCCTTGCGACGCGGTCCAATGGACCATGGAAGACGATGCCCAATCGGTCTGGATAATGATGCCCTGCGGCTTGGTGCGGGTTGCGCGCTCCGAGTTGGACGCGTTGACCGGTGCTGCAGACAAGACAGCCCGTACAATCCACGCCACGGTTTTCGATAGTTCCGACGGGCTAAGACTTCTTGCTGTTGTTGGCGATTATACGCCGCGCGTCGCCAAGTCAGCAGATGGGAAACTCTGGTTCAGTGTTCCAGACGGCATCAGCGTCATCGATCCGCACCACCTTCCCTTCAACAAGCTCCCGCCGCCGGTGCATATCGAGAAGGTCATCGCCGACCGAAAGGAGTACCGGGAAAATTTATTGGGTGACGCACCATCGAATCCCCGCCTGCCTCCGCTGGTGCGCGAGCTAGAGATCGAGTATACGGCGCTCAGCTTAGTCGCGCCAGAAAAGATACGCTTTAGGGACAAGCTCGAAGGCTGGGACCACGATTGGCAGGATGTTGGCAACCGCCGCCAAGCTTTTTACACAGGTCTGGGTCCGCGGCGTTATCGATTTCGAGTCACCGCTTGCAACAACGACGGGGTGTGTAACGAAGCCGGGGCGTTCCTAGACTTTTCAGTGGCACCAGCGTACTACCAAACGACTTGGTTCCGTCTGTCGGGCGTGGCCGCGTTCTTTGCCTTGCTTGTGGGGGTGTATCATCTGCGGTTGATGCAACTGGCGCGCGAATTCAACATGCGGGTGGAGGAGCGCGTCAGAGAACGGACCCGCATCGCGCGCGAACTCCATGATTCTCTTTTGCAAAGTTTTCAGGGACTGATGTTTCGCTTGCAAGCGGTGCGCGACCTGCTTCCCGGGCAGTCAAGCGAAGTCATTGAGGCTCTGGATATTGCGCTGGAGCGCGGTGACAAAGCCATTGCGGAAGGCCGGGACACAGTCTCGGACTTGCGTGAGTCCATTGTCGGCGACAAAGATGTAGCGGATGCATTGACGGACCTCGGTGAGGAACTGGCCGCCCAGAGCGACAATGGCACGGCGCAGTTCGTGCGCGTCCTCGTGGAAGGGAAACCACGAAAACTCGATCCTCTGCTGCGCGACGAAATCTACCGCATTGCGCGGGAAGCGCTGCGAAACGCATTCCGCCACGCGAAAGCGCAGAAGATCGAAGCGGAAATCACATATGGCGATTCCGAATTTCTGTTGCGCGTGCGAGACGACGGAAGCGGAATTGCTCCACAAGTTGCCAACCGCGGTGCCCGTCCAGGTCACTGGGGGCTCTCCGGGATGCGGGAACGTGCGAAGAGCTTCGGCGGGAAGCTGGAAGTCTGGAGTGAGCACGGAGCTGGAACGGAAATCGAGTTGACCGTCCCCGCTTCTATTGCTTACGGAAGATTCAAAGGGCGTCGCCGATTTTCGTTCTTGCGAAGAAAGACTGGGGAAACGGATGAACAGCAATCCTCCTAAGATAAGCAACAGTCCCGATCAAATTCGCGTTCTCTCGGTTGACGACCACGTACTGATCAGGGAAGGGATCGCCGCGCTCATCGCCAATCAAAAGGACATGCGTTTGGTGGCCGAAGCCTCCACCGGAGCCGAGGCGATTGGACAGTTTCGGTCGCACCGTCCGGACGTGACTCTGATGGACTTGCAGATGCCAGAAATGAATGGCATCGATGCCCTCATTGCGATTCGGAGTGAATTTCCAGAAGCGCGGGTCATCGTGCTGACGACCTACGCAGGCGACGTTCTGTGCAAGCGGGCGATGAAGGCCGGCGCCCAAGCTTACATCTTAAAAGGCAACGTGCGGAAGGATCTTTTGGACATGATCCGAGCCGTTCGCGCTGGAAAAAAGTTCATTCACGGAGAGGTCGCTGCCGAACTCGCCAGCCATGCTGCTGATGACGCCTTAACTGAAAGGGAGATCGAAGTTTTGTCGCTAATTGCGGCCGGAAATTCCAACAAGCTCATCGCCGATGAGTTATCGATTTCGGAGGATACCGTCAAAGGCCATGTCAAGAGGCTTCTTTCCAAGCTTGGTGTCAATGACCGCACCCATGCAGTAACCGTTGGGTTGAGGCGCGGAATCATCGAATTATAAATTCATTATAACAACCCTAAAGAGTCCAAAGTGGTCCCCACATTTGGGGATTCGGGATCTTGGGCGATTCCGATATGTTCTTCTCGTACGAGTGCGCATTAGTGTGATGTAAAGGGGAGAACTTGCAACGATTGTTTACGATGTTTCCAGGCGGTTGGCCAGGAGCAGGACTGTTGCTTCTACGTTTGGCAGGAGCCGTTCCTTTGCTGATCGGAGGGTACTCCGAATTTCTGGGACGGCACCACGGCGGGCTGTACACGGGATTCGTCACGACCGGCGTCGGGGCTTCGCTGCTGGCAGGGCTGTGGACGCCCATAACGGGAACTTTGCTGGCAATGATCGAGGTCTGGTTTGCCGTCACTCAAGCGGGCCGAGCGGAAATGTACCTCCCGCTTGCGGCGCTTGGAGTAAGTCTGGTAATGCTCGGACCGGGTGCCTGGTCTGTAGACGCCCGACTTTTTGGCAGGAAGCGGATTAATATTCGTAGTCGCTAGAGGCACGCCCTGCCGCGCGGTTAGTGCTTTGTCAAACGCATCTTGGAAGGGGGCACCCACCTTGACGCTTCGCCTTGCAGTGTATTCCTGTTATTCCTAGAAGGACTGCGTTGCTCCGACTATCCGGTAACCCTAAAGAGGTATTTCCCGCCTCCTCCAAATAGCATTTCTTGCCTGCTCAAGATGGTCGTTAGCTTTGCTCCGAAATGACTGGGCATGCCGACTCCAATTGGGGTTTCTTCGAGAACCGCCTCATGCGACTATCGGCGCACGTCAAATAGAGCTGCCGAGCGAGACGTTACAAGAAGGAATGTAGGAAGCCACCATGTGGATGCGATGCTGTGCTACGTGTAAGCGGGTACTCAGGAAAGTTAGGCTATCCGATCACATTTGCTGCGAGTGCGGCTGGGAATGGTGACGGCAATGGCAAAGGTGATTGAGTTCTGTGTACCTGAGAAATTCCGTAAACAAAGCGGAAAATGGATTTCGCCCGAGCAGCGCGGGACATTCCGTTTACGGCGCCGGAAAACAAATCAGCATGACACGGAGGGCGGTTTCCGCGAACCGAACGGAGTGGAACTCAGAAATTGCAGGGCCCATATCCGGTGAATGGATCGCGAGGGAGAGGGCAACACGAAAACGTCGGAGCCAGGAATAGAAGGAAGGAGGATATCGAGATGCTTGGTGTGACTGACAGTCTTAACCGTAGTTCGGGAGGTGCAGGGTTGACTGAGAACCCTGCACTTCCGCCAGTGTACAGCGATGCCCGAAAGGGCTTGATGGATGGAGTTGTTATGGGAATTGGTCTGGTAGAGAGCGACCTCAAGAACAGCATGTTAGGTTTCGACGATGAAATACGTAACGAACTGCACTTCGAAGAGATCGTGGGCAGAAGCGCGGCTCTGCAACGTGCGCTCCGGCAGGTCGAGGTTGTGGCGCCGACCGATTCCGGTGTACTGATTCTAGGAGACACGGGCACCGGAAAGGAGTTAATCGCCCGCGCGATCCACAACCGGAGCGCCCGGCGGGATCGATCCTTTGTCAAACTGAACTGCGCCGCCATTCCCTCCGGTCTACTTGAAAGCGAACTTTTTGGCCATGAAAGGGGCGCATTTACCGGCGCCATCATGCGCAAGGCGGGCCGCTTCGAGGTTGCAGACAAGGGCACTCTGTTCCTCGACGAAGTAGGCGACATTCCACTCGAGCTTCAGCCTAAATTGCTGCGGGTGTTGCAGGAACATGAATTTGAAAGACTAGGCAGCACCCGTACACAGCAGGTGGATGTTCGTGTGGTTGCGGCTACTCATCGGGATTTGAAGCAGATGGTGGAAGATGGAGAGTTCAGAAGCGATCTGTATTATCGCCTGCATGTTTTCCCATTGCCGGTTCCGCCCTTGCGAGAGCGCCGCGAAGACATCCCTCTCTTGGTACGTCATTTCGTGGACGAATATGCTCGACGCATGAAACGCCGTATTGAAACCATTCCTCCCCAAGCGATGGAAACTCTTACAAGTTATTCATGGCCAGGTAATGTGCGTGAGCTGCAGAACTTTATTGAGCGGGCGGTGATTCTATCGCCGGGGAGTGTCCTGCGTCCACCTCTTGCTGAGCTGAAACAGGCTGCTATACAAACGTTCAGCACGGAGATGAGCACTCTGGAAGAAATGGAGCGCGAACACGTGCTGCGGGCGCTCCGAGCATCCAACTGGATGATCGGTGGTCTTAATGGTGCGGCCGCGCGCCTGGGTATGAAGCGGACGACCCTGGCTTATCGGATACGCAAACTTAATATTCCGCTTCGTCCTCAATGAAGGAAAACCGGCGATCTTCTGCGTGACAGCATTTGCGCGATGGACGTCAGTTGGAAAGATGCCACTATTAGGACCGAGGGCAGTCCAGATTGTCTCCGGCGCTTCTTAGGCTACGATCAGCAGGACCTAATAGCTGAAATGGAAAGGAATGGAAATGAGTACCGCTGGGTTTGAAGTTGCATTGCCGATCTTCCTTGAGCGAGGATTTTTGAGGACTCAACCCAGCCCAATTGTGCGTCACAACCCGACATCATGCGTACCGAATTCAGGAGCAAGGGAAAGTCGCAAAGGATAATCGGGAGCAGCCCTGCCCTCTTCAAAACCCTGCTCGAGGAGGTTAAAGGTGATGGCAGATGAAACGTTCACTCACACGGTGAATAGGTAGGTAAAACCAGTGAGCCACAAGGGCTAAGTCTTGTGTAGGCGGCTGGAACAGGTTCTAGTGGTCGTTACGAAACGTCGCTAAGGGAGGTTTTCTTATGTCGAAGAAAGTCGCAGACGTATTGTGGGAGATGCTGGCGAAGGCTGGTGTCAAACGCTGTTATGGAATCGTCGGAGATGCACTGAATCCAGTAGTGGACGCACTGCGCCGAAATGGTGCAATCGAGTTGGTTCCCGTTCGTAATGAGGAGTATGGAGTATTTGCAGCGGTCGCGGAAGCTTATTTCACGGGTAACCCAGTGGTGGTGTGCGGAACTGCGGGACCCGGAGTTGTCCATTTGTTCAACGGATTGATGGACGCACGGAAAGAAGGAGCTCCCATTATCGCCATCGCCGGGGATGTAGAGTCGAGCATTATTGACACATCTGCGCTCGAGGAACTGAACCCGTACAAGTTTTTCGAGGCGGCTTCTCTCTATACCGCACGGCTGGTGAATCCGGAGCAGGCCCGCGCGGTCATCAGCACCGCCATCCTCACGGCGGTGGTGGAAAAGGGCCCCACCGTTCTTGCCATACCTGGCGATGTCGCGTCCGCCGATGCTCCAGACCAGCCTACCGACTTCACCATTGCAGCTCCAGCTGTCGTGAGACCTTCCGATACAGACTTCGAAAAATTAGTAAGGATGATCGATGAAGCGAAAACGGTGGCGATCTTTGGTGGGGACGGTTGCAGAGAAGGTCGCGACGAAGTGGTTGAACTGGCGTGCAAGCTGAAGGCCCCCGTCGGCTATGCCTTCCGCGGGAAGCAATGGCTGGAGCATGAGAATCCTAACGCCGTTGGCATGACCGGGCTGTTAGGTTATGGAGGAGCGTACAACGCAATCCATGAAGCCGACCTCTTGCTTATGCTGGGCACGGATTTTCCCTTCTCAGAATTTCTTCCCGGCGCCAGTGTGAAGAAGGTTCAGATTGACAAGAACCCAAAGCACATCGGCCGCCGTACAGCGCTTGATCTCGGTCTTGTTGGCGATATCAAATCGACGGTCAGTGCGTTGCTTCCGGCCGTGCGTGAAAAGACGAATAGAGAGTTTTTAGACAGGCAGATTGCGCACACGGAATCCTTCCACAAACTGCTGCAGCACTATGTCGAGAAGGGGCCGACGATAAAACCCATACGCCCTGAATTCCTCGCCGCGACGCTCAGCGAGCTGGCTTCGGATGACGCAATGTTCTTTGCGGACACGGGTACGGCCTGTATCTGGCTTGCAAGGCATATCTACGGTGGAAAAAACCGAAGGCTCTTTGGCTCGTTCTCGTGGGCATCTATGGCCAATGCTGCACCGAACGCGTTCGGATGTGCGCTGGCATATCCCGGCAGACAGTGCATCGCGTTATCCGGCGATGGAGGCTTCACGATGCTGGGAATGGGCGATCTGCTGACGCAGATAGAACGACGAACTCCCGTGGTTCAAATCATTCTCAACAACGAAAAGTTTGACTTCGTCCATATCGAACAACAGGAGGCCGGCATCGTTCCCTTTGGCGTGGAGTTCAAGAATCCAAATTTTGCGAAGGTTGCTGAGGCAATGGGCGCGAAAGGGATTCGTATCGAGGAACCCGAAGACGTTCGAGAAGGCCTGGCCGAAGCTCTCGCGTACAAGGATGGCCCCGTGGTTGTCGACGCAGTCGTAGATCCCTTGGCGCTTGCCATGCCGTCCCATTCACCTTTCCACACCGTTAAGGGGTTCACCCTTAGTTTCGCCAAGCAGGTGCTCAGCGGCAGGCTGGATACGGTGATCAAGGAGATGGAGCGAAACGTGGGAATCGTCTGAGCCATGCGGCCGGGTAGAGCCTCCCTCAGGAATCCGACGGAAGCTGAAGATGCAACGACTCTGTTTCCTGTCCCGAGGCATCGAAATCAGACACGTCCAGGGAGGGGTGGAGGTGTTGTGCCGCCCTCCCATGCGTTTGCTCTCGCAACGATCGGAACACCACCGAGCAGTTTCGCATCGCCTTCGGCGCGTGGAAGGAAATATTGGGTATGACTAAACCCATTCTGGTGGTAACCAGCCGTTACACGAGGGCAGTTGAAGACCGTATCGACCGCGATTACAACGCTCGGCGAAACCCGAACCAGTTTCCTTTCAGCTGTCAGAGTCTGCTTTCCGCAGCGGAGGGAGCCGACGCCCTGTTCATCGCGCCGGCAGACCGGTTGGACTCTGGTTTTTTCCAGAATATTTCGCCCACCGTAAAAATTATCGCCACCTACTCGGTGGGTTTTGAGCATATCGATCTGGAAGCCGCCGCTCGCAGGAAAATTCCAGTCGCCTATACCCCTGGTGTCAACAGTGAAGCAACGGCCGACATCGCTATGCTGCTTTTACTGGGAGCTTCGCGCCGCGCTTACGAGGCTCAGGAACTGGTTCGAACGGGAGCATGGAGACCCTTGAGCCCCGACATGCTCTTGGGATGGCAAGTCGGTGGCAAAGTTTTCGGCATTTTGGGAATGGGGCGCGTGGGACAGGCCGTGGCACGTCGAGCACGAGGATTCGGAATGAAGATTCACTATTCGAACCCATCGGAGTTATCTACGGAAATCGCAGGCGATGCCGTCTACCACGAGGATCCTTCGGATCTGCTTCGCGCAAGCCAGTTCTTGAGCCTGCACGCCCCGGAGACTCCTCAGACCCGCCATTTCTTGAACTCCAAAGCCCTAAGCCTTCTGCCCCCGGGGGCTATCGTGGTGAACACGGCTCGCGGAGGATTGGTGGTCGACGAAGACCTCATCGCGGCTCTCAAGAGCGGGCGGGTCGCCGCTGCCGGACTCGACGTATTTGAAGGCGAGCCAAAACTTCACCAGGAATATGTTTCGCTGAAAAATACATTTCTACTGCCACATATCGGCAGCGCTACGATCGAAACCCGTACGGCCATGGGTATGCTGGCCCTGGACAATGTGGATGCGGTGCTGAACGGTAGGCCGGCGCCCACCCTCGTCCAGCCCTAGTCGCAGTCGGAAATTGTCTCAGCCACATCTGGGACGAAAGCAATGAGTGAAGGCGGGAAGGTAGTCATCATCGGCGGGGGATTTGGTGGGCTTTCTGCCGTTTCTGCCGCCCAGCGCTTGAACTCACATCGAGTGTACCTTATGCGGATCGATCGGCGAAACTATCACCTGGTCCAACCACTGCTCTACCAAGTCGCGACGGGCTCGAGGCCGGTTGCTCGAGGCCGGTTGCTCAAGGCCGCTCTAGACGATCAGCGATTGCAGACCTGTCCTTGAGTGCGGTTTCGTGCGCAGGCAGCTTTTGCAGTTTCCATGTCGCGTCTTCCGATACAATCGATGCGACATAGCCACAGGGGCAGAAGGCAGAAGCTTGTGACATAGTGTTTTCACCGTACTTTTGACAGGGGACGGGGGAATGAGTGCGCAAAACGTACCGGCTGTATTCATCGTCGATGATGATGCTGACGTGCGTGAGTCTCTTCAGGAACTCCTGGAGTCGGTCGGCCTGCACTCTCAGTCTTTTGGAACCGCACAAGAGTTCTTAGCGGTAGGGCACGGTGACGCTCCCAGTTGCCTTATTCTGGATGTGAGGCTTCCCGGTATCAGCGGCCTGGATCTTCAGCACGAACTGAAAAGAGAGAGAATAAGTATTCCCATTATTTTTCTCACGGCTCATGCTGACGTTCCGATGTCAGTCAAGGCCATGAAGTCCGGAGCGGTTGAGTTTCTGACTAAGCCATTCAGGCAACAGGATCTCCTCGATGCGGTCCAGCGATCGCTTACTCGAGCTCGCAGCCTGCGCGAGAAAGAGCGAGAGTTAACTGATTTGCGACATCGTTATGAAAGACTCAGCGTTCGTGAATGCGAAGTAATGAAGCTGGTCGTCTCCGGGATGCTTAACAAGCAGGCAGCAGCGGAACTCGGTGCCAGCGAAGCCACCATCAAAATGTATCGCAGCCAGGTCATGAAAAAGATGCAGGCCAAATCCTTGCCTGAGCTTGTCAGGATGGCAGACAAGCTGAGGCCCTGATAACCGTTGAGTCCCGCCCGTGGGCATCGCATCGCCAATCCATCGAAAGTAGCGGTCTAACCTACTAAGGTCTAGTTTTGCCCGCCCAAAGTTCGATTGCTCCAGGAGTGCCATCACGCTACTCTCAGGGCATGCCACTGGACCAAACCTCGAAGTTGATTGCGATCATTGACGATGATGAGGCTATGCAAGATTCTCTGGGCGACCTTTTGGAGGCGGCGGGGCTTGCGGCTCGGTGCTTCGGATCCGCGGAGGAGTTCCTCAAATCCGACTTGCATAGCACGGCCGCGTGCTTGATCGTTGACATCCGCATGCCGAAGATGTCTGGTCTGGAGTTGCAGGCCAAGCTGAAAGAAGAAGAATTGAACGTTCCCATCATCTTTATCACTGCTCATGGAGACGCTCGAATGCGTATTCAAGCCATGAGACGGGGTGCGGTCGAGTTCCTTGCAAAGCCGTTCGATCATCAATTGCTACTTAAAAGAGTTCGTTCCGCTCTGAATATGTGAAAAGCTCGCGTTATCGCAGTCGCGTGGCGAGCCTTAAGTGTAGAGGTTTCTGTGGGAGATCATGCAACAGTGACGAACGCGGGAGCCGCGGATCAGGTCGAGCGAACATTCGAGCGGATCATTGGTAGTAGCGCTGCTCTCGAATCGGTCCTCGCTCAGGTGGAGCAGGTTGCTCCCACAGACTCGACGGTCCTCATCGAAGGAGAAACCGGTACGGGAAAAGAGCTCATCGCCCATGCCATTCACAATGCAAGTCAGCGCTGCGGGCGTTCATTTATCAAACTGAATTGCGCCGCTATCCCGCTCGATCTTCTGGAAAGCGAGTTGTTCGGTCACGAGAAGGGCGCATTCACTGGAGCGATCGCGCAGAAGATCGGGCGCTTCGAAATGGCTGACAAGGGCACACTATTCTTGGACGAAGTAGGCGACATTCCCCCTGCGCTGCAGCCGAAGTTGCTGCGTGTTTTGCAGGAGCAGGAGTTCGAGCGACTTGGAAGCGGTAAAACTCACAAGGTCGATGTTCGTCTGGTCGCTGCAACCAATCGGAATCTGGGCAAGATGGTAGCGCGCGGTCAGTTCCGTAGTGATCTCTACTATCGTCTGAACGTCTTTCCTATCCTGTTGCCTGCGCTCCGCGAGCGCCGGGAAGACATCCCCGAACTTGTAACGCACTTCGTGAAGGTCCTCAGCCGCCGCATGGGAAAACAAATCGATGGCATTCCTTCAGAGATAATGGCTGCCTTCCAGTGGCATTCCTGGCCTGGAAATATAC
>Ga0073928_10008561_pt1 | contig 12805 bp, 10 predicted proteins | sample PaiPotPPA55metaG_FD_76969 | JGI IMG/M metagenome (GOLD analysis project Ga0073928, IMG submission 76969) | Iron sulfur acid spring bacterial and archeal communities from Banff, Canada, to study Microbial Dark Matter (Phase II) - Paint Pots PPA... ...
CGGCAGGGTAAACCCCACCGGGAGCAAGACCAAGTAGGAGCGGCAGGCAGCGCCGGTTCGCCGGCCTGCCGGGCGGGCCTTCGCGCCGCCGCTCGGGTCGGTCGCACGAGGCGTCCGGTAACGGACGTCCCAGATGAATGGCCATCCCCGCCGAATTCGGCGGGACAGAACCCGGCTTACAGGCCGTCTGGCGTTTTCCTTGGCGGAACATAAGTAGAACAAATAAATACAGCTAGTAGGCGCCGCTAATCCCGCTGACTACATGCTGTAGGTTGATTGGATTGGTTACGAACATTTCAAATTGCGCGAATTTATTCTGAAAAATTCTTGACGGACCATGAAATCCCATGCTATCCCATTCTCACCCAAAGGCGAGCACCGCCGCTGGGGGGAACTCGGCGGTGCTAACCGGGCCTGTCCCTTGCCGGACGCCAATGGGTGCGAGCGTTGGGGGAAGAAGTGGATCTTTTTCTATCCACTTACGTGAATAAGGTCGACCGCAAGGGGCGAGTTTCAGTGCCGGCGACCTTTCGCTCCTCCCTGGAGGGGCAGCGCTTTCACGGCATCGTCGTTTTCCCATCGTTTCAATACCCGGCGCTCGATGGCACCGGCGGCGATTACATGGAAGAACTCGGCGAACGCTTGGAAACGCTGGAACCCTTTTCTGCCGAATACAACGATCTGTCGATGCTGTTCGCCGAGAGCCGGCAGCTGCCGTTCGACAGCGAAGGCCGCGTGATCCTGACCGAGGAGCTGAAGGACCACGCCGATATCGACACCGAGGCGATGTTTGTCGGCCGCGGCGCGATGTTCCAGATCTGGGAGCCGTCGCGCTTTGCCCGACACCGCGACGAGACCCGTCAGCGCCTGCGCCAGGGCGCGGCGATGCCGGCCCGCGGCGGCGTGCGGCGAACCCAATGATCTCAAACAGCGGCGACACCGCAGCCGATACGCCCGGGCATGTCCCGGTGCTGCTCGACGCGGTGCTGGAAGCGCTCGCGCCGCGCGACGGCGCGATCTACGTCGATGGCACCTTCGGCGGCGGCGGCTACAGCGCGGCGCTGCTGGCGGCAGCCCGCTGCCGCGTGCTCGGCATCGACCGCGACCCGGAGGCGCTGCGCCGCGGCGCGGCCTTGACCGAGAAATACCGGGGCCGGCTCGATCTGATCGAGGGCCGCTTCGGCGACATGGATCGCCTGGTCGACGGGATCGCGCCCGGCCCGATCGCCGGCGTCGCGCTCGATCTTGGGGTGTCGTCGATGCAGCTCGACCGCGCCGAGCGCGGCTTCTCGTTCCGCCTCGACGGGCCGCTCGATATGCGGATGGGACGGGATGGGACCAGCGCCGCCGACCTCGTCGCCGAATTGCCGGAACCGCGCCTCGCGGCATTGATCCGCGACTTCGGCGAGGAGCGCTATGCCCGGCGCATTGCCCGCGCGATCGCCGCGCACCGACAGCGGCAGCCGATCCGGCGTACCAACGAATTGGCCGAGATCGTGCGCGGCGCGGTGCCGACCCGCGAACCCGGGCTCGACCCGGCGACGCGGACCTTCCAGGCGCTGCGCATTGCGGTCAACGACGAGCTCGGCGAGATCGACCGCGGCCTCGCCGCCGCCGAGCGGCTGCTGATGCCGGGGGGCCGGCTCGCCGTCGTCTCGTTCCATTCGCTCGAAGATGTGCGGGTCAAGAATTTCTTGCGCCGGCGCAGCGCTGCCACGTCCGGTGCTTCGCGCCACCTGCCGCAGGCGCCGGCGCGGCCGCCGAGCTTCACCCTGTTGTGGCGCCGCGCGGTGCGGCCGGGCACCGACGAGATCGCCCGCAACCCGCGCGCCCGCTCGGCCCGGCTGCGCGCCGCCGAACGCACCGGCGCACCACCCTGGCCGGCGGAGACGGCCCAATGATCCGGCTGAGCTCGCTGTTCTGGCTCGCGCTGGTGCTGATCAGCGGCTTTGCCATGTTCAAGGTCAAATATTCGGTCCAGGACCTGGAAGACGAGCTCGGCCGGATGCGCAAGCAGACCGTCGCCGAGCAACAGGAAATCCGCGTCCTCAACGCCGAATGGTCGTATCTGACCCAACCGGAGCGGCTCGCCGAGTTGAACCGCAAGTTCCTGTCGCTGACGCCGATCCCGGTCAAGCAGCTGCAGCAGAAGCTCGACGAGATCCCGCTGCGGCCGCCGGCACCGCCGCCGGTACCGGCACCGCCGCCGATCGCGGTGATCGAAGCTGCGGCACCGCCGCCGCCACCGGAACCCGCCGCGCCGGCGCCTGATACCGTCACCATCGCTGCGGCGGTGCCCGTGCCTGCGGTGACGACAGCCGCGCTGAAGTCGGGGACCGCCGTTCGGCTGGCAAAGGCGAGCGCGACCCGCGCGGTGCGCACCCTCAACGACCTGTTCGAAGAAATCGGTGGAGACCGGTGATGGCGACGCCGCTGCTGCTCGCCGACGACAACCCGTGCCGGCCGCGCCACTTCAAGCCGCCGCCGCCCTGCGCGCCAGTCATCGCCGATGCCCGGGCCAATGCGCTGATCGAGACCTGCCGGACCCGGCTCCTCGCCGCTGCGGCGCTGTTCGGCCTCGTCTTCCTGGTCGTCGCCCTGCGCCTTATCGAGATCGTCGCGTTCTCGGGGGCGAGTGCGGAATCGCATGCCGGCCGCATCCGCCCGCCGGCGCCGCCGCCGGCCGCCCGCGCCGACATCGTCGACCGCAACGGCACGCTGCTGGCGACGACGCTCGATACCCCGTCGCTCTACGCCGATCCGCGCCAGATCATCGACCCGGCCGAGGCGACCCGCGCGCTCGGCGCGGTGCTGCCCGGGCTCGACCCGAAGGAGGTCTACGCCAAGCTGACCTCCGGCCGGAGTTTCGTCTGGCTGAAGCGGCGGCTGACGCCGCGGCAGACCTACGAGGTCAACAAGCTCGGGATCCCGGGCTTCCAGTTCGAGCACGAGGAACGCCGGGTCTATCCGTTCGGCGATGTCGCCTCGCATGTCGTCGGGTATTGCGGCATCGACAACAACGGCCTTGCCGGCATCGAACGTGCGCTGGACGGCTCGGTCAAGGGCCGGCGCGAGCCGCTGCAACTCTCGCTCGACTCGCGCGTCCAGTTCGTCTTGCGCGAGGAATTGGCCAAAGTCGTCCAGGATTTCAGCGCCAAGGGCGCCGCCGGGATCATCATGAACGTGCGCACCGGCGAGATCATCGCGATGGTGTCGCTGCCCGATTTCGACCCGAACCGCCCCGGCGCGGTCGACCCCAACCTGCCCGCCGCCGAGGCGAAGGACCGCACCTTCAACAAGATCACCCTCGGCGATTACGAGATGGGTTCGGCCTTCAAGATCTTTAATACGGCGATGGCGCTCGACGCGGGCACTGCGTCGCTGGCCAAGAATTACGACGCGATCCACGACATCAAGATCGGCCGGTTCACGATCAGCGACTATCACGGCAAGCACCGGATGCTGAGCGTGCCCGAAGTCTTCATGTATTCGTCGAACCTCGGCTCGGCGCGAATGGCGATGGAGGCCGGCGCCGAGCGGCAGCGCACCTTCCTTGGGCGCCTCGGCCTGTTGAAGCCGGTGCCGGTCGAGTTCGACGAGGTCTCGAAGCCGCATTTCCCGAGCCAGTGGCGCGAGGTCAACGTCATCACGATCGCCTATGGCCACGGCATCGCCGTCAGCCCGCTGCATGTCGCGACCGCGGTCTCGGCGATCGTCAACGGCGGCACCCTGCGCCGCCCCACCGTGCTCAAGGTACCGCCCGGCGTGTCTTCGCCGGGCGAGCGGGTGATCTCGGAAAAGACCTCCGAACAGATGCGCAAATTGATGCGGCTCGTCGTCGAATTCGGCACCGCCAAGCTCGCTGCCGCGCCGGGTTATGTCGTCGGCGGCAAGACCGGCACCGCGGAAAAGAACCAAGGCGGCCGCTACCAGGAGAAGAAGCTCGTTTCCGACTTCGTCGGCGTCTTCCCGATGCAGGACCCGCAATACGTCGTGCTGACGATGGTCGACGAGCCGCACGGTACCAAGGCGACCCACGGCTTTGCCACCGCCGGCTGGACCGTCGCGCCGGCGACCAGCCGGATCGTTCAGCGGATTGCGCCGCTGCTCGGCGTGACGCCGGTGGACGAAACCGCCCCGGAGATTGTTAAGCCGCTGACGGTCGAGAGCCTCCAGGGCAAAAAGATTGAATCTTACTGAGCTGATGAGCCCCGCCGCCCCCCTCCCGGGCGCGCCCCGGGCCGCACCGCCGGACCAGCGGATGCTGATTGCCGGAGCCGGCAACCCCGATCCCGACATCACCGGCATTACCGCCGATTCCCGCGAGGTCCGACCGGGCTACCTGTTTGCCGCGCTGCGCGGGACTCGGCGCGACGGCCGCGCCTTCGCCGGCGAAGCCGTCGCCCGCGGCGCCGCCGCGATCCTGACCGACGAGATCGGCGCGCTTGCGCTCGATAGCCACAGCCGCGCCGTCCCGGTCGTCACCGACACAAACCCGCAGCGCCGGCTGGCGCTGTTCGCGGCCCGGTTCTTCGGCCGCCAGCCGGTCACGGTCGCCGCCGTCACCGGCACCAACGGCAAGACCTCGGTCGCGCATTTCACCCGCGAAATCTGGGCGGCGCTGGGCCAGCCGGCGGCGAGCCTCGGCACCCTCGGTATGGTGACCCCGGAGGGCCGCCGCCCCGGCGCGCTGACGACGCCCGATCCGGTCGCCCTGCATCGCGACCTCTGCGACCTCGCCCGCGGCGGCATCGAGCAAGCCGTCATCGAAGCCTCGAGCCACGGCCTGCACCAGTTCCGCCTCGACGGCGTCGCGGTCACCGCCGCCGCCTTCACCAACCTGACCCGCGACCATCTCGACTACCACGGCGACATGGACTCGTACCGGGCGGCGAAGGACCGACTGTTCACCGAGCTGCTGGTCCCCGGCGGACGAGCGGTCCTGAATGCCGACAGCGCGGAATTCCCGCGTCTCGCGCGGCTCTGCCGGAGGCACGGCCACGGCATCATCTCGTATGGCACCGTCGAGGGTGCCGATCTCCGCATCCGGCAGCGCGTGCCGCTGCCGACCGGCCAGCAGATCGTGCTCGAATTGTATCGCGAGCGACGGGAAGCGGTCCTGCCGCTGGTCGGCGATTTCCAGGTGCTGAATGTGCTGGCCTCGCTCGGCTTGGTGATTGCCGGCGGCAGCGAGCTCGGTCCGGCGGCCGCGGCATTGGAACGGCTGACCGGCGTTCCCGGACGGATGCAGCCGGTCGGCGAAACCGCGGAGGGCGCCGCGGTCTTCGTCGACTATGCGCACACGCCCGACGCACTGCAGACGGTTTTGACCGCGCTGCGCCCGCACACCGGGCGCCGGCTGGTCGTCGTGTTCGGCGCCGGCGGCGACCGCGACCGCGGCAAGCGGCCGCTGATGGGAGAGGTCGCGACGGCGTTGGCCGATGTCGTCTATGTGACCGACGACAACCCGCGCAGCGAAGAACCGGCGGCGATCCGGCGGGCGATTGTCGCCGCGGCGCCGGGTGCGATCGAGATCGGCGACCGGCGTGCCGCGATCGGCACCGCGATCGCCGGGCTGCGCGCCGGCGATATCCTCGTGATCGCCGGCAAGGGGCATGAGACCGGGCAGATCGTTGGCGGCGAGGTGCTGCCGTTCGACGACGCGGAGGTCGCGCGCGAGGCGCTGACCGCCGGCGGCGGACGCTGATCCGCCCCGTGGCGCGGGTTGTCGCCATGCCCGGATGCCGCTATGCCTACATGACCGGCGGCGGCCGGCGGCACCTTTCCCGACCGGCAACCTCCTGACCTTCTGTCCGTATGCTGTATCCCCTGCTCCACCTCGCCGACCAGTTTCAAGCCTTCAACCTGTTTCGCTACATCACCTTTCGCTCGGGCGGTGCCGTCGTCACCGCCCTGCTGGTCAGCTTCCTGTCCGGCCCGAGCGTCATCGCCTGGCTGAAGTCGAAGCAGCACAACGGACAGCCGATCCGCACCGATGGGCCGCAGAGCCATCTGACCCGGAAGAAGGGCACCCCGACGATGGGCGGGTTCCTGATCCTGCTGGCGCTGACCTTCTCAACCTTGCTATGGGCCGACCTCGGCAACCCCTATGTCTGGATCGTGCTGCTGGTCACCGTCGCCTTCGGCCTGATCGGCTTCTTCGACGACTACACCAAGCTAACCCGCAACTCGCATCACGGCATCCCGGCCCGGGTGCGGCTGCTGGTGGAGTTTCTGCTTGCCGGCGCCGCCTGCGTGGTGCTGGCCTTCGTGATGCGGCCGCCGCTTGCCAACGGCCTCGCCGTGCCGTTCTTCAACACGCTGCTGGCGCTGGGCTGGTTCTACATACCGTTTGGCGTGCTGGTCATCGCCGGCGCGGCGAACGCCGTCAATTTGACCGACGGCCTCGACGGGCTGGCGATCGTGCCGTCGATGATCGCCGTCGGCTGCTTCGGCCTGATCGCGTATCTGGTCGGGAACGCGATCTATGCCCGGTACCTGTTGATCCCGCATGTCCCGGGCTCCGGCGAACTGACCGTGTTTTGCGCCGCGATGGTCGGCGCCGGGCTCGGCTTTCTGTGGTTCAACGCGCCGCCGGCATCGGTCTTCATGGGCGACACCGGCTCGCTGTCGATCGGCGGCGCGCTCGGCACGATCAGCGTCGTCACCAAGCATGAGATCGTACTCGCGATCATCGGCGGCCTGTTCGTGCTCGAGGCGGTGTCGGTGATCGTGCAGGTGGCGAGCTTCAAAACCACCGGCAGGCGGGTGTTCCGGATGGCGCCGCTGCACCACCATTTCGAGCAGAAGGGCTGGGAGGAGCCGACCATCGTGATCCGCTTCTGGATCATCGCCGCGATCCTGGCGATTGCCGGGCTGGCCACGCTGAAATTGCGCTGAGGCGGCGATGGTGGCCAGGACAGTGGTGGTGCGCCTCTTCGCCGGTCGCCGCGTCGCCATCCTCGGCCTCGCCAAATCCGGCCGTGCCGCCGCCGAATCGCTGGCCGGCGGCGGCGTCGAAATCCTTGCTTGGGACGACAACCCGAAGGCGCGCGAGGGGCTGCCGGCCGGCTGCCGCGCCGAGAACCTGGCCGAGGCCGATCTGCGCAACGTCGCCGCGCTGGTCCTGTCGCCCGGGATCCCGCACAGCTTCCCCGAGCCGCACCCGGCCGTCGTCAAGGCGCGGCACGCCGGGATCGAGATCGTCGGCGACCTCGAACTGCTGGCCCGCGCCGCACCGGAGGCGCGCTACATCGGCATCACCGGCACCAACGGCAAATCGACGACGACGGCGCTGATCGGCCACATCCTGCACCAGGCCGGCCGCGCCGCAGAGGTCGGCGGCAACCTCGGCACGCCGGCGCTGTCCTTGGCCCCGCTGGGGCCCGACGCGGCCTACGTCCTCGAATGCAGCTCGTACCAGCTGGAGCTGTTGTCGACGCTCGTCTTCGAAATCGCCGTGCTGCTGAACATCACTCCCGACCATCTCGACCGCCACGGCGGCATGGACGGCTACGTCGCGGCCAAGCGGCATATCTTCGACCGGCAGGGCGCCGACGCGACCGCGGTGATCGGGATCGACGATTCGATTTGTCGCGGCATGGCCGAGGAGATGCGCCGGAGCGGGCCGCAGCGGGTGGTCCCGATCTCGGTCCGGGAGCCGGTCGCCGGCGGGGTCTATGTCGAGAACGGCCGGCTGATCGATGCCCTCGACGACGAGCCGCGGCCGGTGCTCGACCTCGCCGAGGCCGAACGGCTGCCGGGCAGCCACAACTGGCAGAATGCCGCCGCCGGTTATGCCGTCGCGCGCCGCTACGGCATCGCGCCCGAGGTTGCGGTGGCCGCGATCCGCTCGTTCCCGGGGCTCGCGCATCGACAAGAGCTTGTGGCTACGATAGACGGATTACGCTATATAAACGATTCGAAGGCCACCAACGCCGACGCGACGGAAAAGGCGCTGACCTGCTACCGGGCGATCTACTGGATCGCCGGCGGGCTCTCCAAGGCGGGGGGTATCGTCCCGCTCGAACCGTATTTCGAGCGGTTGCGGCACGCATTCCTGATCGGACGCGCGACAGAGGAGTTTGCGGCGACGCTCGACGGCAAGATCCCCTTCACGCGCTGCGGCGACCTCGCGACGGCCGTGGCCGCCGCCACCGAACGCGCCCGCGCCGAGCGCGTCGCGGACGCGGTCGTGCTGCTGTCGCCGGCCTGCGCGTCGTTCGACCAGTTCGCCAATTTCGAGGCCCGCGGCGACGAATTCCGCCGCCTCGTGTCGGAATTGAGTGCGCAATGAGCCGGCGGCACTCGAACGGCTTGCGGGTTGGATCGGCATGGTGCGTCCTTCGAGACGCCCGCTCCGCGGGCTCCTCAGGATGACGCTTTTTATAATTGCCATCCAAGGACTTCGTCATCCTGAGGAACGCCCGGGCGAAGCCGGGGCGCATCTCGAAGGACGCAGTGACAGTCATGCCGTGAATGCCGCGGGGTGGCCGCGCAACCCGCCGGCAATAGCGACTTCGGGCGGCGCATGAAATTCGCCCGGATCGATCAGAACCCGGTGGCGCGATGGTGGTGGACGGTCGACCGCTGGAGCCTCGCCGCGCTCGGCGTGCTGGTCGGCTTCGGCGTATTGATGAGTTTTGCCGCCAGTCCGCCGGTCGCCGAGCGGCTCGGCTACGACCCGCTGTATTTCGTGCATCACCAGCTGGCCATCGTGCCGGTCGCGCTGGCGATCATGTTCTGGGTGTCGCTGCAGTCGCCGCGCACGATCCGCCGGATCGGCTTTATCGGGTTCGGCATCATGCTGGCGCTGCTGGCGCTGACCTTCGTGATCGGGGCCGAGATCAAGGGCGCGCGGCGTTGGATCAACCTGCCCGGCCTGTCGTTACAGCCGTCCGAATTCATCAAGCCGACTTTCGCCGTCGTCACCGCCTGGCTGCTTGCGGAGCAGAAGCAGCGCCCGGGCTTCCCAGGCAATGCGATCTCGATCGGCTTGTTCCTGGTGCTGATCGGCATGCTGCTGAAGCAGCCCGACCTCGGCATGGCGGTCGTCGTCGCCGCGGTCTGGTTCGGCCAGTTCATCCTCGCCGGGCTGCGGCTCTACTGGGTCGCCGCCGGCAGCATCGCCGGCGCCGCCGGATTCGTCGGCGCCTACCTGGCGCTGCCGCATGTCGCCAGCCGGATCAACCGCTTTCTCGACCCCGCCGCCGGCGACAGCTACCAGGTCAACCGCGCGCTCGAAGCCTTCACCAATGGCGGGCTGTGGGGCCGCGGACCCGGCGAGGGCACGGTCAAGGACGTGCTGCCGGACGCTCACGCCGATTTCGTGTTTGCCGTGGCAGGCGAGGAGTTCGGGGTCGTCATCTGCGTGCTGCTGGTCGGGATCTTCGCCTTCATCGTGTTTCGCGGGTTCTCGCGGATGCTGCAGGAGACCAACCTGTTCGTGGTGCTGGCGGCGACCGGTCTGTTGATCCAATTCGGCTTGCAGGCGGTCATCAACATGGCCTCCAGCCTGCACCTGATCCCGACCAAGGGCATGACCCTGCCCTTCGTGTCCTACGGCGGCTCGTCGATGCTGGCGCTGTCCCTCGGCATGGGGATGATGCTGGCGCTGACCCGGCGCCGGCTGGCCGGGAGCGAGCTGTGAGCACCGTCGTGCTCGCCGCCGGCGGCACCGGCGGGCATCTGTTCCCGGCCGAGGCGCTGGCGGCGCGGCTGCTCGCCGATGGCAGCAGTGTGTTGCTGATCACCGATGGCCGCGCCGAAGCCTTCGGCCAGCGCATGCCCGGCGTCGCGGTACGGCAGGTGCGCGCCGGCCGGCTCGGCGGCGGCCCGTTGCGCGCCGCCTTCGGCATCGCCGACATCGCGGTCGGCATCGTCCAGGCCCGGCGCCTGTTGCGGCAATTGCAGCCGGCCGCGGTGGTCGGGTTCGGCGGCTACGCCTCGGTGCCGACGATGATCGCGGCGGCGCAGCTCGGGCTGCCGACCGTGATCCACGAGCAGAACGCGGTGCTCGGCCGCGCCAACCGCATGCTGGCGCCGCGCGCCCGGTCGATCGCGACCGGCTTCCCGGAAACGATCGGGCTGCGGCCGCAGGACCGCGGCCGGGCGGTGCAGACCGGCAACCCGGTGCGGCCGGCGATCCTCGCGGTCGGCGCGGAACCGTACGCCCCGCCCAAGCCGGAGGGCGCGATCGAGCTGCTCGTCGTCGGCGGCAGCCAGGGCGCGAGCGTTTTCGCCGAGCTGGTGCCGGCGGCGCTGGCGCTGCTGCCGGAAGCGCTGCGTAGGCGCATTCGGCTCAGCCAGCAGGCCCGGACGGAAGATCGCGACGCGGTCGTCGAACGGCTGTCGGCGCTGGGCAGCGCTGCCGAAATCGAGACCTTCTTCACCGACATGCCGGAGCGGCTGGCAACCGCCCAGCTGGTGGTCTGCCGCGCCGGCGCCTCGACGATCGCCGAGCTGGCGGCGGCCGGCCGGCCGGCGCTGCTGGTGCCATACCCGCATGCGACCGACGACCACCAGAGCGCCAACGCCCGCGCCTTCGCCGCAAGCGGCGGCGGTTGGGCGCTGCCGCAAGCCGAGCTGACCGCACCGATCCTTGCCGGGCGCCTCGCCGCGCTGTTCGCCGATCCGGCCGCATTACAGCTCGCCGCCGCAGCGGCCCGGCATTTCGCCCGCGACAATGCCGCCGACCGGCTCGCGGCGCTGGTGCTGTCCGCCGGCGCCCCGATTGCGGAGCGGGCGGCATGAGGACCTTGCCGCGCTCTCTCGGGCCGATCCACTTTGTCGGCATCGGCGGCATCGGCATGAGCGGCATCGCCGAGGTGTTGCACAACCTCGGCTATAAGGTGCAGGGCAGCGACCTCGCCGACGGCGCCAACACGCGCCGGCTGGGCGAGCTCGGCATCCGCATTTCGATCGGGCATCAGGCCGAAAACCTGGGCCCCGCGCAGGTCGTCGTCGTGTCCTCGGCGGTCAAGGGCGACAATCCGGAGATCGTCGCCGCCCGAGCCCGCCGCATCCCGGTCGTGCGCCGCGCCGAAATGCTCGGCGAATTGATGCGGCTGCGCTGGTCGATCGCGGTCGCCGGCACCCACGGCAAGACCACCACGACCTCGATGATCGGTGCCCTGCTGGAGACCGCCGGGCTCGACCCGACCGTGATCAACGGCGGCATCATCAACGCTTACGGCACCAACACCCGGCTCGGCGAGGGCGACTGGATGGTCGTCGAGGCCGACGAGAGCGACGGCACCTTCACCCGCCTGCCGGCGACGATCGCGGTCGTCACCAACATCGACCCCGAGCACCTCGATTTCTACGGCGAGTTCGCCGCCTTGCAGCAGGCCTTCGAGAGCTTCGCCGGCAACATCCCGTTCTACGGCTTCGCCGTGCTGTGCATCGACCACCCGGTCGTTCAGGGGATGGTCCCGCGCGTCTCCGACCGCCGCATCCTGACCTACGGCTTCAACCCGCAGGCCGATATCCGCGCCGCCAACCTGCGGCCCGGCCGCGACGGCACCCGCTTCGAGATCATCGTCGCCGAACGGGCGACCGGGAAGGAGCGCACGATCGCCGACCTGCTGTTGCCGATGTCCGGCGAGCACAATGTACAGAATGCGCTCGCCGCGGCGGCGATTGCCGAGGAGATGGGGTTCAGCGACGAGGTCGTGCGCGACACCTTGCGCAACTTCAAGGGCGTCAAGCGTCGGTTCACCGAGACCGGGGTGTGGAACGGGGTGCCGATCATCGACGATTACGGCCATCACCCGGTCGAGATCGCCGCCGTGCTGAAGGCGGCGCGCTCGATCACCGAGGGTCGGGTGATCGCCGTCGTGCAGCCGCACCGCTACACCCGCCTCTCCCATCTGTTCGACGAGTTCTGCACCTGCTTCAACGACGCCGATACGGTGCTGGTCGCCGAGGTCTACCCGGCCGGTGAGGCGCCGATCGCGGGCGCCGACCGCGACGCGCTGGTCAAGGGCCTTGCCGCCCACGGCCACCGTAACGCGCGGCCGCTCGACGGGCCCGCGGATCTGCCTCGCGTCGTGCAGTCGCTGGCCCGGCCCGGCGACATCGTCGTCTGCCTCGGGGCCGGCTCGATCACCAACTGGGCGAATGCGCTGCCCGGCGAATTGACCCAGCTCGATCCGCAGAGCCGCGTCGCATGACGACGCAGCCCGACCGCAACGACGGCGAACGCCTGATCCGGCGGTTGCCGCCGGTGCGCGGGCGCCTCGTGCCGGACGCGCCGATCGGCCCGATGACCTGGTTTCGCGTCGGCGGCCCGGCCGAGGTGCTGTTCCGGCCGGCCGATACGGAAGACCTGGCCGGATTTGTCGCCGCCTGTCCCGGCGACGTGCCGGTGACGGTGCTCGGCGTCGGCTCCAACCTGCTGGTCCGGGACGGCGGAATTGCCGGCGTCGTGATCCGGCTTGGCCGCGGCTTCGCCGAGGTTACGGTCGAGGACGGCGAGGTTCACGCCGGCGCCGGCGCGCTCGACCTCAACGTTGCCTACACGGCGGCGGAAGAAGGCGTCGCCGGGCTCGAATTCCTGTCCGGTATTCCCGGTACGATCGGCGGCGGCTTCCGCACCAATGCCGGCGCCTATGGCAGCGAGTTCAAGGAGGTGCTGATCGCCGCCGAGGCGGTCGACCGCAGCGGCAACAGCCATCGGGCGACCCCGACCGAGTTGGGCCTCTCGTACCGTCATTCCGAAGCGCCGGTCGACTGGGTCTTTACCCGTGCGATTTTCCGCGCCGTCGCGGGCAAGCCCGATGCGATCGCCGTGCGCATGGCCGAA
>Ga0073928_10008562_pt1 | contig 12804 bp, 13 predicted proteins | sample PaiPotPPA55metaG_FD_76969 | JGI IMG/M metagenome (GOLD analysis project Ga0073928, IMG submission 76969) | Iron sulfur acid spring bacterial and archeal communities from Banff, Canada, to study Microbial Dark Matter (Phase II) - Paint Pots PPA... ...
CCAGCAGCAGTACAGGCGCCGAGGCCGGCACCGATGCCGACCTCGAGCATGCGGCGGCGGCCGCCGACTGCGACCCCGACCACCGACCCCAACCTGCCGCAGCGTCAGGGCCCGCGCCCGCGCGCCCGGGTTCCTGAGGCCGACGAACTCTTTAGAGCCAAGGGTAGCTGGGCCGACCGGGTTCTGCCTCCGCAGGGCTCTGATCCCAAGGACGCGGTGTCCGTCAGCGCCGGCGTATCGCACCGTGGCGAACTCTGGCGTCCCGAGCCGGAGCCGGCCTTCGTGCACACGGCCTCCGGCCGCTTCGCCACTCGCCCGCCTGCACGTCCGCGTCCGGCGGGCCCGACCTCGTCGCCGTCGGCTCCGGCGTCCACGGCCCCCGGAAACGCTCGGTTGCCCCGGTACGCGAAATCGAAGTCCGGCAAGGGATCGGCGGCCGGCGCGTCCGGCGCGCGGGCTCGGCACAAGGCCCGGCCGATGCGGCAGGCAGTCGTGTCGGCCATGGCGCTCGGGGCCATCGGCGCGGTTGCCGCAGCAGCTGCGGCGATGCTGGGCGTCACCTCGAGTCCGCAGAACTCGGCTGCGCTCGACGGTTCGCAGTCCGGTTCCGGCATCCCGCTGGGCTCGGCCGGAACGGGCTCCACCAAGGGCGCGTTGCCCGATCAGCTCACCGTCTCGGTGTCCGGCGGCTCGCAGAACGGCACCGCGCTCTCCGGCCTCGGCTCGGGTTTGCAGCCCACGACCTTCCCGGCCTCTCCCGGCACGACCGGCGCCGGTTCCCCCACGCCCACGACGGCCTCCTCAGGGGCCTTCTTCGTCAGCGTGAACCAGCGGGCCGCAGACCCGGACAGTGTGCAGATCCTGTTGCGCAACGCCGGAACCGCGCCGTTGTCGTGGTCGGCCACCCCGTCAGTGTCCTGGCTGACTTTGAGCCAGCACTCTGGCACGTTGGCCGCAGGTCAGAGCATCGTGGTCATGGCCACCGCCAGCAGCTCCGCGCCGAGCGGGCAGTGGAGCGCGCAGATCGTGTTCAGCCCCGGCGGGATCGTGGTCACGCTGCACGGCGGCATCCCGGCGAGCAATAGTTCGTCGAGCCCGACATCGGGTGGCGGCGGCAGCACGTCGTCGAGCCCGACCACGCCTTCGAGTCCCACGCCGACCGCCACCTCGCAGTCGCCTACTGCGACTTCCACGCCGTCAGCCACGGCGACAGCAACAGCGTCAGCAACAACGACTACGACGGCGAGCCAATCGACGTCCAGCAGCAGCACCGGCACCAGCACAAGCACTGCCAGCCCGGGCGGCGGCGGAGCAAGCTCGGCTCCGGCGAAAACAGCGCCCCACCAGCCGGTACGGAGCCGCTGACGGTCAGCCGCTGACGGTCACTCGGTAGAGCCGGTATCCGTCACCCTCGGCCGTCAGCTGAGCCGGAAGGCCGGTCGGCAGCTGCTGGCCGGGGGACAGCAGCACCCACTTCACGTTGTACTTCTGCAGCGCGGCGACGCGTTCGGCCTCGGTCACAGTCGAGGCGTCGGCGAAGATCGTCTGCTCCGCCTTGTCCCGGGTGGCGCCCAGCTGCGCCGAGATCTCCGGCTGATACCAGGGCGAGGTCACGTTGTAGGCGCCGTGCGCCGCGACCTCGTACTGCGCAAACTGAGCGGACGCCGCCACGACGTCGTCCGAACCGACATACCGGCTGAGCCAGTCAAGGTGAGGCAGACCTTTTATCGTTCCGTGCACCGCGAGCGAACTCTGCCAGGAGCTCGGCAGGACGTACAACAGCCCCGAGGACTGCGTCCACACGCCGAGTGCCGTCACCAGCGCGGCTGCTGCCAACCAGACTGCCCTCGCACGTCCGCGCACGGCTTCCGCCACAGTGATCGCGGCCGCGAGCTGGCCCGCGAGCATCACTGCCGGCCAGCTTCGGCCATACGACCAGTGCCCGGTCAGCTTGCCGTAAAGCACGATCGCGCCGGTGCCGAGGAACAGCAGCACCAGCGCGTCGGTCTTGTCCCGCCACCAGCGGTACGCGATCGCGGCGAGGCCGAGGACGAACCCTGCCCCGTACCAGGCGACCGCGTTTTTGTAGAGCGCCCGGTGTACCGGGTCGAGGACGTCCAGCTGCCCCTGGTTCACGTCCCAGAGGTGGTAGTACGGCCACACGGCGATCACGGCTATGCAGGCGACCAGGCCGGCTGCCAACGCCGTCACACCCTGCTTGACGGAAAGGTGCCGGCGGAAATCCCGGTGCCGCGACACGAGAATCGCGGCACAACCGACGACCGCGCTCATCCCGGTGAACTGGTGGATCAGCAGGATCACGCCGAGCAACGCGCCGAGGAGCGCGATGCGGCGCAGGCCGCCGAGGGTGTCCCGTCGGTTGAGCCAGGCCCACAGGTGCAGGGTCAGCGCCGTCGCTAGCGTGCTCGGATACGCCTCGGTCTCCACCAGCGAGACCAGCGAGAGGAAGCCGCTCCACGCTATGACGAAGGTGCCCCACCAGAACATCAGGCCTATCAGCGCGAGCGGCGGGGCCCAGCGGGCGTCGCTCAGCGTGCGCACGAAGCGGTAGAGCCCGGTCAGCAGCAGGACGACGTTCACCACCGCGGCGAACTTGTACAGCGAGTAGACGCCGAGCCCGGTCACCTTGCCCGCCATCGCGAGCACGAACATGTAAGGGCTGTAGTAGATGCTGCTGCCGCCGACATCCAGGACCGGATTCCCCGGGTGCAGCGGGTCGGCTATCAGCCTGCGCAGCACGGTCATGTGCAGCATCAGGTCGTCGGCCCAGGGCAGGCGTATCGCTATGAGCAGCAGGAACAGCCCGCCAACGCCGAGGACGACCAGCGAGGGCCGTTGTTCACGACCGAAAGCGCGCAACCGATCCGTCGTCCGGTCGCGCGCCGGACTGCTCTGCGCGGGCGGGGTCGAGACAGCGGTCACGGAGCACGAACCATTCGGACGGTGGTCTTTGGGCCTATCAGCTGAAGATATCGTCGCTTTACAGCGAGGACAGACGGCTGGCGGCCGAACGGGTCGCTTGTTGAGGAGTTGTTGCACAACGGGCTGTCGCCGACGGGGTAACCGCAGGCGAAGTCGGTGTGGACGGCTCAGGCTTGCGCGGCATCCGGGTCCGCCGGGTGCAGCGCGACCTGGTGCTTGGCCGCCAGGTGCGCCTCGCACAGTTCGGCCAGCGCGTCGTACGCCGTCCGACCCATCAGTTCCACGAGTTCCGGCTGGTAGGAGACGTAGACCGGATCGAAGGCCGTGTGCGCCTCGGTGTTCCCGGTGCACCACCAGTTGAGCTCGTGGCCGCCCGGACCCCAGCCGCGGCGGTCGTACTCGCCGATGCTGATGACCAGCACGCGGGAGTCGTCCGGCCGCTCGACCCAGTCGTAGGTGCGCCGGATCGGCAGCTGCCAGCACACGTCCGGCTTCGTCTCCAGCGGATGGCGGCCCTCCTTGAGCGCCAGCGCGTGCAGCGCGCAGCCCGCCCCGCCCGCGAACCCCGGCCGGTTCAGGAAGATGCAGGCACCCTCGTGCACGCGCGTCTGCCGGTCGCCGTCCTCGTCCACCTCGATCACGGCCAGTTTTCCGCCGCGCCGCACGCCCTGGGCGTGGAACTGCCAGCCCTCGGGCGTCAGCCGCCGGGCCGCCGCCTTGACCCGCTTCTCGTCGTCCGTATCGGAGAAATGCGCGCCCAACGTGCAACAGCCGTCATCCGCGCGACCGGGTCTGATGCCCTGGCAGCCGGAGCCCCAGATGCACTGCCAACGCGAGCAAAGCCAGGTCAGATCGCAGCGGTAGAGCTGCTCGGCGTTCTCCGGATCGGGGAACTCGACCCAGGCACGGGGGAAATCGAGGGCTACTTCAGGCACCCCCCAAGCATAGAGGGGGTCCGCGGAGCATAGGGGGACTCTCGGCAGAATCGGCCTCATCGTGGCATATACCCGGTCTTTTCTCTCGTTGCCCGGCGGGTTCGCATGTCGTGTACTAGTTTCGTGAGCATGCGATTGGGAGTCTTGGACGTCGGCTCGAATACTGTGCACTTGCTCGTCGTGGACGCGCACCAGGGGGCGCGGCCGCTTTCGGCCTCCTCGCATAAGACCGAACTGCACCTGGTCGACCTCATCGACGCGGACAACCGCATCGTGGACGAGGGCCGGGACCGGCTCGAGGTCTTCGTGCGCGACGCGCTGCGGATCGCCGAGGACAAGGGCGTCCAGGAGCTGATCGCCTTCGCCACCTCGGCCGTCCGCGAGGCCGTCAACGGCGCGGAGGTGCTCGCCGGGATCCGCGAACGCACCGGCGTGGAGCTGAAGGTGCTGCCGGGACAGGCCGAGGCGCAGCTGACCTTCCTCGCGGTACGCCGCTGGTTCGGCTGGTCGGCCGGCCGGCTGCTGGTGCTCGACATCGGCGGCGGCTCGCTGGAGATGGCCTCGGGCTTCGACGAGATGCCCGAGGTGGCCAGGTCGCTGCCGTTCGGTGCGGCCAGGCTGACCAAGGAGTGGTTCCCCGAGGACCCGCCGGACGAGGCGTCCGTGCGGGCGCTGCGCCGGCACGTGCGCGCAGAGATCGGCAAGGTCGTCGGCGACCTGGTGCGCTACGGCCGACCGGACCGGGTGTGTGCCTCGTCCAAGACCTTCAAGCAGCTCGCCAGGATGGCCGGGGCGGCGCCGAGCGCGGAGGGCGTGTACGTGCCGCGGCGGCTCTTCCGCGCCGACCTGTCCGAGTGGATCCCCAAGCTCGCCCGGATGTCGAGCGCCGAGCGCGCCAACCTGCCGGGAGTCTCGGTCGGCCGGGCCCGGCAGCTGCTCGCCGGCGCGATCGTGGCCGAGGCGGCGATCGACCTGTTCGAGTCCGAGGCCGTGGACATCTCGCCGTGGGCACTGCGTGAGGGGATCATTCTCCGCCGGTTGGACGGGCTGCCGGAAGAATGGATCTGACGTAAGACCGGCTCTGACGCCGCGGCGGCACTGAGCTACGCTCAGACACGTGACATGGGCAGTCAGTGGCAGCGGAGCGGTGGAACGGATGAGCCTGCCCAAGGTCGCGCTCTCCACCATCTCCGTCTACCCGGAGAACACCGCCACCGGCTTCGCCACCGCGCAGCGGCTCGGCTACGACGGCGTCGAGGTCATGGTCACCAACGACCCGGTGAGCCAGTCGATCGACTCGCTGCGCCGGCTGCGCGACGGGCTCGGCCTGCCGATCCTCGCCGTGCACGCGCCGTGCCTGTTCTGGCTCAACCTGCAGCGGGTCTGGGGCACCGACCCCTGGGGAAAGCTCGTCAAGGCTCGAATGGTGGCGGAGGAGCTCGGCGCGCCCACCGTGGTGGTGCACCCGCCGTTCGTCTGGCAGGGCAAGTACGCCACCGAATTCGTGGCCGGGCTCAAGCGGATGCAGGACGAGACCGACATCCGCTTCGCGGTGGAGAACATGTACCCGTGGCGGGCCAGCGCGCCGATCGTCGGTGAGCGCCGGGTCGAGGCCTACTCGCCGGGCTGGGACCCGACCGAGGAGGACTACCCGCACTTCACCCTCGACCTCTCGCACTCGGCGACGTCCAGGGTGGACACGATGGCGATGCTCGGCCGGATGGGCCCGCGGCTCGCCCACCTGCACCTGGCCGACGGCTCGGGGTCCAAGTCGGACGAGCACCTGGTGCCCGGCCGGGGCAGCCAACCGTGCGCCGAGGTGCTCGGCCTGCTGGGCCGCAACGGCTTCGACGGCAACGTCATCCTCGAGGTCAACACCCGGCGCGCGGTGAACCAGGACGCGCGGGACGCCGACCTCGCCGAGGCGCTGACCTACGCGCGCCGGCACCTCGTCCTCGGCGCCGCCGACGGGCAGGCCGGGGAGACCAGGCAGATCACCGTCTGAGTTCTCCGGCGTTCCGGCGTGCCGGCTTGCCGACTTTCCGAAGTGCCAGAACACGAATACGTACGAGAAGCAGGGATGGCGAACATGGGTCAGCGGATCGCGGTGCTCGGCGCCGGAAAGATGGGCGAGGCGCTGGTCTCCGGCCTGCTGCGGGCGGGCAAGCCGGCCGGGGACGTGGTGGTCACCGCGCGCCGGCCGGAACGCGCGGCCGAGCTGACGGAGCGTCACGGCATCGCCGTGGTGTCCAACGCGGAGGCGGCCAAGCACGCGGACACGCTGATCCTCACCGTCAAACCGCAGGACATGGCGGTGCTGCTGACCGAGCTCGCCCCGCACATGCCGCACGACCGGCTGGTGATCACCGGCGCGGCGGGCATCACCACCGGCTACGTCGCGACCCGGCTCGGGGTGGAGGGCCTGCCGGTGGTGCGCGTGATGACCAACACGCCGGTGCTGGTGGACGAGGCGATGTCGGCGATCTCCCCGGGCGCCCACGCGACCGAGGAGCACCTGCGTCGCACCGAGGAGATCTTCCGGCCCGTAGGCCGGACGCTGCGGGTGCCCGAGTCCCAGCAGGACGCCGTCACCGCGCTCTCCGGCTCGGGACCCGCCTACTTCTACTTCCTGGTCGAGGCGATGGTGGACGCGGGGATCCTGCTCGGCCTGCCGCGGGCCACCGCGCACGAGCTGATCGTGCAGTCCGCGGTCGGCGCGGGTGTGATGCTGCGCGACTCCGGCGAGCATCCGGTGAAGCTGCGCGAGGCGGTCACCTCGCCCGCGGGCACCACCATCGCGGCCATCCGCGAGCTGGAGCGGCACGGCGTGCGCGCGGCCCTGCTCGAAGCGCTCGAGGCGGCCCGCGACCGGTCGCGGGAGCTGGCCTCGGGCGACTGACCTCGCCCGTCCCGGCCGGGCGCCGAGGATTAAATGTGAGCGCGGGATCACATTTTGGTGGACAGGTCTTTCCGGACCGACGCCTTCCCGCTTACGCTGACGCGACCGCGACCAGCGAGCCGAGGAGGCCTTGGATGGCGACGACCGACGCGTCCGCGTCGATGCCGGTGGAGGATCGCGCCGTGATCACCCCGGTACTGCGCCGCGCCCGCGGCGCGACCTTCGTGGCCTTCGGCGCGCAGGGCTTCGCCTTCGCCGCGCTGACCAGCGAGGTCGCGAACATCCAGACCCGGCTGAAGATCGACGACGGCACGCTCTCCATCCTGCTCGCGGTGGTCCCGGTGATCGCCGGGGTCGGCTCGGTCACCGCGGGCTTCCTGGTGGCCAGGTACAGCTCGAGCCTGGTGCTGCGCTACGCCCAGGTCGGCGTCCTGGCCGCGATCCTGCTGGCCGGCTACGCGCCCAGCTTCGTGGTGATGCTGCCGGTGCTCGCGCTGTTCGGGCTCACCGTCGGCGCGGTGGACGCCACGACGAACATGCAGGCCGTCGCGCTGCAGAAGCGCTACGGCCGCTCGATCATCCTCGCCTTCCACGGCTCCTGGGCGCTCGGCGCGTTCGCCGGCTCGGCGGCCGCCTCGCTCACCTCCAGGTTCGACGGCAAGACCTACAGCAACCTCTACCTGGGTGCCACGATCGTCATCGTGCCGATCCTGCTCGCCTTCGGCCCCCGGCTGCTGCAGGGCATCGGCGACGAGACGCTCACCGCCGAGGCCAAGACGATCAAGATCCCGTGGAAGCCGATGGGCGCGATCTGCGCGGTGATCGCGCTGGCCTACCTGGGCGACTCGACCGTCTCCAGCGCGGGCGGGGTCTACATGGAGAAGGAGCTGATGGCGCACGGCTGGCAGTACACCGCCGTCTACGCCGTCTACTCCGTGCCGCTGATGATCGGCCGGTTCAGCGGGGACAAGCTGACCGACCGCTTCGGCGGAGTGCCGATCGCCCGGGCCGCCGCCGTGTGCGCGGTGCTCGGCTTCGTCCTGGTCGGTATCGCCCCGAATGCCTGGGCCGCGCTGGCCGGCTTCGCCGTGGTGGGCCTCGGCATCTCGGTGATGGCCCCGCTGACCTTCGCCGCCGCCGGACGGCTCGACCCGCACGAGACCGGCGTCGCGGTGGCCAGGCTCAACGTCTTCAACTACGTCGGCTTCCTGCTCGGCGCCCCGCTGCTGACCAGCCTGTGGCAGGCGCACATGCCCTACCGCGTCGGCTGGGCGATCCCGGCCGGACTCGCGGTGCTGATGTTCGTGTACGCCTACGGCTTCCGGGAGAGCCGTACCGCCGTCGCCGTCTGATTTGTGGTTTCTCAGCGAGCACGGACGATCTTCTTGGCCTAGTTGAAGTCTTTTGCCAATCCACCTCCCAGATGCCGCTCTTATCGTCGAAGCACCGGAAGATCACTAGTGCTTCGGCGAGCTGAGAGGTGGTTTCGCATATGGCTTGGGGCGGTGGACCGGGCGGCGGCCCTGGGGGACCAGGAGGTCCGGGTGGACCCGGCGGCCGATCGAAATGACTGACGAACGCACCCCGACTCGGCGCGGCAGCACGGCGGCGCGACGCGAATGCGCGCTCGTTCTCATGGTGGAAGCTCCTACATGGAAGCGCGCCGCCGGACTAGAGTCGGGGCCATGAACACCCCGGACCGGGCCGCGCTCCTCGAGCACCTGCAGTCGGCCGGAATCGCCGGCCGCGTGGCCACGCCGCGGGAGAACAACCTGCTGCACTATCGGCTGCTCGCGGACCGCGATCCGTACTACCTGCTGGGGCTCGACCCGTCGGCCGGCTGGACCGGCGAAGCAGTGCTCGGACTCATGGCCGAGCGGATCGGGGTGAACCCGGATCCCGGCCACCGCGCCGGCGTCGACACCATCGACCCCGAACTCACCCTCGCCGCCCTCGACCGCTACGGCGACCGGCTGGCCGAGGCCGCGCTGCGCCGCGAATCGGTCTGGTTCGCCACCGGCCACCCGGCCAGCCTCGCCCCGCTCTACCAGCGCTTCGCCGACGCCCTGCGCGCCCGCGGCTGCCGGATCCTGCGGCTCGGCGAAGGCTGGGGCTACGACGCGACCACCCGATACGGCCAGCGGCGGCTGACCATCGGCTATTCGGCCGCGTACAGCACGCACAGCCCCACCCCCACCGGTGGCGACGTCGCCGCCCTCGAGGACGTCGGCGGCCCGGTGCACAGCCACGCCGCGCGTCCGCTGCGGGCCACCTTCGCCGCGCTGGCCGCCGCCGGAACGCCGCTGCCCGACCTCGTCGTGGCCGACCACGGCTGGTGCGGCGGCGCCGCGCAGGCCGGCGCGGACGCGATCGGCTTCGCCGACTGCAACGACCCCGCCCTCTTCGTGGGCGAGCACGAGGGCCTGGTCCGGGTGGCCGTGCCGCTCGACGACGGACTCGAGCCGCCGGTGTACGAACCGCTGGGCGACCACGTGCTCGCCCGGCTGGCCGCGGCCGTTCCCGCAGTAGCAGGGTCCTGACGACGCTCGCCGCTTACCGGCGGCGGGCGAATCAGAGCCCGGCCACCCGGATTCGCCGGGAATACAAGGGTTTCCACGCATTTGCACCTCAGGGAAAACTCCCTTTTTCTGCGCTAAGGCCTCCCCTTCCACACCTGACCCAACTACGCTTAGAAACGACGCGCACACACAGACGGGTCGGCGCCGCGGCGCGGGCGGCGCAAGATTCCCGATTCCCGTCCCATTTCGACGGCCAGGAATGCGGAGCCCCTATGACCGATTCAGACGCAGCACGTACCAACCGGCCGATCCTCGGCGGCGACATCGACCTGAGCGACATGGCCTTCCTCACGGTGGCCGAGGTCGCCGGGGTGATGCGGGTCTCGAAGATGACGGTCTACCGGATGGTGCACTCCGGCGAGCTGCCCGCGGTGCGGGTGGGCCGCTCCTTCCGGGTGCCGGCCAAGGCGGTGCGCGAGTACCTCTCCGCCGCCTACGTCGAGACCTCCTGAGCTCTGCCGGCTCACCGCGGTCCGATCGCCCCTCTCTTCGGCCGCCGCACGGGATCGATCACGCAGGCGATCCGCGAATCCGGGCTTCCTTCCCGTTCTGGGCTCTCCCCAAGCCCGGCTCCCTCCCCGTCCCCCGGCTCCCGTTTTCCCAGCAGAGGCTGCGGACAGGTACCCTGGTTCCCTGTTCTATGTCCGCAGCACCTGCTGCTCGAAGTGAGAAGTGAGCGAGGGACCCCCGTGGGCTCTGTCATCAAGAAGCGTCGCAAGCGTATGGCCAAGAAGAAGCACCGCAAGCTGCTCAAGAAGACGCGCATCCAGCGTCGCAACAAGAAGTAGCCCGGCGCTCGGGCGCACGATGACGGCCGGACGCACGCTTCTGGTGACCGGTGCCGCCCGCCGGCTCGGCGCGGCGGTGTTGCGCGACCTCGCCGAGCACGGCGACGGCGGTCGCGTCCTCGCGGTGGACCTGGCGGAGCCGGGTCCACAGCTCGCGGTGGACGGGGTCGAACACGTCCGGCTGGACCTGCGCGCCCCGGCCATCGCCACGCTGATCGCCAAGACCCGCCCGGATACGGTGCTGCACCTCGACGTGCTGGCCGCTCCGGGCCAGGCGGGCGGGCGCACCGCGATGAAGGAACGCAACGTCATCGGCACCATGCAGTTGCTCGCGGCCTGCCAGCGGGCGCCCTCGGTGCGCCGCCTGGTGGTCAAGTCCTCCGCAGCCGTCTACGGCAGCGCGCCGCGTGACCCCGCGCACTTCGCCGAGGACACCCAGCCGCACCGGCCGCCGCATTCCGGCTACGGCAAGGACTGCGTCGAGGTCGAGGAGTACGTCCGCGGCTTCGCGCGGCGCCGTCCGGATGTCGCGGTCACCGTGCTGCGTTTCGCCGGCTTCCTCGGCCCTGGGGTGGACGGCCCGTTCGCCGACTACCTGGCGCTGCCGGCGCTGCCCACCATGGCGGGCTTCGACCCGCGGCTGCAGTTCGTGCACATCGAGGACGTCGTCCGGGCGCTGCGCCTGGCCGCGTCCGACGCGCACCCGGGCGTGTACAACGTCGCCGGGGCTGGTTCGCTGACCCTGTCCCAGCTCGCACGCAGGCTGGGCCGGGCCACCGTGCCGGTGCCGCGCTTCGCCGCGCCCTGGCTCGGCCGCGTGCTGCGGCAGGCGGGCGTCGCGGATTTCTCCGGGGACCAGCTGGAACTGCTGACCTACGGCCGGGTGCTCGACACCACACGGATGGCCGAGCGCTTCGGCTTCCGTCCCGCCTACACCACCGCCCAGGCCGTGGCCGACCACGCCAAGGCCGGCGGAATCAAGCCGCTGATCCCCCCGGACCTGGTCCGCGGCACCGAGCAGCGGCTGATAGGGCTGCTGGAACGACGCACACAGGCGGCCGAGGCGGCAGAACGGGACAACGGGCATGGGTGAGTCGGGCTCCGCCGCGAGCTGGGAGCGGCGTGCCGCGCGCGGCCTTGCCTTCCTGCGCCGCAGGATCACCGGTGAGTACGAGGTCGACGAGTTCGGCTTCGACCCCGACCTGACCGACACCGTGCTGCTCAACCTGCTGCGCCCGCTCTACGAGCGCTACTTCCGGGTGGAGGCGCGCGGCATCGAGCGGGTGCCCGGCATCGGCGGCGCCCTGATCGTGGCCAACCACTCGGGCACGCTCCCGCTGGACGCGCTGATGACCCAGGTCGCGCTGTGGGACCACCATCCGGTCGGACGGCACCTGCGGATGCTGGCCGCCGACGTGGTCTTCACCATGCCGTACGTCGGCGAGTACGCCCGCAAAGCCGGGCACACCCTCGCCTGCACCCCGGACGCGCAGCGGCTGCTGGCCGACGGCGAAGTGGTGGGTGTGTGGCCGGAGGGCTTCAAGGGCATCGGCAAGCCCTTCGCCGACCGCTACCGGCTTCAGCGTTTCGGCCGCGGCGGCTTCGTCTCCGCCGCGCTGCGCACCGGCACCCCGATCATCCCGACCGCGATCGTCGGCGCGGAGGAGATCTATCCCAAGATCGGCGACATCAAGCCGCTGGCCCGGCTGCTCGGCGTGCCCTACGTGCCGGTCACCCCGACGTTCCCCTGGCTCGGGCCGCTCGGCCTGGTCCCGCTCCCGTCCAAGTGGTACATCGTCTTCGGCGAGCCGATCGAGACCGCCGGCTACGACCCGGCCGCGGCGGACGACCCGATGCTCGTGTTCAACCTGACCGACCAGGTACGCGAGAGCATCCAGGACACGCTCTACCGGGTGCTGCTCCAGCGCCGCTCAGTGTTCTTCTGAGCCACCGTCAGTCGCCTTTGCGCTGAGCGGCACGTCACTGCGTCGGCGTGGCGCTCGAGCTGTCGTCTCCGCCCAGGCCCAGGTCGATCGCGGGCAGGCCGAGCAGCGACGGGATGCTGACTCCTATCGACGGGAGCACCGGCACCGGCACGGTGATCCCTATGGTCGAGCCCGAGGACGCGCTTGCGGAGCTGCTCGAGGAGGAGCTCGCGCCCGAACTCGCCGAACCGCTGGCCGAGCCGCCGGTCTTGGCCGAGCTCGAGGACTTCGCGCTGCCGGACGCGCTCGGGTTCGCCGAGCCGCCGGTCCCCTGCGCGCCGCCGCCGGCCTGGCCCGGCTGACCCGCGCCGCCCTGCTGGCTGCCGGAGCCCGACTTGCCCTGCTGGTTGGCGGCCGCCTGCTGCGCGGTCTGCTGCAGCTGCCGGGCGAGCTGGTCCATCAACGCGACGATCTGCGGGGGCTGCGACTGCAGCACCGGCGGCAGCCGCCAGCTCAGGTCGGCCACCCGCTGACGCTCGGTCAGCAGGAAGTCGGCGAGGGCGTGCAGCGCGGTTTGGTCGTCGTCCGCGCGCACCTGCCCGATCAGCAGACTGCCGCCGTTCGAGATCATCGAGCGCAGCTCGCCGAGGGTCTGGTTCAGGTAGGCCTGAGTGGGCGAGTCCTTCATGTCCACGTCGGGCCGGCCGAGCAGTGCGTCGATCTCGCCGAGCCTGA
>Ga0073928_10008564_pt1 | contig 12800 bp, 11 predicted proteins | sample PaiPotPPA55metaG_FD_76969 | JGI IMG/M metagenome (GOLD analysis project Ga0073928, IMG submission 76969) | Iron sulfur acid spring bacterial and archeal communities from Banff, Canada, to study Microbial Dark Matter (Phase II) - Paint Pots PPA... ...
CAGCGGCGAGGCGAGCGCGGAAAACCGCTTCAATGTCGGCGACTGGGACACGCGCGCGGCAGCGCCGGTGCTGGTGGATGCGCAGGCCGCCATCATTTGCCGCAAGGACAAGCAACTCGAATACGGGACACATACCGTATTCATGGGCCGCATCATCTCCATCACCATGAACGGCGACGTCGATCCGCTGATCTATGTCGACGGACAATATACGGGTCGGGCCGCCTGACATTTGATGGAGTGCAACGTGGACTGCGTCGCGTCGTTCCTCCTGGACCTCAGGTTGAACGAACGCGACGATATTGAGTCTCGATGTTGACATGGCGCGCCGGAACGGCGGACCATGCGGCAAAGCTTTTAGGGGAGGATCGGCACTTCATGGACGTCGATCAGCGCATCGCCGAACTAACGCAGAAGATGCTGCGGCGGAAATTTTATGCCGTGCTCTCGCAGCCGTCGGCGGCGCCGGAAAAGCTGAAGGCGCTGCTGCCGGCGCATCTCGAATACATGATCGGGCTGGAAAAGCGCGGCGTCCTGTTCGCGTCCGGGCCGCTGAGCGATGGCGCCGGACCGCCGAGCGGTGCCGGCTTGACGATCCTGCGGGTCGGGAGCGCCGAGGAGGCGCGCACGCTGGCGGAAGCCGATCCGTTCGTGCGCAACGGGTTGCGGACTTTCGAGCTCAAGGAGTGGACCATCATGGAGGGGTCGCTCGGCTTGCGCGTCAATCTGTCGGATCAGTCGGTCGAAGTAGCGTAGGGGAGTGGAATGGAGACTGTCGGCTTTGTCGGCGTCGGCAAGATCGGAATGCCGATCTCGCAAAACCTGATCAAGAGCGGCTACCGCGTCATCGGCTATCGCCGCAGCTCGCTCGATGAATTTACCAAGATCGGCGGCGTGCCCGCGCGTTCGGCTGCGGAAGTCGGCGCGCAAGCGGATATCGTCTTTTCCTGCCTGCCGTCCGACGCGGCGCTCGAAGAAGTCGTGCAAGGTCCCGATGGGCTCATTCATTCTGCGCGGCCCGGTCAGGTCGTGGTCGAGCTCGGCTCCTACCCGGTTCCGGTCAAGCAGCGGCACGTCGCGCCGCTGGCGGAGAAGGGCGCATTCTTCATCGACGGCGAGGTTGCCGGGACGCCAGGCATGGTGCTGGCGCGCAAGGGCGTGGTCTTTCTCGCCGGTGACGAGCAGGCCTGCAAGAAGATCGAGCCGGTGGTCGCCGGCTTCGCCGATTCCTGCATCTATTTCGGCGCGTTTGGCGCGGCGAGCCGGGTCAAGCTTATCAACAATCTCCTTGTCTCGATTCACATCGCCGCCACCGCCGAAGCGATGGCGCTCGGTGTCAAAGCCGGCGTCAACGTGGATCTAATGATCAAGGCCATCGCCAGCGGCAGCGGTGGCTCGACGCAGTTCGGCATTCGCGCGCCGTGGATGGCGGAGCGACGCTTTAAGCCGCTGCAGGGCCCGATTCCTGGCTTGCAGCACTATATCGAGATGATCGGCGAATTCGCCGACGGCGTCGGCGTCGCGACGCCGCTACTGGATCGCACCGCCGAACTGTTCGATCGATTTGTGGCGATGGGACTGGCCGAATGCGACGGCGCCGCCATGATCGATGTCATCGGCTCGCTGCCGCGAGAAAAATCCGAAAAATCCGTTCCTCGAAAGGGAACGACAGCAGATGATAAAGGAGAGTCCGCATGATCCGCGTCAACAAGATCGCCCACGCCACATACGAGACGCCCGATCTCGATAAGCAGACGGAATATTACACCGAGATTATGGGGCTGACGCTGGTCGCCAAGGAGAAGGACGGCGCCTATCTCGCCTCCACGGTCGACCATCACTCCATCGTCTTGCGGCGCGGCGCGCAGGCAAATTGCGTGAGCCTTGCCTTCCAGATTCCGCCTGACGCCGATCTCGGCGCATTCGAGAAACAAGTTGCCGCGCACCAGGTAAAGACGGAGCGCAAGAAGGATCCCGAGCCGTCGATCTCCGACATGGTCACGTTCGCCGACCCGAAAGGCACGACCATGCAAGTGTTCAAGCGGGATGCCTTTTCGCACCAGAAATTCACCCACAAGGGCATCGTGCCGTTCAAGCTCGGTCATGTTGCGTTTCACGTCACCGACGTGAAGCACGTGACCAAGTTCTATTGCGACGTCCTCGGCTTCCGCGAATCCGACTGGATGGGGGATTTCTTCTCGTTCCTGCGCTGCAGTTCCGATCATCACACCATCAACCTGATGGAGACCGGTTCGAACCGCCACTTCCACACCGCCTTCGAGTTGCGCGATTGGGGCCACATGCACGAGGCGTGCGACTTTCTCAGTCTCAACGGCTACAAGCTCTTGTGGGGACCGGGCCGGCACGGCATCGGCCATAATCTCTTCGCCTACCACCGCGGGCCCAACGGGCTGATCACCGAAACGTTCTGTGAGCTCGACCGAATGAACGAGGAGCTCGGCTATTTCGAGCCGCGGCCATGGCACCGCGACAATCCGCAGCGGCCCAAGGTGTGGGAGAAGGATCCCTCGGCTTCAAATCTTTGGGGTGTGATGCCGGGCGACGAAATGATGAAATAATATCGGCGGGCAGCCGCTCGCCGAACCAAAAGGGGAGGGCTGCATGGTTTGGCGCTTGGCCAAAGCCCGCGCCGGGCAAATCCGGCGCGTCGTCGTGGCCGCCGCCATGACCGCGGCGCTGTTGTTGCTCGCCTCGCAGCCGCCGGCGTCCGCCGCTGAGCCGATCAAAGTCGGCTTCAGCATGGCCATGACCGGCGGAGTGGCGCAGAACGGCAAGCAGCTTCTGATCGCGCTTCAGCTTTGGCGTGACGATGTCAACGCCAAGGGCGGGCTGCTCGGGCGGCCGGTCGAGCTCGTCCATTACGACGATCAGAGCAATCCGTCGAATGTGCCCGGCATCTACACCAAGCTGATCAGCGTCGACAAAGTCGATCTGATTCTCGGCCCCTACGCCACCAACATGGTGGCGGCGGCGATGCCGGTGATCATGGAGAACAACAAAACCACCATCACCATCCTCGGGGTCGGCGTGAACCGGCACTTCAACTATTCGCGATATTTTTCAATGGTGCCGGTCGGTCCCGAAGGGGTGAAGGCATTTTCCAAGGGCTTCTTTGAGCTTGCGGCCGCGCAGCAGCCGAAGCCGCAGACGGTGGCGATCCTTGCCGCCGACGCCGAGTTCGCCACAACGTCCGCCGATGGTGCGCGCGAGAACGCCGCCGCGTACGGATTCAAGATCGTCTATGACAAAAGCTATCCGCCGCCGACAACCGATTTTGCGCCGACGGTGCGGGCGATTCAGGCGGCGAACCCCGATCTCGTCTTCGTCGCCGCTTATCCGCCGGACAGCGTCGGCATCGTCCGCGCGGCGCACGAGATCGGTCTGACGCCGAAAATGTTCGGCGGCACCATGATCGGCCTGCTCATCACGCCGATCAAAGTCCAGCTTGGTCCGATCCTCGACGGCGTCGTCATCATGGAAAGCTTCGTGCCGGCGCCGACCTTCGACTTCCCTGGACTGGCCGATGTGCTCAAGCGCTATCGTGCGGCGGCGGCCGGCGAAAAAATCGATCCGTTCGGCTATGGCTTCGTGCCGTTCGGCTATGCCACCGGGCAAATCCTGGCGCAGGCGGTCGAGGCGACTAAAAGCCTCGATCAAAACACCCTCGCCGACTACATGCACACCCACAGTTTCCAGACCGTGGCCGGCGACATCGCCTTCGCCAAGGACGGCGAGTGGGCGAAGCCGCGCATCGTCTTCACGCAATTCCAAAACGTGGCGCCGAACGACATCGAACAGTTCGCCGACGGCGGCAAACAGCCGATCCTGTGGCCGCCGCAATACAAGACCGGCGATATGATCTACCCGTACGCCGCCGCCAGAAAGTAGGCCTCGTGCGCCACTTGAGCTTCGGGCCGCAAGCCTCGGGGCACACAGGCGAGGCGAAGTATTGATTTGAGCGATAGCTCAAGTCGGAAATTCCGATTGGTCAATAACAGCCCCGGATGCGAGCCTCGGCGATGCCGCCGCCCGCGCGCTATTCGCGTTCGCGCCGGTGTCTGTCGACTGCAACGACACGCCTGCGCGATGCGGCAGCGAAACGGGCGTGCCCCTCGGGAGGAACACCATGAAGACCACATTGTGGGCTTTCGGATTGGCGTTGCTGTTTGCGCCCTCGGCAATGGCGCAAACGGCCGACGAGCTCGCCAACGGCGCGGCGGATACCAGCAACGTGCTCAACTACGGAATGGGTTACAGCCTGCAGCGATTCAGTCCGCTCAAGCAGATCAACAAAGACACGATCAAGCGTCTCGTTCCGGTCTGGAATTACAGCTTCGACGACAATCGGAGCGAAGAATCCCAGCCGGTAGTCTACAAGGGCGTGATCTACGTCACCAGCGGCAGCGCCACGATGGCGGTCGACGCCAAGACCGGCAAGCAGATCTGGAAGACCAAGATCGAATTTCCGCCGGAGACAACGCGCGTCGCCTGCTGCGGGGTGATCAATCGTGGTGCCGCCATCTATGACGGCAAATTGTTCCGCACTACGCTCGATGCCAATGTCATTGCGCTCGATGCCGCGACCGGCAAGGAGCTGTGGCGCTCGAATGCCATCGACTTCAAGACCGGATACTCGATGACCGTTGCGCCGATCGTTGCCGACGGCGTGGTGATCACCGGCATCTCCGGCGGCGAATACGGCACGCGCGACTTCATTGACGGATGGGATGCGCAGACCGGCAAGCATCTGTGGCGCACCTATACGGTCCCCGGGCCTGGCGAGCCCGGCAATGATACCTGGCCGGGGGAGAGCTGGAAGCACGGCGGCGGCGCCACCTGGCTCACTGGCTCATTCGATCCGGAACTGCACACCGTGTATTGGGGCACCGGCAATCCCGGTTCGTGGAATGCCGCCGACCGCGCAGGCGATAATTTATATACCTGCTCAGTGTTGGCGCTCGATTCCAAGACCGGGAAGATCAAGTGGCATTATCAATTCTCGCCGAACGATCCGTTCGATTACGACGCCGTGGCCGAACCTGTGCTCGCGACGATCAACGTCAACGGCGCGCCTGCCAAGGTCCTGATGCAGGCGAACAAGAACGGCTTTCTCTACGTGCTCGATCGCAACAGCGGAAAACTCATCGCCGCCAATCCGTTCGTGAAGGTGAACTGGGCCTCCGGGATCGATTTGGAGACCGGCCGGCGGATCTATACTGACGTGAGCAAGAAGGCCCGCGCCGGCGAGAAGGTCACGGTGTGGCCCTCGACGCTCGGCGGCAAGAACTGGGGGCCGATGTCGTTCAATCCGCAGACCGGGACGATCTACGCCAACACGCTGAATTTCGGCGGGCACCACAAGGCGGCTCCGGCGGAGTACAAGGCCGGAGAATTTTACTTCGGCGCGGACATGTCCGACCTCTGGGAATTCCCCGACGGACCGCGTGGCTATCTCAAGGCAATCGATCCGCTAACCGGCAAGGCCAAGTGGGAAACGCCCAGCGACATTCCGCGCTATAGCGGGGTTTTGTCGACCGCCGGCGGCGTCGTGTTCTCGGGCCAATTGACCGGCGAATTCGAGGCCTTTGACGCGGACACTGGCAAGAAGCTTTGGCAATTCCAGACCGGCTCAGGCATCGAGGGCCAGCCGGTCACCTGGCAGCAAGACGGCGTGCAATATGTAGCGGTGACCAGCGGCATCGGCGGCAGCTATCTGATATTCACCGGCGACCAACGGCTGGCCTCGGTTCCCGCCGGCGGATCGCTCTGGGTGTTTGCTTTGGCTCCGCAGTGACACGTTGGGACGAGGTCGTCGTGCCGGCTGCGACCTCGTTCGACCTCACGCTTTGCAGTGCACATGAAACTTTATGTCGGGATTATCGCCGTGGCGTTGAGCGCCATGGCTGCTGCGTGGCAAGCCACGCGCGCAGAGCCGGATGAACAAGTGGAGGTGCAGCTCGCTGACAAGGGCAAATCCCTCTACGTGCGGCACTGCGCGCGGTGCCACGGATTCAACTTGGTCACGCCCGGCACCGTTGCCTACGATCTGCGGCTGTTCCCCCGCGACGGGAAGGCACGGTTCGTCCAGTCGGTGAGCGAGGGCAAGAACGGCCGCATGCCCAAATGGGGCGACGTGCTCAACGGCGACGACATAGACCAGCTCTGGGCCTATGTGAGGACCGGAGGGAAACAGTAAACGCCTGCTTGCCGCTCCTCCATAACGGAAGGGGACTGCCTGCCCGGATTTTATTTGCCGCTACGCAAAGAAAGATTTTATTTGCCGCTAAGAAATAAGACTGCCGCCGGTTATTCCGCCTTGCCGCCAAGCTGCTTGAGCTTGGCGAACACGGCCTCGACGTTGAGATCTTCGGACTTCTTCACTTCAGCGGGCGTCTCCGGCTCTTCTTTGGGCGCCGTGGTGACGGACGCAGGAAGGAGCGTCGCGCCCTGCGCTTCCACCGGCGCCGGCTTTTCCTTGGCCGCGCGCTGCACCTCGAGGTCGAGATCGATCTGCGAGCAAAGGCCGAGCGTCACCGGATCGAGCGGGGTGAGGTTTGCGGAGTTCCAATGGGTCCGCTCGCGAATCGCCTGAATGGTCGATTTCGTCGTGCCGACGAGCCGCATGATCTGGCTGTCCTTGAGCTCAGGATGGTTGCGCACCAACCAGAGGATGGCGTTCGGCCGGTCCTGCCGCCGCGACACCGGGGTGTAGCGCGGCCCCTTCTTTTGCTTGGCCTCGGGCAGGCGCACCTTCGGATCGGCGATGTGCAGCCGGTGATCCGGATGAGTCTCGGCGTCGGCGATCTCCTCACGGGTCAATTGCCCGGTCAGGATCGGGTCCAATCCCTTGATGCCCTGCGCGGCATCGCCGTCGGCGATTGCCTTCACCTCCAGTGGATGCAGGTTGCAGAACTGGGCGATCTGATCGAACGACAGCGCGGTATTCTCGACCAGCCACACCGCCGTTGCTTTCGGCATCAGGGGGGCGACAGCCATGTGCAAATCTCCTCTGTGCTCCGCCCGCCCGTCCGGGCGAAGCCACTCAACGTCATCGATGATGACTGAAAAGCGCCCGGAATATAGGCGGCGGACCGGTCCGGCGCAACCGATTAGGTGATTCCGCTGATGCCGCCGGCACATAGGGCGGACCTCATCCCCATTGCGAAATGGCCCGGATTTGGCACAAAGAGCGGCGAACGCGGTCGCCGGGGCCTGCTTGCAGCGCCAGAACGGAACGCCAGAACGGAGCTGATGTGACCGAAACGGTCGCCGAAATCCTCCACGCCTATCGCAGCGGAGCGATCAAGCCCGAGGACATCGTCGCGCGGAGCTTTGCGCGCATCCACGCTCACGACGATCCGGCGATCTTCATCGCGCTGCGTGATGAAGCCGAGGTACGCGCCGAAGCGCGCACGCTCGGACAAGCCGGCGACAGGATGCTGCCGCTCTACGGCATTCCGGTTTCCGTCAAGGACAATATCGACGTCAAGGGTATGCCGACGACGGCGGCGTGTCCCGCGTACAGCTATCGTCCCCACAAGGATGCCGCGTGCGTCGCGCGGCTGCGCGAGGCCGGAGCGATCATTCTCGGCAAGACCAATCTCGATCAGTTCGCCACCGGCCTGGTCGGCGTGCGCACGCCATACGGCATCGGCCGCAATCTGTTCGATCCAAAACTCATTCCCGGCGGGTCGAGCACCGGCTCGGCGCTTGCGGTCGGCGCGGGGTTGACGCCGCTGGCGCTCGGCACCGATACGGCCGGGTCGGGCCGCGTGCCGGCTGGTTTCGGCAATATCGTCGGACTCAAGCCGAGCCGCGGCGTCGTTTCGAATGCCGGCGTCGTACCCGCCTGCCGCACGCTCGATTGCGTCTCGGTGTTCGCACTGACTGTCGATGACGCGATGGCGATGCTGGCGGTGATAGCGGCGCCGGACGCCGCCGATGTTTCCGCGCGACCGCGGCCGCCGCGCGGTATTGGGCCGATGCCGGAAGGGCTGCGAGTTGGTGTGCCGCTCGCCGGTCAGCGCTTGTTCTTCGGCGATCGCATGTCGGAGGCGCTGTATGAAGCTTCGCTTGCGCAATTCGCCGCACTTGGCGCCAGCATCGTGGAAATCGATATCGAACCGTTCTATGCGGCGGCGCGACTCCTCTATGAGGGGCCGTGGGTTGCCGAGCGCTATCTGACGACACGCGCGCTGATCGCTTCCTCGCCGGAATCGGTGCTTCCGGTGACCCGGCAGATCATCCTTGCGGGCGCGCATGGCACGGCGGCCGAGGCGTTCGCCGCCTTTTATCAGCTCGAGGATTTGCGGCGCGTGCGCGACCACGTCTTCCGCACCATCGACGCGTTGCTGTTGCCGACCACCCCGACAATCTACACGATCGAGCAGGTGCTCGCCGATCCGATCGGGCTCAACAGCCGGCTTGGCACCTACACCAACTTCGTCAATTTGCTCGACATGTGCGGTCTCGCCGTGCCGGCGTCGATGCGTTCCGACGGCACGCCGTTCGGCGTGACACTGCTCGCGCCTGCCGGCGAGGATGCGGCGCTCGCCGCGATCGGCCGGGCTTTTCATGCCGCGACCGGCCTGCCGCTCGGCGCGTTGAAATATCCGCAGCCGCCGCTCGCTCACGAGGACGCGGTGCTGGCGGATGGCGAAATTCCGCTCGCCGTCGTCGGCGCGCATCTTTCCGGCATGCCGCTCAACGGCGAATTGCGTGCTGCCGGCGCGCGGCTGATCGAGCGCGGCGCGACCGCGCCGCACTACCGGCTTTATGCGCTTCCCGGCACGCGGCCGCCGAAGCCCGGCCTGCTGCGGGTGAAGAACGGCGCCGGCGCCGCCATCGAGATCGAGGTCTGGGCGCTCTCGGAGAGTGCCTTTGGCCGATTTGTCGCCGCGGTGCCGCCGCCCTTGTCGATCGGCACGCTCGAGCTCGGCGGCGGCCGCCCGGTCAAAGGCTTTCTGGTCGAGGCCGAAGCAATCGAAGGCGCCCGCGATATTTCAAGCTTCGGCGGCTGGCGCGCGTTCATGGCGCAAGAGAAGGCGCCCGCGTGAAGGTTAGCGATGATTTCGGCTGGTCGAGGAAACTCACACGCGCCGCGACCACGCGCCAGCTAAAGTGTGTGGTGACCGGCTGCCTGCCCACCGTCTACATGGAGAATTTCTCCAGTTACGAATCCGGCCGATTCCAGGTACATTACTGCATCAACAACGTCAGATATTTCTCCCATTCGACCGATCGGATGCAACGACGCCAAAGCCTGATGGGCCTCGACCGGATGCATTGGAGTCTTGATGATTCCAGGTGACACTGCATTCACGCGCACGCCACTTTTTGCGCACTCTATTGCGAGCGACTTCGTCGCCGCGTTCAACGCTCCCTTGGTGAGAGATGCAAGCACAGCCGGTACGCTGGTCATCGGCTGATCGACTAGGCTTGTCGTGATCGTCACGACATGACCGTGCCCTTGCTTGGTCATTGCTTCTACGGCGCGTTGGGTCATGTGAAAGAAGCCCGTGACATTTGTCGCCATATAGACGGCGTAGTCATCCTTCGAATAGGCGGTAAATGGCTTGGCAATAAAGATGCCGGCGTTGTTGACCAGTGTGTCGACATGGCCAAAGCGCTTTAACGCTTCCTCGAACACCAGATCAGCCGTCACAGGGTCGGCGACATCTCCCTGCACAGGGACTACGTCCGGATCAGCAATTGCTTTGATTGATCGCGAATTCGCAACAACCCCGTAATCGCGGCTTCTGAAGGCCTGAACGAGCGCGGCACCGATTCCCTGCGATGCTCCTGTTACGATGGCCACCTTTTGCGCTGTGCTCATAACTCACCGATCTGTTGATGACATTGCGATACAACCGGCTGATCAAAACGGGACCTTCAGCCTTCGAACTATCCCGGATGCGGCCAGGCAGGTGTGGCTTCGCTTCAGGCTGCTCCGCTCGTCAACAGAGGAGAGTAATCCGGTCGTTTTAACATCGTATGGAGTTGACGGCGCCGGACGCCCATGTTGCCCCCGTCGAAGATCGGAAGGGCTAGTGCATCTTGTAGAAGACGCCCCAACGGGATCTCATGGTCATAGCTGTCGATGCCAACCACTCGCATGAGATCGGTGATGACACGAACCGAAGCTTCAGAGCCATAAATTTTCGCCTGGATTGCAAGTTCGTCAGCGGCGGGAGACTGACTATCGACGGCGTGGCACGCGCGCCAGCTGAGATATCGAGCCGACTCGATCGTAGTTTTCGCGTCGACTAATGCGTATCCCACGGCTTGATGCTCGATGATCGGATGGATGCCGCCGCGTCGTTCGGTGCGTGCAAAGTGCAGCGCGAACTCGAATGCCGCCCGCATGAGCGCAACTCCGAAAATTCCAACCAGCGCAGCGGTTCCGGTAAAACTGGCCGCAGTCAGCGCGAGGCCGCTACCCTCCTGCCCGAGCAAATTGTGTCGCGGCGCATGGACATGCTTGAATCCGAACTGCGGCGTGAGGTGCGCGCGGTGGCCCACGGAATCAATTGCACGCTCAAAGACGATGCCGGGCGCAGGTCGTTCGACCGCTATGATGGAAACCGCCTTGTCGGGCGGAGCGTCAGGGTCGGTTCGGCACACCACGCATAAAACGTCGGCGCCTATGCGGTCCCACCCCGTCGCCGACGAAACCCATCTTTTCCGCCCGTTAATGACCCAGCTGTCGCCTTCGACCCTTGCGGTGGTTCGCACGCCTTCGCCCGGCGGCGGAGAGCCGGCGTTGGCGCTGCCACCCGGTTCACTGGAACAAAACCCGGCCAAAGGCGCGCCACTCTTCCTTAGGAACGGCCCCAGCAGCCGGCCACACTGGTCCGGTGTACCGCCAAGCAAAATCGGCAAAAGACCGAGGACCGTTCCCAGCATCGTTAAGGTGACGCTCGCGTTCACGCAGTAAAATTCCTCAGCCAAGATCGCCATGTCGACCAGACCGGCGCTTTCGCCGCCTGCCGGGGCGGGAATGCACTTTCGCAAAAATCCCGCTGCTACCATGGCTTCGTAGGCAGGTTTGGTAGCCAGAAATCGCTCCTCCGGGGTCGGGAGCGACTCGGCGTGCCTTGCATGTGCAAGTACATCACCAGCGAACTTGCGGCATTCGAGCTGAAGCTCGCGCTGCTGCGGCGTAAGCGTAAAATCGATTGCCATCGAGCATTCCCTGAACTTCGGTGACGCGTCAGCCGTTCAGCAGACGGGCTATCTGACCGAAGCGGGAAAGTCTTGGACGGCAGCGAACGATTTCTTGGTCTGCTGTGAACTTAGAGGGCTTTCGGAATCATGGTACGACGAAACTCCCGCGGTGCCGTGCCGTTGCTGCGCTTAAACAGTCTGTTGAAATGCGAAATGTCCCGAAATCCGGCGGCGAATGCGATTTCCGCAATGGTTTTGTTCCGCCAATTACGATCAAGCAACTTACGGGTACAAGCAAGAATCCGCTTGTCGTTAACGTGTTCTCCGACCGAACGACCCGTTGTGGAAAACAGCCTGTGCACGTAGCGCTGCGAGCAGCGGAACTTCACCGCGAGCGTTGCCGCGCCGAGGCCGGGGTCATCACTGTGACGATCGATATGGTCCAGCATCATTGACAACAACACGGGAGCATTCACCCGCTCCGACGGCCCCTCTGCAAGGACGTCCGATGCGTGAGCAATCAGGTCGACAATATGTGCGCCGGTGAAGGCGAAAATTCCCGAAGGGCGGTGTGAGCTGAGACAAAGTTCCGCATATCCCCCGAGCGTTCGCGAGAGGGCACGGCCGATTTCCGTCGCGGTGAGGTGCAGCCGCGGCCGCTCGTAGAAATTGCTCGGGAGCAAGTGTCGCGGCACAGCAAAGCAAAATAACTGGAAATCGCGACAGTTTGCGATTTCGAACGGCTCGGTCGTATCCGCGACCGCAAGATCTCCAGGCCCGCAAATCTGCTCGTGACCGTGCTGCGTATAGCGGCCTACCCCCTCAAGTTGAAGGTTGACAAAGCACAGGTCATCGCTGCTTCGCGCTATGTGCGAGCGTAAGCGCAAAACCCTGTGCTTTGTTGCTTTGACGCGGGAAATCTGGATGGGAGCAGCGTCAGTTCTCGATATCGTCCCTTCGAAAAGATGCTCGGTTATTTTCCGGGGCTCCAGCCGGACGAAAGCGGCCGCTAGATCGTCGGCCCAACTGCCAAAGGGCTGATCGATTTGATGTGGCTTTGTCGACCACTCCATAGGCGTCTCAAAAAATGCGACAGCAGATTTGACGGCCCAGTCAACGAAACACGATATATTTAGAGAGAGAACAGGTCAAATTCCAGACTGCGAACCGCTCCCGAGTCCGGAGCGATTGTTCCATTCAGCTTTCGGCACGGCGTGCCAATTGCCTTGGGACGCCACGCAGGACAGCGAGGCGGCGGTCGGATCTTATTTCGGCTCGTCAATAAAACTCACGTGCGCGGCCACCACGCGCCAGCCATGCGGAAACCGCACCCAGGTCTGCATCTGCCGGCCGACTTTTCCAGGCACGCTGGCGCGGTGGAACAGCGTCGAGGCGACGGCGTGGTCGCGGCCGTAGGTGCTGATGACCGTCCGCGAGATTGTTCGCGCCAGCCCGGCCGGCGAGCGGGCGACACGGAACGCCTCGATCTGATCGTGGCCGTAGAGATTCTCGGTCCCGCCATAGCGGATCGTGCGCGGATCCTTCCAGAACATCGCGTTCAGCGTGGCGACGTCGTTATCGCCCAGCGCCTTCTCGTAGCGGTCGAATTCTGC
>Ga0073928_10008565_pt1 | contig 12799 bp, 14 predicted proteins | sample PaiPotPPA55metaG_FD_76969 | JGI IMG/M metagenome (GOLD analysis project Ga0073928, IMG submission 76969) | Iron sulfur acid spring bacterial and archeal communities from Banff, Canada, to study Microbial Dark Matter (Phase II) - Paint Pots PPA... ...
ATCCGCTCCTTCCTGGAACATCACAACCGCGATCCTAAACCGTTCATATGGACCAAAACCGCCGACCAAATCCTGCAATCGGTTGGCCGATTTTGTAAACGCATTTCTGACTCAGGACACTAGGAAGGCTCTGACAAATGTAGTTTTACCGATCCCGGGCTCGCCGGTGACGAACACGATTCGAAGCTGACCTTCGAGCGCCTGAGCAAACTAACTGCGCAATTGATCAAGCTCCGCCTGGCGTCCAACCAAAATCGGCACCGGTCCTCGCGCAGCAGACGACATCCTCAGCGCGGAGTCCGATGCCGTTGTGGTTGTGACTTGCGCGATGAAGCGATAGGCCCGGCCATGCACCATCTCGATAAAGCGGGGTGCCGTCAGTTCGTCGCCCAACGCTTTGCGCAATTCGGCCACGCAAATACCGGGCATTGAGTCACTACCGCAACCTGCGACCACACCGCGTCGAGCAGGGCCCCTTTGGTGACCAACTGCCCAGGGTGTTCTAGCAGATAACGCAGCACCTCGAAGGTTTTATGCCTGAGCAGGACCTCCGTCTCTCCGTGCCAAACCTGTTCATTGACTGGATCGAGGCGAAAGGGCGTAAACAGATGCTGCTTCCCTACTTTCACGCGAAGACTATCAAGGGTGAGGAGAGAACTAAAAAACAGACTGTTAGCTATTATTTGACGATTCTTGCACAATCTGAGGCTTGTCCGGTGATCGCATCGAGTATCTTTACGAGTGGGGCGAACGCGCCGACCAAAACTTCTGGTCAATCGTTGTTTAGCGCGTTTCATAAAGGGGTAGCAGCAGCATCCGTGCGATTTGTACGATAACAGGCTGAAGCGTGAGCCCTTCTGAGCAAGGGTTAACCGCTGAACAGAGACCGCGACCGCACTCCTTTTTCGGTGTGCGGTCGCGTTTCGGCACGATAATTCCCCCCCCGCGAACAATGCTTATCGGAAGTTGGGCATTACTTTTTTCGCGAACAATATATTGACGCAAAGCCCAACGCGGCCTGGGAACGTGATGTGCCGCGACAATGACGCCTCGCCTCGGCCTCTATGCTCGCTCACTCAGCAAGTTGAGCCGCCGCGCTTCACGTTCCAGTTTATCGTAACCCGCCGTGCTTCCGGGGATCCATCGGGTCAGGCCTTCCAGGTCCATAATGTGCTTCCACTTCGGATCGTTGTAATCCATGACCTGAATAGCCTTCGTGAAGCGTTCGGCCAAGGCAGCAGGAAGCTCCACTCGCGCGGTAAAGTTGCAATGGCTGTAACCGGGGCTGGTCCAACAAATCCGCAGGGTGCGTGGATCGATCGAGCCATTGGCTACGAAGGCATCCCAGGTAGCCTTGCCGATCGCGCCGGCGTCCGCCGAACCTTTCGTAACGGCACGGACCACGTCCTGCTCGCTCGTTCCCGTGTCGCCGTGCTTTCCGATGTCAGTTTCGAAACGCACCACTTTCAGATCCTTCTCCGGATCAAGACCCGCTTCGCGCAGAAAGTGGACGGGCAGGATCGCCGCATGAGACGAGTCGCGGCTGCCGAGTGCGAACCGCTTGCCTTTGAGATCGCTCAGCGAATGAATCGGCGCATCCGTCCGTCCAATGAACACACTGGTAAAGCCCACGTCACTGTCGCGCATGCCTAACACGAGGCACTGTCCGCCGAGTCTCTCTTTGGCTTGCAGATAGGCGAGCGGTGTGTTCCAAGCGATATCGATATGGCCAGCCACCAGCGCATCGACCAGGGCGGGATAGCTTGAGTATAGGACATACTCGGTCCGCAGGCCTCGGTCATGGAGGTATGCGCGGATTCCTTCCCAAATCGTGAACACCTTGGGTGCGTAGGCAACCGCACCAATTCTCAGCTCGATCTTTCGATTTGTCTTCATGACGACCATCTACATCAACAGCTTTTTTTCAGTGATCGATTGTGCTGGGGGGCCGGCGAACGTTTCCTCAGCGCTCGTCGTCGGCTTTCGGCTCCAGCGAAGTCATAAGTCCGTCGCGACCTCCAGCAACTCGCGCCGCTATGGCCACACACACATTTGGGCCGATCTAGTGGGCGCCCGCCGGAGCTTTGCCCGCGGGCCGGGGCAGCAGCACCGTGAGCAGGAGGGCAACGATCATCACACCGGTCAGCATTCGGTAGATGTTATTGAGTGAGATCATCGTAGCCTGGTTTTGCACCGCGCCGTACAGCATGGACAGCCCTTGCTTTTGTCCGGTAATGAGCTGGTTCATGTAATTGAACCGGGTTCCTCCCGGCATTTGGGCTTGTCCAAGGCTCATCTGCCAGGCATTGAAAACGGTTACGTGCTCGGACAGATGGCTTTGCTGAATTTGCTCTTTACGCACGAGGATAGTGGTCAAGACCGAGGTACCAATCGAACCACCAATATTTCGAGTCATGGAATAGATGCTGGCGGCGTAGCCCATCTGCTCACGTGGAATCGAACTTAACGCTGATGCCGATAAATTGGGAAAGACGAGACCCATTCCAACCCCTTGAAAAACCGTCGGCCACACGAAATTTGAAATCGCCATGTTAAGGTTCAGGCTGCCGAGTTGCCAGGTTGACACCGCAACCATCAAAAAACCGAACGCCACCAAGGGCCGGGTGTCATAGCCACGGCGCGCGATTCCACCGAGCAGAAACATTGATGCCATGACGCCTAATCCACGCGGCGCCATCGCCAGACCCGCCTTCCAGGCAGTATAACCGAGCAAATCCTGTAGAAAGACGGGGTTGAGAATCTGCATGCCGTAGGCGCCGAAGGTCAGCACAATGAGAAGCAAAGTCGGGATCGCGAACTTTCGATTGGCCAGCAGCCGCACGTGAATAATTGGTTCAGGCGTGCGCCATTCATGGATGATCAGCGCCACAAAAGCGGTTGCCGCAATGATCGAAAAGTACCAGACCCAGGGAGTGGCGAACCAATCCGCACGCTCACCACGATCCATCACGATCTCGCCCAAACCAAGCGCCAGCACCATGCAAAGGATTCCCAGCCAGTCGGCGCGCCCGCGGCCCTTGAGCTTGCGCAAGTAAGACGGATCATGCACAAAAGCCGAGACCATAAAACCGGCTGCGATGCCGATTGGCACATTGATGTAAAAGTTCCAGCGCCAGTTGAAGTTATCGGTGATGTAGCCGCCGACCGTCGGCCCCATGATCGGCGCGACCATTAGACCCAATCCCCACACTGCCATCGCGAGCGTCTGCTCGTTGGGTGGAAAGGTTTCCATCAGGATCGCCTGCGACAGAGGTTGTAAGGCGGCACCGGCTATTCCTTGAAGAAAACGGAAAGCGACCATCTGGTCCAGCGTCTGCGCTGCGCCGCACAGCACCGATGAGATGACGAAGGCCGTGATCGAAATTAGAAAGTAACGTTTGCGTCCAAACTGTCCCGCGATCCAGCCGGTGGTCGGAATCATAATTCCGGCGGCTACGAGATAAGTCGTCACCACCCAGGTAACTTCGTCAACCGTCGCCGAAAAACTACCTTGCATATGAGGCAGCGCGACATTCACAATCGAGCTATCGAGCACTTCGAGGATAGTGCATAGGATCACCGAGACCGCGACGATCCATTTGCGCGCTTCCTCGGCCGCGTGGGTTGTGGCCGGCGGCTCGCCGAGCTTGGGCCTGACCTCGGCTTTAGGGCTGGCCTCCATCCGGATACGGGGTGAGAGCGAAGAACTTACCGAGAGCAAAGCGTAACATCGCTATTATACGAAGGAAACTACCATCCGCTTTGCATCGCGGCACTTTCCGACGCAAACTATTATTAACTGGGTGAATGTCGCCAGACGAAGAAAGTCGGGCCCAACAGTGCCATCCAATGTCCTGCGCGCGCCATGACAACACCATCCAGCCGCCAACCATCGCTCGAGGACCAAAAACGTAAAGCCGCGGTAGATCAGGCGCCGCGTCATCCGCGATCCCGCTCGACGCGGCGGCTTCCGGACACAACCCGGCGGCTTACGCAGTCTGAAAACGCCAGCCTGGTATGGCGAATCATCGCGGGCCGCACTACGCCCGGGGAGGCGCACGGTCTGCTGAGAGCCTGGCGCGGCTGGGAACAGCTTGCGAAACTTTTATGGCCCGTCGGCGACATTCCGGGTGCTCCCTACGGGTTACTTTGCCTCCGAGTTCTGCCTTATCACGGTGAACGGGTGATTCTTCCGGATAAGACGGCGGTCGTGCGGGGCGCGATAATAGGCGAACTGCATTGCAATAACCGCGCTATCTTGGATCTCGTCCGCCGGCGCGGCAATCCCTTTGCCGCGTTCAGGGAGGATTTGAAAAGCCTAAGGAATTGGACTCAGCACGACGGGATCGGCTGCCAGATCGAGGCGTTCTACGCGTGCACAATCCTGACGAGATTAGCAAATCGCCTCGGCTTCACTGTTCTGGAGAAGCCCGCCACCTTGCGCCGGCGACTGGAGAAGTTTTTCTTTAAAGGCCTGCTGCTGCTGTATAATCAGGAAGGACTAGCGCGTATTCAGCATGGCTGTACGGCCGATACGTATCCGGCTGATGTGTGGCTGTCTCGTCGTGAACTTCTCCGCCTTTATCATGATCGCACCAGAGCCCGTGCTGCGGGGCATCGGCCAGACAATCTGGCGCCGCGCTAGCCCCCCGGCCCGCGTGCAGGCTTACTCCCCTAATGTGCTGCTTCAGCAGGTGGCCGCTCGCTTTCCGTCGGTGCTAGCGAATCGGCTTTAACTCGCCGGCCGGCGCCATCAGCTCGCAGCACTTGCCTGAGCACATCATCGACGGTGTCGACGAAGATGATCTCCATTTCATTGCGGAGCTCGGCAGGGATGTCATCGAGATCGTGTTCATTGCGCCGCGGCAACGCGACCGTACGAATGCCGGCGCGGCGGGCGGCGAGCACTTTTTCCTTGATCCCTCCCACCGGCAGAACTTTGCCACGCAGTGTGATCTCGCCCGTCATCGCCACGTCCGAGCGAACCGGCCGGCCCGTCATCAGCGACGCTAACGACGCAGCGATAGTCACACCAGCGGAGGGTCCGTCTTTGGGAATCGCGCCAGCAGGCACGTGCACATGGATATCGGATTTGTCGTAGAAGTCAGGCGCGATGCCTAGAGCTTCGGCGCGGGTGCGAATATACGACAGCGCGGCCTGGGCCGATTCCTTCATCACCTCGCCGAGTGAACCAGTCAAGGTAAGCCCCTTTTTTCCACTCATCCGGGTGCTTTCAATAAAGATGATATCGCCACCGTTAGGCGTCCATGCCAAGCCGGTCGCGACCCCGGGTTCGTTCGCCCGTTCCGCCACCTCGGAAAAATACTTGGGTGCGCCCAGGTAACGTTGCAGGAGGGCGAGCGTGATTCGTTCGGGGGGTGCTTCGCCCTCGGTAATGGAACGCGCGATCTTGCGGCAAATCCGGGCTATCTCCCGTTCGAGATTACGCACGCCCGCTTCGCGCGCATAACTACGTATGATCTCCGCAACCGCTTCGTGGGTAAATTCAATCGGTTTGCCACTCAGGCCGTTTTCGGTGATCTGCTTCAGTCCCAAATGGCGGTCGACGATATGAAGCTTTTCCTCTTCGGTGTAACCTGGCAGCTCCAGCATTTCCATACGATCGCGCAACGCATGTGGAATAGTATCGAGCATGTTGGCGGTGGTGATAAACAATACCCGCGACAGATCGAAGGGCACGTCCAAATAATGATCGACGAAAGTACTGTTCTGCTCGGGGTCAAGCACTTCCAGCAGGGCCGAAGCCGGATCGCCGCGGAAATCGGCGCCGAGCTTATCAACTTCGTCGAGAATAAATAGCGGATTATTTGAACCGGCGTTGCGCAGCCCTTGAATAATGCGTCCCGGCAGTGAGCCGATGTAGGTCCGGCGATGACCCCGGATTTCCGCTTCATCGCGGATGCCGCCGAGCGACAAGCGCACGAATTTGCGGCCCAGGGCACGCGCGATCGAACGGCCGAGCGATGTTTTGCCGGTGCCTGGCGGTCCAACGAAGCACAAAATCGGGCCTTTGCTGTCGCGCTTGAGCTTGCGTACCGCCAGGAATTCGAGGATGCGCTCTTTGACCTTTTCGAGGTCATAGTGATCCTCGTCGAGCACCGCGCGCGCGTGTTTAATGTCGAGATTGTCCTCGGTTGAGACACACCAGGGCAGGCTGACCAGCCAATCGAGATAAGTCCGTACGACGGTATGCTCCGCCGATTCCGGCGGAATCATTCGCAGGCGTTCCAACTCCTTGTCGGCCGCCTTGCGGGCCTCCTCAGGCATGCTGGCCGCCTCAATCTTCTTTTCGAGGTCGTCGATCTCTGCCGAACGGCCATCAGTTTCGCCGAGTTCTTTTTGAATCGCCTTGAGCTGCTGACGCAGGAAATACTCACGCTGGTTCTTGTTGAGTTCAGTCTGAACCTGCGATTGGATCTTATGACCCAATTCGAGCAATTCGATCTCGCGGCTGAGAATGACGATCAGCTTTTCGAGACGCTGGCGCACATCGAGTGTCGAGAGCAGATCCTGCAGTTCTTCAATTGCAATCTTGAGATAAGATGCAACCAGGTCGCTAAGCCGTCCGGGTTCCCGAACCTGCATCGCCATCATCTGCAGCTCATCAGGCAAGTACGGCACCAACGAAACGAATTTGGAAAACTGGCTGACAAGGTTGGCCTGAAGTGCGTCGACTTCGCGGTCCGCCAGCAGCGTCTCGGAAAGACGGCTGACCTGCGCGACGAAATAAGGTTCACTCTGCGTGAATTGCTGAAGATCGATACGTGCGATGCCCTGCACCAGAACCCGAACGCTCTTGTCCGGGTACTTCAGCATTTTGAGAATCCGGACGGCAGTCCCGCGCTGATACAGCCCCTCGGCGGCCGGACTTTCCTCTTCCGGATTTTTTTGCGCCGCCAGCGCGATAAGCTGGGACTGGCCTACATCCTCGAGCAGCTTGAGCGAGGATGGACGAGAGACCAAGAAAGGATGCGTTTGGTTGGGGAAAATAACGATGCCACGCAATGGTAGGAGCGGCAACGTCTGCGGAATTTCGACCTGCGTCAAATCCTCTTCGGTTTCGAAGTGCTTCTCTTCCTGGCCTTTATCTGCCATAGCTTATCTGTACCACCCCGCTTGAACGGAAACCTGCCGGGGCAATGTCACACGAGTCCCAGCGGACCAGCCGCCACTTTCCCGGCTCGAACGGTTTAACGTAGTATAGAATCCGAGGCTCCCGAATATCCTAACGCAAATATAAGCATGATTCGCAACGTCGCCAGGGGCCTACCGCTGAGGTCGGTAGAGCTTGCCAAGTTATCGATTCGATAAACTTTTTACGCCGGCCGAGGCGAATGAGCTGATTCCAAGGCTCGAAGTGGCTATCCGCGAACTTCAGGCTAAGGCCGGCGAACTTCGGCGCCTTATCGCTGAACTGGTTGAGTTCGACCCGGCGGTTCGGCAGCTAGCGTTGCCAAAAATAGTTGAACGCTACCCGCAATTACGCGAATCAGCGGGCCAGCTGGCTCAAGCTGCAGAAAAGATAGAAGCCTATGGGTGCCTGCTCAAAGACATCGATCAGGGCCTGGTCGATTTCCCTTGGGAAATGGAAGAGGACCGGGTCAGCTTTCTCTGCTGGCAATTTGGCGAGCCGGCAGTGGTTGCCTGGCATCCAGTCGAAGCTGGTTTCGCACAGCGTCAGCCGCTCCCGGGCGCACCCAAACGCTATCTGAACTGATGGAATTCACCTTTCTGACCGCCGCTCCTTTTCAGGTTCGGTTTTTGGCTTAGCAGAATGACACTGACGCTGTTCATCTACCTGCTTTCACTGGTTTGTTGGCTAGGGGGAATGGTTTTCTTTTCAATTTTCAGCGCGCCGGTAATCTTCCGCGTGCTCACCCGCATCGACGCGGGTAAGGTGGTGAGCGGAATTTTCCCACGTTACTACCTGTTGGGTTACATTGCCGGTTCAATCGCCCTGGTGCTGGCGCTTTATTTTTGCGTGCTGCGGACCGGGCGGCTGTGGTGGATACTCAGCGCGGTAGCGCTAACGCTTGCGCTGGGATTGACGGTTTACGCCGGCGCGGTGCTGCGCCCACGGATTGACGCGATTCATATGGTCGCTGAAGAACAAAATCCTGATGCCGCGCACAAGGCTGAATTTGATCGCCTGCACCGCTTATCAGTATCGCTCAATGGCGGTGTTATGGTGCTTAACCTGCTGGCGCTCCTCAGTACCGCAGCGGCGCTTTCACAACAATAGAGGCGTGGCAGCAACGTCAAAAATGTTCAACCGTGAATTTCGGGCGATCGTAGTCGACCTCTTCGACACATTGGTCAAATGGGAGCCTGAACGTCTGCCGCTAATGGAAATAAATGGGAGCGCGATGCGTACCACCATGCCGTGGATATTTCCCAGACTGCAGCAACGCTTTGGCAGCGCCTTCGACCAGGACCGCTTTATCGACATTTATACCGCGGTGATCGGAGAAATCGCGCTGGAACGCGAACGCGACGGCATTGAAATTACTTGTGGGGAACGCTTTGTCCGCACCCTCGCGCGCATTACCGCGGTCGCGCCCCATGAGGCGGAAACGTTTGCAGAGGAACTGACTCGAATACACATGAGTCAGGTGCGGGCGGTCACCGCGGCGCCGATGGAAAGAGTCGAGGCGATTCGCCTGCTCGCGCCTCATTACCGGCTTGGCCTGCTGTCTAATTTCGACGATGCGCAATGTGGCCGTGAGGTATTGGCCGACACCGGCGTCGCCGAATTATTCGAGGCCGTGATAATTTCCGCAGAGGTACGCTTGCGCAAACCTGACCCGCGGATCTTTCGCCAAATGCTCGCGATGCTTGACCTGGCGCCTCATGAAGTGCTGTACGTTGGCGATACGCCGCGTGACGACGTTTGGGGCGCTCACCAGGTTGGAATACCTACCGCCTGGATCAGCAAGGGAGCCGCCGCGCTGCCCGAAGGTATTCCACAGCCCCGATTTATAATTCAGGAACTTTCCGAATTGCCGCGAGTGCTCGGATTCTTTGGCTAGACGAGGTTAGGTCCGGCAACCGATTTTGCCCGTGTGAAGCGAAAACGTGCTGGGCGAAGCAGGCTTCCAGCGAGCGTTTATAGTCAAAGCGGGCTCTGCTGCTTGCTGAACGAAGATGAAGGCGGCTCGCAAATCAATTGCGATCGTCGGTGCTAGTGACGCCGCCATCACGGTTTGCGATCTTGCATACGCGGCGGGTATCGCGGTTGCCCGCCGTGGTGCAGTGCTAATCTGTGGCGGACGCGGCGGGGTAATGGCTGCCGCCGCCCGCGGGGCGCAATCTGCCGGCGGGCTGACCATCGGCATTCTGCCTGGATACGACCGCCGCGAGGCGAACGCGAGTATTGAGATCGCGATCGCGACCGGTATGGGCGAGGCACGCAATGCGATCGTCGTAGCGAGCGCCGATTCGGTCGTCGCGCTTGAAGGCGAGGGCGGTACCCTTTCGGAGATTGGCCTCGCAATAAAACTCGGCCGTCCGGTGGTCGGATTACGGGCGTGGCAGCAACTCGAAATGATCTCGCACGCCGCCGACCCGTTTGCCGCGGTTGACCTCGCACTTGCGCTCGCCGAGCGGCACGAGCGCGAGTAGGCGGGTCGCAGCAGAGCCGAGCTAAGGGAGCGTGCGACCTGCGCATAGAGAAGATCAATGGCCGACGTGTATCATCGGTTTCCCGCCTTGCGGCAATTAGTCGAAGGCCCATTCTCGGCACTGCTTGGACTTACCGTGGATAGCGCAACGGAGGGGCAGGTGACCGTACGAATGCCGTTCCATGAGCGGCTGCTCAACTACGGCCCGCCCGACGTTCCCGTGCATGGCGGAGCGGTCGCGTCGCTGGCTGATTTCGCCGCCTGCGCCGCAGTATGGACACTGGCAGGGACGCAGCGGAGCGCGACCATCTCGCTAACCGTGAATTACAGCTCGCCGGCGGTCCAAAGCGAATTGCTCGCTATTGCTACAGTTCGTCGCAGCGGTAAACGCGTTGCCAGCATTGCGGTCGAAATCCGCGACCGTCACCACGCACTAATCGCCGACGCCCTAGTTACGTACAAGATCGCCTGAATCAACGATGCACTTAGACGAACACTCAACGCTTCGTGGACGCACGGCCGCGCTGCCAGCAATTTGACTCGACGCTGTATTAATGGCAGCGAATTTACGCTGCGGCCCCGCGAAGATGAAAAAAGTCTTTGCTCATCGGAGCAGGTTAATGCCTCGATTAACGTGCGACCGGGAGAAGCTGGGCGAGAACGCGATTCTTCCAGATTAGCTGTGCTTGTTTGGATGCGGACGAAATCTGAAGACCGTACTTTGCCCTTCCGGCCCAAATGAGTAATCTACTCGCCTTCTATCCATGCACCAAAGGGTGTAATCACTTCACCTTGCGCGGTGCTCTAGTTCGGCTCTTGCGAAGGGTAGCCGCAAAAGAGCGCTGGATGTTTCAAAAAGCGGCTTGGCATACCGGTTGCGGTTACCATCGCGTGACTGTAAAGAAGTAGCGCTTTGGTGCGCTGCTCAACTTAAAATTATTTGCGACAGGCGCCTATCCCGTCAAGAAAAATGACTGGGGGGTAGATTGGCAGTCACGTTGTCGCAGCAAAATTTCCCAGGAGGAGCATTATGCGTTCGATCACACGATTCAGTACCTATTTGCTCGGAGCCGGGTTAGCATTGTCCGTGACAGCCTTTGCTCCAGCGGCGTTTGCCCAGGACTCCGGCACCAGCGGCTCGACTGCCGGGAGCTCAAGCAGCAGCATGGCGCCAAACAGTGCAGCGAGCCCCAACAGCGGTGCGGCGACCAATAACAGCGGTGGGATGACTTCTCCTTCGGGGCCTGTCAGCGGCTCTGATAATTCCGCCACTAACCCCAATTCGGCTGCGAATCCCGCGACCTCCAGCGGCAGCATGGGCTCGAGCGGCAGCATGGGCTCAAGCAGCACATCCCCGGGTTCCAGCAGCTCGACCAGCGGCGGTACCACCAACACCGCTCCGTGACGATTGTCCGGGACGAGAGCGTCGGCGTGATCAGTTTAAGCACGGCGCTCTCGAGCTAGCCCGTCCTGCGCAGAGTCCGGTTTGCGGTATCAACAGCTCCTGCCAGATCGCTCGTGGGAGTAATGGTCGGGCGCAGCAAAGCGATTGCACTTTCGGCGGCTCCCAGCGGAGCCTGCCACATTGCAAAGCAACTCGCGGTACGCAGCATGCGTCGCGGAATCGCGCTCCGGGACGTGTGTCGGATCCACTGTAACGGGCATTCCACAGGCAGTTGGGTACCGCAACGATCGCAGAATCTAGCCGTCTCTCGATTGTCGGGGCCGGATTGGGAACAACGGGTACAACTCCCGCTAAGCGGCTAAGTCGTCGAGTAAAGCCTTGGCATCTTTCAGGTCGGCGGTATCGAACCCTTCGGTAAACCAGTTATAGATGCTGACGAGCATGGTCCGCGCCTCGTCGCGATCGCCTCGTTCCCCCAACAGGCGGTCCAGACAAATTGCTGCGCGTAACTCGTGAGATTTAGCGTTTTGCTTGCGTGCGAGGCATCGATGGCCTTGCGAAAGAACGTCTCGGCCTCAATTCCTGTTCGTGGAGAAGGGGTTTGCAACCCTAACCTCGACTCACCGGAAGTTTTTTCTGACTGAAGCACGAGTGTTCCTTTCAATCGATAAACCTCTGACTCATAGAAGCGCTCATCGGCGTGCTCTATCCAATCCAAGGCCTCCCATATGGCGTGCAGCGCTTCATCCGGATGACCCAATGCGCTGTGACCTTCAGCTATGAGACTCAGATGATAGGGTCGGAAGGAGTCTGCTCCTGTAGCGCGGTACGCACTCAAACCCTCGAACATTTGCTTGATTCCGTCGGCTTCTCCCTTCTGGGCCAGCGCCCAACCCTGCATTATCTTCCCCAAGGCAAGGAAGAACGGAAACCCCTGATCAGTGCACAGAGTGATACACGCGTCTGCCCGCCCTTGGACCGCCTCACTCTCGCGGCGCAATTGATGAACGATCGCGGCAAACGTCAAAGCCAATGCGAAACTGAGAGGATGAGACAGGTTTTCCGCCAAAGAGATTGCGTCGTACACGCTCTCCAAGGCCTGATCCGGATAGCCCAGGGCCCAAAAAGCCAAAGCTTGAAAGCAGAAACAGCACACCCCCGGATCGTCCCCGGAGATGGAAAAGGCGAGCGAGTGATATTTCGGATCGTAGAGAGCGATGCCCTGTTGCGCATGCTCCCGCGCGGCGGTCAGCTCACCGAGGTAGGCCAGGTTATACGCCAGCATATGGCGGGCCTGCAACAACAGCCCGGGTCCTGTGAGTTTCGGGCCAGACTAAGGCCCTGCTCCGCCAGCTCACGCGCTCTGCGCAGCTTTGCTCGATGTACATAAAACGCCTGGAGGCCAAAGAGGGCGGAGTAGATCTGTGGGTTTTCTCCTAACTGCTGACATAGTTCGAAGGCCCTGGAACAGGCCTGCTCCACTTCCGGAGCCGCCCAACCCTTGCTCGCCTGGAGCGCCGGACCAAGGGCTATTTGCAAGGTGAGTTCATGGGTCGCTCGTTCCGGCGTGTTGGGGCGATCCCGGAGCAAGTCGAGCGCTGATTTGAACCTGAATCCGGCGTGAAAAATGGCCATTTCAGACCCGAAAGTGGTCTATAGTGCGCAGTGCATGGAGCCAGGCCGCTTGGCGGCGGCCGGCGGCGGGAAGATTGAGCCGCGAGCGGTTTCCCGTGCGAACGAGTTGCACAGGCAT
>Ga0073928_10008567_pt1 | contig 12795 bp, 10 predicted proteins | sample PaiPotPPA55metaG_FD_76969 | JGI IMG/M metagenome (GOLD analysis project Ga0073928, IMG submission 76969) | Iron sulfur acid spring bacterial and archeal communities from Banff, Canada, to study Microbial Dark Matter (Phase II) - Paint Pots PPA... ...
CGGGCAGTTGGCGCAACTTCCGGCCTCCGGCAAAAGCCTCTCATCGTCTTTCGAAAACGGCACTGATTTGAGGCTGAGATAAACGTTTTGCTCAATCCACGCCCGTAATCTGCTGGCGGGGACAAGGCTTCGCTCTGACTCGTTCGCGGCAAAATAGCCGTCGAAGCAATGAGCCAGCGCCTTCTCCTGCATCCCAGGGACGAGCTTCGCAATTAGTAAGGCGTGTTCGACACCGATGTGTCCGGCGGTGAAGGCATCGGCTGCGGGTTTTGTGAGGTCCAAGAGCTTGAGGCGTTTGGCGATGAACGAAGCACCCTTTCCCGTTTTCGCTGCGATCTTCTCAATGGAGTAATCTGCATTCTCTCTGTCCAGCAAAGCGCGAAACCCTTGCGCTTCCTCGAACGGATGTACGTCGTCTCTTTGAATATTCTCGATGATTTGAATTTCAAGAGCCTCCTCATCGGTGAATGCTCCAATGCGGACCGGGATTTCGTCCAACCCTGCACGCCGCGCGGCGCGATAACGCCTCGCTCCCGAAACGATTTCGAAATGGCCGTTCACTTTCCGAGTGAGGAGCGGCGAAAGGACACCTTTGCTGCGTATGCTTTCGGCCAGTTCCTCCAGTCCTTCCTCATCGAACGTCTTGCGTGGGTTGGTCGAGGATTCGACCAACCCCGCAAGGGGAACATTCACGTACTCTTGCAACGATTTCACTTCTTCTTTCGTATTCATCTCTTTTTCTCCTTTTTTTGTCTTTCTTGAAATTCTCAATACTCTTCCGGTAAAAGAATCGTGGTCACTCTGCGGTCGGCTTCGGTGATTACGTACAGTTTCGTGTCAGCTTTTGTTTGATAACTGCTGAGGAGGCGGAACCCGCGCTCCAAGCTGAATGCGTTTTCTCTTTGGTCCTCTTTGCACAGGTCGCCCCAATCGCCGCGAACGTGGCGCGCTAGGAACTCCAGCGGGGTTTGTTCTGTCTTTTCGAGAGCGGCCAACGCGCCGGGTGTGGCAACGATTTGGCCAAGTGAAAACAGGGGTTGTTGTTTGGTTTGCTGCATGAGGAGCACTCCTTTGAAGGGATTTGATTTTTGCTTTCGAGGCAACGCGGAGCGGTGCATAGAAAACAAATGCCCTTCCTGAGAGGTCCCCGGCGACTAGCCGTCCGCGCTGTCAAGGGCGCGCGGGGTTCGCGTTCACGGGAGCGCAGCGGACGCCCTTGACAGGAGAAGCGGGCGGTCTAGGCGCAGTCTTCTCGCAGGTGTCAGCGCCGGTGCAAAAATCCCCATAGTGCCGGTTGAATTTTCCCCACCCCCTAACGTGGTAAACCGGAGACCACTCCATACGGAGGAGGTTCCGAGACTTGTTAAGGGGGAGAGACGTGCAAGAACTGAAAGAACTGCAACGGCAAGGAATGAGCATTCAGGCCATCAGCAAGTTGACCGGCTGGGACCGCAAGACGATTCGCAAGTACATGCAGGCGGCGGGGTTGGCACCGGAGTATGGCCCACGGTCAGCACCGCCGAGCAAGCTCGATGCGTTCAAGCCGTATTTGGAACAGCGGCTGCGCGCCGGAGTGTGGAACGCGCGGGTGTTGCTGCGCGAATTGCGCGAGCGTAACTATGCAGGCGGCTACACGATTCTGACCGACTGGTTGCGGCCGCAACGCAGCGCGGCACGAGTCGTGGCCGTGCGGCGCTTCGAGACTGCACCGGGCAAGCAGGCGCAAGTGGACTGGGGGCATCTGGGTACGCTGGAGATAGCCGGGCAAGAACAGAAGCTGCACGGTTTCACCTTCACGCTGGGTTACAGCCGCAGGATGGTGGCGGAAGCTGCGTTGGATCAAAAGTTGGGCACGCTACTGCGCCTGCACGAAGCAGCATTTCAACAGATCGGCGGCGTACCGGAAGAGATTCTCTACGACCGCATGAAGACGGTGTGGCTGGGGGCGGACGAGCGGGGCGAGATCGTCTGGCATCCGGTGTTTCTGGACTTCGCGAGCTACTGGGGATTCACGCCGCGCCTGTGCCGGCCGTATCGCGCACAGACGAAAGGGAAAGTGGAAGCGGGTGTGAAGTACGTGCGGCGGAACTTTCTGTGTGGCTTGCAAGGGCGCGAACCAGACAGCCTGAGCGATCTGAATGCGCAGCTGCGCGAGTGGATTTGGGGTGTAGCCAACCAGCGCGTGCACGGAACAACGCATGAGCAAGTGATGGTGCGTTGGGATGTCGAGCAGTTCAGTTTGCAGTCGCTGGCGGGACAGCCGCCGTATCCGTACGTGGATGGCGAACTGCGCAAAGTGGCGCGGGACGCGTATGTGGACTGGCAAGGCAGCCGGTATTCGGTGCCCTGGCAGTATGCCGGCCAGGAAGTGTGGGTGCAGGAGATTGCGGGGGAAGTGGATATCCGCACGGGCTGCGAGCGGATCGCGATGCACGGCAAAGCGCAACGGAAACACAGCGTGCTGACATTTCCGCCGCATCACCAGGGGATTCCGCTGGGAGCGCGAAGAGCGGAAGGCAAGATCCTGATTCACCTGCGGCAGAGTGCGCCAGAAGTAGAGAAGCGCTCGTTGGCAGCGTACGAGCGCGTGGCCAACGGAGGTGGGCGATGAACACCCCGATCGAGCGGTTGCAGACGGCGTTGGAGACACTGGGGCTAAAGGCGGTGGAAGCACGACTAGAGAACTTGCTGGAACAAGCGTCGAAGAAAGAACCGAGCTACGCGGACTTTCTCGATGAGTTGCTGAACTGCGAGGTGGAAGCGCGAAGGACTCGTTATCTGCGGGCGCGACTGCAGTTGGCGCATTTTCCGTTCGTAAAAACCTTCGAACAGTTCGATTTTGGTTTTCAGCCCTCGCTCGATGAACGGCAGATGCGGGAGTTACGTTCGCTGCGGTTCATTCACGAAGCCAGCAACGTGATTTTCTTGGGGCCGCCGGGAGTGGGGAAAACGCATTTGAGCGTGGCGCTGGCGGAAGAAGCGATCCGCTCGGGACTGGGCGCGTATTTCATCACCGCGCACGATCTGGCGGCGGACCTGGGGCGAGCGTATCGGGAAGGCCGGCTGGATCGCCGGATGCGCGTGTACCTGGCGCCGAAAGTTCTGGTGATCGATGAAGTGGGTTATCTACCGCTGGACGATCTGGGAGCCACGATTTTCTTCCAGCTGGTGAGCGCGCGGTACGAACGCGGGAGCATTGTCCTGACCTCGAACAAAAGCTACGGAGATTGGGGATCGATCTTCGGCGATTCGATCATCGCCACGGCGATCCTGGACCGGCTGCTGCATCACTCGACGACCATCAACATTCGGGGTGAGAGCTACCGGCTGAAAGACCGCCGCAAGGCCGGCTTGGTGCCACCGCGAGGACAGGAAGGGACGGGCGTCGCGCCTCATTCCTTGGGCTCGGACTCCGTTACGCCCAAAACGCGCCAAAAGACGGCGCTGGGCTCCACTCCGTCCGAGCCCAAGGAGGTCCATTCATGAAGTTCAGGGGTGGGGAATTTTCGACCGGCACAATGAGGAATTTTCAACCGGAATTGACACAGGAAGGGCATTGAGGAGAAAAGACAGTTACGGTGGGAACCTACCGATGGGAATTGTGGTTTTGTAAATCCGGAGAGACTGGTGTGGAGGGCGTCCTACAAGAAAGAATCAAACGTTCAATGGGCGAAGAAGCGCCAGAGCGGCGAAGAGGGGAAGTTACGGAGATTTCGCAATATTGAAACACAAGGCTCCTTCCCTCGCCTGGGGATGAAATGGGGGCAGGCAGTTGTCTATTCGCTTATCTCAATTGCGACTTGTACTAACGGACGGAATATTAAACGGGTACCCTACCTCCAGGACTGGTATTTTCACATCATCGACGCAGATTTCTAACTCACAGGGTGGTTGCAGGATGCGAAATTGAAAATGGACTTCACAAAGAATCCGCGGGGCTCTTTATGGCACCGTTGGGATCCCCACCTTCACGCGCCGGGAACGCTCCTGAGCGACCAGTTCAAAGGCGATTGGGCTTCCTATCTGGAGAGAATCAGGAATTCGCCCCCCGCTGTAAGAGCGCTGGGTGTGACGGACTATTTTTGTATCAGTACGTATCGTAGCGTTCGCGAGTACTTCAAGAAGGGCGAGTTAGGTGAAGTGGAATTCCTATTTCCCAACGTAGAGATGCGCTTGGATATCAAGACGGAGAAGAAAGTCCCGATCAATATTCATCTTTTATTCTCTCCGGAAGACAAGGATCACGAGGATGAAATTGAACGGGTGCTTGGACAGCTCAAGTTCGAATATCGGGACCGTTCCTATGGGTGTACTCTTCCGGAGCTTGTGGCACTGGGCAAAGAGTATCTCGAGCAAAGTGATGTGGATGAGTTCCATGCGAGACGCACGGGAGCAAATCAGTTCAAAGTATCGTTACAGGACCTTCGGGCGCTATTCCGTCAGGAAAAATGGCTTCGGCAAAACTGTTTGGTGGCGGTTGCGGGAAGCTCAAACGACGGCACCGCCGGTTTGCAGGGCGATGATTCCTATTCGGCAATGCGCCGCGAAATTGAAAGATTTGCACACATTATTTTTGCCAGTACGCCCAGCCAGATTGAGTTTTGGCTCGGCAAGAAAGAAGGGTTCGACCGGAACGTTATAGAACACACGTATGGCGGACTCAAGCCATGTCTTCATGGCTCAGATGCGCATCGGGAAGAGAAAGTCTTGGAACCATCTCTTGATCGATTGTGCTGGCTGAAAGGCGATTTAACTTTTGAATCGCTACGACAAGCGGTCATTGAACCTGAAGATAGAGTGTGGATTGGACCGACTCCCCCGTACCATCGTATTCCGCCAGTAGTGATTTCTGATGTCTCGACAACAGAGACTCCGTGGCTCGGGAACAGCAAGGTCGAACTGAACCCGGGAATGGTGGCGATCATTGGTGCACGCGGTTCGGGAAAAACGGCCCTGGCGGAAATTATCGCGATGGGTGCCCACGCGCAGGGCGCAGGAGTAGGCGAGTCTTCCTTTTTGCGGCGCGCTTCGATTCCGAATGACTACCTCAGTCCTGCTAGCGTGCGATTGATATGGGGTGATGGTTCGCCGACAGACGCGTATTTAAGGCCGGAATCGGACGATGATTTCGAGCGGCCTTCCGAGGAGGCTCAATATCTGTCACAGCATTTTGTAGAGAACTTGTGCTCGGCGTCAGGTTTGGCGACAGAGTTACGGACAGAGATGGAACGTGTCGTATTCGAGAGTACCGATCACACGGAGAGGTTCGGGACAGATTCATTCGAGGAATTATTGGAGTTGAATCTTCGGCCGATCATCGACCGCCGCAGGGAGCTTCAAGAGTCGATCCAAGCGATGAGTAGTGAGGTAGCCACAGAAGACATTCGTAAGGGCCAACTCCCGACGCAAAGAACCGACCTCGCGGCCCTAAAAAAGCAGATCGAGACCGCGCGGGCGAACCTTGTGAAACTCGTTCCGAAAGGCCAGAAGGAACACGCCGAGATACTCGGCCGGCTTGAGAGTGCCCGCGCAGCGACGGAAGCGAAGGTCGAGAACTTGCGTCGGACTCGTCGGGAACTGGACGACCTGGCAGGGGAAGTGGCACATATTCGAAAATCACGCGAACCCGCACGATTTGCAGACATGCGTCGCCGATTTGCGGGAACGGGGCTGGCTGCTTCGGAATGGGCCGCTTTTGAAATGGCGTTCAAGACCGAAGTAGACGCCGTGCTGAAGGCGGCAAAGGTACGCGCCGATTTGGCAGTCAAAGTGGCCGATGAGGGCGACCCTAAAGATCCAATCGATACGAAAAAAACTCCGACGGGACAGTGGCCGCTCAAGCTGGTCACGACCGCGCGCGACCAGTTGAAGAAGACAGTTGGAATCGACGCGCAGCAACAGAAGAAATTCACGGAGCTTCAACAGACGGTCGCGAAGCAGGAAGTTGCAATGAAGCGCCTAGAGAGTCAGATCAAGACTGCCGAAGGTGCCGACAAACGACGTCAGGAACTTGTCGAATCGCGCCGCGATGCTTATGGACGAGTGTTCGAGACCCTAGTCGAAGAGCAAGAAGTCCTCGAGAGGATGTACGCGCCATTGGGGCGAAATCTCGGGGACAGCAAGGGAACACTTAGCAAACTGCGATTCGCCGTGAGGCGCGTTGTGAGCGTCGACAGATGGATTGAGGCCGCAGATCGTCTTTTGGATTTTCGGATGGACAGTGAATTTCGACTCCGCGGTTCGCTTCGCAAAAAAACAGAAGAGCACCTATTGGATGCATGGAAGACAGGGAAGGCCGAGGATGTTGCGGCAGGCATGGAAACGTTCCGAACAAAGTTCGGCAAAGATCTGCTTGCTTCGATGCCGCCCTCCTTAAAGCCGGAAGAGAAGAGCTCTTGGACTCAAGCGGTTGCCGCTTGGTTGTACAGCACGGAACACATTGCCATTCAATATGGAATTCAATACGAAGGCGTTGCGATCGAACAACTATCGCCCGGAACGCGAGGAATTGTACTTTTGCTTCTGTACCTAGCCGTCGACCTAAAAGACGCGCGACCGCTCATTGTTGACCAGCCGGAAGAGAATCTCGATCCGAATTCCGTGTTTGAAGAGCTGGTCCCGCACTTTCGTGAGGCCAGGAAGCGTCGGCAGGTCATTATCGTCACGCATAACGCGAATCTAGTGGTAAACACAGACGCCGATCAGGTAATCGTGGCGCACTCCGCACGTCAGTCGGCGGATTCACTTCCGTTCTTCACCTATGATTGCGGCTCTCTGGAAAATTCGGCCATTCGAAGAAACGTATGTCAGATCCTCGAAGGTGGGGAGCGAGCGTTCCTCGAACGTGAGCGTCGCTATCGCTTGCGGTGGGACGAGGAACAAGCGACGTAGCGCAATATACTCAAGCGTGGGCCTTGTGTAAGTGAAATGGCCAGATCGAGCGAATCCTATGTTAGTTGGTGATCATGCACATCTACGACGGAAACAATCGGTACGCTGCGGTCTGGAGCATTCTCGACTACCGAGGCTTATGTGACGGACGAATGAAACGTCATGTATGACCATTACTCTCTTAGTGGTGAGTCTCGCTGAACTTACGGTCAGCATCATTGGGCTTTTACACTCGAATAGTTCTAAAGAGTAGTTTCGGCCCTGTGGAATCCGTGATGGATTTCACAGGGCCGTTACTTGCGGCGAAACTTATCCAAGCCGCCGTCAGGACTCGGTCGGTTCACCTTCGCTTGCTTTGAGTTTCAACTGGCGCACGCTGCATTCGGCATGTTCGATGTCATCGCGCACCCTACCGAAATAGTTCGCCTGGATGAGCTTCCCCTCGGGTCCGGGATGGCAGTAGAGGTAGCGCACTTCCACAATCTGTTCCACGCGCGGGAGGGGATAACGGTCGGGCACTCCCACCGTGCCCATGAAACGCGGCCGATTGTCGTCCAAGAGATACACGGCGATTGAGCGATGGCCATCACTCGCTTTTTTGTCGGGTTTCGGGCCGACAATGAAGGATGCCGTGGCGACAAACTTGCACTTGAAGTGCTGCCCTGCACGTCCTCCCGCATACGCCGCGTTCCGGTTCTTGCAAACGAAACCTTCGGCGCGAGACTCGTGCATGGCTTTCACGAAGGCCCGCTTTGCTTTCGATGTCATGGCCGTCTCGCAAACGCGGAGCGCCTCGTCCGCGCCTCGAAACACGAGGCCGAGACGTGCGTAACGGATTTCGTATGGTTGAATCCGCAGGTCGGTTCCGTTTATGTCGAGCAAGTCCCAGAGATGGAACCGCGAATCGATGATTTCACCGTCCACTAGAAAGGATTGTGCTTGGACTGACTCCAGGCATTTCGTTAGCCCAGAGTCGATTGGAATAAGGTGGCCGAGTTTGTTGATTCCCGAATATTGGCCGTCCGCTTTTTGTACGGCCAGTCGTCTCCCATCGAACTTCTGCTGATACCACCAAGACGCATCCTGTACCAACTGCAACGCTTCCGGTTCCTCAATGGGGGTTAGCAATTCCGGGGCATGACCGGAATGCTCTTTTACGGAAGGCAATCCAACGGAAATAGGCGTATCGCCGAGGGTCGTTGCCTGCGCGATGCGATAACCTTTGCCTGCCTTTTCTCGAACGATTCGGTCATAGACGCGCTTAGCTTCCTCATAAGCGACGCTGCTCACCTTCGTATCGCTTTGTAAAGCTGAACCACGCCGCCCCCACTGCGCATTGACCGACCACTGTTCTTCAACGCTTTCCAATTGGATGTGATACACCTTGTCTGAACTTCCTTGCTGGAAATACAACTCAATTGTTTCTGTCTGCATTGTTCGCTCCTTTGTGTTTGTGGTTTTTGCTTCTTGGGCAGCGGCACTTTGCTGCACAAAAACAAACGCTCTTCCTAGCCGTCCCAGGCGCTTCGCCGTCCGCGCTGTCAAGGCCGCGCAGTTTGCGTTCGTCGGAGCGAAGCGAAGAGCCTTGACAGAAGAAGCGGGCGGCGAAGCGCAGTCTTTCGGCGGGAAGAGCAATTGAAATTCGTAAGAAGCTTTTTTACCGAATGGAAGGTGTTGAACTTAGGAAGGCACACCCTGCCATCAGCGTTGGCAGGGTGTCTTGGCCTTCTGAGACAGGAGAGTTACAACGATGAAGGATGTTGAGGGGAGGGATTTTTAGGCGGCCTGATCGTCGGTCTGAACGGTGGGCAAGTCATCAGTGAGTTGTTCGCCTCGGTCGAGCTTCCCGATTTTTGCGAGGTGAATTTCGGCAAGCCTGTGCTCTAGCTCCGGGTGCTCTTTATCGGAGATCATCCGGTATCGCAGCTCGCCTTCGGCGGAGATATGGTTTCCACGCTTGAGAGTGCCTGCGAACTTCGCCAGGTTCCCCCAGGCAACCAGTCGGTGCCATTCGGTACGTTCAACGTTTTCCTTGGATTGTTTAGCGCGCCATCGAACAGTGGTTGCTAGGTTTAGGATCACGTAGGGCGTATTGTTTCGAGCTGTGCGCTTCTCGGCGTTCTGCCCGAGGAAGCCAATTAATCGAACGGAATTGTCGTACATGGAATTCCCTCCTTAGGTGCTGTACAGCGCAGTCCATGATACTATATGTATAGCAGCATAGAAATAGTTGTTTTGGCCGCGAAGAGGCAAGTTAAGGGCTCGACCGACGGGGAGCAAGGGAGATTCCACGATGGCGCCGATGGGGGAGAGCTGGCTGAATTACGAACGACAGCGGCGGCGCCTGAACGCACGGTTGGGCCTGATGGTTTTTGCGCTTCTTCCATTGCCAGCGATCTTAATTGCCGTTGGAGTTTCTCCGCTGAGGATGCTGCTGGTAGTAGCGGCCTTGGGCGTCAGTATAGGGATTCTGTATCCGTTGTGGTGGAGAACGAAGCACAATCCACTTCGTGCTTCGGTTGTGGAGAGGCGAACGCGGCGGATTGCCTGGATTTGCCGGCCAAGCGGGTTTCTCTGCGGCATAGCAGCGATGTCGTCCTGGTCGGTCGGAACCGAGGCTGCCGAATGGGTCGCTTTGGCATACGCCGCTGCGGCCTTTTTGTTGTTGTGCTTCTCGCATTTCTCCGATAGGAAAGCAGAGCGAGAGCTGCGATCCGCGAGACCGACGATTCAAGTACGCGAGGGATTAAAAGAGTAAAGAATGCAGACGACTTGTTACTCAGTCAACGGCAGTTGGCAGCCGTGACGCAAAATCTAATTCTCATCCATATCAAGCGCATCGGAATAGTGACGAGCGTAATAGCGCGCGTTTGCTTCGCGTGCCCGCTCCGGATCTCGTTCTCGCCAACGCTTATGTTTCGCGCTCTCCCTGCATTCCTTGGAGCAATATCTCCGCTTGGGATTATCGGACTCGAAAATCGTATCGCACGCAAGGCATTTCTCAAGACCCGCGGCAAGTTCTGGCGGGTTCCAAAGCTCCTTGCCTAGTTGGGCAACCAACGAAGACAGCTGTGACAACCGGTAGCGGACGTACAACTCCGAATAGCGATCCGGAGTCACTTCAGCGTTTAGGGTTATCCCATCCTCGGTAAGCACGAAATCCGGCGTGCGAAGCGGGAAGCGTCTTCCTCGCGATCTACTATCCATGTACATCGCAAGCGTCTCACCCCAATCCGGTGGACCGAATTCGTAGCGATCTTGTTCGTCGATCGCGTAGCCCAAAAGTATGAATTCCGGACTGTATCCCTCCCGAATTTGTGCTTCGAACTCATTGATACTTAGGATGCGGAACCATTCCTCGCGCCATTGAAGACGGAACAAAGCCTTCTTATACATTTTCTTTTGGGATTCGCTGAGATCGTTTTCCGACCGATCTTTATAGAAGTGCGCGACCTTTTCGAGCCGAGCTCTCTCTTTAGCTAGACTTTCAAGCTTTTCTTGGATTTCTCTGACGGAGAATGACGATAACCGATCTGGGATTTGTAGGGCAGCTTGCTCTTCAGCGAGTTCGTCGATTTCCTGCTGAATCCGCAGTTTGAAGATCTCCAGGTCTGGAATGTCCTTATTGTCGTAAGGCGACACTTCCAGAAAGCAACTGTCAATTAAGCGATTTTCGTAGCGGATGATGTGTTCAAGCTCGTCGTCGGAATAGCGACCTAGCGATCGTATTTCGTTCATCAAACGAAGCTGCGCTTCCGTATACAGAATGAAACCTGCTTCACCGTCCGCACCTTTTCTCCGAGGCAGAACGCCTTCCTCGACAAGGCGCAGGACTTCGTCTTTGGAAATCTGTGTTTGCGCCACCAACCAATCGAGGGGCGCGAGGACTTGCGGATCGAATAGCCCGAGACCCAATGGCTGCCCGTAAGTCTGCATCGGGACCTCATAGAGGGCGTCAACCATCGCCCAAAAACCGTTCTGAAATTCGTTTGTCGCTCCAGAATCCATGAAATGCCTCCGTATGGGGACCACAGTAAGACAGCAGATAGTCGCGCACAACGGTGTTCTAGTAAACCATTGTGCCGACGGCAGGCCTGGCGGGCGGAGCAGGGGCCGAAGGGGACAGACGGGACGTTTCCGGGCAGATCCCGGCACTTCCGCTTCCGGAATTGTCGAAGACTCTTAGGAAAATACGTTCACCGTTCCATAAGTCCCGATTAGTTAGACTTGTAGGAAGTAACCTCTGTGCTTGGCATCGACTCTGCACGGATTACGAGGCCCCTAGCAGGCTGCTGAAAAACTCGGAAATTTTGTACCGCCGTGACGCACGATGCGTCTTATAGGGCATGCGAGGAAACGATCAACAGCAGGGACATGTGTTCAGTTACCTTTCCCCGGAGCAGCGAGTGCGGCAAGATCATCCGCTGCGGCCGATTCGCGCGATAGTGGACCAAGCGCTGCGGGAACTTTCTCCGGAGTTCGCCAAAATGTATTCCAAAGTAGGTCGTCCGTCGATACCGCCGGAGCAACTGTTGCGGGCTCTGCTGCTACAGATGCTGTACTCGGTGCGCAGCGAGCGGCTGCTGATGGAGGAGCTGGACTACAACATATTGTTCCGCTGGTTCGTGGGACTGAATTTGGACGATGCGGTGTGGGTGCCGACGGTGTTCACGAAGAACCGCGACCGTTTGCTGGAAGCGGAAGTGGCCAAGGAGTTTCTGGGGCTAGTGGTGCAGCAAGCGCGCCAGCGTGGCTGGGCGGCGGACGAACACTTCACAGTGGACGGCACGTTGCTGGAAGCCTGGGCTAGCACGAAAAGTTTTCAGCCGAAAGATAAGCAGGATGCTGGGCCACCGCACGATGATGGGGGTAATCCCACGGTGGATTTTCACGGCGAGCAGCGCAGCAACGCAACGCACGAGTCGAAGAGCGATCCCGACGCACTGCTGGCGCGCAAAGGCCGGGGCAAGGAGGCCAAATTGAGTTACTGCGGGAATCTGCTGGTGGAGAATCGCAACGGATTGATCGTGGACAGCCGGGTGTGGGAAGCCACGGGCACGGCTGAGCGCTATGCCGCGTTGGAAATGCTGCAAGGAATTCCGGGCCGCGGACGCCTGACGGTGGGGGGCGACAAGGGCTTCGACACTGCGGAATTCGTGCGCGAGTGCCGGAACCTGCGGGTGACGCCGCACGTGGCGCAAAACCTGGGGCGACGAGGCGGCAGCGCGATCGATGGACGCACTACGCGGTCCTCAGGCTATGGCGTGAGCCAGAAAAAAAGAAAACGCATCGAAGAATGTTTTGGTTGGCTGAAGACCATCGCGTTGCTGCGCAAGGTGCGGCATCGCGGAACATTGCAGGTGGACTGGATTTTTACGTTTGCCTGCGCGGCCTACAATCTGGTGCGCATGCGCAACTTGTCAGCCGCTACAGTTCCGACGCAGTAAACGCGGGCCGTAGTGTCTCTGCGCCACGCAGAAACGCCCATTTCGGGCGTTCCGTAGCGCGAGAAATCACGCCGCAGACACTCGAAAAACTCCAAATGACGCATACCAACCCACAACTTGCCACTTCAACGCGATTTTTCAGCAGCCTGCTAGAAAGGGGCCTCGTCGTTGGTCGGTAGTTCGGGCGGTGCCGCATTCGCGTCGCGCTTTTCGGCGCGGTCAAGCTTGCCGATCTTGCCGAGGTGGATCTCCGCGAGACGAACCTTGAGCTTCTTATGTTTCTTGTCGTTGAACTCGCGGTAGCGCAGCTCGCCTTCCACGGAGAGGTGCGTGCCCTTTTTCAGAGTTGCGGCGAACGTCGAAAGATTGGCCCACGCGATCATCCGATGCCATTCGGTGCGATTCACGTACTCGCCCGATTTCTTGTCCTTCCAAGACGCTTGCGTGGCGAGCGATA
>Ga0073928_10008569_pt1 | contig 12794 bp, 11 predicted proteins | sample PaiPotPPA55metaG_FD_76969 | JGI IMG/M metagenome (GOLD analysis project Ga0073928, IMG submission 76969) | Iron sulfur acid spring bacterial and archeal communities from Banff, Canada, to study Microbial Dark Matter (Phase II) - Paint Pots PPA... ...
ACCGCGGGGCGCTGCGGCTGGAGCTTCGCCTGCTGGCCGACTGCGGAATCGTCGGCGTTCCCAATGCCGGAAAGTCGACGCTGCTGTCAGTCGTATCGGCCGCGCGGCCGAAGATCGCCGACTATCCCTTCACGACGCTCGAGCCGCAGCTCGGTGTCGTGCGAACCGGCGACGACGAATCCTTCGTGATAGTCGACGTTCCGGGACTCATCGCCGGGGCACACGAGGGCGCCGGCCTCGGCGATCAATTCCTGCGCCACGTCGAACGCACTCGCGTGCTGCTGCATCTTCTCGACGGGGCGAAACCGCTGGAAGAGATCATTGCGGACAAGACGATGATCGAAGCGGAGCTCGGCGCGTGGAATCCCGCGTTGCTCGCGAAGCCGACGCTGCTCGCGCTCAACAAGATCGATCTGCCGAATGCGCGCGAATCGCTAACGGAGCTGCGGGAGCGCTTTCCCGTGCTGTATGGGATCAGCGCCGCAACGCACGAGGGCGTGCGCGACGTCGTGCTGGCGGTGTCGCGTGCGATCCAGTCCGCGCCGATGCCGCAGATCGTCGAGCCGCCGGAGGCGCACATCGAGTTAACGGCGGCGGATGCGTTCCGAATCGAGCGCCGCCAGGACGGCGCTTTCGTCGTCTCGGGTGAACGGATCGAACGGCTCGCGGCGATGACGAACTTCGATTCGGACGAGGCGCTCGCGCGCTTCGAATATGCCTTGGGAAAAATGGGCGTCGAGAGAAAGCTGCGGGAGCTCGGCGCGCAGGAAGGGGATACCGTCCACATCGGACCGTACGAGTTCACCTACTCATGAAAGTCGGCGTCTTCGGGGGAACTTTCGACCCCGTTCACAACGCGCATTTGTTCGTCGCCGAATCGGCGCGGATCATCGAGCGGTTGGACCGCGTGCTCTTCGTGCCCACGAACAACCATCACTATCGCGACAAGCCGCAGGCTAACGCCGTGCATCGCTGCGCGATGATCCTCGGCGCGATCGGCGGCAATACCGCATTCGAGCTCGACGACACGGATCTCCACGCGAACGCGAGCGGCTACACCGCCGACCTGCTGCCTCGGCTGCGCCGAAAATATCCGGCCGCGGGACTGACGTTCATCATCGGCGCCGACTCCCTCGTCAACGCGAACTGGGTACGCTTCGACGAGGTGCTCGAGGCGTTGGAACGCTTTGCGATCGCGCCGCGGCCCGGCGTGCGCGCCGACGCTCTGGCTCGCGTGATCGCGGCGGTTCCGCCGGCGCTGCGGGAGCGCGTCACGACGTTGAATCTTCCCGAGATCCCGGAGTCGGCGACGCTTTTGCGTGCATTGATCGCGCAGCGCCGGAGCATTCGCTATTTGGTGCCCGAGCCGGTCTGGAAGTACATCGTCGCGCATCGGCTGTACGGATATACGGATGTCGAGAACCAATAGGGTCGTCCTCCCGTTGGTGGTCGCCTGCGCGCTCGCGGCCTGCTCGCCGACGCAGACGCCCGACGACCGCGCGGTCTGCGATGCCTATTCGGCGCAGCGCTCGCGCGTCGAGGTGGTCGCCGACGGCACGATCACGCGCCTATTCGGCGTCGCGCAGGGCCGGGTGAGTCCGCACGAAGGCTTCCTCATGCGCCTCGCGTCGGGTTGCAGCCTCGTGGTGCGCGTCGAGGCGAACACCGATTTCACCGGCCCGATCCCCCTGCGGGAAGGCCAGAGCGTCGCCGTAAAGGGCGAGTACGAGTACTATCCGGGCGGCGGCGTCGTTCACTGGACGCATCGCGATCCGCGGGGACGGCACGAAGGCGGCTACATCTCCTCCGGCGGCCAGGTCTACGAATAGCCGCCTCTCGCGCATCATTCTCGGAAGCTCGTCGCCGCGGCGACTCGAGCTGCTGCGTTCGCTTGGGCTGACCGTCGAGGTGGCGCCGAGCGGTTACGACGAGCCGGCTGCCCACGGCATGAACCCCGCGCAGCTCGCGAGCCACCACGCCCACGAGAAGCTGGCCGGAGTCATGAGGCTTCGGAGCGAGGCCGGCATCGACGCTCCCGCGCTCGCCGCCGACACCGTCGTCGACCTCGACGGCGAAGCGCTCGGAAAACCGCGCGACGCTGCCGAGGCCGCAGCCATGCTGCAGCGCCTCTCCGGCAGGGAGCACCTCGTGCATACGGCGTTTACGCTGGCCGTGCCCGGCATGCAGGCGTGGACGCAGGAGCGCGCAACGACGCGCGTGCGCTTTTACTCGCTGGATCCGGGAGAGATCGCGGAGTACGTCGCGACCGGGGAGCCGCTCGACAAGGCCGGAGCCTACGGCATCCAGGGCCGAGCCGCGGCGCTGGTCGAGGCGATCGACGGCGACTTCTACACCGTCATGGGCTTGCCGCTGGCCCGCGTCGTTCGCACGCTTCGCCGGTTGGGATTTGCGCTGCCGGAAACGAACTAAAGGCGGTCTGGGGGTCGAGATTTTTACGTATCGAGACGAGCGCAGACTCTTTGCGCTAATCAGTATCATCATCGTCGCAGCAGCGCTCGCGCTGCTGCAGATCAACGCGCAGCGCACCGGAACGGTGAGCCCGATTGCGACGGTGTTGAGCTCGGTATTCGGGTTCGCGCAGAACGCCGTGTCGGCGACGGTCGGCGGCGCGCGCGCGATCGGCACGACCGCCGTCTCGCTGCCGGGCCTCCAGGGCGAGAACGCACGTCTGCGTGCGCGCAATCAGAGGCTGATCGAAGAGAACGCGCGCCTCCACGAGCTGGCCGCCGCATACGCCGCAGAGTCCGACGTGCGCCCGGTCGTAAATCTATTCCAAGGAGTCGAGGCGCGCGTCATCGGCTTCCCGCCCGAGAATGAATCTCGAGCGGTCACAATCGACGAGGGCTCGCACGCGGGCATCCGCCGGGATGACGGCGTCGTCGCGGCGGACGGCCTCGTCGGTCGCATCGTCGCGGTGACTCCGTTCTCCAGCACCGTTCTTTTGGCGACCGATTATACGAGCCGCATCCCCGCGGTCGTGCAGCGCGGCCGGTGGTGGGGCATCGCTCGCGGGAACCTCGGCAGCGTGATCGTCGAATACATTCCGCAGGACGCGCCGCTGCGCGTCGGCGACGTCGTCGTGAGCGGTGAGGGACGCTCGTTCCATTCCGGCGTCCCGATCGGAACGGTGACGGCGATCGAGCGCGGCGACGCCACGCTCTACCAGACCGCCGTGCTCAAGACGTCGGTCGACCTCGGCGCTCTCGATCGCGTTGTCGTCGTCACGCACTAAACCGCACGTCGCTCCGTTCGTGGGGCCGGCCTGGTACGTCGCTGCCGCATGGCTGGCGGCGGCACTCCTCGCGCAGTCGACGATCGTCCACTACGTCGCGATTCGCGGCGTCGTCCCGAGCCTCGTACTGGTCGTCGTTATTTGGTACGCGATCCGCGTCGACGCGCGCCGCGCCGTGCTCTACGGCCTCGTCGCGGGGCTCTGCGAGGACGCCCTCTCCGCGCGTTCCGGGGCGGCCTGGACCATCGCGACAAGCCTCAGTGCCGTTCTCGCCAGCGTCCTTTCGCGCGGGTTTTTCGCAGACTCGATCCCCCTGGTGCTCGTCATCACGGTCGCCACCACGCTCGTGCGCGCGCTGATCTATTGGGTCGCCGCGGCGCTCGGCGGTTATCCGCCCGGGCTCGGCACGATGCATCTGCACGAGGCGATCGTCGCGAGCGCCCTCAATGCTGCAGTCATGGTGGTCGCCATGCTGGCCGGCCGGCGCTTCGACCGCGCGCGCTGATGCGCAAGATCGGTCCTCCGCGCCGCACGCCGTGGCAGCTCCCGACGTGGCGGCTCGTCGCCTTCGCCGCGGTCATCCTGTTCGCGTTCGCGGCGTTGCTCCTGCGGCTGGTGATCGTGCAGCTCATCGAAGGCGAGCGCTATCGCGCCGCCGCCGCGGCCAATCAAATTCGCCTCATCCCGGTTGCGGCGCCGCGCGGCGTAATCTACGACCGGCACGGTGCGGTGATGGCGCGCAGCCGTCCATCGTTCGTCGTCGGGCTCATTCCGTCGCAGGTGACAAACCCATCCGGGGAGCTCGCGAGCCTCGCGCCGATTCTCGGCGTGGATGAGCATTCGCTGTGGTTCCGACTGCTGCACCATCGCGGCGTCAACTATCCGAGCTTCGAAGCGGTCGTGCAGAACGAGCCGTACGGTCCCGTCATCCTCGCTACGGATCTGCCCGTCGCCGTCGTCGCGCGGCTCTCCGAGGTGCTGACCAATCTCCCGGGCGTGGATCTCGAGGTGCAGCCGATTCGCGACTATCCGTACGGTAAGATGGGTTCGCATCTGGTCGGCTACGTCGGCGCGATCACGCAAGAAGAGTACGAACGCCTGAAAAACGCGGGCTACTCTCCCAACGACGTCATCGGCAAGGACGGTCTCGAGTTCACGTACGATTCGTACCTTCGCGGCCTGCCTGGGGGACAGCGCGTCGTCGTGGACGCGACGGGCGCCGTCGTCTCCAGCGTGAAGTTGCCGTCGAAGCCGGCGGTGCCCGGCGATACGCTGGTGACGAACATTGATTGGAGGCTTCAGCAGATCGCCGAGTCGGCGCTCGCGCAGGAAATTCGCGGGCTGGGACGGCGCACGCTGTCGGGCGCCGTCGTCGCGGAGGACCCATGGACCGGCGACATCCTGGCGCTCGCGAGCTATCCCAACTACGATCCAAACGATTTCGCGGCGGACCGTTGGAAGCGCATCGCGTACGACCTGACCGACGCTTCGCAGCCGCTGTTCAACCGCGCCATCGCTGCCGCAACGCCGACCGGTTCGACTTTCAAGATGGTCACCGGTTCGGCGGCGCTGACCGAGGGCGTCGTGAAGGTCAATCAGGTCGTCGACGACACCGGCGGCTGGGATTGCGGCGGGTATTACGCCCGCGACATCGCGGCCGGCGGCCTCGGCGACACGACGTTTGTTCCGGCGCTGGCGGCGTCGAGCGACGGCTACTTCTTCCGGCTCTCGTGGTGGCTCGGAAACGCGCGCTTGCGAAAGTACGCGCTTGCCTTCGGCCTCGACGCGAAGACCGGCATCGACCTTCCGGGCGAAAACGAGGGCAATTGGCCAACCAACGCGTGGGAAATGCGTGCGTTCGGTGTGCCCATGGAGCCGAGCGAAGCGTGTTTCTTGGGCATCGGACAGGGCGCGATGCAAGCGACGCCGCTGCAAATGGTCAACGTCGCGTCGACCGTCATCAACGGCGGCACGCTCTTACGGCCGCAAATCGTGCGTGAAATTCGCAAACCGGGCGGTGAAGTCGTCAAACGGTTTTCACCTGAGGTCATTCGTCAGGTTCCGGTGACGCCCGAGGCGCTCGCCGCCGTGCGCGAGGGGATGGCGCGCGTAACCGATCCCGGGGGTACGGCATACGGGTTGGCGATCGACGGTTTACCCTTTTCCGGCAAGACCGGTACCGCCGAAACCGCCGGCGGCAACGGCCCGAACACGACGTGGTTCGTGGCGTGGGCGCCCACAGCACATCCGCGACTTGCAATCGCCGTGTTCGTCGACCGCAGCGGCGGCTACGGCGCGACCGTTGCCGCTCCGATCGCGCGACAGATCCTCGTCAAATACTTCAACAAAAAAGGCTAGGTGAAGAGCTGGAGCGTCGCCGCGATGCGCCGGCTTCGCTCGCCCGGCCGCGCGAGATAGCGCTCGAGCTCCGGGGTTCGTCCTCGATTCGCCATCGCGCGTGCGGCGGCGAGTGCGACGGCCTCGGACGGATCGTCGAGCGCGCGTTCGAGCAGACGCCGCGATCGAGGATCGTCGAGCGCGGCGACTGCAAACACGAGGTCGCATCGGTCCGCCTCGGATAGGTCTGCAAATTCCTCTCCTGCGGCTCGCGTCCATCCGGCCGCGTCGCCCTGCGGCTCCCGTCGCGACTCGATTCGCGCGGGGCGCCGGCGCGCGAGCAGCACGATGGCGGCAACGACCCCCGCCGCGAGCACGAGCAGCGCGAGGCCAGCGCCCGCCATCGCTACGCGGTCTCGTGCAACGACGCGACCATCGCGTCGAGCGCCTCGTCGAGCGCGGCGTCACCGCGCCGCTGCAGCGCGTCGATGAACTCGTCCGAATCTGCATCGGCGAGAACGTCCAAAACGTGCGTCAAACCGCTCTGGTAGTGCGCGCAAGGCATCGTCTCGTTGGGCAAGAGTCGCGCGAGCGCGGCCCACGGTGCCGCGCCGGCGAGCTGCGCGGAGGAGAGCCGCTCCGCGAGCTCGAGGATAGCGCCGGGGTCGAAGCGTCCCCGCAGCACGATCGAATCGGTCGGCGATTCGGCCGGAACTCCGTGCGCGAGCGCCGCTTCGTGAAGAACGCGCTCGATCGTCGACCGCAGCGACGGCGTCTCGACGTCGCGCGGGGCGATTGCATACCGCGGAAGCCGCAGCTTGATGAAGAGACGGTCGAGCTCTTCGCGCAGCAGCTCGCGCATCGCCGCGAGCGCGCCGGAGTGCGTGTCGCCGACGGCGCCGGGAAGGAACGCTCGCAGCGCAAAGAGATGCGCGACCAACCCTTCGAAGCGCGCCTCGCGCAAGAAGCGCAGCGTTCGCTCCAACCGCTCGGGCGTGAAGGTCAGCAGCGTCCCCGCCGAGCGTTCGAAGATTGCCTCTTCCGCGGAGGCGGCGGGAAGCCGCGCCAGGGCGAAGGCGCCGTTGCCTTCGCCCACCGGCGTCGCCGGAGGCAGTTCCATGAAGCGGTCTTCGGTGAGGGCGCGCTGCGCGCCGAGCGCGGGCCCGAGCACGCCGTCGAGACCGAACGGCAGCCCGGCGATCGCGTTGGCAAAGACCGGTCCGGAGCGGACCTTGAGTTCCGGCGATACGAACTGGTCCTCGCGCTCGCCGTCGTAACGCACGCGGGCGAGCTGCGCGATGGACGCGCCCGCCGGCAATCCGTTGTGTACGACGGTGCGCCACCGGATCGCGGCCTCGACGCCGGGATCGACTTCGTTCAGCACGATGCCGTTGCGCGCGGCAAACGGAGCGGCCGTACCGGCGTCGCGTATCGGCACGTCGTTCACCGTTGTCGAGTTCGGCACGTAGATGAGCGACTCGAGGTCGTCGACGAAGATTGCGACGTGGTGCGCGACGCCGTCGCCGCCGTTACGAACGTGCAGCACCCACTCGACCGCGTCGCCGACGTCCACGGCGTCGGCCGGCTCGCTGCGGAAGCTCCCGACCGAAAAGTCCGGCTCCGCCGCCGTCGCGATCGTCAGCCGCGCGAGCGGGACGGGCAGCATCGCGTCGGCCGTCAGCACGGCGTCCACCGTGACCGGATACTCCTTCGCCAAGCTGCGCAGCAAACGAAGGCCTAAGCGCGCCCGGCCGTGCGCGCCCGGCGCGATCTCACCGAAGCTCAAGCTGGACTTGTCGCGCGTAGCCCCTTCGACGCTCTCGAGCCGCGCCTCGGCGGAGACGTACAACCGCAGACGAACGTTGTGTGCCGCGTCGGTGCCGGTGTTGGCGATCAGGACGTCGGCTTGCGCGAGCTGGTTGGGTCGCAGCACGGAATCCTCGGCCAGCTCGATCCGCGACGATTCGGGCACGAACGCCGGATGCGAATCGACGCGCCAAAATCCTTCGCGCAGCAGCGTCTCGCCGAGCTCCCGCGTGTGAAGGCTGGCGCCGATGTGAAGTTCGCGCCGGTCGGAGCACGGCGAAGGTACTCGCGCGCGGATCGCAATGCGGCGCGTCGACTGCGCGTCGATGCCGCCGATATCGATCGTGTCCGCCTGCGGAAGGCCCGCAGAGCCGGAGTCGAGGCTCAGGCGCACGCCGTTCTCGAACGCGGCGACCTCTTCGAGTTCCGGAGCGAGACGCAGATGCAGCACGGCGTCGCGTGCCGCCGCGCTTCCGTCGTTGGTCAGCACGATCGCCGCTTCGATCTGCGATCCCGGTCGCACGACGGTGCTCCCTTTGCGCTCGACGAAGTTTCGGCGCGCCGGGAACGCCGGCTCGGAGCGCACGGCGACGGCGCAGTCGAGCCGGCGCCCGTTGCCCTCCCCGGCCGGCTCCCATTCGAGCGTCGCGGCGGCGGTCACGACCGTATCGTCGGGAAGCGGCGATGCGACGACTGCCTCCGTGCATAGCGTGACCGTTTCGCCAACGTCGATTGGGCCGAGGGCGAAACGCAGCGGCTCTTTGCGGCGGTCGCGGGCCGGGCTGCCGTCGATCGTCGAGGCGCCGCGCATCGCGATCAGATGCTCGCCGAGCTCGATGCTTGCCGTGACTCGCTGCGCGGCCGCCGTTCCCGCGTTGCACGCGGTGAGCGTGAGCCGGACGCGGCCGCCGGGCCGCACGTCGGCCGCAGGCTGCGCGGACAAGCCCGTGCGGTCGTCGGCGAAGTCGGGAACCGCCGCGATCGTCAGCGATGCCGGCTCGAGCGCGAACGCGGAGGTTTCTTGTGAGGCTACTTGCGCCTGCGCGACGACTTGCGTGCCGTCGTTGAGCGGCGTATCGATGCGGATGCGGTACGAGACCGTGGCCGACCCGCTCGCGGGCAGCGAGCGTACAACGATCGGCGCGTACACCTTGTCAAAAGAAGATCCAAGCTCTCGTTCGACGTCCCGTCCGTTCACGCGCGCCGAACCGGCCACGTACGACGCGTGTTCCGGAACCGGCGCGACGACGACGACGTCGCGCGCGCTCGACTCCCCGGCGTTGTGGACGTGGACTGTCAACTGCGCCTCGGAGCCGGGCACGGGCGCCTGCGCCGTTTCGAGCGCGACTCGCGTGAGCGCGTTGCGCAGCTGCGGCTTGCTGCGCGCGATCAAACGGACGACGTTGGAACCGACGGGCGGCAGCTCGAAAGAGGCCAGCGCCGCCTGCAGCTCCACGGTCGTGCCGTTTTCGATGGCGCCGGCAACGCTGTACGCGACGTCGATGCGCCGCTCTTGGTCGGGCGCGACGTCGCCGATCGCTGCGCCGGCACGCGACATCAACGGCGAATTGCCGATCTCGTCGTCGAGCGGGTTGCCGTCGAGCCGGCCGCTTCCGACGAGATAGATCAAGCCGTCGGGAGCGTTGAAGCGAAGCCGCACGCCGGTGGCGGGAGCGCCACCCTGGTTGCGAAACGTGAAGGTCGCGCGCACCGTCATTCCAGGTTCCAACTCGCGTTCGGGCGAAACGACGAGCGTCCTGAGCCGCTCGGGCAACGTCGGTGCTCCAGGCGCGAAGACTTCCGACAGCGGGCGCATGACGCGAGGACGTTTCGCCCACGGTTTCGAGATTCTTTTAGAGAGGTGGATGGGGATGCTCGCAGTTCACGAAGATCGTTTGGCCGAGGCGGTGGGGCGCTTGGGATCCGAGAACGCGTTCGAGATCTTGGCGCGCGCTCGAGAGCTCGAGGCGCAAGGCCGAAGGGTCGTTCATATGGAGATCGGCGAGCCCGATTTCGATACCCCGGACAACATCAAGAAGGCCGCGATCGACGCTCTCTACGACAACCATACGCACTATACGCCGTCCAGCGGCCTGCCCTCGCTGCGTGCGACGATCGCAAGCTACGCCAGCCGATTCCGCCGCGTGACGCCCGAGTGGCGCCCCGAGAACGTCGTCGTCTCACCCGGCGCGAAGCCCGTGATCTGGAACACGCTGAGCGCCTTGCTCTCACCGGGTGACGAGTTCATCTACTTCGATCCCGCCTACCCGGCATACGCCTCCTGTGCCAGCTACCTGCAGGCGACCGTGCATGCGATCCCGCTGCTCGAGTCGCGCAACTGGCGCATGGACCTCGACGAGCTGGCGCGCCGCGTCTCGGAAAAGACGAAAGTGGTCGTGATCAACTCGCCGCACAACCCGACGGGCGGCGTGCTCACGAAGAGCGATCTCGAGTTCATCGCCGAGCTCGCGCAGCGCTACGACTTCCTCGTTCTCGCCGACGAAATCTACAGCCGCAACTTCTACCTCGAGTCTGAGTACCTCTCGATCGCGTCGCTTCCGGGCATGCGCGAGCGCACCATCGTCGTCGACGGCTTCTCGAAGGCCTACGCGATGACGGGCTGGCGGCTCGGCTATGCGATCATGCCGGAGAATCTCGCAAAGGCAGCGACGCTGTTCAACAACAACACGTTCAGCTGCGTCGCGACCTTCGTGCAGATGGCCGGTATCGCCGCGCTCACCGGGCCGGACGACGCCGTCCTGCGTATGAACGAAATCTTCCGCGCGCGGCGTGACCGCCTCGTAGACGGCCTCAATGCCATTGCGGGCATGTCGTGCCTTCTGCCTGAGGGCGCGTTTTACGCTTTCCCCAACGTCTCGACGATCACGCACGACGATCGCGCGCTCGCGAAGTTCCTCTTGGAAGAGGGCGGCGTGGCGTGCGGCGGGGGCTCGTCGTTCGGCGCGGCCGGCAAGGGCTATCTGCGGTTTTCTTACGCTGCATCGCTGGAAGACATCGACTGGGCCTTGGACTCGATCGCCAAGACCCTGCCGAAGTTCAAGGGCTAGTTCAAGCGTCTATCGCGCTGCGCGTCATCTTCGCCGCGGCGCTGATGCTGGTTGCCGCCGCAATCGTCTACGCGCTGTCGAGCGGCCACATTTTGTTCTTCCCGTTCTTGCTGATTTTGGGCGTGCCGCTGGCCGCGCTGATCCGAAAGCCGCCTTCGGGGCCGCCCTCGCTTAACTAATACCGCGGGGCCGGATTCACGCGTTCGACTTTTGGCTCAGACGCTGTCCCGTTCACAGCGGAACAGCTCGTCGTCGCACCTCCTGTGCTCCTCCTGCTGCGGCGCTCGCGCGGGCGAGCAAGCGCGGAACGAAGTGCGTTTCCTGCGCTGGCCCGCGCTCGTCGCAGCTTCCGCTTGAGAACGGGACGGCGTCTGAGCCGAAAACCGAGCCTACGTCAAACGCATCGCGTGCTTGACGTCGCGTAGCACGCCGGCGGCGATATCGCGGGCGCGCGCCGTTCCATCGGCGATGATCCGCTCGATCGCGCCACGATCCGCGACGTACGCTGCGTAGCGCTTCCGCACCGGGCGAAGATACTCGTTGAGCTGCTCCGCGAACTCGCCCTTGTCTTGCACGCAGCCGAGCGCGCCAGAGCGGCACTCGACCGCGATGCCGTCGAGTCGCAACGGGTTGACGAAGCGCCACAGCGCGAAGACCGGACAGATCTCCGGCCTTCCCGGATCGCCGCGCCGGATCTTCAGCGGGTCGGTGACCATCGAGCGCACCTTGCGCGTCGTGGTTTCCTCGTCGTCGGCGATCAGGATGGCGTTGTCGTACGATTTGCTCATCTTGCGCCCGTCGATGCCGGGGACTTCCGGGAATTCCGAGAGCGTCGCCTGCGGCTCGACCAAGATGCCGCTTCCGCAGCCGTAGAGATGGTTGAAACGGCGCACGATCTCGCGCCCGAGCTCCAGGTGTGCGACCTGGTCACGCCCGACGGGCACGTACTCGCCTCGGAACGCCGCGATGTCGCACAGTTGCAGCAGCGGATAGCCGAGGAATCCGTACGTTGCGACCTTCTGGCCGAGCGCGTCGATCTGTCCCTTGTACGTCGGCACGCGTTCGAGCCACGAGACGGGCGTGATCATCGAGAGCAGCACCTCCAGCTCCGAGATCTCCGGCACGCCCGATTGCAAAAAGATAGTGGAGCGGCTCGGGTCGACGCCGGCGGCGAGCCAGACGGCGACCATGGCTTCGCGTGCGCCCCGAATTGTGACGGTGTCATCGAACTCGGTCGTGTATGCGTGAAGGTCGGCGATTTCGAAGAACGCGTCGGCGGTCTCGCCGTAGCGGGCCCACTGCGTCAGCACGCCGACGAGATGGCCCAGATGCAGCGCGCCCGTCGGACGCATGCCCGACATGACTCGCGGTTTTGCGGTTTTCTGCACTAGCGCGCTGTCCTAGACGCGCAAGCACGTAACGCCTTCAATGCCGCGCGATTTGATCGCGAGCGTAGGCGCTCGACGCGCGGACAGCGTCGATCAGCGCGGCGCCGCGCGCAAGCTCGCATGCCAGCGCCATCGCGAGCGTGCAGCCGGTACCGTGCATGCGGCCGGCGATCCGCGGCTCGCTGAAGATCTCGACGCCGCCGGCCGTGGCGAGTGCGTCTGCGGGATCGCCGCCGAGGTGACCGCCCTTGAGCAGTACGGCGAGCGCGCCCCGACTCTGAAGCGCCGCAGCGGCCTCGCCGATGCGCGCGCGCTCGATCCCCCCGTTTTCGAGCAGAGCCGCGGCCTCCGCGAGATTGGGCGTCAGCACGACGTTTCCCAAAACGGCCAACTCGTCGCGGATTCCCTGACGCGCGGCGGGGTCGCAGAGCTCGCCGCCGCCGCTCGCCGCGAAGACGGGATCGACGACGGCCGGCAGCCATGCGTGCGCGCGTAACGATGCGGCGATCGTGCTGACGGCTTCGCGCGTGGGAAGCGCGCCGACGCGCACGGCTCCGGCGGCGTCCCACGGGAGCGCACGCAGCTGCGCCGCGAGTACCTCACTCGAAATCGGCTGCACGACGACGTGGCCGCGGCCATCCTGAGCGCTTACGGCGGCGATCGCCGTGAAGACGCGCGCATCGAGCTGCTCGCCAACGATGAGGTCGCGGCCTACTCCCGCGACGTTCCACGGATGGCTCGTGCCGATTGAGAGAACGATCGCCGTCACGTGTCGCCCCAACGCGCGACGAGCGCGCGTGCGGCGCATTCCGCGTCGCTTGCCTGCGCGACCGCGGAAATGACGGCCGCCATCGCGGCGCCCGCCGCACGCACGTCCGGAAGCCGCGCGAGGCCGATGCCGCCGACCGCGGCGACCGGCGACCGCGCCGCGCGAGTGAGCCG
>Ga0073928_10008570_pt1 | contig 12793 bp, 9 predicted proteins | sample PaiPotPPA55metaG_FD_76969 | JGI IMG/M metagenome (GOLD analysis project Ga0073928, IMG submission 76969) | Iron sulfur acid spring bacterial and archeal communities from Banff, Canada, to study Microbial Dark Matter (Phase II) - Paint Pots PPA... ...
ATCGAACCACACGGCGCTGGATGCCCAGCCCTCGACGCCAACTCCTGCTTTCACCGTAACGTCGGTGAAAGTTCCATTTCCGTTGTTGCGGTAGAGAATGCTGCGGCCGTATTGAGTGACGTACATATCGGGGAAGCCGTCGTTGTCGTAGTCGCCCACGGCCACTCCCATACCGAAGCCTCCGCCGCCGACGCCAGCTTTCTCGGTGACGTTGGTGAACGTACCGTCCCGGTTATTCCGGTACAGCGCGTTGCTCAGAGGCTGGGTCGGCGTGAAGAAACTGCATTTGCCGCTATTGACGAGATAGATATCGAGCCAACCGTCGTTGTCGTAGTCGAGGAACGCGCAGCCCGGCCCGGTGGCTTCTGGCAGATACTTCTCCGCAGACCGGGCCGCGTTGTGGGTCCAGTGAATTCCGCTTACTGAAGGTGGAATTTCCTCGAAGATGGGTAAACCGTTGAGGGTTTGCCCCAGAGCGCCGCGCGATAGAGCACAAAATCCGATGCTCCCCGCAAGCCCCTGAAGAAACTGGCGTCGAGAAAATGCGGACGGCCGGGGGCAGTTGGAGCGCAACAGCATCGACCGTCCTTTTATCACAAATCTTTACGAATTATCACAAATCTTTACAATCGGGGACGTAGCAATCGGAAGAGACTAAGACTTGCGTGGTTCGCGGTAGGCGAGCACCCGGAGACCAAGGCGCATTCCGGGCCGCGTGGTACCATACGCCCAAACCGTTTGCTGAGTATTGTCGACGTGCCAGTGCCTAGAGTCGGTAGCCTTTCTCACCTCCGATTTTCCGTTTTTTGTGTGCTCCTATCTCTGTCGTTGAGCTTGGTGTCGGCCGCAACGCCGCAAACCTCCGGCACTTCACAGGATTTTGAAACGCTAGCGGCGAACGCCTCGTCCGCGCGGGAAAACGGCAAAACCGATGAGGCCATTCACAACTATCAAGCCGCGGTGGAACTGCGTCCCAGTTGGGATGAAGGCTGGTGGTACCTCGGAACCCTGCTCTATGACACTGATCATTTTGCCGAAGCGATTCCGGCACTCCACCACGTCGTCCAACTGGACCCCAAGATCGGGGCCGGGTGGGCGTTTCTCGGATTGTGTGAGTTCGAAACCGGGGACTATCCAGACGCATACCTTCACCTCCGGAGCGCCAAGGAACTGGGATTCGCGGAGAGTCCGGATGTCGAGAAGGTCGCGCTCTATCATCTTGCCCTGCTGCTCAATCTGCACGGCGAGTTCGAACGAGCGACCGAACTGTTGGCGCAATCGTTCGGCCCGAGCCAGTTTCCGGACCAGATCAAGACAGCATTAGGACTGGCAATACTGCGGGTTCCACTCTTGCCGGTCCAGTTAGATCCAGCAAAGGACTCGCTTGTCCATGCGGCCGGGGAAACCGCTGCACTGCTCGCGAACCACGAGACGGATGCGGCCTTGCGGAGCTTTGAACAGATGTTGCGGGATTATCCCGACACACCGTATCTGCACTATGAGTACGGCGTGGCGCTGGCTGCGGCTTCTCACTTCGCACAAGCGGAGACACAGTTACGCGCGGAAATCCGGATCGCGCCTCACTCGGCAGTCGCTTATAAAGCCTTGGCGCAGGCTCTGCAGAGTCAGGGTAAGTCCGAAGAGGCGGCCACGGCTTCCCGGGAAGCGTTAGAGCTAGCCAAGCAGCCCCCCACCGTTGACCCCGCCCAGGTCACACGGTATGCGCTTGCCCGGGGCGCAGAAGTCGCCAGAAGTTCGGCCAACAGTCTTCCGGAGACCGCAACGCGTTCCACATCCACGACAGCAGACTTTAAGGAGAAAGCACGCCTCGCAGAGGCAGCACAACGAGATGGCCGGATAGAAGAGGCGGCCCTCTTGTACCAAAGTGCGTTGCAACTCCACCCAGATTGGCAGGAAGGGTGGCGGCAACTGGGGACGCTGGCCTACATGCAGGGCCGATATCCAGAGGCCATCTCTGCGTTGCAGCAGTCGGTTGCCCTCGACCCGAAGCAGCCGGATACGTGGACTTTGCTTGGTCTGAGCGAGTTTGAGACCAAAGATTACAAGAATTCGTTGATTCACCTCGAGCATGGACGCGTCCTGGGATTTAGCGGAAACGCGGCCGCAGTCAGGGTCTCGCGTTATCATCTTGCTCTTCTGCTGAATCTCAATGGCAATTTCGACCGGGCAATCGCTCTGTTGATACCGGAGGTCGAGCCGGGCGCACTATCGGAAGAGATTCAGTTTGCAATGGGGATGGCGTTACTGAGAATCCCGGCTCTTCCCGACCAAGTGGAGCCCACGATGCGCCCTCTGGTGCGCGAAGCCGGAGAAGCTGCGGTGTTGCTCTCTCAGAGCTATTACGACAAAGCCTTTCCCATTTTCGACAAGATGGTGAAGGAACATTCCGCAACCCCATTTCTTCACTACGCCTACGGAGATGCTCTAGCTTCGGCCTCCCAATTCGATGAAGCCGAGGCCCAGTTAAAAGAGGAGACTCGGGTGAATCCATCCAGCGAGGTCGCCTATATCCGCCTGGCGTCAATCGCGGTTTTATTACACGACTCTTCGAGCGCGATCGCAGACGGTAAGAAAGCAGTTGCCCTGGCGCCGGAATCGGCCGAGGCGCATTACATTCTGGGTCGTGCATTTTTGGAGGAGGGGGATTCTGCGGCAGCGATTCGCGAGCTTGAAACCGCACGCCGCTTCGCCCCGAACAGCCCGAAAGTGCATTTCAACCTCGCACGAGCCTACGCGCAGGCTAATCGTCCCGCCGAGGCCCAACAGGAGCGAGCGGAGTTCGAGCGTCTCAACGCTCAGATGCCTGGGCAGTCTGGCTCGTATGGCGATCGAACCGCGCGTGGGAGCGCGGCGGATGCCTCCGTGCAGCCACTCCCAAAGTAACCGGTTCCCGCCAGGCAAAGACGCTAGAATCTTCCGGTTAACAATTTTATTGCCATCAAAGTGGACATAATCATTTTTCTGCTTGACAACGTATTTCATGTTGCGGCCTAATAGCGCGCAGCCGAGGGTAATCCTTTAATACTAGGCGGAGGCTCAACAATGCGTAGGTTCATCTGGCTATTGCTGGTCTGCTGTTTGTGCGCCGTGCTGCCGTTAGCAGCGCAACAAGTAACTGGAATCATTTCAGGCGCGGTCACTGACTCTGCCGGAGCCGTCGTTAACGGGGCCGAAGTCAGCGTGACTAACACCGCCACTGGCGAGGTGCGTACAGCCAAAACGAGCGACCAGGGTCAGTATACGATTCCTGAACTGCCCGCTGGCAACTACGATGTCAGCGTCAAGCAGACGAACTTCAAGGAGTACGTCAGCAAGGGTGTTACTGTGTTCGTCTCCAGTACCACCACGGTGAATCCCATATTGAATGTGGGTGCCGTTACTGAACAGATGACCGTCGAAGCCACGGCAGTCCAGGTCGAGACTGCCACCGGCACCGTGGGCAACGTCGTCGAAGGGAACCAGGTCCGGGAACTGCCGCTCAATGGACGCAGCTTTGCGCAGCTGACTCAGTTGATGCCAGGCGTTTCCCCCGCCGCAAATTTTGACTCCAAGCACAAAGGCCTGGAGGCCGGTGTTGATTTCTCGGTGAACGGAAACAACACAACCGCCAACATCTTCTTGGTTGACGGCGTCAACAACAACGACATCGGATCGCAACGCACCATTCTTGTTTACCCCTCGATTGACGCCATTCAGGAGTTCAAGATCCTCCGCAATAGTTATGGTCCCGAGTATGGACAAGCGATGGGAGCGGTCATCAACATCGTCACCAAGAGCGGCACCAACCAGTTCCACGGCGGAGCGTTCTACTTCGGCCGCAACAGCGCGCTGAATGCGACAGACTACTTCAACAACTTGAACCATGTACCCAAGGATGCATTGCAGCGGAATGACTACGGCTACAACATTGGCGGCCCGATCTTAAAGGACAAGCTGTTCTTCTTCTGGTCGGAAGAGTGGAACCACGAGCTTCGCGGCAAGTTGCGAAGTGCCAGGGTTCCGACAGCAGCCGAGCAGGCCGGAGATTTCACTAACATTCGCACGGGTTGCGAGGGCGCACCAACGATCGGCGGGGTTGTGCAAACCCAGGTTCCCGCGGGTCAGATCTCTCCCACGGGCCAGCTGATCGTTAATCTTTTCCCGCTACCTAACGTGGCGAATCCTGTGAACTGTCAGAATTGGGCGGTGTCGCTCAAAGCTCCAATTTACTGGCGCGAAGAGAATATTCGCATGGACTATCAGCTCTCCAAGACTTGGAGCGTGATGGGCCGTTACACGCAAGACCACTGGAGCAACCCTTCCCCAAGCACTTTGGGTTATTGGGGCGACGACAACTACCCCTCGGTTGATCCCAATTGGACGCAGCCCGGCTACCAGGCGACTATAAAGATAACCAAGCTACTGGGTAGCACGGCGGTCAACGATTTCCAGGTGTCATACGCGGCCAATCGAATCACAGTTACTGCCGGTGGAACGGACCCCGGCCTAGTCCAGCAAATCAACGCGTCGTACCAACCGTACTTCCCTTACTCCGACAAATTCAACGGGACGAACATGGGCTACCCAATATTCTGGGGCGGCTTAGGAAGTGGAGCCGGCGACCAGAACCTCTGGAACATGGGGCCATGGCACAACAATGAAGAACTCTACATCCTGAAAGATGACTTCTCGAAAGTTCACGGAGCGCACACCTTCAAGGTCGGCTTCCTGGCCAGCAACAATCGGAAGAACGAACTTTCCGGCGGCACATCCGGAGAGGCCCCGGGCTATTGGGGTGTCGCCTCAAACAACACCGGAAACGGTACGTTTAACGCATTGTGGAACCAGACTACGTGGGGTTTTGGAGAAAGCGAAACCAACCCATTTGCCGAGACCCGTTGGCACGACTATGAAGGCTACTTCGGAGATACGTGGAAGGTTCGGCGCAACATAACCTTCGAGTACGGGGCACGCTACTCCTTCCTGCGCAACCCGTTCAGCCGCATCAACGCAATCTCAAGCTGGCAGCGCAACCTATACGTCCCGGGCGAGACTGGGGCAGCTCTAGCTTGCGATGGATTGATGGTTGTGCCGGGAACGAATCCGTGTGGAGCGTTGGGTTTTTCTGGCGGAGTACCAGGACCCAACCGTTCGCTCAAGAACAACAAGAATGACGCAATCGCCCCCCGCTTGGGTCTCGCATGGGATCCGAAGGGCGACGGCAAGATGTCCTTCCGTGCCGGAGTTGGTGAATTCTACCAGCGCGAACGGATTAGCAACTACCTGTACCTGGCTACCAACTCGCCGTTCTCGGTTGCCGCTGGAGGAACCCGTCCGCTCAGCGGTTCAGTGCCGCCGGGTTCTCTAACCGCTTCAGCTTCTCCAAGTTGGGGAATGGATCCGGCTGCTGACCTTCCTAATACCTGGCAATACAACCTAACTTTTGAGCGCGAACTCTCCCACGACAGCAAGTTAGAACTCGCGTATGTCGCAAATCGTGGCGGCAATATCCTGCGCTACAAGGACGTAAACGCGGTCCTCCCCGGGGATCAGGTTGCTTATGCGCTTGCGCAAAGCAACCCTAACCAGTATCGGTTCGCAACCAGCTTCGGGTCAATCAACTATGGAGAATGGGGAGCATTCTCCAACTACAACGCCCTCCAGGCGCTCTATAGGACGCATGTCAAGTCTCTGGATGCGCAATTTGCCTATACCTGGTCGAAATCGCTGGCCAACACCGATATCACCAATAGCGGCAATCTGAGCAATACCTCTACCATAACTGATACTGCCAATACCAGGCTGGACTATGGTCCAACGACCATCAACCGGCCGAACATTTTCACGGGTAATCTCGTGTACGACCTTCCCACTCTGACCGGGAAAAGCGCTCCGATGCGAACCGCTTTGGGAGGTTGGGAATTGGCGTCCATTCTTTCGTACGCAAGCGGTCCCAGCGAGACGATCTTCGGTCTTGCTGGCGGCGCATCGGTCGACGCAGCGCCTTTCCAGGCTCCTAACGGTATCCAGGGAACCGGATACAACAACAACCAGAAACCCAATCGTGTGCTGCAGGACTGCCGGACGCATGGAGGTCCCAAGTACCAATGGTACAACCCAGGCGCGTTCACGCTTGATAACTACCAGATAGGGACTTTTGGGAATTCATCAGTCGGTTCCTGCGAGGGCCCGGGACTGGCCAATACCGATTTCTCCGTCTACAAGAACTTCAAGGTCACCGAGCGGGTGAACCTGCAGTTCCGGATGGAGTTCTACAACCTGTTTAACAAGACCCAGTTCCGCGCTGACCAGATTAACAACCAGTTGGCAAGCAACGCTATTGCCTGCGTGAATGGAAATCCCGACCCAGCCTGCGCGGGGCACGGGCCCAACACCGTTGCCTGGAATTTTACGGCCCCTGGCCAGGGCCAGCAGAACTTCGGTCAGGTTACCGGCGACCGCGGTCCACGTGAAATTCAATACGCTCTGAAGATCAACTTCTAATCTTCTTCAATCCAGGGTGGGACTTGACTAAGGTCAGGTCCCACCTAATTTTTTTGCCCTAAATACTTCCAGGTAACCCTCCGATATACTGACCCGACGTTCAGCGGGGTCATTTCAATCCGCCCGTAGATACAACTTCCCCCTACACCGAAATTTGGCCCACCAATCTGTCCATAGCGCCCCCGGGGTATCTCAAGAAATAGTTCAAGTGACCTCAGTCATCTCCGTTCTGAGTACCACGGTCAGGACCACGGATGAGCCATTGTGCGCCGTCCGAGGGTGGTGCAATCTGTGTAGAAATCTTGGATTGGAGGGGCGAGATGGATCAGTTCATTGGAAAGGTTGGTCCGAACAGCAAGCTCCAAAACGCCGCTGAATATAGCGTCGTGCTCTCGGTGCTTCTTGTTGCAGCAATCGCAATCTTGCGAGTCTGGGGCGTCATTCGCTAAATGGCTGTCGCGGTTCACCCGCTGAGACCCTCGAACTTGAACCGGGGAAATTTGTACTCGTAATTAGCAGAGCTTGGCCGATGGCATCAAAATCTCCAGCCCAGGCTGGAAGTTGAACCATAGTCGCTTTTCGGCAAGTTTTGGGGAGGGCGGCTGTCGAAGTTGAGAAAGTACCCAAACTTCCAGTCCAGCTCTTTGGCAATCCTGAATTTTAAGGAAGTGTTGAGATCGAACCGAACCCGCCCAAGGTCGGTGAGACTAGGATACACGCGAGCATCGATCAAAACGTTTGTCGTCTTAAAACGGAAAAAGTTTACCTGGGTTCCAAGGATGGCTTCCGCGCTATCTGCTATCGGGTTCGTGGCCTGTGACGAATAGTGCTCACGGTTCCAGACAGCTCCGCCATATGCAACTAGAAAGCTGTTATTCGTGTTGAGAAAGGTATGCCCGAAGCCTCCACCCAGCGTCGTGCGCAGATCGAGTTGCTGCTCGTTGCTCTGTAAAAATTCAGAAAGTCCCGCGGCAAAGTTACGCGGGGATATTAACTGCCTTGTGCCAGTCAGTCGCAGATCGTTGCGAAGATTGGATACGTCCCCTCCACCGCTGAAATTAGAGGCATAGTCTGCGGCGGCGTTCCACTTTGCCCGTTCGAAAAGCACGTTGGAATCAAAGTTATACTGGACGCGGTTTTGCTGCTTCGCGTAGTTGAGTCCGATGTCTATTCCACCATGCAGGTTTTGCCAGATGCTGGTGTCCGTCCGTTTGAGCCCAACTACTTCCGTGCCTGAAAGTTGCGCGCGCGTGGATTCTCCTACCACGGACACATTGAGTTCTTTTGACTCGGACTTTTCTTCTGCATTCTGCAGGATGCCGGTATAACGCTTACCCTCTTTGTCCGCAACCACAAAGCTTTGTGGGCTCACGACCGACGCGATCTTCGACCAATCCAATGGAATGGTGCCTTCCGAATATTCGATCCTGACATATAAATAGCCTTTCTCGAGCTTGAGAATCTCGCAGGTGATTCGATCGCCATTTTTGAACCAGATGACATCTGTCCTCGGTCGTGCGGAACAGATCGCGGTCAGCGTAAAAACCAAGAAAAGAAACATCGGCAACGCGGAAATAACAGAGGGCAAATGGCGATAGCGAAGCCTAATATCTTTCATTATTCCTCCTGCGCAGTGGAGACAAGAAACGAAAAGAGATGATTTTTTGCGACGTCATGGTGCTCAAGTGGACAGGCACCCCGCCACAAGTCGAGCCAAGCTCGACCGGACAGCCGAGGGCGGCTGTCCCTACGCATGCAGCTAGCCTGGTAGGGATCGACTGTTGGGTCAGATTACTTCAACGGAATCGTCACGCCCAGTATCAATCCGCTCATTGCAGTCTGGTAAACAAAGGTGCTGCTAGGGCGATAGTTCACGTACATATACCTCCAACCAGCTTGCAAGATAGCTTTCTTTAATTTGTAACCAAGAAGTCCTGCAATTTGATAATCCGTATTCGCTTGTCCGCCTCCGGCATCTCCCAGAATCGTGACAACCACCTTCGGTGAAAGCGCGGCTTGGATTTTCGCTCCACCTAACATGTCAACCCAGTTCGCCGACGCATAAAATCCATTGGCAATTTGGGGCTGCAAAGTCAGCGTATTTCCCAAATGCCAGTAACGAAACCCCACCAACCCATCAACTGTGAGCTTGCCTGTGTCAATCACCCGATAGCCAATCTTCGGCGTAAGGATGTCCTCGTTGACTTTGACCTTCACCGATGTTGCCACAAACCCGAACGGTGTTGCTTTGTCATCGGAAAGCTTCATCCACATGAAGTCGACAGGAATCACGATGCGGTTGTACCGAGCCTCCACCGCGCCCATCAAGCCGATATTAAGATACTTGAAGACATCGCCAAAGGAGGCATGCACGCTGGCTTCCCGGCCCAAAGCGCCGACGTTGCCGTGCATGCCGGCGAACCATATGTAGGGGCTGACAGCCACGTGCCATCCATCGTTGGAAGATACGGGCGAACTCGGCGCCTGTGGTGCTGGATCGGCAGGTTCCGGCATTGCAGCGGAGGCTTCTGGTGAGCCAGCCACGGCTGACGTTGAGGCTGACGGTTCCGGCGAGGTCGCGCTAGCTAAAACTGTAGGTGCGTCTGGCGATTGCGCGCTCACGTTGGGGAGCAGCAGAATCTGTACCGAAAGCACTATGAGTGAGGCAAGGAAAAATCTGGGAAAAGCTCTCATCGCAAAAGCTCCTTAATCAATGTTGTGGTGCAGCCGAATCGGTTAATCGTCTCCGCTGATTCCGATACCTCTGATTAGGAAGGTATGCGAAAGCACTTTGTTTCTCACTTCAACAGAAATTCGACTTCTGCGGAACTGTCAACAGCGACAGGTCTCAGAAAGGCAGCGATGTGGTACGTCTGAACTTCGACCAAGTTATGGTACCAGCGGTATTGCCGAAGCGAGTTGTAGGTTAATCATTAACCTTAGACGGCTGTCAATCTGGTAAAACTTAGCCGCGCGCTTGGCGCCCAACGCCTTCTCGAAACGAGGAAAATACGTTTTTCAGAGAACCTGAGTATCGTCGTCGATGGCCAACATGCGCTGCGCGAGGCTGTGGGCAGTGGCGTCGTCCATCTTGTCGTAACTCGCCGCATAGTCGCTGATCAGGGCTTGCCGCTTGTCTCCAATCGTATGCTGTGCGGCGGTATAGTCCTTATAAACCGGCCGGAAGGCGGCAGCTTCCGTTGCGGTGAACTGCATGTTATCGGTAATGATCTGGTTCTTCTGCGCCTGAATATCCTGGCGCAGCATTTGGATATCGGCGTCGGTCAGCGGCCTTGTCTCGACCACCACGGTTTGAACTTGAGCGAGGACCAAGGAAGATAGAAGGGCAACTGAAATTAGGACCGCGATTACTAGAGTGGCTGCCTGGGTAAAGACGATTGCTCGTTTCATGTGTGTTCCTCCTTATTGTTTGAGTATGCAAGATTGGAAAGAAACTTGAACTCCCAAGGTTGGGCCCTTTTGGGTCAAACGAACGCCAATGCGTTTGCTGGAACTACTATTGTTTACAACCAGACGCGATCCCAATTCGTATCCGGCGAGAGCACTGAAGTGACGGTTAATGGTCAAACCAACGCTATTTGAAGTAGAAATGAAATTACCGTAGCCGAAGAAATACATGCCATAAATGTCCCCTTCAACAAAGACTGGGATTCGTCCGACTACACCTTCAGGGGAGCAACAACTGTCACCTTTGACAGGGTTTGTTGGCTGTCATTGTTGCCAGTTGCAGCGGCGCCAGGATGACCGTAAATTCGCCGGTGTCAGCAAAATTAAATCTGATCGAATACCGTACGTAAGCCTTGCCTTACCCATACACCCTAGCAGCGGCGCTCATTCTGGCCGGCGTCTACGTCTTCGGCCATAGGCTGCGTACCAGATCGCATCAGCGGTGGTGGGTTTCCATTGCTGCCGGCGTATCAGTTGCTACGGTCTTTATCGACCTCCTGCCAGAAATCTCCGAAAGTCAAGCAAGGTTCGAAGCCGGCCCCAACCGGGGCGCGGCGCTATTTCCCGAGCGAGCCATTTACCTCGCCCTCATGGCCGGATTTGTGTTGTTCTACGGATTTGAGTACATGGCGACCGCGTCTGCGAAAGACGAGCCTAGCAACGTTTTCTTCTCATTCCAAATCGCGGCGTTTGCCGGTTATAGCAGCCTTGTCGCCTATCTACTTGTTCACAACATCTGGAATGATGCTCAATCGTTGGCCCTCTATGCGGTGGCAATGGCGTTTCACTTGCTACTCGTGGACCACTCACTTGCAAACCAACGTTCTCGGCTTTATCAGAACCGCGGACGATGGATATTGGCATTGGCCGTCATGGCAGGCTGGGCCGCTGGAATGCTGACGTCGATTCCAGAGCCGTGGCTTGCAAGGATTGCGGCGTTTGTCTCCGGAGGCGTCATTATGAACAGCTTGGTGGTTGAGCTGCCCGAAGGACGTGGAGGACGCTTTTCGCTTTTTGCCTTGGCGGCAGCAGCATATTCAGTCGTGCTCATGGTCATTTTGAAATGACAAGGACGGCGTGAACGCGTTTTTCCTTCCCTATTACTTTTAATTTTGGATAGGCAGTACTTGCACATTCTGCGACGCGGGGTTAATCCCACTAAAAATGGATTCCGGCTCGCGGTTGCCGTGACAGAAGCGGAACTTCTTCCCGCTCCCACATGGGCAAGGTAAATACGGTCCGTTCCTCGTGTCATCGGCAGCGATCATCGCCATGATTTCGGAGCACGGGCGATTACGCTGCACCAGTTGACCCATCATCCGCATCGCCGGTTGGGTATGCTTGAAGAACAAGTACAGGCCGGAACAGAGGTAGTTCTGGCCCGGGTCGCCGTCGCTTGAGACGGTAAAGCGATCCTTCGGACAGCCCCCGTTACATAAAGGCTTGACCTCACACCGCTGGCACTGCGCCGTCAGAGTGTCTCGTTTGTCATCGCCGAACTTGCGCTGCGCTGCCGAAGCCACAAGCTGCACCAGGGGCGTCTCATGGATATTTCCCAGCTTGTAACGCGGTTCGACGAAGTGATCGCAAGAATAAAGATCGCCGTTGTGCTCGAGTGCCGGCCCATATCCGCAGGTGGGAGCGTGGATGCACAACAGATGGCGGCCGAAGTAGGCTTCAAGCGTTACATCGAACATCTGTACGAAGACCGTGCCCACGTCGTGGCGGACCCATTCTTCAAAGATATCTACCAGGAAGCGGCCATATTGCTCGCCCCCCACTGAACGATTGGTTACGAGATTGCCGGATTGGGTGTAGAGCAGGCGCTTGCGGCCAGGCTGCTCACTCCATCCCTGGTTGGCAATATCGATGGTCTCCGCAGAGGCACGCTCGACGATCGGAATGAACTGCACCCACTTGGCATCCATCTCGTCGCGAAAGAAGCGATAGACCGCGCGCCCGTGTTTCTCGTTCGCTGCGTTGACTGTGCACAATATATTGAACTCGACTCCGTGCTTGCGCAGCACTCGCCAGCCCTTCATCACCTTGTCGAATGTCCCGCGTTTGCCGCGGTCTAGACGGTAGGTATCGTGAATCTCGCGAGGACCGTCGACGCTCAGTCCAACCAGAAAATTGTGTTCCTTGAAGAACTCGCACCACTCATCGTCCAGAAGAATGCCGTTGGTCTGAAAAGTGTGCTGCACGGCTTGTTCAGGCCGACGGTACTTTTCCACGAGTTCGATGGAGCGCCGGAAGAACTCAACTTTCATCAACGTTGGCTCGCCGCCCTGCCACGCCACGGTTACTTCGGGCGTGCGGTGCGACTCCAGCAGTTGGCGGATGTAGGCCTCAAGGGTGACCTCGGACATCCGGCTCTTCTCGTTCGGATAGAGGGCCTCTTTGGACAGGAAGAAGCAATAAGTGCAATCGATGTTACAGGTGGACCCGCTCGGTTTTGCCAGCAGGTGGAAGCCCGGGGGGGAATTAGCCGGCAAGGAATCGTCAGTCATTAGATCCATTCGCGCACCATCTTTGCAAGGGCAACCAAAGTCCTGCCGGCAGTCACAGAGGTCTTCCAGCGGCAGGATAGGCCCCGCGCCCCATTCCAGTAACTGTCAGAAAGTACAGTCCACGGGATAGAGCACCCAGAAGATGAAACGCCAGAGATTGCGAATTCACGTCGTTTTTCCTCGCTCCTCGTAGGCCTTTACTGCATCGCCAAGGTTGTAGAACATGCGGTCGGTCCCCAGAGCTTTACCTAGCGTTGAGCGATTGACCACCTTGAGAGCCTCCGGATTCAGAGCAGTCAGCCATAACGTGA
>Ga0073928_10008573_pt1 | contig 12792 bp, 10 predicted proteins | sample PaiPotPPA55metaG_FD_76969 | JGI IMG/M metagenome (GOLD analysis project Ga0073928, IMG submission 76969) | Iron sulfur acid spring bacterial and archeal communities from Banff, Canada, to study Microbial Dark Matter (Phase II) - Paint Pots PPA... ...
GCAATGGAACATCGGCAGCGTCCACAGGTACACCGCGTGCTTTGGCATATCCCATTCGAGGATGTTGCTGACCGCGTTGGTGTACGCCCCGCGATGGTGATAGACGACGCCCTTCGGATATCCCGTTGTCCCTGATGTGTAGTTCAAGCAGATCGCATTCCACTCATCGGATGGAGGTGCCCATTCGAATGCAGGATCGCCGCTCGCCAGCAGCGCTTCATAGTCGAGTTCACCGATACGCTCGCCCGGCCCGGCATATTCGGAATCGTCGACGTCGATGACAAGAATCGGCCGGTCCACATTCGCGACCGCCTCGCGCATTACGGCGGAGAATTCCCGGTCGACCAGCACCACTTTCGCTTCGCCATGATTCAGCATGAACGCGAGCGTGTTTGCATCGAGTCGCGTGTTGAGCGTATTGAGGACTGCGCCAATCATCGGGATGCCGAAATGAGCCTCGATCATCTCGGGAATATTGGGCAGCATCGCGGCGACCGTATCGCCAACGCCGATGCCTCTGGCGCTCAACGCGGACGCTAGACGCCGTGTGCGCGCATAGGTCTGCGCCCAGTCACGTCGCACCGCGCCGTGCGAAATGGCGGGCATCGTCGGATATACCGACGCCGCGCGTTCGATGAAGGTCAAAGGCGTCAGGGCTGCGAAGTTGGCAGCGGTTTTGCTCAATCCCTCTTCGTACATGTCGTTGCTCATCGCATCTCCCTTATCCCATTCGGCCTTCGGCTTTTTGCAGGACTGTTCGGACGGCGCAGTTCCGCCCCCTACCCTTCGCACTCGATATTACGCGCGATAGGTCGCAGTGGCGGCGTTGTCGGTTGTGATTGCCGTAATCGCCGCATTTCGCGAGACGCGCATGCGCAAGCTGGGACACGAGCGACGGATGCATGCCTTCCGGGAGAGTACAGGGAAGCGCAGCCGCGCGAACTTGCACCCTGAACCTCCCGAACCCTCAAAACACCGGGTGGCGCTCGAGGTGCGTGATTTCGTCTGCAAGCCGTTGCGCCTCGATTCCGATTTCGCGCAACATACCGGTCGGCGAGACGATAAACCCACAGTAATGCAGCCCGGATTTTTTCTCCCCGCCGCTCGGCGGCTGCGGTTGCTCCACGTCGAGGATATCGCTCTGCGGCTCCAGGAAACACTCGCTTCGTGGGCGAAACCCCGTCGCGGCAACGATTGCATCAAAACCCCGCAAACGCCCGTCATCAAATGTCACGTCTGTCTCGCCCATCTCGCGGATATCTCCGAGCACCTCAATGTGGCCCTCGCGGACCAGTTTGACTGTACCGACGTCGATGAGCGGGATCCGTGTCCTCGCCTTGATTTGCGTAAAGGGACCCATCGGGAGCTTGCGGAAACCCAGCTTGGTGATGTCTCCCATGGTGAGCCGCACGAGTGGTGCGGCCAGCGCGTCAGCGAATCGGGCAGGAAGGCGGTTCAACGCGATAGAGATAGCGAGTACGGGGATACCGAGGACCTCGCGAGGGACAATGTTCACTGGCCCGCGCACCGCCATTGCCACTCGTGCGCCATGTTCGTGGAGATCGATCGCAATCTCTCCGCCACTGTTGCCCAAGCCGACGACCAGAACGCTCCGGCCGCGGAATGACTCGCCACTGCGGTAATCGCTGCTGTGCAAGATGCGGCCGCCGAAGCGCTCCTGGCCGCGCCACCGTGGCAGATAGGGAACGGCGTTGTAGCCGGTGGCCACGACCACCCGCCGCGAATGATAGACGCTGGCTGTTGTGGTCACAATCCATCCGGGGTTGCGTGGCCGTACAGTCCTGACCTCCTCGTTGAAGTGCGGTACGAGCTCGAAATGCCGCGCATACAGTTCGAGATACTCGATCACCTGTTCGCGCGACGGATAACGTGGCGTTCCAGCGGGAAACGAAAGATAAGGCAGGGCCGAACGGTCCCGGTCGGAGTGAAGGTGCAGCCGGTCATAGTGACGGCGCCAGCTCGAACCGACCTCGGTCGCCCGGTCCACAATGATGCAGGATGCTCCCCGCTTCTTTAGACACGCAGCAACCGCGAGGCCTGCAGGCCCAGCACCTATCACGAGCGTATCTACCTGCTGTTCCATCTGCGCCCTCACGAGGCCTGATTCTCGCAACGCAATGAACTCCACGCGCTGAATTCTGCATTAGCTGACGCGATAAGGCCGCGTCTCGACGCACAAAACCAAGCGTGTCAGCGAGCAGACGAGGACGCATTGCACGAGCCAGGGTACGGGGCTGTCAAGCGCCCGCGTTGAACGGGGGAGCGTCCTTCAGCCAGTCCACGAGTTCAGGGCGTACCGTATAACGAGGCGCGGCCATCCAAGCGACCAGATCCGCGTGCAGTTGATTCAATGTGCGCTCGTCGAAGTCGAAATCTCCGTCTAGCCGGCCGCTCTTGTCGTGCCGCAAGTGAACGCCCCTAACCTCGTAGCCGTCCCAGTATGCAACCGTCTGCTTATTAATGTCGGCAGTGGTGCCGGGCGGCCGGTTGCGCAACAGAGTGGTTAACGCAGGTTGAATCGATGCGTAGTCCATTTCCATATTCCGCTTGCTACAACTTAGAGGTGTGCAGCGCGGAAAAATTCTCATCATATGATTGTATTGCTAATAGAAAACCCCGCCAGGCCGAGCCTAATTCCCTAGGTTATGGGATTCGTTAAACGGGGGCAAGGTCAGTTAGACTGCGCCAGGTGATTCCGGGAGGTGTGGAGGAACTCGATTGGCTTCCGGAAAATTAACCAAATAACTTCCACATTTCGCGCCTTTAAACCATATAACTTCCGTGCTCTCTCCGGGGTCGCTTCGGTGTTCTACCTCGTTTGGATGGTAGGCGGCAGGAGGTAGGACTGCTATTACATGAAACTGGAGGATGCGTTCGGCTCTTCTGTGTATTACATTTCACGGATTCCTGGTCGCTTAGTTTTTCTTCGCATGTCGCACCGCTCGCATGACACGACTTCCCTAGACTCTCCTCGTATCGACAACACGGGACGGACATCACATTAATCAATTAGCAGTACATCTCAATTGGCATGGATACCCTTACTTTGGTGTTTCCGGTTGGTACTGGACCTATAGGACCTCTGCATACCATCGTACAGGATGCACAGGGCGAATCTGCGCTCTGCATTTTGGTCTTGACTGTTCGTCGTGCGCCGCTCGGAGGTCGATGCCGACTCGCGCATTGATCGCCGATGACTATGAAACGGCGTGCGCCGGCTGCGGCTTGTCCGTCGAAGGGCTCTTATGTTCTATGGTTTGATCAACATCAGCATGCTATCGCGCGGCGCGTTGCAGCTTGCACCGATCTTCATCGCGGGACTCCTGACCGGGAATCCGATCTGGTTCCGAGTCGAGATCGTCACCATATCGACCTTCATTGCTGCGGAACGGTCGCGCCTGGCGCCGCTAGGCGTGCTCCTGCATGCCCTTGTAGTCGCCCTCGGCTATCTTGCCATTACCTCATCGAGGCAAACGCCTGGAGTGTTCATTATCGGGTCAGTGGTGCTTGCTGTTGCCTGCATAGCTATCACCGCCGCAGGCACCGAGATGCGCTGGACAGGAACTTTCACTTTTATCCCTGTTCTTTACCTGGCCTGCGCGACAGCGAACAATGCTAACGGGCGCGCGTTGCCGCAAGCAGCCGTTGAGACCTTACCGTATCTACTTTTCTCAGTGCTCCCGGTCGCACTCGTCTCGATCGCTTCTTACCGATTACTCGGGAAAAAATTCGACGGCCGCAGATGGTTTGCTGTGCGGCAAGTCAATGAAGCACCAGGACGCGGATATTCTGAAGGCATGATCGCCGCCGCCCTCTCAGTCGGCATGGCCGCTTCGCTCATCGTGTGGCACCGAATTCACTATCCGGAATGGCTGATTTGGTCGGCCGCGAGCGTCGTCACTGGCGATGTGTCGACGGCGATCGCCAAATGGAAAGACCGGATGGTCGGCGCGATCGTCGGGGTAACCACAGGTATGGCAGTCGGAATATTCCTGCCACACGTGCCTTTGCTCTTCGACGTACTGACGGCGGCAATCGCGCTCACGCTCGTTGCTTTTAATCGCTATGTCGTGGCCTTCGGCGCGCGATGCGCGATGCGCGCTACACGCGATCGCGATTATTGTCGCCGGACACACCGTTTTGTCAGCGGACGCACGAGCGATAGACGTTGTAATCGGCAGCATGATCGGCATCATTTTCGTGCTGGGGACGAATTTGGCCGCCCGGTCGCTGGTGGGGCGCCGTACGCGATCAAGGTGATGTCTGCGCCCTACGCGCGACCTGGCCTGCGTCCCAAAGGCCGAGTACGCCGGGCCAATACCCCGAAGAGCGAGATTTAGCGAGCGAGGCGGACAGCGAGTCGCCCGTTGGCGTCTTTCTTGTCCATTCCCTCCCGACGACTCCCAGCAGACCTAAATTGAGCGGTTCCATCTTTATGTAATAGCCGTCGCCGCTCCCCACCAACTAAGATCGAAACGTCTCTTTCGAATGCTGCGGCCGGCCATTCGTCTGACCGTCGATGGCGATCTGTGATTTGTAGACCGACTGCCATCGGACCCGAGCGACCATCGCCTGATGAGGTGACGACATGGAGGGCACGATGATTGAAAACACGAGAATGGAGCGCGACACGTTCGGGAAGATCGCCGTATGAAACTCGACGCGACTACTTTCCGGCAACTGCGCCGTCTTGCTCCAGTACTGGACGACGTACTCAACGCTGGCGAGGTTGAGTATCCACATCAGGCCGTGAATCTGGCTGCACTGGCAGCCTTGTGTTCGCAGCTATTCCAAACATACGAGCTCCGCAAGCCAGCCGGGATGGAGCAGGCACGCGTCGATGTGAAATAGATTGGCCGTCGGATGCAGTCCGCAGTCGGCGGAAAAACACCGGCGGCGGTGCAAACGACGGGTAATTAGGTGACGCTATCGAGCTGGCCGGCCTCGCGCAATTTCGCGAGCAGCAGTTCGCCAAGAAAGTAAAGACCCCCTCGGGCTCCTCCTGAACTGGCACAGGAAAACAGACATGGGCAAAAAGAAAATAATCCGCATCTACAGCGACCCTGCAGGCGGTTGGGGCGCGCTCAAGGCAACAGGCGAAGCGCTCGCGCTTCAAGGCATTGCCGTCTCCGGCGCGAAGACGCTATCGCATATGAATCAGCCGGAAGGCTTCGACTGTCCTGGCTGCGCGTGGCCCGACCCGAAGCACACGTCGTCATTCGAGTTCTGCGAGAACGGCGCAAAGGCAGTCGCGTGGGAAGCGACGGCGAACCGCTGCACGCCGGAGTTCTTCGCCGCGCACAGCGTGTCCGAACTCACCGCATGGGACGACTACGACCTCGAAATGGTCGGACGCCTCACGCATCCGATGGCCTATGACCGAGCATCAGATCGCTATCTGCCCATCAGCTGGGAAGATGCGTTCACGCTCGTGGGCCGCCACCTGAATGCGCTCGATCATCCCGATCAGGCCGATTTCTTCACGTCGGGCCGCGCGTCGAACGAAGCCGCGTTCCTCTATCAACTCTTTGTCCGCGAATTCGGCAACAACAATTTCCCCGACTGCTCGAACATGTGCCACGAAGCAACGAGCGTCGGCCTGCCGCAATCGATCGGCGTCGGCAAAGGCACGGTCCTGCTCGAAGACTTCGAGCACGCCGACGCGATCTTCATCTTCGGACAAAACCCCGGCACCAACAGTCCACGGATGATGAGCGATCTTCATTCGGCGTCGCGGCGCGGCGCGAAGATCGTGTCGTTCAATCCGTTTCGCGAACGCGCGCTGGAACGGTTCGCTTCGCCGCAGAATCCAATCGAAATGGCGACGCTCGGCTATACCCCCATCAGCACCTTCCTGTACCAGGTACGTGTCGGCGGCGACGTCGCGGTGCTCAAGGGGATGATGAAGGCCATTGTCGAAGCCGACGACGCCGCGCTTGCCGCGGACGTGCCACGCATCCTCGACATTGAATTCATTCAGGGCCACACGCACGGCATCGAAGCGCTGCTGGACGACCTGCGCGCGACATCGTGGGACGCCATCGAGCGGCACTCGGGTCTTTCGCGCGCCGATATCGAGAATGCGGCACAGATCTACATGCAGGCGAAGAACGCGATCCTCGTCTACGGAATGGGCATTACGCAGCATCATCGCGGCACGGAGAACGTGCAGCAGATCGCGAACCTCGCGCTGCTGCGCGGCAACGTCGGACGACCGGGCGCCGGCATTTGCCCCGTGCGCGGACATTCGAACGTGCAGGGCAACCGCACGGTCGGCATCACGGAAAAGCCATCGGCGCAGCTGATTGAAGGTATCGAGCGCGCCTTCGGGTTCCGCGCGCCGGAAGGCCACGGCCACGATGTGATTGCGACGATCGACTCGATGATACGTGGCGACGCAAAGGTTTTCATCGCGCTGGGCGGCAATTTCGCAGCGGCGATTCCCGACTGGGTCCGTGTGCAGGAGGCCATCCGCAAGCTCGACCTGACGGTGCACATTGCGACGAAACTCAACCGCAGCCATCTCGTGCACGGCAAGGATGCGCTGATCCTGCCATGCCTCGGCCGCACGGAGATCGACATTCAGGCGGATGGTCCGCAATCGATCACCGTCGAAGATTCGATGTCGATGGTGCACGCGTCCGCAGGCCGCAACGAGCCCGCTTCGCCCCATCTACTGAGTGAACCGGCCATCGTCTCGGGCATCGCGCGCGCGACGCTCGGCGAAAAATCCCGCGTGCCCTGGGAACACATGGTCGCGAGCTACGACCGTATCCGCGATGCGATCGAAATCGTGTTCCCCATCTTCCAGGCGTACAACGAGCGCATCCGCGTGCCGGGTGGCTTTCATCTCGCATCGACGGCGCGCGAACGCGTGTGGGCCACGCCAACGGGCCGCGCCAATTTCCTTGTCTTCAAAGGGCTCGACGAAGACCCCTGGCACAACGACCCCGAAGCGCTCTGGCTCACGACGATGCGCAGCCACGATCAGTACAACACCACGCTCTATTCGCACTCGGACCGCTATCGCGGCGTGTTCGGACAACGCGACGTCGTGTTCATGAACCAGCGCGAACTGGAAAAGCGCGGACTGCATCCGGGCGAGCGCGTCGATATCGTCGCGCTTTCGACGGATGGCATCGAACGCATCATCCGCAGCTTCAAGGTGGTCGAGTATTCGCTGCCCGACGGCTGTTGCGGCGCGTACTACCCCGAAGTGAATCCTCTCGTGCCGCTCTACGCGTTCGACCCGCAAAGCCGCACGCCGTCATACAAATCTGTGCCCGTGAACGTGGTGCGTGCCGCCGCCGTGGGCCCGGATTCTGCGACGCGTGCAGTCGCCCTGCAACGCGCGGAGCCCCACCATGCCTGATCATGTTCTCGACCTGTCGCGCGCGCAGTTTGCGATGACGGCAGTCTTTCACATCCTCTGGCCGATCCTGACGATCAGCCTGTCCGCGTTCCTCGTGCTGATCGAAGCGCTGTGGATCAAGACAGGCGACGTGATGTACTACCGGCACGCGCGTTTCTGGAGCAAGCTGCTGGCGCTGAACTTCGCAGTCGGTGTGGTCAGCGGCATTCCGATGGAGTTTCAGTTCGGCACCAGCTGGGCGGGCTTCTCGCGGTACAGCGGCCAGTTCATCGGCAATATTCTCGGCTTCGAAGGCGCGATGGCCTTCATGCTCGAAGCGGGGTTCATCGGTGTAATGCTGCTCGGCTGGGGCCGCGTGCCGCGCCGCGTCCATCTGTTTGCGACCGCTATGGTCACGCTCGGTTCGAGCATCTCGGCGTTCTGGATCATGGTCGCCAATTCGTGGATGCAGACGCCGGCGGGCTATGCCGTCGTCAACGGCAAGATCGAGGTGACCGACTATGCCGCCGCGATCTTCAATCCCGACATGGTGTGGGGCATGTCGCACATGTGGGTCGCGGCAATCGAAACAGGCATGTTCGTGATCGCGGGCATCTCGGCATGGAACCTCTTTCGCAAGCGCCAGCCCGAGTTCTTCGCGCGTTCGTTCAAGATCGCGCTCACCGTGCTCGTCTTTGTTGCGCCGCTACAGATCTGGCTCGGCGATTCGAGCGGCGTGAGCGTGTTCGAAACGCAGCCCGCAAAAGGCGCGGCAATCGAAGGCCACTGGCACACCAACCCGCCGGGCACGGGCGCGTCGTGGTCGCTGCTCGCATGGCCAGATCGGAAGGCGCAGCGCAACGACTGGTCGCTGGAAATCCCCGGCATGCTGAGCGTCCTCGGCACGCACTCGCTGCACGGCCACGTAACGGGTCTCACCGACTTCAAGCCCGAAGACCAGCCGCCGATGATTCCGCTGCTCTACTACGCCTTCCGCGTGATGGCGGGGATCGGCTTCGCTTTCATGTTGCTCGCGTTCTGGACGGCGTACGCGCTGCGCAAGACGCGCGGCAGCCTCGATGCGCTGCTTGCGCAACGCAAGCTGTTGCTTGCCTGGGTGCTGTGCATACCGCTGCCTTATGTCGCCGTCGAGGCGGGATGGATCGTCCGCGAAGTGGGACGTCAGCCGTGGGTGGTCTATGGACTGCTGCGCACGAATCAGGCGGTATCGAGCGTGGCCGCGACGTCGGTCTCGCTCAGCATGGCGATGTTCTTCGCGTTCTATGTCGTGCTGCTCGTCACGTTCTTCGTCCTCGCGCGCCGCTGGCTGCGCAAAGGCCCCGATCTGACCAGCTTGCCGCCCGCCAACGTCACCGCGCGCGGCGCTTCCGCCACGACGACCCCGCCCCCCACTTCCGGCTACTGATGCCGCATACTCAGCTCACGAGGTTGCCTCATGGATAGCTCTACCCATTTGCTGCTGGCCTATATCTGGTTCGGCCTGCTCGGCCTGATGCTGGTGTTCTACGTTGTCACAGACGGCTTCGATCTCGGCGTCGGCATTCTCAGTCTGCTGCGCTCGCAGCGCACGGATCGCGACGTCATGGTCCAGTCGATCGGGCACGTATGGGACGCCAACGAAACATGGCTGGTCGTGCTCGGCGGCGGACTATTTGGTGCGTTTCCCATCGCGTACGCACAGCTGATGCAGGATCTCTATCTGCCCGTCATGGCGCTGATCGCCGGGCTCATCATGCGCGGGGCCACGATCGAATTCCGTCATAGCGCCGAGCACGCTCCGCTGTGGGACAAGGTGTTCGGCATTGGCAGCCTGATCGCGGCGCTCGCGCAGGGCGTCGTGCTCGGCAAGGTCATCACGGGCCTCGTGCCGGGCGAGTTGAACACGGCGTTCATCGTCGTTGCAGCGATCGGCGTCGTCGCGGGCTATGCGTTGCTGGGCGCGACGTATCTGGTGAAAAAGACTGTCGGCATGATCGAGCAATGGGCGCGACGCATGGCGTTGCTGAGCGCGATCCTGACGGTTGCCGCCGCAGTGCTGCTGACGGCTGCGACCTGGTTCTTCAGTGGCGTCGGCCTCGACCGCTGGTCGCAGCCGGGCGTCATGCGTGTGATGATCGCGCTCGGCCTCGCAGCAGCGCTTGCGTTCGCCTTCATCATGACATCGCTCTATCTTGGCGCGACGCACGGTCCGTTCCGCGGCGCGGTGGCCCTCTTCATCGTGTCGTTCGTCGGTCTCGCGGTGAGCCTGTTCCCGGACTTCGTGCCCGGCAAGCTGGGCATCGTCGAAGCCGCTTCCGATTCGCGGACGCTCGTGTTCATGCTCGCCGGCATCGGCCTGATCTTTCCCGTGATGATCGGCTACAACCTGTACCAGTACTACATCTTTCGGGGCAAGGTGGTCGGCGAAGCACATGCGGGCGATTGATCCGCACCGCCATTCCACATCACATCATTCATGGAGCCGTCATGTCGGCTCCGTTAAGTTGACGGGCGTAGACTACCTGTGTGGCGGAAGATAGCGCATCAGCGCCGTGTGCCATGCGCCGGCGGCGAGCGACGTTTCCTCTTCCCCACCACGCGCTCGCGGTTCGCGTCAGCGTATTCGCGAATCATGTCGGTCAGTGCGCGCAGTCCCGCAGGCACATGACGCCGGCCCGGATAGTACAGGCATAGCCCGTCTAGCGGCGGCGTCCAGTCTTCAAGCACCCGCACAAGCGTGCCTGCCTCCAGATCCGCGTTGACGCGCCATTCGGTCAAATACGCGAGACCGAGGCCAGCGCGCGCTGCCGCCAGCATCAGACCCGGCTCGTCCAGCGTCAGCGCGCCGTTGCCGTCGACGCGCACCGTCTCGCCGTGCCGTTCGAATTCCCACTGATAGATTGACCCGCTCGGCATCCGGCTGCGGATGCACCGGTGCGCACCGAGGTCCACGGGCGCGCGCGGCGGCTTGTGCTGCGCAAAATACGCGGGGCTGCCAACGACGGCGAACTGCTGCCTGTCGCCAAAAGGCACCGCGATCATGTCCTGCGGCACGCTTTCCATCAGGCGGATGCCCGCGTCGAACCCTTCGACCACGATATCGATCAGCCGCCCTTCAGTGACGATGTCGAGCTTCATCTCGGGATAGCGCTGCAGGAATGCGATGAAGGCCGGCATCACCTGATTCGCCGCGCCCACCGACGTATTGATGCGCAATGTACCCGACGGCGTGTCGCGGAAGCTGCCGGCCTGTTCGAGCGCGGCATGAATGGTCGACAGAGCGGGCGCGACGCTGCTCACGAATTGCGCTCCAGCTTCCGACAGCGACACGCTGCGGGTCGTTCGATTGAAGAGCCGCACACCGATGCGCGCTTCGAGCGCCGCGACCGCGTGACTAAGCGCGGACGTCGACACGCTCATTTCGTTTGCTGCCGCGCGGAAACTGCGATGGCGCGCGACGGCCAGAACGGCTTCCAGTTCGCTCAGGCCGGATGTCCTCATTATCCTAAATCCTTCAACAGGTCATCCTCGATTGTACGGCTAGTCAGTGCAATGGCGACGATCTATCTTGTACCTTTGACAACGTTTTTTCCGGATCAACCATGCAGATCATCGACCAAATCTACATCGACGGCGCATTCATCAAGCCGCACGGCGAGGAGTTCTTCAACCTATTCAATCCGTCGACCGAGCAGGTAATCGGCCGCGTGCGCCTTGCCGACGCCGAGGACGCGTGCGACGCCATCGCTGCGGCGAAGCGGGCATTCCCGGCGTTCTCGCGCACGGACAAGCTCGAGCGCGTCGATATGCTGAGGCGCATGCATGCGGCTGTAGCCGCGAGAGAAAGCGAGCTTTTCGAAGCCATCGTTGAGGAATATGGCGCACCTGTGTCGCGCGGCCGCTGGATGGCCCGGCACGCGAGCGACGTGCTGCTGGAAGCGGCGAAGGTGCTTGAGGACTACTCGTTCGTCCGTCGCGCCGGGTCTGCCGAAGTGGTGATGCAGCCGCTCGGCGTCGCCGGACTGATTACGCCGTGGAACAGCGATGCGGGCTTTGCTGTGGCAAGCTCGCGTCTGCGCTCGCCGCCGGCTGCACAGCCGTGGTCAAGCCAAGTGAGATGAGCGCCATCCAGACGCGAGTCGTCACAGAGGCGCTGCATGAAGCGGGGCTCCCACCGGGGGTGTTCAACATCGTCACGGGACGTGGCGAAACGGCAGGCGCGCAGATCAGTTCGCACCCCGACGTCGCCAAGCTATCGTTCACAGGATCAACGGCAGTCGGCAAGACGATTCTGCGCACTGCCGCGGAGACGCTTAAGCGCGTGACGCTGGAACTCGGCGGCAAGTCCCCCATGATCGTGCTTGACGACGCGAACTTCGACGAAGCCGTGCCGCTTGCGCTTCAGGCGGGCTTCATGAACAGCGGGCAGGCGTGCATTGCTGGCACGCGCATTCTGGTGCCGCAGGCGCGGCTCTCAGAGTTCGAGGAGAGAATCGTGGACGCAGTCGCAGACATTCAGGCCGGCGACCCGCGCGACCCTCGCACGAGTATCGGCCCGATGGTGAGCCAGAAACAGTGGGACCGCGTGCAGCGCTATATTCGCATCGGCATCGACGAAGGCGCGCGCCTGATCGCCGGTGGTGAGGGGCGTCCACACGGCGTCAACGCAGGTTGGTTCGTACGCCCTACCGTCTTCAGCCATGTGAAGAACGATATGACCATCGCGCGTGAGGAGATATTCGGTCCGGTGCTCTCGATCATCGCGTACCGTGATACGGAGGACGCGATCGCGATTGCCAACGATACGCCCTACGGCCTGCAAGCCTACGTATGCTCATCCAACGCCGGGCGCGCAAGCGCAGTGGCGTCGCAAATCGAAGCGGGACGAGTGCTTGTCAACACGCTCGCGCACGAACCGGCTGCGCCCTTCGGCGGGTTCAAGCATTCGGGTATCGGCCGCGAGTGCGGAACGTTCGGGCTTGAGGCGTTTCTCGAGCCGAAGGCGCTGCTTGGCGCCGTGTGATCGACCTGCGCGCAGGGTGAGCCTGCTGCGCCCCGCCCGTTGGCCGACTGGCGAGCATGTCCCATCGCTCACCGAAGCGAGACCTATTCCCTCTTCGGTGACGGCCCTTTATCGTTGGTGAATCATCTGCAACGTAGCGTGCGTCAATGGACTGTCTGCTTTGGCCAACTCACACAAAAGGTTGAAGTGGTTGCAATGTGGGGTTTGCACTCGCATATATTTTACGTTGGCCGCTGCACAGGCCGCCTCATACGCAGCTGTCTGATTCTTGAAGCCGTCTGTTTCCATGCCTCCTACAGCAAGAACCAAAGAGATGTCCTGGTCCGGCAACATGAAAATAGGACTCAGCGAGCGCAGTTGCTCGGGATGCATTCGCAACCAACCGTTAACCTTGGTA
>Ga0073928_10008575_pt1 | contig 12790 bp, 15 predicted proteins | sample PaiPotPPA55metaG_FD_76969 | JGI IMG/M metagenome (GOLD analysis project Ga0073928, IMG submission 76969) | Iron sulfur acid spring bacterial and archeal communities from Banff, Canada, to study Microbial Dark Matter (Phase II) - Paint Pots PPA... ...
CGGGAAGTGTACGAGCGCGCGCGCTCTCGCCGCGTACCGCCTTCTCGGCTGCGCATGCTCGGACAACCGATCCACCCGCGATTCGAAGACGTGCGCGCATCCAAGGCGGAACTGCGGCGCAGACTAGGATTGCCCGCGAATGCTTTCGTTGCTCTGCTGATGGCCGGCGGCGAAGGCGGCGGGAAATTGCTTCCGACGACGTTGGCGCTGGCGAAATCGGGACTCGACATGTTCCTCGTCGTCGTCTGCGGACGCAACGCCGCACTCCAGAATAAGCTCGAAGAACTTGCGCCGACCTTCGGCATGCGCACGCGCGTCCTCGGCTACACGGATGCGATTCCGGCGCTGATGCGGGCAGCGGATTTGCTTCTGACGAAGGCCGGGCCGGGTTCGCTCGCGGAGGCAAATGTCGCACAGGTACCCGTCGTCGTCTACGATTACGTGCCTGGGCAAGAGCGCGGGAACATCGATTTCGTGCGCCGCAACGGCATCGGTGTGGTGGCCTTGCACGTCGCCGAAGCGGTTGCCGCCGTCAAAGCGCTGCGGGAACATCCCGAACGGCTGGCCGCGATGCGCGCGCGACAGGCCGAAGTCGCGCCACACAGCAGCGCGCGCCGCATTGCGCAGCTCATCGCGCGCATCGCGACCGACGGACAGATTCCGACGGATGGTGTCCTCTACCAGCCGCTGCCCGCTGTCGCTGCTGTTTGAACGCGGCGCGCGGCCTGCGCTCAAGCGGCAGCCTGCACTGAGCTCGTCGAAGTGTCGAAGGGCTCTGAGCGCGACGCTGCCGGCGCTAGCGGGACCCTAAACCACCGCGTAACGCCATCGTTGCGGCGCCGATCGGGCCGGCATCGTTGCCGAGCTGCGCGACGACGACGCGAGTTGCACGTTTCGGGACCATCGTCGTCAACTGATCCACTCTGCTGCGGATCGCATCGAGCATGAAATCGCCGGCGCTGCTCACGCCGCCACCGAGTGCGATCACCTGCGGATTGACGAACGCGATGACGTTTGCTACGCCGATGGCCAAGTCTTCGGCAAAGTTTTGCCACGCCGCGAGCGCGTGACGGTCTCCCGCCTCAGCTGCCTTTCGAATCGCTTTTGAGCTGAGTTTCTCGGGCTTGCGATCGAGCAACGTGCTGCGCGGAAAGGAGTCGCGCACCGCAAACGCATGGCGGATGAGACCCGTGCCTGAAGCTTGCGCTTCAAAACAGCCGATCTTCCCGCAATTGCAAACGAAGCCGGCACTGGCTCGAATTTGATGGTGGCCAATCTCTCCGGCGCCGGCCGAGTTGCCCAGCATGAGCGTACCGTCAGCGACGATCCCACCGCCGATGCCGGTGCCAAGCGTAAGCAGCACGAAATTGCTGGTACCGCGCCCCGTCCCATAGGTGAACTCGCCAAGCGTCGCGCAGCGGGCGTCGTTCCCGATGAATATCGGCTGCTTGAACCGTTCGCGAAGGCGCCCGGCCAAAGGCACATTTTCCCACTGAAAGTTGGGCGAATAGAGGATCGTGCCGGAGCGCAAATCGATGTTGCCGGGAGAGCCGATGCCGATGCCTGTGACACCGTCGGCGTGCGCATCGTGCAGCGCGGCGTCGATCATGTCGCCGGTCGCCTGGAGAACGACATCGACCGCATGATCCTCGAGATCGTGCTCGTGACTGCTCAGAATCTTGCCGTCCTCGGACACGACTGAAGCGGTCACGTGGCTTCCGCCCAGATCGACGCCGATCGCCGTGCGCATGCCGCGGTACTACGGTGCCGATGAACGGTTTCCTTACGCGATGGTCGAACTAGCAGTCATGCAAACGATCGACCTCACCAAACTGCGCGATTTCACGCGTGAAACGGGCCAGCCGACGCATCCGGAGCTCCTCGATACGACACCCATGGAGCACGTCAACGAGATTGAGATCACCGAAGAGCATATTACCGTGACGTACAACGAGCACATCACGCGTTCGTACAACGCCAACGAAATCGTGCATCGCGAGTGGACGTACAAGTATAACGATGATCCTGAATTCGTCCGTGCGGTCGGCAAGGTGATCGAGCTGGCGCGTAAACATCTCAAGGATCTGCCCGAGAACGTGGCATGTCCGCCCGGCTGCGCCGAATGCTGCAGCGGCTACGAGCCGTTCGTCAGCCATGCGGACGTCGAGCGCATCGCACAGCACCTGGGGCTGTCCTTCGATCAGGTGCTCAAAGAATACGTCGTGCCGCGCCGCAGCGCGGACGGTTTCTATTTAGGGTATCTGCGCAAGATCGACGATGACATCGCGTCACGCTGCATCTTCCTCAAAGGCACGCGTTCGGGCAGACACTACTGCGGGATCTACTCGGCACGCCCCAGCGACTGCCGCGAGTTTTCTCCGATTGGTTGCGAAGACGTCGACGATTCGCTTCCGCGCACGGCAAACCTCACACTCGGGCCGCCGTTCATGCCGAAACATCCCAAGCGGCCGCAAAACGGCAGGCGGTTTAGCCGGCACTAAAGTATTCGCTACCGTTCCCGGCGCCCGCGCTGATTGGTGACGACGGGTCCGGGGAAAAACAGGCCTCAAACCCGCTTAGCGGAAGCCACTGCGGGTACCACGTTCTCATTCTGAAGTAAGGAGAAGTCGATGCGTTTGTTACGTTGGACCCTTACAGCCGGTACTGCTCTGGCAGTCACGGCTACTGCATTTGCCACCCCCAACACGATGCACAAGATGCACAACGCCATGTCCTCAAAGGTACTCAACATCAACATGGGACCTCAGAACGGCTCAAAACAGAACGGAACCGCGACCGTCAAGGACGTCAGCGGCGGCGTATGGGTGAAAGTGGCCATCTTCAACGAGCCCAAGGGCGCGTCGGAGCCGGCTCACATTCACATGGGCACCTGCGCGAAGCTCAACCCGGCGCCCTATAAGCCCCTGTCAAATGTCGTCAACGGAACTTCCGTGACGACGGTTAAGGGCGTCTCGGTAACGAGTTTGAAAAAGAGTCACTACGCGATCAACGTGCATCAGTCGGCCGCCAACCTCAAGCGCTACGTTTCCTGCGGCGACCTTTAAAGCCGGCCCGAGTCCAAGCGCCGAAGAGGCATCGCGAATAACGCGATGTCTCTTCTCTTTATGGAGTGCTTTGCTTTGAAAGAATCTCCAATCTCACGCTTCGCTGAGCCCGATGAATCGTCGCTGCCAAGCGACATCCGGGAGATGTACAACCGAAACCGTGCGAAGATCGGCTTCGTTCCCAACGTCTTTCGCGCTTATGCAAAACGACCAGAGCACTTTCGCGCCTTCATGGCATACCACGACGTGCTGATGAAGGGCTCGGGCGGTTTGAGCCGCGCCGAGCGTGAAGCCATCGTGGTCGCGGTTTCAGCGGAAAACGTCTGTCAGTATTGCGTCACCGCGCACGGCGCCGCACTGCGGATTCTCGGGAAGGACCCGATCTTAGCGGAGCAGATCGCGATCAATTGGCGCACCGCCAACTTGTCGCCGCGGCTGCGCGGGATGTTGGAATTCGCCTCGGCGGTCAACGAGCCGGGTTTCTTCGCGACCGATGCCGACATCGCGCAGCTGCACGCGCAAGGCTTCACCGATGATGACATCTGGGACATCGCCGCGATCGCCGGCTTCTTCGGTTTTTCGAACCGCATGGCGGGCATGATGGACCTGCGCCCCAACACGGAATTCTACTCAATGGGCCGCTAGTCGACGTCAGTCAGAACGAACGAATACCGGATTGTTGAACAATGACCGCGCCGCCGGAGGCGCCATGCTCACGCGCGATTCGGCGAACGGCGTCGTCCGCCGAGCGAAGCCGCTTAGCCGCGTCACCTATTGTATCCCCGTGAGCGTTAAGGTTGACGCTGATGCCGGTTGCATCACTCAGTGTAGGACCGGGCATAGCTCCCGCACGGGATCCGAATACTGCTATCGGCCCCCTGGTGCTGGAAAACGTTACGGCCAGCATGACCATTCCAGTCGGATCCGCATTCACGCGAGCCATCTGAGCGCTTTTTAGCGGCGGTTGCGCGGCGCTTGTCAACAGATCTCCACCCGAGCGCGCAGCTTCCGAAATGGCCTGAACGCTCCCAAGCGTTATGCCCATCTTTGTCGCCAATGCCTCTGCTTTTGCGCGAGCGTCTTCCAGCGCTGCTCCGTATGTTTGCGCTTCCACAACTGACACGCGTCGGATCGGGAACGTGGGCATCACATCGAGGCTTATCTGACGATCTCCAAACGTTGAATCGCCCTCAACGGCCGCAATGAATCCGGCGATTGCATGCGGCGATAACCCTGTTGTCAACGTTTCAGACACCTCCGCACGCCCATACTGAGGGTTGGGAGCCGGCTGCGCGCATCCGTTCAATATGAATGTCAGAATCGTCACGTAAACGGCATACAATCCTTGCACACGGTTTCGACAGCGTAAGCGCATCGCTAATGCTCCTGCTGCCAAGAGCGAGCGCCAAATGTTGAATGTGACGCGCCTTTTGGCGCACTACATCGATAAGATCGTTGTGAAGCGGGCGATGTCGATGTTGCCACCGCTGATGATGAGTCCGACCCGGTTGTAAGCGCGATCCTGCTGACGGTCGAGGACAGCGGCCAATCCCGCAGCGCCGCTCGGTTCAACTACGATTTTCAGTCGCTCGAAGGCAAAACGCATCGCCGATTTCAGTTGCTCGTCACTAACGGTCAAGATGCGGCACTTGTGTTGCTGCGCCAAATCAAATGTGATCTCACCCGGCGACTGCGTTTGCATTCCATCCGCTATTGTGTCCGGGACGGGCACGGTCACGCGCTCGCCGGATTCCATCGACCGAGCAAAATCGTCACCGGCCTCGGGCTCAACGCCATACAACTGAATTGAAGAGCGAATGCCGTGCGCCGCGACCGCGCTGCCGCTCAGCAACCCGCCGCCGCCCGTCGGCACGGCGATTGCATCCAAATCACCGGCATCCTCGAGCAGCTCGAGCGCCGCCGTCCCTTGGCCCGCGATAATGCCGGCATCATCGAAGGGCGGCACTACGAGGGCGCCACTTCGCGCTGCAATCTCCCTCGCAATCGCCTCGCGGTCACCCTCTCGTCGAACGTAGGGGACGATGTCCGCTCCGTACCCACGGATCGCATCGAGCTTGCTCGCCGGCGCATCGCTTGGCATGACGACGGTAGCGTGAATTCCCAAGAGTTGCGCAGCTAACGCCACGCCCTGACCATGGTTGCCGCTTGAGAACGTGACCACGCCGCCAGCCCGCTCGGTCTCCGAAAGCTGTGATAGTCGATTGTAAGCCCCTCGAAATTTGAAGGCGCCAACCCGCTGCAGATTTTCACATTTAACGAAAACCTGTGCGCCGGCGCGCTCATTGAGTGCATGTGAGGTTAAAACGGGAGTGCGATGCGCGATGCCGCGCAGGCGCTGGGCCGCGCGCTGCACGTCGGCGAAAGAGACGGTCGCCGTCGCGCTGGGCACTACGGCGTAGACGTGGGCGCTGCCGGCGCTTGCATGTGCATGTGCCACCCGCGCACTTTGCCATCGTCGTCGAGGACGAGCAGCTCAGTGTACGTGTGCTTTTCAAACTTCGCAGCGAGCGTGTGTGTGTTCGGTGGTTCGTTCTGGACCTGTACCTCGTGTATGCTCTGATACTGGCCTTGAGAATTGAGCTCATCCGAAAGCCGCGCGACGGCGACGCGCGTGATCATGGCGCGCGCTTGCGAATCAAAATCACCGGCAACAGGCGCCATGTTATTGGCAATGACGGCCTGCGTGATCTTATCGGCTTCTCGCTCATACCGGTTCTTGGTCGAACACCCGCCCAGCAGCAACGCCGCGACAACGAACATCAGCGTGTAAAGCCTCATGAACTCCTCCGTTCCAACAGTGTCCCGTTCGCCGGATCGATACTGCACCGGATCTTGAAATGTTCCAAGCCCGCTATTGCAGATTTGAGAGCCGGTACGTGCGTAATTCTGCCGCGTTGTTCTGACGCATAAAGATCAATTCATCGTCGAACGAAAAAAAGCGAGAATGCGGCGGAATGTGAAACCGGTCCTTGCCGCGCGTAATGATGGCATCATCCCTGCGAACTCTGAGCGTGCAATTGCGATATTGAAGCACGGAGCCGGCAGGGACCGGCTGTGCGCCACGCGGGAGATGCGCGCGAAGGCCCGCTACATCACGCGCGCGCCACACGCTCTGCTGCAATACGCACTCCGGGAGCGCTGAGAGCGCCCACGGCGCCTCCGCAGCGACCGCACCGGGATGCATAGTCGAACGCGGTTGCGGCCGGCCAACGCTCGGCGGACCGCTTGCGCGCACCGGGCGCATCTGCCACGTCTGCTGTAGGTGGGCGCGCAATGCAATCAAGCCGCCGACGGTGCAGACGATACATGCGGCGATCACATAATAACGAAGCAGATCTAGGCGGCGCTTTCCGCGGGTTCGACACCTCGGCCGCTCGCGCCGAGCGTCATCCGCATCAACCCGATTTGATAATCCGCCATGCCGTAGTAGACGTCGAAGGTGCGCTCACCGAGCTCAGGCCGCGGATCGATCCCGGTCGGGAAGACGACGTTTGCGACGATGCCTTTGCGCTCAGCTTTGGTCTGCGGCACCAACACAGGTTGCGGCGAACGGTAGCGGATGATGCGCGGATCGTCGATGTCATGAATCACGATGCCGGCGCTATAGCGAAAACGCGGCTCCGCGCGGGCGGCGCTCGCGACGTCGACGCCATGATAGAGCGACATCCAGCCCTCCGCAATGCGCACCGGCGGCGTACCGGCACCTACTTTGAGCGAGCCCCACTGCGCGTCGGGTGACATAACGAGTACGCTTTCCGCCACGTCGGTGAGCTGCGCACCGTCTTTTAAAAGCGGTTCTAGCGGAATGTAGCCGATCCGGATTGACTCACGATCTTCATAGGGCATCTGCTCGATTAACGGAACGGCTGCCCGGCCATCGACGGCCGACAGATGCAACATCGGCCGATGGTAGAACGCGAGCGAGAGAACGCCTGCGGGTGAGCGGACCGGGGCCGGGAAGAACGCCGCGTCCTTATCGTCGCCGACGTGCATGCCCGGGCGGGTGAAGCGCAATACGCCCGCGCGCTCCCACTGCAGCCCATCTTTGCTCGTTGCCACCGCGATTCTCGGACCGTCGGGGCCGAACGCAGTGTACGCCATCACATATCGGCCGATTGCTTCGATAAATGTTGCGCGTGGATCTTCGCAGCCATACCCGCCGCTTTGCCGGCGCAATTCGTAAGGCGCTGCCGGCTCGAGCGCGCAGCCCAAAGATTCGAAGCGGCAATCTCCGTTCGGTATCGCGCGTGCGATACCAATGCGCGATACATTGCCGCGAGCGACTTCACGGGGATAGAGCAACAGCGATCCATCGCGCGCACGAACGCAGGCGGGATTGAGAACGCCCAACCTTTGATCGGCGCGGCCACTGGGTGCGAGGACCGTACCCAAACGCTCGACGCTTACGTCGAGCTCGGTGATCAGCTGCGAGACCACTTCAGGCCAACGAGCGCTGCGGCACGCAGCCGCCGTTACGACGGGCAGCAGTCGGTAGCCTTCGCTGCGCTTCAGCGCAGGACGGTCGAGGCAATTGGCTCATCGGACGGCGTGACGACGTCGATGTGCGAGCCGCGGCGATAGACGGCGTTCGGTACGATCCACAGTGTGAACGTGCGGTAGGCCGGCGCAGCGTCTGCGCCGGCGACCGGTGCGACTTCAAAAGCGACGATTCGAACGCGGCTTGTGTTCGCGCGGATCGATTCGATCACTTGGCGCCAGCCGACCTCATGATGCGGCCCCATCAGCAAAACCACGCCGAATTCATGCTTAAAGCGAACGGGAGCTCTGATGCCCAGTGCCTCCAGGCCTGAACGGTCCCGCACGACGACCACGGCGTTGCCGCCCGCTGTTTCGGTCGTCCCTTGCGCATAACTCTTGACGCGCACTTCGCGACATCCCGCCAAGAAGAGCACGGCGAGGATGATTGCGAGACCTCGGTTCACGTTGCAACCCCTTCGCGCGGCCCCACGAACCGCCCCGCGCGGGAGGCGAATCCGGGCTGGCACGAGCACCGGTCACAGAGTACTTCGGCCGGACCTTTTAGAAGTAGCCTGCACCTGACTCTTCGAGGCATGTAGAGATGTATGCTTACCTTCTCGTCGGCGCACTGATCGCAGCCGCGCCGCAGCCTTCACCGGCACCGGCGCTCAAGGAGATCGGGCACGTTCGAGCCACTGCCGGGTGCGCCGAACTTGCCGTTCATGCCAACAGCGCCATCTCGTCTGCGCTTCGCAACGATCTGTTGCTGACGCAGACGATCGGAAAGCTCCACAGTGTCGACCTTGACGGCAATCCAATCACGCGCCGCAACGGATTGCAAGACCTCGGAAACCTTGCTAAGGACCTGCGCGCGCAGGCCGTTGCCGGAGACCGAGAGGTGCAGCGCCTTCGCTCGATCGCAGCGAAATCCAACGATCAAGAGCAGAAGCGCGAGCTCAAGAAATTTGCCGACGAGCTCGGTGGAGCTCTCTACCGCCAGAAGAGAATCGCGAACGATCTCAATGGTCTGCTCGCTGCCTTCGACTACCACGACATGTCGAAGTTGGATGAGAACACCGTGCAGATCAATATGATGACCATGGGGGTTCCGACGACTCAGAAGAACCCGCCTGATGTGACTGCTGCGCAAGGTCCGCTGGGCAGAGTCAACAACATTCCAAAGCCGCCCTCGGATGATTACCTCGCGGCACAGGCGGCGAACGATTTCGAAGTGCGCATACCCGACATTACCAACGATGAGGGTCAAGCTGCCGAGCACACGGCCGGCGCCGTAAGCGGTTGCTAACACAAAGGCGGTTGCAGGGGGCAACGCTCCAAGCTAGATTCTAGACTTGGTGAAGACTGTTTGGCGCCTGGCGCTCGCCGCAGCGATCGTTGCATATGGCGGCGTCATCATAGGGAGCTGGGTGCGTATTACCGGGGCCGGCATGAGCTGCCCTGATTGGCCGCTCTGCCACGGTTCGCTCTTGCCGTCAATCGCGGGCGGCTCGGCTTGGGAATGGTCGCACAGACTCGTCGCCCTCTTTGAAACGCCTCTCGTCGTGACGCTCGTCGTTATGGCGTGGCCGCTGCGCAAGAAATTGCGGCCCGTCGCCCCGCTGCTCGGCGTTGTGGTTGCGCTCTTTATCCTTCAGGTGTTCTTAGGCGCCGCAACCGTTCGCCTCGCAAATGCGCCGCTATCCGTTGTGCTTCATTGGGGTACGGCGATGGCGTTTTTGGGCGCACTCATTGCGCTCACGATTTTTATTCGAGCGCCTGGCTGGCTCGAAGCCGGCGCGCCGTCTCCTCATCGTGCACTCTTCGCGCTGCTCTCTGCGACGACGCTCTTGGCTTTCGTGACTATGTGCGTCGGCGCGTACGTCAGCTCGAGCGGAGCGGGGCTTGCGTGCGTGCAGCTGCCGGGCTGCGCCGGAGAGATGATCGTGTACGGTTCCAGTCAATTCGTTCAAATGGCGCACCGTGCGGTTGCAGGGATCTGCTTACTGACGGCCTGCGCGACGGCGGCGATTGCGTTGCGTTACGGCTCGCGTTCGGTGAGAGATACGACTTGTGCCGGACTTGCATTGCTCTTCGCGCAGGTGTTCTTCGGGTTGCTCAACGTTGCGTGGCGTCTGCCGCTGCTGATGCGAGAACTTCACTCGGCGATGGCGGCCCTGGCGTTCTTGACCTTTATTGCGGCGCTTGCGATGCAGGCGATGCAGACTTCCGCCTCTCGACTGAAAGACGTCGCTGCATGAACGGGGCGCTTTCGCGGGTCGAAGGCATCGTCGCACCGCGTCCGACGGGCCGTTTGGCATTCATCGCGGACTTCTACGAACTCAGCAAGCCGCGCATCATCACGCTGCTGCTGATTACGACAGCCGCCGCGATGGTGATCGCGACGCGCGGCATTCCCTCGCTGCGACTGCTCTTCTTTACGCTGATCGGCGGCGGCCTTGCCGCAGCATCGGCGGGCGCCTTCAACTGCATCGTTGACAGCGATATCGACGGCCTCATGCGCCGCACGTGTGCGCGGCCCATCCCGACGGGACGACTTTCGATCAGGAGCGCCGCAGTCTACGCAATCGCCACCGGCGCGCTTTCCTTTATCATTTTGATGATATTCGTCAATCCACTGGCTGCGTGGTTATCGCTGCTCGGCAATATTTATTACGTCGTGATCTATACGATGCTGCTCAAGCGGGCAACGCCGCTCAACATCGTGATCGGAGGAGCCGCGGGAGCGATTCCACCGCTCGTCGGGTGCGCGGCCGTGACCGACACGCTGACGGGGCAGGCGTGGGGCCTCTTCGCGCTGATCTTCTTGTGGACGCCGCCCCACTTTTGGTCGCTTGCGTTGATGACTGAGACTGACTACGCCCGCGCGCGCGTGCCGATGCTGCCGAATGTCAGCGGCGTCGCGCGCACGAAGTTTGAGATCGTCGCCTACAGCGTCGTGTTGGTAGGGGCATCGCTTTTACTCTACAAACTGCATCTCTTCGGCAGTGTCTATCTCGCGGCGGCGATCATCTTGGGCACGACGTTCCTCGCCTGCGCGTTCGGCACGTACTTCAGCACGGCCGTCATCTGGCCGCGCCGGCTCTTTCGGTACTCGTTGCTCTATCTCGCCTTGATGTGCGCGATCATGGTGGTCGACCGTATCGTCTGATCCCCTCATCGCGGGTCATCACCGCGAGCGCTTACAACTCCCGCTCCTCTTCACCTTAGGCCTTGGAGTCTTCACCGGCGCGCTCGACTTAGGCGTGCTTGCGCCGGCGTTGCCTGCGCTCTCGCACACTTTCTCCGTTCCGACAAACGAGCTCGCGTGGGTCTACACGATCTACCTCGTCTGCAACATCGCCGGCATTGCGATCATGAGCGTCCTGGCAGATCGCTACGGCCGGCGCAGCATCTACATCGCGTGTATCGCCATTTTTACGTTCGGCAGCCTCATCGCCATCGCGGCTCCGTCGTTCAGCGTCTTCTTGCTCGCTCGCGCGATTCAGGCCGTCGGGGCGGGCGGCATCTTCCCCGTCGCAACGGCCGCGATCGGCGATTGCGTACCGGCGCAGCGCCGCGGTGCCGCGCTCGGGCTCGTCGCGGCGACGTGGGGACTCGCCGCCGTAATCGGGCCTCTCATCGGCGGTGTGCTGACGCACTTCTTTTCGTGGCGCTGGATCTTCGCGGCGAACTTCCCGCTCGCGATCGTCGTCATCATGTTGGCATGGCGGGAGGTGCGCTCGGGCGCCGCGCGGCACCGTGAACCGCTCGATTGGATCGGGCTGGCGCTGCTGCTCGCGTCGCTGTGGGGATTCAGTTTCGGGTTGACGCAGAACGTTGCGCCTTGCATCGTGGGAGCCGTGCTCGCGGCATTGCTGTTTCTCGTATGGGAAAGCCGTGCCGCAGCGCCGCTGATCCCTTTGACGATGTTCGCATCGCGCAACCTGCGACTGACCTACGTCATCGAGCTTTTGATTGGGGTCCTGGAAGGTTCTCTTTTCTTTATTCCGACCGTCCTCGTCGCCGCGCAGCGCATGAACTACGCCGCCGCCGGTTCGATCGCCGCCGTCGGAGCGCTGGCCTTTGTCGTCGTTATTCCGCTCGCGGGGCGTGCTCTCGATCGCTTTGGAGCGCGAAGCGTTTTGCTCGCGGGGGCGCTCTTTACCGCGCTCGGTCTTGCCGGCTTTGCGTTTTCGCTGGAGAGGCTTGGCCTTTCCATTCTTTCGATCGGCATCGCAGGCGTCGGCTTCGGCGCACTGTTGGGCGCGCCAACTCGTTATCTGATCACCGCTGAAGCGCCCGAGCAAAAGCGCGCGACCGCGCTCGGTTTACTGAGCGAATTTCTGATCTTCGGTCAGATCGTCGGCGGGTCGCTCACGGGCGGGTTCGTCAAGTTCGCCGGCTTGCCACTGCTGGGTTTTCGCAACGGCTATGCCGCTTTTGCCGTGATTGGTGTGGTGGCAGCACTGCTCACCCTGGGATTACGCTCCTCTGGTCCTTCCCCGCGAGGAGCGGGGCGGCGGTGATCGATGAAGTCTCCGACTTTTTGAACCCTCGCACGGATGCGAGCTTCAAAACTTTGTTCTGTTCAAAAAGCGGCGAAGCAGAGAACGAATCACGATGTTCGTTCTCGAGCGTCTTCATCGAGCATCGCCGCCTCGCTCCTGATAAAATATGGCGCGGCCGACGCGATAGAACACCCATGCGAACGCCGCGATGATGACCAAAACGACCGCGAGGTCGAAAAGACCTGAGAATCCGGCGACGCGATCGCCGCAGATCGCAACCGCCGCCCGCGAGAGCGCTAAATCAAGGCGCGCGATGGGATTGTCCCCACGGCGATCGATCGCGTTCACCTGTGCGATGATTCCGGCGGCCGACCACGCGGGATCGTCGATCAAGTAGCGGATCGTTCCGCTGCGATCGATGATCGCTGTGCGTTCCGTGTGAATGATGCCAATCGCCGGGTCGGGGAAGGGCTGGATGCCAAAGCGCGCATCAAAATCCAGCACGCGATCCGGGTCGCCGGTACCGAGCGTCCAGCGGTCGGTATGAGCACCGAACAAGCGCGCATACCGTTGTAAGATGGCCGGCGCATCATACTGAGGGTCGAGCGTGATCTCGACAAGATGCGTGTCCGTATGTGTGAAGGCAGTTTGCAGCTGCGCGAATTTTGCCGAAATCAGCGGACACATGCGAGGATCGCGGCAGCGCGTGTAGATGAA
>Ga0073928_10008576_pt1 | contig 12789 bp, 13 predicted proteins | sample PaiPotPPA55metaG_FD_76969 | JGI IMG/M metagenome (GOLD analysis project Ga0073928, IMG submission 76969) | Iron sulfur acid spring bacterial and archeal communities from Banff, Canada, to study Microbial Dark Matter (Phase II) - Paint Pots PPA... ...
AAAAGGAAATGCGGCTCACCCAGGTGACCAAGCTCAAGCAGGAGCCGCTGGATTACCCGCTGCTGGCGGAGCTGACGACCGTGCCACGGACAACCTACATGGCACGACTGCGGAACCCGAACCCTGACCTGGAGCCCGACGCCAAGTCATGAGCGCTACCCCGAGCGACAACCTCCCGATCGAAACGACGCTGGTGCTGCGGCCGGGGCACACTTACGCCACGGTCACCGATAAGCTTACGGATCTGGTGCTCACCCGCCCGATTGGGAGGGGCTGGCTCGGAGGGCTGGGGATCGCCGCGACGCTGGTGGCCGTGCTCAATCTGGCGATCGCTTACCTCTTTGCCCACGGCGTTGGCATCTGGGGCGTGAACATTCCCGTCGCGTGGGGTTTTGCCATCGTCAACTTCGTCTGGTGGATCGGGATCGGCCACGCCGGCACGTTCATCTCCGCCATGTTACTTCTGATGCGGCAGGACTGGCGGACGAGCATCAACCGTTTTGCCGAGGCGATGACGCTCTTCGCCGTCGCCTGCGCCGGCATGTTCCCGCTGCTGCACCTGGGCCGGCCCTGGAAGTTCTATTACCTGTTGCCGTACCCCAACACGATGTGGCTTTGGCCGCAGTTCCGCAGCGCCCTGGTCTGGGACGTATTTGCCGTGTCTACCTACCTCACCGTCTCGTTCATCTTCTGGTACGTGGGCCTGATCCCGGACCTGGCGACGCTGCGCGACCGGGCGCAAAACAAGCTGGCGGCGCGGGTATTCGGCGTGATGGCGATGGGGTGGCGCGGGGCGGCGAGCCATTGGAAACGATATCACGCCGCCTACCTGCTGCTTGGCGGACTGGCGGCCCCACTGGTCGTGTCGGTGCACAGCGTCGTGAGCATGGACTTTGCCGAGGCACAGATCCCCGGCTGGCACACCACGATCTTCCCCCCCTATTTCGTCGCCGGGGCCATCTTCTCAGGTTTTGCCATGGTGCTCACGCTCGGCATCCCGATGCGGGCCTTTTATGGCCTGCAGGACATGATCACCATCCGCCACATCGACAACTGCGCCAAACTGCTGCTGGTAACGGGGATGATCGTGTCCTATGGGTACGGTGCAGAGTTCTTCATGAGCTGGTACAGCGGCGACGGGTTCGACTGGTATCTGACCCTCAACCGCGCCATGGGCCCTTACAACTGGGCCTTCTGGATGATCGTCTTCTGCAACGTCGTCACGCCGCAAGTGCTCTGGTTCCGTCAAATCCGCCAGAACGTGTGGGCGATGTTCGTAATCTCCCTGATCATCCAGGTCGGCATGTGGGGCGAGCGGTTCGTGATCGTAATCATCAGCCTGCATCGCGACTTCATGCCCAGTTCCTGGGGCATGTACTACCCGACGCGGTGGGACTGGGCGGTCTTCCTCGGGACGATCGGGTTTTTCCTGTTCTGCTTCTTCCTGTTCGTCCGCTTCCTGCCGGTCATCAGCATCGCGGAGATGCGCGAGCTGGTGCACGAGACGCACGGCGGGGAACGGCCCAGCCCGGAATTTACCCCGGAGCCGGCTTACGCGCAGTGACGAGCCATGAACGAAAAGCCACAGCTCATTCACGGAATGCTGGCCGAGTTCGACTCGCCCGAGGCCGTCCTGGATGCCGCGACCAAGGTAAACCAGGCGGGGTATCGGCAGGTCGAGGGTTACACCCCGTTTGCCGTCCACGGGCTCAGCGAGGCGCTGGGCCAATCCAGGACGATGGTGCCGGCCATCGCGTTCTTCTTCGGCATCCTGGGAGCGCTGCTGGGGTTCGGGATGTGCTGGTATGCCAACGTAATCAGCTACCCCTGGAACATCGGAGGGCGCCCGCCGAACAGTTGGCCGGCGTTCATCCCCATCACCTTCGAGGTGATGGTGCTGTGTGCGTCGTTTGGCGCGGTGCTGAGCATGCTGGGCCTTAACGGGCTGCCGCAGCCCTATCACCCGGTGTTCAACGCGCCGGCATTCCAACTGGCCAGTCGGGACCGGTTCTTCATCTGCATCGAGGCCAAGGACCCCAAGTACGACTCGCAGCAAACCCGCGCGTTCCTGGAGGCCCTCAGCCCGCTTTCCGTGACGGAGGTGCCGGAGTGATGGTCCCGGCGAGTACATCCATGTGGCACAGCCGCCCTCGGCTGTGTTCCGCCGAAGGCGGAAATCTGGCGGTTGATTTCGACCTTCGGTCGAACACAGCCGAGGGCGGCTGTGCCACAATTTACGTGTTTCTGCTTCTTCTATCACTGAGTACTCTCTGCACTGTTGGCTGCAAAAAAGACGACATGGCCGAGCAGTCAAAGGCCCGCGAGTACGAGCCGGTGCCCTTCTTCGCCGACGGGACCGAGGCCCGCCCTCTGGTTGGCGGCGTCGTGCCCCGGCCCCCGCGCGATACTCCGGGCATCCCATACGCCATGGAGTGGGCGCCCGGCCCGGTCGGGGCCACCTACAAGCTGGGCACCGACACCATCCCGCTCCCCGTCACGCAAGAGCTGATCGAGCGCGGCCAGCAACGGTACAACATCTACTGCGCCGTCTGCCATGGCCGGCTGGGAGACGGCAAGGGGATGATCGTGCAGCGCGGGTATGTCCCGCCGCCCTCCTTCCACAACCAACGACTCAGCGACCCGGCCCAAACGCACGACTCGCACTTTTACGACGTGATCACCAACGGCCGCGGGGCGATGTTCAGCTACGCCGAACGCGTCAGGCCCGACGATCGGTGGGCCATCGCGGCTTATATTCGCACGCTCCAGGAGTCGGTGAAGCAGTCGTACCGGGAAAAGAAAATCTCGCAGCAGCAGTACAAGGGACTGCAGGGAGATCGGCCATGACCGAGCCGCTCACGCGGTCCCAACAACTCGCCCGCGCCAAGATGCCGGCGCTGGCCGTCGGCGCGGCGGGCCTGGCGCTGTGCGCCCTGGGCTCCATTGGTGGTAGTGAGTCGGCCGCCGCCCATCATAAGCAGTTCTTCACCTCATACCTGTTCGCCTGGGTCTTCTGGCTGGGCGTGTCGCTGGGGTCGCTGGGCATCATCATGATGCACCACCTGCTGGGAGGCGGTTGGGGACTGCTCATCCGCCGCTTCGGCGAAGCCGCCGCGCTGGTCGTTCCGTTCATGGCGGTGTTGTTCATCCCGATCATCCTGGGAGTCTACTATCTGTATCCCTGGGCCGATCCCGCCGCCGTCGCCGACGACCCGGTCCTCCAGCACAAAGTGCCCTGGCTGAACTTTGGCTTCTGGACCATTCGGGCGGTCGTCTACTTTGCGCTGTGGACCGCGCTGGCGCTGCTGCTCCGGACAACGCCGCTCGCCCGGCCGGGCGTCAACACCGCCTCATTCTTCGCCCGCGTGCATCGAGTCAGCGCGGTGGGGATCGTCATCTACTTCATCACCATGTCGTTCGGCGGCGTCGACTGGATCATGTCGCGCGAGGCGCAGTGGTACTCCACCGTCTTCGGCTTCATCCTCTGCGTCGGCCAGGCGGTCTCCGCGGCGTGCGTCCTGATCGTCATGCTGTGGCTCGTCCATGACGAGCCTCCCTTCAGGCAAATCGTTCAGCCGAACTATCTCAACGACCTGGGGAACGTGCTGATGACTTTCGTGATCCTCTGGGCGTACCTCAGCTTCGCCCAGTTTCTGGTCATCTGGCTGGGCAACGTCCAGCGCGAGATCACCTGGTATCTGCACCGGACGGAAGGCGGCTGGCGATCGGTGGGGACGGTGCTGATCCTGTTCCATTTCCTCGTGCCGTTCATCATCCTCCTCCAGCGTCCGTTCAAGCGAAAAGCGGGACGGCTGGCGGTGATCGCGGCGGGGATTTTCTTCGTTCACATTATCGACGAGCTGTACTGGGTCACCGCCACCGGGTATCCCAGGAATCCCTCGGCCCTGACCTGGCTTTACATCCAGGGAATGAACCTGGTGGCGTTCGTGGGCATCGGCGGCTTGTGGATCGCCGCGTTCCTTTGGATCCTGGGCCGCGCCCCGCTCATTGCCGAAGGCGAGCGGGTGCCCGTCGCTCAAGTGGATCATGGCCATGGAAGAACCGGAACTTCAGAAACCCTCGGCTGAAAGCCTCCAGGCTGGCTACGAGACCAGCGGCGTCAACATCAAGGGATTGGTGGTGTTCGTCGTTGTCCTCATCGTCACCGCCGCCGTGCTGCACGTCGGGATGTGGTACCTGATGTGGGGCTTCGTGCGCTACGATCGGCTCAGCGACCGCCCGGCGTCGGCCCTGACGGACAAGGACCTTGTCGACACATATTCGAGGCAGCACGGACAGAAGGTGGAAATCACAGCGTTGCCGCCGCCCCCCGCGCCGCGGCTTCAGCCCAGCCCGCCCGAGACCGGCCGCCTCCCTTCGGTCGATCTGAGGGAGATGTACGAGAAAGAGGACTCGCTCTTCCGCGAGATGGGCTGGACGATCGACGAGCAGACACATGGTCAGACTGCCATTCCGTCGCAGGTGATCTCGGCGGTGATCCAGGAGGAAAGCGCCCGCCAAAAACAGGCGCAAGCCGCCGCAATAAGCGCCCAGGGCCACTGAAGGTTGTGAAGTCATGAAGTTTCGATCGCCCATTTCCCTGATGATGCTGGTCATGGCGGCGTGGCTGTTGGCGGGCGGCGGCGCCCGAGCGCAGGGGCAGCCCCGGCCGTCCATCCTCAACGATGTTGGGATCGATCAGAAGCTGGGCGTCCAGGTCCCGCCGGAGCTGCTCTTTCGCGACGAGACCGGGCACGACGTGCGGCTGGGGCAGTACTTCGGCCGCCGCCCCCTCATCCTCGCCCTGGTCTACTACAAGTGCCCGATGCTTTGCACTCTCGTCCTCAACGACCTGGCCCGGAGCATGAACTCAATGCGGGCGAGCTGCGGCGAGGAGTTCGACGTCCTCACGGTCAGCTTCGATCCGCGCGAGACGCCGGACCTGGCGTCGGAGAAGAAAAAACCGTACCTGCGCGCCTACCAGCGCGCCCGTGCCGCGGAGGGTTGGCATTTCCTCACCGGCCCCCCGGAATCGATCGACCGGCTCACCAAAACGGTCGGGTTCCGCTATGTGTGGGACCCCAAATACCAGCAGTTTGCCCATGCCAGCGGGCTGATCGTGCTCACCCCGCAGGGAAAAACGTCGCGATACTTCTTCGGGATCGACTACGCCCCCTCTGACTTGCAACTTTCGCTGGACGAGGCGTCGGAAGGGAAGGCAACATCCGTCGCCGACCGGATCCTGATGTTCTGCTTCCACTATGACCCGTCGGTCGGAAAGTACACTCTGTCGATAATGCGGCTGGTGCAGGCCGGCGGGGTGTTGACGGTATTGGCCCTTGGTGGAGCAATGCTGATGATGCTCCGCCGGGACAGGAAGGCGGCCTGGGCAACGCGGGCGACCGCCGGCCCGAACGATCGGTGATGGACATGGAATCGCCCCTGCGCATCTTCCCGGACAGCGCCGCCACTCAGGCGTGGCGGACGGACGTTCTGTTCTTTTTCGAGCTGACCATCTCCGTTCTGTTCGTCCTGCTGATCGCCGGCGCCATCGTTTACATGGCGCTCAGGTACCGCCGCCGCTCCGAAGACGAGGTCCCCCCCTATACTCCCAGCCCCGCGATCATCGAATGGTCATTCATGGTCGTCCCGTTCGGGATCATGCTGATCATGTTCTTCTGGGGCGGGTATTTGTACGTGCAAGACCGCCGGCCCCCGCCCGGCGCGATGCAGATCAACGTGATCGGCAAGCAGTGGATGTGGAAGCTTCAGCATCCCGAAGGCCCGCGCGAGATCAACACACTGCACGTCCCGGTCGGCCGGCCCGTCAAGCTGGTGATGACCTCGCAGGACGTCATCCACGACTTTGCCGTCCCCGAGTTCCGCATGAAGATGGACGTGGTCCCGGGGACTTACACGGTCGAATGGTTCGAGGCGACCAAGACCGGCGAATACCATCTCTTCTGCGACCAGTATTGCGGCGAGCTGCACTCGAGGATGGTCGGCCGGGTGGTCGTGATGGAGCCCGAGGCGTACCAGGCGTGGCTGGTCGGCACCGTCCCCAACGAGCCGGCAGCAGTCTCCGGGGCGCGGCTCTTCCAGTCCTACGGGTGCGCCGCCTGCCACGGGCAGCGCGCCCCCACCTTGGCCGGGCTTTACATGAGCAAGGTCAAGCTCGACGACGGCCGCGTCGTTGTCGCTGACGAGTATTACCTGCGGGAATCGATCATCGAGCCCGCGGCCAAGCTCGTCGCTGGGTACGGGCCGATCATGCCCAGTTTCCGCGCCCAACTGACCGAGGAGCAGATCTTTGACCTGATCGAATACATCAAATCGCTGGGATTGGCGATGGACACGTCGGTCCCTGGCGCGCTGCCGACCGGGCCCGAGACCCGGCCCAGCACACAACCGTTCAACGGCTATCGGCCGGACCTGTTGCCCAACCAACCCCCGGCCCGACAGCCTCCAACATACAACGAAACGGGTGGGAGCCCCACACGAGAATGACAGCCATACCCTACAGCCCGGACTACGCCGCCCCCCAAACCGGCCGGACGACGTACCTCAACGCCACCCACACCATCCGCTCCTGGCTGCTCACCAAGGACCACAAGCGGATCGGGATCCTCTACATGATCTCGATCACCATCTTTTTCATGATCGGCGCCGGCGGAGCGGCGCTGGTCCGGATCAACCTTCTCACGCCCGCGGGGATCCTGTCCGAGCCCGCTCAGTACAACAAGGCGTTCACCATCCACGGCGTGATGATGGTCTTCTTCTTCCTGGTTCCCTCGATCCCGGCGACGCTGGGGAACTTCCTGCTCCCCTTGATGATCGGCGCGCGCGACGTGGCCTTTCCCAAGATCAACCTGGCGAGCTGGTACCTGCTGATCATCGGCAGCTCGTTCGCCCTGTCCGCGATCCTGTTCGGCGGAGTGGACACCGGGTGGACGTTCTATACCCCCTACAGCAGCACGTTCTCCAACACCCACGTGGTTCTGATGATCGTGGGCATTTTCATCAACGGGTTCAGCTCCATCCTCACGGGTTTGAACTTCGTGGTGACCATCCACAAGATGCGCGCCCCCGGAATGACCTGGTTCCGGCTGCCGCTGTTTGTCTGGGCGATGTACGCGACCAGCCTGATCTTCATTCTCGGAACGCCGGTCATCGCCATCACGCTGGCACTGGTGGCGGTCGAGCGGCTGCTGCGGGTCGGGATCTTCGACCCCGCGCTGGGCGGCGATCCCATCCTGTTCCAGCACATGTTCTGGTTCTATTCGCACCCGGCGGTTTACATCATGATCCTGCCGTCGTTCGGAGTCATCAGCGAAGTGATCACCTGCTTCGCCCGCAAGCGCATCTTCGGGTATGTCTTCGTCGCCTTCTCCAGCGTCGCGATCGCCATCATCGGCTTCCTGGTCTGGGCCCACCACCTCTTCGATGCGGGCATCTCCGTGTACAGTGGGTTGATCTTCTCCCTGCTCAGCTTCCTCGTCGCCGTCCCGACCGCGGTCAAGGTCTTCAGTTGGACCGCGACGCTTTACAAGGGGTCGGTGTCGCTGGAAACGCCGATGCTGTACGCCCTGGGGTTCATCGGACTGTTCACGATCGGCGGACTCACCGGCTTGATGCTGGCGACCCTCGGGCTCGACGTACACCTGCACGACACCTACTTCGTCATCGCCCATTTTCATTACGTAATGGTGGGCGGCGCGATCATGGCGTACCTGGGCGGGATCCACTTCTGGTGGCCCAAGATGACCGGGAAGATGTACCCCGAGTTCTGGGGCAAGATCGCCGCCGCCATAACGTTCCTCGGCTTCAATCTGACCTTCTTTCCGCAGTTCGTGCTGGGATACCTGGGGATGCCGCGGCGGTATCACGCCTATCCGCCGGAGTTTCAGGTTTACAACGTGCTCTCGACCGCCGGGGCGTCGGTCCTGGCCGTCGGATATGTTCTGCCGCTGATTTATCTGCTGTGGTCCTTGAAGTACGGGGCGGAAGCGGGGCCCAATCCGTTTCGATCGATGAGCCTGGAGTGGCAGACGCCGTCGCCTCCCCCGACGGAGAATTTCGAGCGGACCCCGATCTGCTCCCAGCCGCCTTACGCTTACGACTTGCAGACGCCGATGGGGTCCCCCGTGCCGACGGCGGCGGCGACTTAGGCGGCCATCCCGCATGATCCTGCTGAACGATGGGACACGATATAGCATCGGATGAGAGATGACTGAACATATAGCAACCGAGCACGCCCATTCGCTGGTCCAGCACCAGTTCGAAGACGCCTACCAGCAGAAGGAGGCGGCCACGCTGGGGATGTGGGCGTTCCTGGCCACCGAGGTGCTCTTCTTCGGCGGGCTGTTCGTCGCCTATACCATCTACCGCCATCAGTACCCGGACCCGTTCCGGCAAGGCGCGCTGAATCTCAAGTGGTATCTCGGCGGCATCAACACCGCCGTGCTGCTGCTGAGCAGCTTCACGATGGCCATGGCAGTACATGCCGCCGCCATAGGTTCCAACGCGAAGATCATCCGATATCTCGTCCTCACGATTATCGTGGGTGGCGCCTTTCTCGGCATCAAGGCGACCGAATACTACATCGAGTATCGCGAGCACCTGATTCCGGGACTCAACTTCGCGCACGACCCCCCGAGCGAGGAGGAGGTCGGCCCGTTCGTCGGGGCATTCGAGAAGGTCCAGGGCTGGTTCGACCGGGTCGTCCCGCCCCGCCAGAAGGAGGAGAAGCGCAGCGACACCGAGGAGATGTTCTTCCTCTTCTACTTCATCATGACCGCCATCCACGCCACCCACATGATCGTCGGCATCGGGATAATGCTGGTGCTGATCTGGATGGCCAAGCACGAAATGTTCTCCGCCCAGTGGCACAACCCGGTGGAGAACTTCGGTTTGTACTGGCACTTCGTCGACATCGTCTGGGTGTTCCTGTTCCCGACGCTATACCTTTTGAGACAACCTTAGTCATGGCAGACGAACACGATCACGTCGTACCGACGCAGGTTTACGCCAGGGTGCTGGCGGTGCTCATGTTACTGCTGGTGGTGACGGTCGCCGCCGCCTGCCTCGACCTCGATCACATCTTTCACGCGCCGTACTGGAACATGACCGTCGCAGTGCTGATCGCCATTACCAAAGCGGTGCTGATTATCCTCTTCTTCATGCACGTGAAGTACAGCAGCCGGATCGTATGGGCATTCGCCTCTGCCGCTTTCGTCTGGCTGGGGATCATGATGACGCTGTCGCTGAGCGACTACACCACCCGCAACTTCCCCGAGGGATCTCCCACCATGCCCGCGGTGCAGACGGGTCCCGAGATCATTCGCCCGGCCCCGCGGCCCGACGCCGTGGTGCCCGGCGCCAGCGCCGCCCCGCTGCCCCATACCGCACCCCAGCGTACGCCTGCCGCGCCGCCGGCGTGAGTTGTCCGCGGCGCAACCATCACACGTTGAACAGGAAATGAGCGACGTCGCCGTCCTTTATGATGTAGCTTTTGCCCTCGGCGCGAAGCTTGCCGGCGGCTTTAATGGCGGCTTCGGTCTTGTAGTGTTTGAGGTCTTCGATGGTGTAGATCTCGGCGCGGATGAACCCGCGCTCAAAGTCCGTGTGGATGACGCCCGCCGCTTGCGGCGCGGTGGCGCCGACCGGGACCTCCCAGGCGCGGATTTCCTTGGGGCCGGCGGTGAAGAAACTATGCAGACCCAGCAGCTTGTAAGCCTCGCGGGTTAGCGTCGCCAGCGCCGGTTCCTTCAGACCCATGCTCTGAAGCATCTCCTGCCGGTCGGCTTCGCCCAGCTCGGCCAGCTCCGCCTCCAGCTTGCCGCAGACGGCGACGACCGCCCCCCCTTCCTGCTGCGCGCGCTGGCGCACCTGTCCGACGAGAGGACCTTGGCCGTGCAGGTCGCCCTCATCGACGTTGGCGACATACAGCACTTTTTTAGCGGTAATCAGCCCCAGACCCCTAACCACCTTTTTCTCGTCCGTGGTAAACTCGATCTGCCGCACCGGCCTGCCGTTGTTCAGGTGGGCCTGGGCCCGGCGGAGAACTCCGGCCCGGGCGGCGGCCTCCTTCTCGCCGCCGCGTGCCAGCCGCTCCGCCTTGTCCAACGAGCTGCCGGCGGTCTCCAGGTCCGCCAACATCAACTCGGTATCGAGCGTCTCGATGTCCCGAATGGGATCGACCGCCCCTTCGACATGGATGACGTCGCCGCCCGCGAAGCAGCGGACGACGTGCAGGACGGCATCCACCTCGCGGATATGCGATAGGAACTTGTTGCCCAGCCCCTCGCCCGTGCTGGCCCCGCGGACGATGCCGGCGATGTCCACCACGCGCAGGCTGGCCGGGACGATCTTCTCCGTTTTGATGAACTGGTTGATGGCCTTCAGCCGGTCGTCCGGAACGGCCACGACGCCGACGTTCGGCTCGATCGTGGCAAACGGATAGTTCGCCGCCAGCGCCCCGGCGGCGGTAAGGGCGTTGAAAATGGTGCTCTTGCCGACGTTCGGCAGCCCAACGATTCCCACTTCCAGAGGCATAGGGCAGGCACTATAGCCGAACGGGGCTAGGGGTCACAGCGGGGGTGGAATGCATTGCAAATTGCAAAGTGACAATTGCAAAATGCAAATTGAAAGCGGGCGTTCCGACCCCCCAATCTGCATTTTGCAATTTGCATTTTGCAATTTGCAATGCATTTCCTTCACGCACCCGCGGGGACCGGTGCCGGTACCGACATGACACGCCGCCTGGTAGCGTAATAGATCCCGGCCAGCAGAACGGCCGCCGCGCACTGAATCGTCAGGCCCGAGAAGCTGGTGGCGTGGATCTCGGGGTTGCGGCTCCAGACCTGAAAGATCTCGGCGGGCGGGCTACAGCAGGCGATCTGGCTCAGGTGTTGGTCCGGCGAATCCATCGCCGGCGCCATCCGCAGCATCTCGATCAGATTTGGCACGAACCAGGTCAACAACAGCCACCCGAATACCATACGCCGCGACCACCAACGCGCTCGATACGCGATGCCCAGCAGGTGCCGGATCGCCAGCAAAAACGCGGCGACGGCGATTGCCGTCCGGACGATCGCCACTGCCGTCCATGGGACCGGCGGCGCCACAATCACCATGCCCATGCAAATCGCCGTGGCGGCCAGCACCACAACCCACGCGACGTAGCGACTCGGGCGGCGCCCCGGTGGCGGAGCATCGGCCAGACGGGCGGCGCTGGCGATCGGAAGCGCTGCCAGCAGCAATACCGAGATGTAGGAAGTGACGAACGCCGGCTGCCGGTCGCCTTCAAGGCGGAAGTAGAGGAATCGTTGGAACTCGCGCTGATACGCCAGTCCCAGAACACATGCCGCGACCCAACCCCCGCTGGCCGCGATCGCGCCGAGCACGACATTGATGCCGAACAGGCACAGCGCCTGAATCGGTGCGCCCAGCAGATAACCCACGATCGCGCTGCCCGATCCGAGCGGCATGAGACGATGCGACTCGATCACGCGGCTGCTCACGTCGGACCGCACCGCGGCACTGACCCGAAACGTACCGTACATCACCAGCGCGAGCACTTGAAGGCCCAGAAACAAGCCAACGAAGTAAGAGAGCGTCGCCGATGGCGACATGGTGAGCGCGCGGGCGACGCCGAACATCGTTGCACCCATGATGGCCGCGTACGCAATTCCGGTGATGAGCGTATTCTTCCACCCGCCCAGCAGCCGAAACTGGGCCCAGGCGATCGCATTGACAAACGGGACCGACATCAATCCACCTGCCTGATTCCGATGCGGAGATAGGCTTCTTCCAGCCCGGGCGACCGCGGCACAAACGACGCCACCGGGACCTGCCGCGCAACCAGTGCGGCCAGAAGCTGCGCCGCTTGCTCGCGACCGCTCGCAAACTCGAAGCTGATCTGGTCGCGCTCCTCCACGATGCAGGCGACGCCCGGGACCTCGCTCAACACGGAGACGACGCCGGGGAAGCTCCGCGCCAGGACCATCAGGTAGCGGCAGCGCTCGTCGCCGCCCGCTCGCGCCGCCACCTGTGCCACCGTGCCGAACCGCACCAGGACGCCTTCGGCCATGATGGCGACGTGGGTGCAATACTCCTCCATGTCCGCCAGGATGTGCGACGATACGACCAACGCCTTTCCCTGTTCGCGCAAGTCTCCGAGGAGTTGGCGAAACTGGACGCGGCCGGCAGGGTCAAGCCCCGCGGCAGGCTCGTCCAGCAGGATCACCGCGGGGTTGGGCAACAGCGTCCGCGCGATCCCGACCCGCTGGCGCATCCCGCGCGACAAAGCCTTGATCTTCTGTCCAGCCTTCTCCGCCAGCCAGACCTTCTCCAGCCAGAAGCCGATTCGCTCGTCCGCTTCGGCGGCATCCAGTCCGTAGCCAATGGCGATGAAACGGAGAAACTCGCGCACGGTCAGCTTTTCATAAAAGGCCGGCGTGTCGGGAGTGAAGCCGAGATGTCGCCGCACCTGTCCGTCGCCACGGGACAGGTCCTGCCCGAGGAGGCGCACGCTACCGGCGGCGAGCGGCTGAATTCCTGCGATAGCGCGCAGAAGCGTCGTCTTCCCCGCGCCGTTGGGACCGATGAGCCCCAGTAGATCGCCGGGCCCCAGCCCAAAGGAAATGTCGCTTACCGCAACCACCGGGCCGAACTCGACCCGTACGCGGTCCAATGAGATGACCGGTTCTCTGCCAGTCGATTGCTCGCTCATCCCCGCCACATCATAAGCGATGCGTCAAGTGTGGTATACCCGGCGTTACTCGGCCG
>Ga0073928_10008577_pt1 | contig 12789 bp, 10 predicted proteins | sample PaiPotPPA55metaG_FD_76969 | JGI IMG/M metagenome (GOLD analysis project Ga0073928, IMG submission 76969) | Iron sulfur acid spring bacterial and archeal communities from Banff, Canada, to study Microbial Dark Matter (Phase II) - Paint Pots PPA... ...
AGAAAAGCTTTTCAAGAGACAGCGCAAATAATATCGCTGCCCCCACGAACATTCCTAACAGACCCGGAGGGCCAAAAAAATGCAAGGGCCGGGTCATGTAACGCATCAGGAAGCGTATGGTGATGATGTCGAAGAAGACTCGCAGCGTGCGGGAAATTCCATAGTGGGACTTACCGCCCGGGCGAACGATGTTTTTAATAGGCACTTCGACGATCTTGGCCCCGTTCCAGGCGGCGAGCGCCGGAATGAACCTGTGCATCTCTCCGTACAGCGGAATGTCTTTTATTATCTCGCGGCGATAAACCTTGAAGGTGGTGCCGAAATCGTGGATCTCCACACCGGAGAGCTTGCTCATCATCCAGTTAGCGGTTCTAGATGGCAGGCGACGGAGGAGAAAATTGTCCACACGTTTTTCGCGCCAGCCGCTGACGATATCGGAATTGGTGGCTTCAAGAGCTGCGAGCAAGGCAGGTATATCCCCAGGATCGTGCTGCAGATCGCCATCCATGGAAATGATGATGTCGCCGGACGCAAAATCGAAGCCTGCTGCCACAGCGGTGGTCTGTCCGTAGTTTCGTTTCAGGCGGAGGACCGCGACGCGGGGATCTTCATCGGCAATGGACGCAAGTATTTGCGGCGTGGCGTCTGAGCTCTGGTCATCCACATAGACGAATTCAACCGGGTCATATCGCGTGGTCATTACTTCGCTAAGGCGCTGATGGAGCTCGCGCACGCTGTCCTGTTCGTTGTGGAACGGGACCACGACCGAGTACCGAGGTGGCACGATGTGCTCGGGTAGCATGCCGTTAGTTTAACTCGCGATAGGTAATTAGGCGAATATCCCTTTCCACCAGCGCACGCTTTACGCCGGGGTCGATCAGGGCAGCCATTTCAGTGTCCCGGTGCATTTGGAGGCGCGAGCCGGAGTTCGCCAGGTCATCGTCGCAAATCCCGGGATGGAGCATGATCTCGGTAGAGCCGTCGGAGAGTGTGTCAATCATGCGACGCAGGGCAGCCGGCCCTAACCTGCCAGTCATCGCCAGGCCTAAAAAACGGTTGGGCGTGAGCAAGCCGTACTTGCGGACGACGGCCTGAAACCATGGCGCGACAGTGCGGGCTGCTGCCGCAGCGATCAGCTCTAGTGTGTGGCTCGACCGTTCCTGGCGCGTGCTCTCCCACGAATCTTGAAGATTTTCCATGGGCTTACGTACTCGGGTGATTCCCAGCTCTTTGGCCACACGTCCGAGAACTTCCATCACTTTGGGATGGGCATGCGTGTGCTTGTGGGTGTCCAGATGGGTGGGTTCGATTCCCGCCGCGCGAATTTTTTCGATCTGCGCGCGCATTTCCCGGTCGATGGCTTTCGTTTGAATCAATCCGGCGCTCAATCTCGCGACAAAACCACCCAACGAGTCAGGCAGGTTTCCATTTTCATCCGCCAAGGACGAGATTTTCTCTTTAGGTGCAATGGCTGGGCCGCCGACGAGAACTAGATGGCACCCCACGCCTAATTTTGGGTTTACTTTGGCGCGCGCGACGGCGTCGTCGAATTCCGGGCCATTGGCCATTAAAGTTGTGCTGGTAAGGATTCCCTCGCTGTGACCCCGGATAATTCCCTGGTTCACACCTCTGGTCATTCCGAAATCATCTGCATTGAGGATAAGTTGTTTCATTTGGCTGGAAGCATCAACGATGCGGAAATTCATGATATCACGAGGTCAGGAACGACAAAGCTAGTTGCAATCTTAGCTGAACCAAGAGTTTCAAGCGGCGGAGGTTTCCAGCTGGGACCAAAAATGTTTTTCCCTTGCAAAGGCAATTCGAAAGCCAATCGGCTGGGAAGCGCGGAAAGAATGTTAACGCGATGTAAAAGTTTTCAACAGTTCTGTTGAAAACCGTGTGGAAAAGAACGTCTTGAGAAGAGGAATCGCTCGGCCAGCAACGGCTTACTTCACTTTGCACTGTTTCTGTGCAGTTCGCAATGCAGCAAAGAAAAAGTTCGGGTGTGCCGATGTTTTTTTATTTTTCCTCAGGACGGAAATGAGATTGCTGAGCTAAAAAAATTTCATGCCGGGGAAATTTTCCAGATTAGGGCGCGAAAATCGCTAATACCAGTGTGGTGGGGCCTCTAACTTGATTTGAACTGTTTCTGAATCTGTTTCAATGTCGTACCATTTTCCGAACGTGTGCCAGCCTTTCGCGATTACTTGAATCAAAATCTTGCCTTGTGGGACGTCGGTAACCTTCACCGACCCATCCTGATTGGTCTTAAAGCTCATTTCAGCGAGCTTGTTCCTGTGAAACAAACCTACCGATTCGTTGAAGCGGATATAAACGCTGGCATTACCGACCGGCTTTCCATCCGGCGAGGTCACTTCGATCCGCAGCTTGACCGTGGCGGGCTCGGAGGATTTCTTTTCTTTTTTGTCCGACGGAGCCGGCTGGCCCTGGGGAGCGGCGGATTGCCCGGCTGTAGAGGATTGATCCTGAGTCGCTGTATGGGCTGAGAGCGTCCTGAGAAAAATCTGGGGCGCGGCAAAGAGCCCCATCGAGAAGACCAGCGAAGCAAGACGGTCCCAGTTCGAAAGGCGCTTCATAGTCCCTTCTTTTACAGGAATCGCAGGTTGCTCTCAAGGCCAAAACAATTTAAGGACTTCAAGGACCGCTTTGGCCTGCTAACGCGCAGCGGCTTTCCACTGATGCAGTGGAGTTTACACCGCTCTGACGTATGATGATTGCTGAAACTGGAGGCCAAAGATGGGTTTTTCGACCGATGCAATTCACCTGGGGCAGGAGCCTGACGCGTTAACCGGCTCGATTGTGGCGCCGATCTATCAGACGTCCACCTACGTGATCGAGGAAATGGGCAAGAGCAAGGGGTACGATTACGCGCGGACGAACCATCCGAACCGCAAAGCGTTGGAACGCACGATTGCGAAGTTGGAGGGAGGGCAGTCGGCCTACGTTTTCACTTCGGGAATGGCTGCGATTGACTCTGTTTTCCGGCTTTTGCGTCCGGGGGACCACGCGATTCTGTCGCAAGCGGTTTATGGCGGGGTTTTCCGGCTGACTACGCAACTGCTTACGCAATTTGGCATGGAATTCAGTTACGTGGACACATCCTGCCTGGAAAAAGTGAAGGCAGCGATTAAGCCAAGCACAAAAATGCTTTATGTCGAGACGCCCACGAATCCTACGATGATCGTCACCGATCTGGCTGCCATCGCAAAGCTCGCACGCGAACGAAGTCTGACGCTTGTAGTGGACAACACGTTTCTGAGTCCTTATTTGCAGCAACCGATCGCGCTGGGGGCGCACATTGTGGTCCATTCGATGACGAAATATTTAAATGGGCATAGCGATTGCGTGGGCGGAGCGGTGATCCTGACGCGTCCGGCAGACGCGGAGAAAATATATTTCGTGCAACGGTCGGCTGGAGCTGGGCTCGCGCCGATGGATTGCTTTTTGGTTTCGCGCGGAGTGAAGACGCTGGCCGTGAGGATGGACCGACACAACTCAAACGGGATGGCGGTGGCGAAATATCTGGAAGTCCACCCTAAAGTGCAGAAGGTGATCTATCCGGGGCTTCCTTCTCATCCCCAACATGAGATCGCGAAGCGTCAACAGAAAGGATTTGGTGGCATGTTGTCGTTTGACTTGGGCTCACTTGGTGCGGCTAAGGCGCTTCTGAATCATGTGCGGATTTGTTCGCTGGCTGAGAGTTTGGGTGGAGTGGAGACGCTGATATCGCATCCGGCTTTCATGACGCATGCGTCCATGCCGCCGGAGAAGCAAAAGGAAGTCGGGATCACGCAGGGGTTGATTCGGCTGTCGGTTGGGATTGAGGATGTGGAAGATTTGATTGCGGATTTGGATCAGGCGTTAGCGAAAGTTCCCACGACTGAATTGACAATAAAATAGGAGCGAACACGGCTACCATCAAGACCCAGTCGGTCCGGTGGTAAGGGCTACCGTGAGTACCCTATTATCCGAATCCAGATGAATAACCGCCTGCGCCCCCACGAAGACCAAGCCATCCCCGGCTCGCTTGTCTCCGTACAAGGTCTTCTTCGCAGTGTCTACGGTTGTTTTGAAACCACACTTCTTGAGGCGAGCTTCGGCGATCCTGTCACGAACTCTCCTTTCTACTCATCGAGATACTTGAGATAGATTTATGCGGAGGATAAAGAGACTCACCCTTTGCAAGGCTAACATACAAAATCTGACGGCTAAGGTAACGCCACACATCGAAGTTCAAGTTTTTGATCCCACCGATACCGGATGGACAACCAGTCCCCGTTTAACGAAGTAATGGGAACTCAATCGCTACCGGGGCCTTTGTTTCTTTGTTGGTCGCGGCAGCGCGATGGATTCGCAGATCCAGGTGAGGTATTTCTTTGTGCCGGCAGCAATGGGGAGGGCGATGATTTCTGGGACGTCGTAGCTGTGCAGGCGCTTTACCTCGGCTTGCAATTTGACGAAACGAGCTCGGGTTGTTTTGATGATTAGCAGGAATTCCTTTGCGGATTCGACAGTTCCCTTCCAGCGGTACACGGATTGCACCGGGCTGGATAAGATGTTCGCGCAAGCGGCCAGGCGCTGTTCGACTATAGAGCGGCCGATCTTACGGGCTTCTTTTGCCGACGCGCAGGTGACCAGGACCACGATATTGTCTGTCATCTGGAAATTCTCTGTGTCTTTACTAGTACGCCGCGCATCATTTTGAATGTTGTGTGATTGTGGCTTGAGGGCCAAGATACAATAGCCGTCGGTGACGAACCAAGCGATACATTTCGGGACTTCTGGCTGGCGTGGAGTGATTGCCGACGATTTCACCTTTGGCGGAGTGCGTCGCGCGTCCGCTGCCGTGGCAGGACACGTTCTGGCGCAAACGAAATCCCCCACACTCATTGTTGGCTACGATACTCGATTCTTTTCACCGGAATTTGCGCGCACTTCTGCGGAAGTGCTGAACGAGCATGGCTGCCGAATTCTTTTCTGCCAGGAACCCACGCCGACTCCGGTGATTGCCCACGCAATTATTTTCAACAAACTCGCCGGTGGAGTGAATATCACCGCCAGCCACAATCCGTGGGACTATAACGGGCTAAAATATTCCGGGCCGGAGGGCGGGCCGGCAGCGGTGGAAACTACCAAAGATATTGAGCAGCGCGCGGCTGCGCTTCCCGAGGACGAGACTCCGTACCACGAGATTGAAGATAAATTCGAAGCCATTCATCCACGCGAAGCATACTTCGCGCAACTGAAAAAGATGATTCGCTTTGACGTGCTGGCGAAAGCGAAGGGCAATTTTGTTTGCGATGCGGTGCACGGCTGCGGCGCCGGATGGCTCGATCGCATTCTGAAAGAGGACGGGCTGGCCGTCACAGAAATTCGCGCGAATCGGGATGTTTTATTTGAAGGCAAGGGGCCGGATCCGTCGGAAGAAAATCTCGGACTGCTTAAGAAAACTGTTTTGGAGAAACAGGCGCTGGCGGGACTTGCGACCGATGGCGATGCTGATCGTTTCGGAATTCTTGACCGCGACGGCACCTTTATCGACCCCAATCACATCCTCGGGCTGGCATTCGACTACCTGCTCGAGACGCGCGGATACAAACTAGGAGCAGCACGCAGCGTGGCGACTTCGCACATTCTGGACGCGGTGGCGAAATTGTACGGCGTCCAAATTTACGAAAGCCCCGTTGGGTTTAAATACGTCGGGCCGTTCCTGCGCGATGACAAGATCGCTATCGGAGGCGAAGAAAGCGCGGGAATGACCATACGCGGGCACTTGCCGGAGAAAGACGGGATCCTCGCGTGCCTGCTCGTCGCGGAAATGGTTGCTGCGCGCCAAACTTCCCTGCGCGAACAGCTTCAAGATTTATTTCGCAGAGTGGGACGCGAATATTGGCCGGTGCGCGTGAACCTACCTCTTTCCGACGAAGCGCACAAAAAGCTGGTAGAGCGATTGAAAGCTGACCCAAGCGATTTCGCAGGCAAGCGCGTGGTGAACGTAAATCGGCTCGACGGAATGAAACTGGCGCTTGAAGATGGTTCCTGGGTTTTAATTCGTCCTTCTGGAACGGAACCGGTGGTGCGAATTTATGCGGAGGCGTCTAGTGTGGCCGCTTCGCAAAAACTGGCAGAGGAGGCGCGCAAGTGGATTACGACGCAAGCGGCCGCCAAGTGAGCGAGCACGACCCGATAAAGAAACAGGCGAGTGAGCCGAGTCTTGGTTTCTTTGAGCAGCTCGCCCAATTCTTCCAGCGCAACATGTATCTGTTCCTGATCGTAGGTTTCGCTTTGTTGTTGCTCCAGGACGTTTTCGGCACGCATGGCGTGCTAGCCATGAGGCAATCGCAAAAAGAAGCTCAGGGGATTCGAAAGGATATCTCGCGGCTCGATGAAGAAAACCAGAGGCTGCAGAATCGGGTGAAGGCGCTTAAGACCGATCCAGCAGCCATCGAGAGAATTGCGCGCGAGGAAATGAAGCTGTCGCGCCAGGGCGAGTTTATCTTCCAGACTCAGCCGAGGCCCGGCACGGAATCACAAACCCCCGCTTCACGTCCTGATAGCTCCGCAAAAAAACCTTAGCTTTCCGCCGCCGGATGTAACATTCGTTTCAGCCGCGCAATTACTTCCGGGCGATGACCGGTCCAGCTCGTTCGCGCGATGGAGAGCAGAACCATCGCAGTAGTGATGATCAACAGGCCGAGTGTGGCCATGGGAATCGATTCGCCCTCTTTTTTCAATATCGAAAATCTTCCGTAAACGAATTCGATGTGCACCCAATATACTAGCAAAGAAGTTTGCCCCATCTGGACCATGGGGCTGAATCCCACCTGGCCCAGGCCCCAGCGGCACCACACGTAGCTGGCGAACACAATTACCAGGATGATGGCCACGCGCGCCAGAAAGAAATTCGGACTGGTGTGCCAATAATCGTAGTCGGGATAGATCTGTAGGGATCGTCCGTCGAGCCAGTTTGAAAGATACAACAACCCCAGGCCTAAGACCCCGCACGCCACTGTGATTGTTGCCAGATTATTCTTTCCCCAATCGCTGAAGAGAAGGTAGCCCAGAGCCAAACCAGCAAAAGCGAATCCAGCCCAGGGAAAAATCGGGAAAAGCCACGGGCGCGGGGAATCGTAAATGTGCACACCGTTGATATAGGTTTCCAGATACCAAGGCAGCCAGCGCGGACGCCACGTGGTGTACAGAAATGGCGTGGCCAGCGCAATTGCGGCGGTGGTTGCAACGGCTACTGCGGCATTGGCTATGCGGCTTTGCGTCAGGCGTCCAACGATTCCCAACAACATGATCGAAATGCCGATGGTGTTCAAAATGTCCACGCGCAGCAAATCCGTCCAGGGTGCCCAGGGTATGCCGAGCAGATATTCCTGCAGCCGGAAAAGATATCCGAGGCCGAGTATTTCCACGCCGCGAAGAATGGTGGTGCGCGCAATTTGATTCGGGCTGGCTCCCTTTTTGCGCATCTTGTCAGAAACCAGCGCGATGGATACGCCGGCGAGAAAAAGAAAAAGCGGCGCGGGGATGGTTCCGCTAAGCTGCGACCACTTCAACACACGCGACTCGCGCGCGGCTCCGCCCAACCATGAATCGTAGGAATGAACTTCGAACATCAATAGGCAGGCGAATCCGCGCATCCAGTCAATGTAAGCAAGGCGTTGCGGTTTGCCGGGCTGTACGGTGGCGTTCAAGCGGCACAAGAATCGCTGAGAGGCAAACGCAAAGCAAGTTTTTCTAGGAACCTTCCTACACTTCAGTAAAATCTTAGCGTGGCCGGCAACTCAAAATCCTGGGAACTGAAGCTTCCGATAGCCTTCGCGGTGTGGGTGCCGATTGTTGTTTTTGTGATACTGCTGGGCTTCCGGTTAGGTTATGGCGGGCGGCGCTACGGCATGGCGCTAAGCGTGGCCGCGGTGCTGTTCGCGTTTGAATTCTTCCTCGCTTGTCCACCTGTTCTGGAACGCGCGAGAAAATTCCTCGGTGAACATGGAGGCGTGGCCGCGCCGCTGCTGCCTCTGTTTGCCGTTCTGATCTATACGACCACGGTTACCGGGAATTGGAAATTTGCGCTCGCGGGAGCAGCTTACTGCGTGTTGCCGGCCTTGCTGTTGGCGAACAGCTCGGGAAGGCCGCCGGGTACTTGGGAGGATTATGCCGCGGCCATGCTCATTTGGCTGCCGGTGGAATTTCGTTGGATGTATCACCTATTTCCCTACCCCGCCGAGCTAACGCACACACTGACGGTTTTGTTGGCACTGAGCACCGGCATCTCTGCGTTCATTTTGCTGCGGCGGCTGGACGGGATCGGTTACGCAATTGTTTGGCGGCGCGGATTCGGCGCGAATGTGGCGCTTCATTTCCTGATTTTCGCCGTGATCGCTGTGACGGTGGGAATGCAAATCAACTTCCTGAAATTTGACCCAACGCTTTTCCGGCTCAGGACGCTCCCGTTGGCCACGGTTGGAATCACTTTCTTTACCGCGTGGCCGGAAGAATTCCTGTTTCGAGGCGTGTTGCAAAATCTTCTTTCTCGGACTTCGAAGAATCAGTGGACTGGACTGGCGATCGCTTCGACTGTTTTCGGTTTCGCGCACATCCTGCACGCCCCATTTCCAAACTGGAAGTACGTTTTTCTCGCGACCGTCGCAGGGCTGTTTTATGGCCACGTTTGGATGAAGACGGGATCGCTGTTACCGGGCGCGCTGGTCCACGCGCTGGTGGACATTTCATGGCATGTTCTATTTCGCTAGGACGGCTCAGACCGCGCTGCGCTATCGAACCACACCCTGGAGAGGACTGGACGCTGCGGCGTACAGTTTTTTCGGAATGCGACCCGCGCAAAAAGCTTTGCGTCCAGCTTCTACTGCGGCGCCCATCGCTTCGGCCATCAACACGGTGTCCTGAGCTTCGGCAATCGCAGAATTCATCAAAACGCCGTCGGCTCCAAGTTCCATGGCGATGGCTGCATCCGACGCGGTTCCCACGCCGGCATCCACGATCATCGGCACCTCCGTGATGCGTTCGCGCAGAATGTGGATGTTCGCACTATTTTGAATGCCCATTCCAGAACCGATCGGCGCGCCGAGCGGCATAACGGCCGCTGCGCCAGCATCAATTAATTTTCGCGCGACAATCAAGTCGTCGTTGGTGTAAGGCAAAACGACGAAGCCTTCGGCAACCAGCGTCTTCGTAGCGCGAATCAGTTCCTCCGTATCGGGAAAAAGTGTTTGCTGGTCGCCGATCACTTCCAGCTTCACCCATTCGGAGAGTCCCACCTCGCGACCGAGGCGAGCGGTGCGAACGGCTTCGTCCGCGGAATAGCAGCCCGCAGTATTGGGCAAGATAAAAAAATTCTTGCGGTCGATATAATCGAGCAGGGATTCCTTCGATTTGTCGGTGAGATTCACGCGGCGAAGGGCCACCGTAACCATATCAGCGCCGGAGGCTTGATGCGCGCGGCGCATTTCTTCAAAACTGCGATACTTCCCAGTTCCCACGATCAGCCGGGAGTTGAATGTTTTTCCAGCAATCACCAAATGGTCGGCCATCAAATTCTCCCTAATCTATTTTAACGCTAGCGCGTGCTCGGCGACAGACTATGCCAAGTGCTGAGGGCGCGGCTCCTCTACGTCTGCGTAAAGCTTAGCAATGAGATCCTGATAGCGGCCTTCGATCACGCGGCGCTTCATTTTCAGCGTGTAAGTCAGTTCGCCGTTGGCGAAAGTGAAGTCCTGTTCGAGCAGCGTAAAACGTTTTGGTTTTTCGTACTGCGCGAGTGAAGCAGTCAGCCGCTCGATTTCGTGCGAGAGCAGGTCGCGAACCCAGGGGTCTGAGGTCATCTGCGACGGGCCAGGAAAATCTTTTCCGTGTTTTCGCGCCTCATTCTGGATTGCCACGAAGTTCGGAACGATCAGGGCGGCGACGAATTTGCGCTTGTCACCCACTGCGATCGCATTGGCAATGAATGGAGACTGCTTTAGCAAATTTTCAATGAATGCAGGCGCCACAAACTTCCCGGCTGCAGTCTTCAACAATTCTTTTTTGCGGTCGGTGATAATCAAATAGCCGTCTTCATCAAGTTTTCCGATATCCCCCGTGCAAAACCAGCCGTCGGGAGTCAAAACCTCTTCGGTCTCTTTGGGTTTATGGAAATACCCGTCCATGACGCAGGGCCCTTTCACCAGGATCTCTCCATCGCTCGCGATACGCACTTCTACGTTTGCGATGGGTAACCCGACGGTGCCCACTTTATTTTTCTTCGGCACGTTTGCCGATATCACGGGCGAAGTTTCGGTAAGCCCGTAGCCCTGCATGATCGGAAGATTTATGGACCAGAAAAATTTAGCCAGATCCGGCGAGAGCGGACCTCCACCGGAAATAAAATATCGAATTCTTCCGCCCAAGCCTGCGCGAATCTTGGAATACACCATGCGGTCGGCAATTTGCCAGCGTTGCCTGGTCCAAAACGAAGGCTGCTTGCCATACGCTCGCCACCGAACGGCTTCCTCGGCCACGCGCAATGACCAATCAAATATTTTCCTCTTTAGACCGGTTTCATGATGTCCTTTTTCGACAATGTTGGCATAAATCTTCTCGAAAAACCGGGGCACCGCCGCAGTGATGGTTGGCTTCACTTCCAGCAACGCTTGCGGAACGGATTCCATTTGCTCCACGTAAGCGGTGGTTACGCCTCGAAATAAATAGCCGTAATCCACGGTGCGTTCGTAGACGTGCGCGAGCGGCAGGAAAGATAGCGCCAAGTCGTTGGGGGAAAAATCGTAATCGCGGAGAGAATCTGCAACGTTGGAGCTCAGGTTCGAATGGGTGAGCATCACTCCCTTGGGCTCGCCCGTGGTGCCGGAGGTGTAAATAATGGTGAGCAACTGAGTAGCTGAAATTTCCGCCGCGCGCTTGCGATATTCGGCGACGTCTGTATCGCCCGCGGTTGCGATCAGAGTTTCGTAGCGAAGAGTATCGCCACTCAAATCGGAAAGCGGGGCAACTGAAATCACGTGTTCGAGCGCTGAAATTCTTTCGCGGCATTCAGCAATTTTCCGCGCTTGCGCTTCGCCGGAGGTGAACACGATGCGTGCGCCCGAATCATTCATGATGTAAACGAGACGGTCGAGTGATTCGTTGAAATAAATCGGGACGCTGACCGCACCAACACCCTGGATCGCAAAATCGGCGATATGCCATTCGGGACAGTTGGGCGCGAGAATCGCCACGCGGTCGCCGGATTTAATTCCCAGCTCGCCAAGCGCCTTCGACAAACCCGTCACGCGCCGAAGCATTTCTTGCGCGGTGATCGACTGCCAACCCTCGGCGGTCCGGTACATCTGTGCGCGCGGGTTCGCGTGCCGGTCCACAGCATCGAGGAATGATTTTGTGAGTGAAGGATAATCCATGGTGACTCTTCAACTTTAGCGTATGGGGGAACATCGCGCAACGCGGCCAGGCGGTTCTTCACCCAATGCCAACCTGCGAAATTCCGGCTGTGGTGCGCTAAGATGTCTTGGGAGGTTCCGATGTCGAGACTCGCGACAGAAGACGCGGCCGGATATCAGCCGGTTCGCGCGCCGCGCGGTACTTCGCTTTCCTGCCAGGGCTGGCCACAGGAAGCGGCTATGCGCATGCTGATGAACAACCTGGACCCGGAGGTCGCCGAAAAGCCCGAGGATTTGATCGTTTACGGCGGACGCGGAAAAGCGGCGCGCAACTGGAAGTGCTATCACGCGATCGTTGGATCTTTGAAGTCTTTGAAAAATGACGAGACTTTGCTGATCCAATCCGGCAAGCCGGTCGGGATTTTCCGGACGCACAGCTACGCACCGCGAGTACTCATCGCAAATTCGAATCTTGTTGGACATTGGAGCGACTGGAAGAATTTTGATGAACTGGATCGCGCGGGATTGATGATGTATGGCCAGATGACTGCGGGAAGTTGGATTTACATCGGCTCACAAGGGATTTTGCAAGGCACCTATGAAACCTTTGCCGCGGCGGGACGCCAACATTTTCAGAGCGATCTGGCGGGAAAGCTGGTGGCCAGCGGAGGCATGGGCGGCATGGGTGGCGCGCAACCGCTCGCTGCAACTCTGAACGGCGCAGCGTTTCTGGGAATTGACGTGGACCCTGAGCGCATCAAGCGGCGCGTGAAGACCGGCTATTGCGATGTGATGGTGAACGATCTCGACGAAGCTTTGCGAATTTTAAAGAATGCGGTGCGCAAGCGCGAAGCGACGTCGGTGGGACTCGTTGGAAATTGCGCCGACGTGATTCCGGAACTTGCGCGTCGCGGCGTGGTGCCCGATCTGCTGACGGACCAAACCAGCGCGCACGATCCGATCGGCGGATATATTCCGCAAGGGCTCGACCTGGCTCAGGCTGACGAGCTGCGCAAGGGCGATCCGGAAACGTATCGCAAGCGTTCACTTGAGTCGATGGCGAAACATGTGGAAGGCATGCTTGCGTTGCAAAAGTTGGGATCGATCACGTTCGATTACGGAAATAACATTCGGACTTTTGCGTTCGAGCAAGGAGTGAAGAACGCTTACGATTTTCCGGGGTTCGTGCCCGCTTATATTCGCCCCCTTTTTTGCGAAGGCCGCGGGCCATTTCGGTGGGCCGCACTTTCGGGTGAGCCTTCCGACATTGAGCGGACCGACAAGCTCGTGCTCGATATGTTCCCGCATGACCAGGTTCTAACGCGCTGGATTCATCTGGCGCAAAAGCGGGTGCGATTCCAGGGATTGC